>Ga0181519_10002645_pt1 | contig 15086 bp, 16 predicted proteins | sample PEATcosm2014_Bin_26_FD_121102 | JGI IMG/M metagenome (GOLD analysis project Ga0181519, IMG submission 121102) | Peatland microbial communities from MTU Mesocosm Facility, Houghton, MI, USA - PEATcosm2014_Bin02_10_metaG | ecosystem: Environmental > Terrestrial > Soil > Wetlands > Peat | place...
GCCACGCGCTGGCCATATTCATTGTCGGGCGCCAGCACGGCAAGGCGGTGATGACCGCGCTGGACCGCAAAATTGACGACCCGCATCGCCTGCGGGCCGGGCAGGAAGCCGAGCGTATACACGCCGTCGCCGACCACGGTGTAGTCGGACGACAGCGCGATCATCGGCACATGGGCGTCGCGGGCGAGCGGTGCCGCGGCCCGAACTTCGGCGGCGAACAAGGGACCGATGACGATGTCGGGCGGATTGATCAGGGCCTGGCGCATCGCGTCGGCCGCGCCCTCCTGAGTGCCCTTGGTGTCGTAGGGCAGCAAGGTGAACTTCTGGTCGGCCACTTCGAACAAGGCGAGCTGGGCGGCGTTGAACAGATCCTGACCCGTCGCCGCCGACTGGCCGGTGAGCGGCAGGAGGATCGCCGCCGTGGCATAGGGCTTGGCCGAGGCAATCGGCGCCGCCGCGACGGGCGAAAGCGGCTGCGCGGGTTCCGTCGTCACCGGCGGCAAGGGGGCCGCGGCCGGCGCGGGAGGCTCGGCCGGGACCGGCGCCTCTACCGCGGGCGGGGGCTTGGTGGCCGGCTGGCGCGATGATATGCCTGCTCCGCAGGCCGCGAGCAGCGCGGCGAAGAGCAGCGCAATTACGGTCGGAGCAAGGCGGGACAAGCGCGATGCGGGTTGGCGCACGGGCAGACTCCGGGGCAGCCTCGGGGACACGGAGCAAGGCCGACGCACAGCCTAGCGATGGGCCGGGAACAAGTAAACCGGCCCCGGGGCTGCATCTGGTGGCGACGCCGATCGGCAACCTCGGCGATATCGGCGCGCGGGCCATCGCCACGCTGACAGGTGTCGATCTGGTCGCCTGCGAGGATACCCGCGTAACCGGAAAACTGCTGGCGCTGCTCGGCCTGCACGCGGCACTGACACCCTATCACGAGCACAACGCCGAACGCGCCCGTCCCGCCATCCTGGCCCGGCTACGCGCGGGCGCCTCGGTCGCCCTGGTGAGCGACGCCGGCACGCCGCTTCTGTCCGATCCCGGCTATCGGCTGGTGCGCGATTGCCTGGCCGAAGGCATCGCGGTGACCAGCGTGCCCGGGGCGTCGGCGCTGCTGACCGCCCTGCAACTGTCGGGGCTGCCCTGCGACAGGTTCATGTTCGCGGGGTTTCTGCCGGCCAAGACGGTAGCGCGAAGGAAAATCCTGGCCGAACTGGCCGCGGTGCCCGGAACCCTGGTGTTCTACGAATCGACCCAGCGGCTGGCCGCGTCACTGGCCGACATGGCGGACATTCTGGGTGCGCGCGACGCAGCGGTGGGCCGCGAACTGACCAAGCTGCACGAGGAGGTGCGCCGTGCGCCGCTGGCCGATCTGGCGCAGCACTACGCGGTGGCCGGACCGCCCAAGGGCGAGGCGACCATCGTCGTGGCGCCCCCCGGCGAGACGCCCCCGCCGGAACCCGCCGATATCGACCGCATGCTGGCCCAGATGCTTGAGAAAGGATCGGTGCGCGACGCCGCCGAAACTGTCTCCGTGGCGACCGGAATGCCGCGCCGGGTGCTTTACAACCGGGCGGTCGAACTGGCGCGGCAGAAGAAGCCATGAAACGGACGGGCCCGGCGCCGGCGGCGAAATCGCCGCGGCGTGCGGAGCGCGGTATGAAGGCGCGCCGGCTGGGCCGTTGGGCCGAATGGGCCTGCGTGGCGAGCCTGATGTTGCGCGGTTGGCGCATCCTCGAGCGCGGCTTCGTCACCGGACGGGGCAGCGGCGCGGGCGAGATCGACATCGTTGCCCGCCGCGGCGATCTGGTCGCCTTCATCGAGGTAAAGGCGCGCCCGACGCTGGCCGAGGCCACCCAGGCGATCTCGGCCTTCCAGCGCGGGCGGCTGTCTCGCGCCGCGGCGGCCTATGTCGCTCGGCGGCCGAACCTCGCCCACTGCGATCTGCGCTTCGACGCAATGCTGGTGGCGCCCTGGCGGCCGCCGCGCCATCTCAGCGACGCATGGCGCGAGTCGGACTAAGACGGTACACTCGGCGCCGTTCGGAACTTTGGAGACGCCAGCCGTGACGCGAATACCCTCCATCATCGTCTGCCTCGCCGTCGCCGGCCTTGCGGCCGCGTGCGATCCCGTGACCGGAGCCGTCGTGGGCGCGGGCGCCGAGGTGGGCGTGGCGGCCGGCGAGGAACGCGGCGTGGGCGGCGCGCTGTCGGACACCAAGATCCAGACCGCGATCGACGGCCTGTACATCAATAGCGGCGGCAAGCTGTTCCGCGACATCTCGGTGACGGTGCTGGAAGGTCGCGTCGACTTGACCGGCAAGGTCGACAAGCCCGAGGAGCGGGTCGAAGCGGTGCGCCTGGCCTGGCAAGCCTCGGGCGTGCGCCAGGTGATCGACGACATCCAGGTCACCGACCAGTCGGGCATCGTCGACTACAGTCGCGATACGGTGATCGCCACCAAGCTGCGCGCCAAGCTTCTGTTCGACGCCAAGATCCGCAACATCAACTACACCGTCGATGTCGAGAACGGGGTGATCTACATCATGGGCATCGCGCAAAACCAGGATGAGCTGGATCGCGTGATGGCCTATGCGCGCGATATCGACGGCGTGAAGAAGGTCATCAACAACGTGATCCTCAAGTCCGACGTCAGCCGCAAGCAATCCTGACGGACGATGCCGCTTTCGGTTGCCATCCAGATGGACCCGATCGGGTCCATCGACATCGACGCCGACAGCACCTTTGCCCTCGCGCTCGAGGCGCAACGGCGCGGCCACGCGCTGATGCATTATCTTCCGGCGCAGCTGGCGCTGCGCGACGGCAAGCTGTTCGCGACCGCGCGGCCGCTCGAGGTGTGGCGCAAGAAGGGCGACCATCACCGCCTGGGCGAGGCCAAGCGCGTCGATCTCGCCACCCAGGACGTGGTGCTGATGCGCCAGGACCCGCCCTTCGACCTGGCCTACATCACCGCCACCCATTTGCTCGAGCATATTCAGCCCACCACGCTGGTGGTCAACGATCCGGTCGCGGTGCGTAATGCGCCCGAGAAGCTGCTGGTGACGCATTTTCCGGGCCTCGCACCGCCGACCCTGATCACCGCCGACAAGGCTGAGCTGGTCGCCTTCCGCTCCGAGCATCGCGACGTGGTGCTCAAGCCCCTGTTCGGCAATGGGGGAGCGGGCGTGTTCCATGTCGGGCCCGACGACGACAATTTCAACGCGATGATCGAGATGTATTTCCAACGCTCGCGCGAACCGATCATCGCCCAGCGCTATCTGCCCGAAGTGCGCAAAGGCGACAAGCGGATCATCCTGATCGAGGGCGAGGCGGCGGGCGCCATCAATCGCGTGCCGCGGCAGGGCGAGGCGCGTTCGAACATGCATGTCGGCGGCCGCGCCGAGAAGTCCGTGCTGACGCCCCGCGAACGCGAGATCTGCGCCGCCATCGGTCCTACCATGCGCGAGCAGGGGCTGGTGTTCGTCGGCATCGACGTGATCGGCGACTACCTGACCGAGATCAACGTCACCTCGCCCACCGGCATCCAGGAGGTCGATCGGTTCGACGGCGGCAATCTCGCGTCCGGCATCTGGGACGCGATCGAGGCCCGGCGCAGGAATCGGGCGGCCAAGGTCGGGACGGGCCGCGCGCGATGAAGGTGGATACGATGCGGGCGATCGACCGTTGGGTCGGCATCCCGCTCACCTTCCTCGTCACGCTCGCGCTTTGGCCCTTCATGCGCGCGGCCTCGCTGCCCGCCCGGCCCAAGCGCATCCTGTTCATCGAGTTGTCCGAGATGGGCAGCACCATTCTCGCCGACCCGGCGATGCGCAAAGCGCGCGCCACCTTTGGTGCCGAACTCTATTTCGTCATCTTCAAGGGCAATGCCGCCAGCCTCGATCTGCTCGGCACCGTGCCGCGCGCCAATGTGCGCACCATCCGCGAGGATTCGCTTCCGCACCTGGCGCTGGACACGCTCGGGTTTCTTATCTGGACGCGGCGGATGGGCATCGACGCGGTGGTCGATCTCGAATTGTTTTCGCGCTTCACCACGCTGCTGACCGGACTTTCGGGCGCGCGCTGGCGCGTGGGTTTTCACCGCTTTCACAACGAAGGGCTCTATCGCGGCGAGCTTTTGACGCACCGCGTTGCCTACAACCCGCACATCCATATCGCCAAGAATTTCGTCGCGCTGGTCAACGCGCTGGCCAGCCCGACGCCGGAAGTTCCGTTCTCGAAGACCCGCGTGGCCGACGAGGAAATCACGCTGCCGCGCCTGGTCGCGGGCGGCACCGAGGCGCAAGCGGTCGCGGCCCGCATCGCGCAGGCTTTTCCGCCGTTCGACGCCGACCGGCACCGGCTGGTGCTGTTCAATCCCAACGCCAGCGACATGCTGCCGCAGCGCCGCTGGCCAGCAGAGCATTTCGCGACGCTGGCACGCCGTATCCTGGAGCGCTGGGAGGATTCGGTCATCCTGATCACCGGTGCCCCCGAGGAAGCCGCCGAGGCCGAGAGCCTGCGCCAGCAGGTCGGCCATGCGCGGATGGTCAATTTCGCCGGGCGTTCGGCGCTGACCGATCTGCCGTTGCTTTACTCCGTCGCCGACCTGATGGTGAGCAACGATTCCGGCCCGGCCCATTTCGCCTCGGTCTCGGACATGCCGACCATCGTGCTGTTCGGCCCGGAGACACCCTCGCTTTACGGACCGCTGGGCCGCGCGCGCACCATCACGGCGGAGCTGGCCTGCAGCCCCTGCGTGTCGGCCGCGAACCACCGCCGCACCGCCTGCACCGATGCGGTATGTATGAAGGCGATCGCGCCGGGGACCGTGCTCGACGCGGTGGCCGAGGTGCTGGACGGAACGGGCTGATCGGCCCTTCTTGGCCCCCGCGCCGTCACCGAATATTCTTTTTCATCGCCTGTCGATCCGGGGCTGGATCGAACGTCATTGAATCGGCGGAGCATGATGCGCCGCCACGACAGGCCATTCCTGGAGGGAGATCCCCGATGAAATACATGCTGTTGATCTATGGAGACGAAGGCGCCCGGGCCCACGCACCCAAGGAGTCGATGACCCAGATGTTCGCCGCCTATGGCGCCTATACCCAGGCGATGCAGAAGGCCGGCGCCTTCGTGGCCGGCGCGCCGCTGCAGCCGACCTCGGCCGCCACCACCGTGCGCGTCAATGGCGGACAGACCAAGGTGCTCAACGGCCCCTATGCCGAGACCAAGGAACAACTGGGCGGCTACTACCTGATCGACGTACCCGATATCGATGCCGCGCTGTCCTGGGCGGCGCGTTGCCCGGGCGCATCCGTCGGCACGATGGAGGTCCGGCCGGTCATGGACATGTGATCCGGTCGGAAAGTGAGGGATAGCTCGAACGATCGCGCCCGCGATGCCGCGGAGCGGGTGGCGCGCCAGAGCTACGGCAAGTTGGTGGCCTATCTCGCGGCACGGACCGGCGATGTCGCGGGGGCGGAGGACGCACTGTCCGACGCCTTCGCGGCGGCGCTGGCGAACTGGCCCGAGCAGGGTATCCCGCGGGTCCCCGAGGCCTGGCTGATGGCCGTGGCCCGCCGGCGCGGCGTCGACGCCGCCCGCAAGCGGCGCACCGGAGCGCTGGCTTCGGGGCATGTGGCGCTGATAGCCGACGAGCGCGAAGCCGCCCGCATCGAGGCCGGCGACATACCCGACGACCGCCTTAGGCTGATGTTCGCCTGCGCTCATCCGGCGATCGAACAAAGTGTCCGTGCGCCGTTGATCCTGCAAACCATCCTGGGATTCGACGCCGCCACCATCGCCTCGGCCTTCCTGGTTTCGCCGTCGGGCATGGGCCAAAGGCTGGTTCGGGCCAAAAACAAGATCCGCCTGGCCGGGATTCCCTTTCGGGTGCCCGAGCGGGCCGAGCTGCGCGAGCGGCTCGACGCCGTGCTCGAAGCGATCTATGCCGCCTTCGCCGAGGGTTGGAGCGATCCCACGGGTACCGAAGCGCGCCGGCGCAACCTGGCCGAGGAAGGCATCTGGCTGGGCAGGCTGGTCGCCTCGCTGCTGCCCGACGAACCCGAGGCGCTGGGATTGCTGGCGCTGATGCTGCACGCGGACGCGCGGCGCAAGGCCCGGCGGGACGCTGCAGGCGATTTCGTGCCGCTCGACGCGCAGGACCCCAAGCGTTGGGACGAGGTGCTGATCGTCGAGGCCGAACGGCTGTTGCTGCACGCCAACGCGATGGGTGCGCCGGGACGCTATCAGCTCGAGGCCGCAGTACAGTCGGCCCATGCCGCCCGTGCAATCACCGGGATCACCGACTGGGCCGCCATCGCCCTGCTTTACGACGCGCTTTATCGGATCACCGAATCGCCCGTTGTGGCCATCAACCGCGCGGTGGCGATCGCGCGTTCGCAAGATCCGGTTGCCGGGCTGGCGGCGCTGGAAGCCGTCGCCGGCGATCCGCGCCTGGCCGACTACCAGCCCTATTGGGCGGCCCGCGCCGATTTGCTGGCGCAGGCCGGCGACCGCGCGGGGGCCGCGGAGGCCTATGACCGGGCAATCGGGCTCGAATCCGATCCGGCGGTGCGCCGCTTCCTGCAGGAGCGCCGCGCGCGGCTGGCTTGAAGGGAACACCGGACCCCTCGTTCTCGTTAACACCTCGTTATATTGGGGCGTGCGAAAGTCCAGTCTCCACTCCCTTGGTGTTGCGAAAGCATGCGGATCGGCCTGATCGGACACAGTCATTCGGTGTGCCTGATGGATGCGCTGGGCAAATGGCGCGACCAACTGGGGGAGACCCCGCGGCGCAAACGGGATGGCTACGCCGACGCCTATGGCGGCTGGGACGAGATCGACACCAGCAAAATCCTGATCCGCTTGCCGGGACGCAGGATCGGCCGGTTCACCGCCGATCTGGTGTGCGCGGTGATCTTCGGCGGCAGCGACGATTACGAACTGGTCGGCGCGAGCGTCGGCACGGACAAGAGCGTCACCATCTTTCCGACCGAAACCCTGGCGAAAATCTGCGCCGGATTCGCGGATTGCGATCTCATCGTTTCGGTCGTGTTCGGCAACGAACTGGCTCCGCACATCTGGACCGACGATTTGCCCGCCTACGATTTTATCGAAGAAAGCCTGCCCGGACCGTTGCGGCCAGGCGCGCAGCCGATCGATCGGCGCTACATCGGGTCAATTCTGCACGAGTATGCCAGCCGGGTGCAGGCGACCTGTCTGATGATGCGCCGGCTGTGCCCGCGCGCGGGCATCGCGCACGTCATGCCGCCGCCGCCGCTCGAGGACCCGTCGCGGCTGAAGTTTCTCGAGGGCTTCGACGACGCCATCGCCAAGGCAGGCCTTCTCGACGCCCGCTTGCGGCAGAGATGGTATCGCGCTTACGCCGCGAAATTGAAGGCGTTGCTGTATCAGGGCGGCATCGCCCTGGTACCACCCCCGCCGGCCGCCGTCGACGGCAAAGGATTCTTCCGCGAATACCTGTCCAACGGCCTCACCCATGGCAATGCCACCTATGGCGGCATGGTGTGGGAGTCGGTGGCGGCGAACATCAATGTGACGCCCGTCCAATGAACCCCTACGGCGCGCTGCCACCCCAGAACCATTGGAAGAAGCAGCTCGACGCGGCCGACCTTGCCGCGATCGACTACGACCCGGCGCCCAAATGGAAATTCGATCTCGGCGCCGATCGGTTCGCCACCGCCGGTTCCTGCTTCGCCCAGCATTTCGCCCGCGAGCTGCGCAAGGCGGGCGGACTCTATGTCGAGAGCGAGCCGCGCCATCCGTTGATTCCCGAGACCGCCGGCCACGGCTATGGATTGTTCTCGGCGCGCTACGGCAACATCTACACCGTTCGTCAGTTGCGCGAACTGCTGGAACAGGCATTCGGCGCGAGGCCGTGCGTCGAAGATGTGTTCCGCGATAAGACGGGCCGGTGGATCGACCTGCTGCGCATGCGCGCGATCCCCGACGGATTCAGCTCGCGCGAAGAATGTCTGCTCGACCGCCAATACCATCTGGGTCGGGTCAGGGCGCTGTTCGAGATGTGCGACGTCTTCGTCTTCACCTTGGGGCTGACTGAGTGCTGGGAGAACACCGAGCTTGGCGCGTGCTACCCGATCTGCCCGGGCGTGATCGACGGCGCCTTCAGGCCCGAGGCGCATCGTTTCGTCAACTCCGGCTACGAGGAATGTCTGCGCGACATGCAGCGCTCGATCGAACTGATCCGGCAAGCGAACCCCAACATCCGCATCCTGTTGACCGTGTCGCCCGTGATGCTGGTGGCGACCTACGAGGCGCGCGGCGCCCTGCAATCCTCGATCGCCTCCAAGGCGATTCTGCGCGCGGTGGCCGACCGTTGCGTGCGCGACTACGACTGCGTCGACTATTTCCCCTCCTACGACATCATCGCCGGACCGCAATCGGCCGGCCGGTTCTACCAGGACGACCGCCGCGACGTGACGCAGGAAGGCGTCGAGCTGGTGATGGGCGTTTTCTTCGGAACCCGCTGCATCAACCGACCCACGGTCTTCGCCACCCCGAAGTCGGGGGCGGAGGCTGAAGCCGCGCAGAACCGGAAGCCCGCGGTCCAGCGCGCCATCGCCAAGGCCATGCAGGTGGAGTGCGACGAGATTCTGCTCGGGCACGCTGAGGTCTAGCCGATCCCGCGATCCAGCGCCCCGCGATTCCGGTGGCGATCGCGCCAACCGCATTGACGCCCCTGCACCCGCATCATTATCGTTTTGTGACAGGGCCAAGGGGGTGGACACGATGCGGGCGGCCGTCGCCGTCGGATTATTCACCGGCATCCTCGCCGGCTCGGCCCTGGCCGATCCTCCGATCAAGGGCGCCTGCCCCACGCCGGGCACCGTCTTGCAAACCTCGAACGGTTCGGTGCTGACCGTGATCGCCGCCACCGGGCTGTTCTGTCAGATGCGCAGCAGCATGACCGGCGACTTCGCCCTGATCGGCCTGCTGCTGCGGCTCGATGCGCGGCGCACACCCAGCAACGAGGGGATCGCGGCAATCAATAGCCTGTGGCCGCTGGCATCGGGCAAAGCGGCCCAATACACCTATACCGACGCCACGGGCCAATGGGTCGAGTCCTACAAGGTCGGCGCGAAGCGGAAAGTGACCACCAAGGCGGGCCCATTCCAGGTCATCGAGATTGTCCAGACGGAACAGAGCGCCGACGGCAGCGGCGGGATCGGCACCTACACCAGCTACATCGCGCCGACGCTTGGTTACATCGTCAAGTTTACCTTCACGATGACCGGCGGCCCGGCCGAAGGCGCGCCCGGCGACTGGGAATTGGTCTCGGTCAAGGCGCCTTAGGCGGGCGCGGAGACGCCCTTCGACCACTGGCTACAGTGGCTCGCCCTTCATCAGGCGCGGCAGATCGCCCTCCAATCCCATCGCATGGCGCGTGAACAGCCGCTTGGCGGGCGGCATCCGGTTGACCGCCGCCAACCCGATGTCGCGCGCCAGCCGGAGCGGCCCGATTTCGTTGCTGAACAGCCGCACCAGCCCGTCGGTCATGGCCAGCATCAACAGATTGTCGAAGCGCCGCCAGCGCGCGTAGCGCTCCAGCACCTCGCCGCCGCCGAGATCGAGACCCAGCCGCTTGGCCTCGACGATGCGTTCGGCCAGCGCCGACGCGTCGCGCAGGCCCATGTTCATCCCTTGGCCCGCCACCGGGTGCATGGCGTGAGCCGCGTCGCCGACCAGCGCAAGCCTTGGCGCCCAGTAGGCGGAGGCGAGCTGGAACGACAACGGATGGGCGAAGCGCGGTCCGTCGAGCGCGATCCTGCCTAGAAAATCGCCGAAGCGCGCGTGCAGCTCGGACAGGAATCCGGCATCGTCCTCGCGCATGATGGCGGGCGCCAGTTCCGCGCGTTCGGTCCATACCACGCCGGATCGATTGCCCGGCAGCGGCAGGATGGCGAACGGGCCGGCGGGCAGGAAATGTTCGTGCGCCATATTGCCATGCGGCAGTTCGTGCGCCACCGTGCAGACGATGGCGATTTGGCGGTAGTCGCGCTTCTCCACCTCGATGCCGGCCGATTCGCGCACCATCGAGCGTCGCCCATCGGCGCCCACGATCAACGGGGCGGACAGGATCTCGCCGTCGACCATACTCACCGTCACCGCGCCCGGGCCGCGCTCGATTGAGGCCACCTTGCGCGGCGCGAGGCGCGCGAGTCCGGTTTGGCCGCCCATGGCGGCGGCGAAGGCGCGGCGCAGTCCCTGGCTTTCGACGATCCAGCCGAACGGTTCGGGGCCGATCTCCTCATGATGGTAATTGAGCGTGGCCGGCGAATTGCCGTCGGCGACGCGGATGCGTTCGATCGGCGCGGCGTACGGCGCCACGGCGGACCACAGACCTACCGCCTTCATCGCCCGCTGCGCGGTCAGCGCCACGGCCAGCGCGCGCGCGTCGAACTGCGCCACCAGCTCGGCGGCGGGGTCCTCGTGATCGATCACGGCGACCGCGACGCCGGCCTGGGCCAGGGCGAGGGCCAGCGTTCCGCCCACCGGCCCACCGCCCACCACGATGACGTCGAAGGCGCGCATCATTGGGCCGCGCTCGATTCTTGCGATTTGGCCGCCGCCGCGGCGGAAGGCAGAACCAGCAGCTCGCTGCCCGCGTCGCGCGTCAGGGTCCGGTACATCAGCGGCGAGCCCGCCGAGATCAGCGCCACGCCCAGGAAGGCCGGAATGAAATCGGCCGAGACAACGTCGGTGCCGCCGCGCGCCAGCGCGGTGAGGTGCAGAATGATCGCGCCGACACCGACGCCGATGCTGGCCGCCAGTTGCTGCGCCATGCTGGCGAAGCTGGTGGCCGCGCTCATCCGCTCGCGGCGCACCTCGGCGTAGGAGACGGAATTGAGGCTCGTGAATTCCAGAGAGCGGAAGAATCCGCCCAGCAACAGCAGGGCGAGAATCGCAGCGGCCGGCGTGTCGACGTGAAAGAAGGCGTAGCTGGCGAGAAAGATCGCCGAGAGCCACGCGTTCCAGATCAGCACGCGGCGGAAGCCGAAGCGGCGCAGGATCGGTGCCGCCGTCATTTTCATCAACAGCGCGCCGACGGCGGCGGCGAAGGTCAGCATTCCGGAATGGAGCGGGTTGAAGCCGAAGCCCTCCTGCAGCATCAGCGGCAGCAGGAACGGAATCGCGCCGATGCCGACGCGGAACATGAATCCGCCGGCCACCCCGGCGTAGAAGGTGGGCAGACGCAGCAGCGAAAGGTCGAGCAGCGGCTTGGGCGCATGGCGATAGTGGCGCACATAGAGCACCAGCGCACCGGCGCCCAACACCATCAGACCCGCCGCAACCGGCAATGGGACTACGCCGCGTCCGAGCAATTCGAAGCCGAAGATCAGCCCGGTGAAGCCGAAGCCGGTGAGGGCGAATCCGGCGAGGTCGAGGCGTCCGACCGCCTGCTCGCGAATATCGGCGATGAAGAGCTGAGCCATGGTGATGCCGAGGATGCCGATGGGCACATTGATCCAGAAGATCCAGCGCCACGAAACATAGGTGGCAATGAAACCGCCCAGCGGCGGGCCGATCACCGGGCCGATCAGCGCGGGGATCGTCACATAGGCCATCGCGTTGACCAATTCCGACTTCTTTACGGTGCGCAGCAGCACCAGGCGTCCGACCGGAACCATCATGGCGCCGCCGAGCCCCTGGAAAATCCGCGCGCCCACGAATTCGGTCAAGTTCTGGCTGAAGCCGCACAGGATCGAGCCCAGGGTGAAGACGACGATCGCCGCGGTGAAGATGCGCCGCGCCCCGAACCGGTCGGCCACCCAGCCGCTGATCGGAATGAACACGGCCAGGCTGAACAGGTAGGCGGTGATGCCCAGATTGAGCATTACCGGGCTTTGCCCCAGCGCGTGCGCGATGGCCGGCAGCGCCGTGGCGAGCACAGTGGAGTCGAGATTCTCCATGAACAGGGCGCAGGCGACGATCAGGGGAATCAGCAGCGATCGGGAAACCGGAGCGGCCATGAACCTGTGCGCTCGATGGTGCGACTCCGACTGGTATGCGCCGGGAAAAGCGGGCTGTCGAGCCTGCCCGGCGCAACCCTGATCTGGACCGATCCGGGAACGATCCGGCGCGCGCTACCCGCCTGTCTTCAATCGCAAGTTGCGGCCCCCACCCAGCCCGCCGGCAATCACAATCACCGCTACCGGGAGGACGTTGACCGCCAGCACCAGAAGCGATGCCTGTACCGTATGGAGCAGCAGATGGGCGGTGTCGGCGAACCCGGCCACCGCGAGCGCACCCAGCCACGCCGAGTCACTGGGCCGCAGGCTGTGGGTGCGGCGCAGCATCAGCCACAGAACCAGGCCGAGCGGGATGGTCGCCAGCACGATCGTGGTCAGGCAACGTTCGCTGTCCTCGAGCACCGGCGCGCCGAAGGGAATCGCGATCCAATGCCCTAGGCAGCCATAAGCGAAACCAGTGGCCCAGAACAGGGCCGCCGGCGCCGGCAGCAGAATCCACAGCCGGGGCCGGTCGGGCAGGCTGACCTCAAACACCGCGAAAGTGGCACAGATACCGGTCAGGGCCGCGCCCAGCAACTGGACCCAATAGGCGGGATCGGCCATCTGCAGGCCGATATCGGCGCGCAAGCCGCGCCAGGACGCCAGCACGGCGATCACCACGGCAGCCAATGCGATCCAGGCCAGGCCGCGCATCGCGGGCGGCCTGAGCCGCCGCACCGGCGCAACGCCCTGCGCCAGGGACGCGATCAGCGAATCGGTCGAGGCCGGTTCACGCATCCTCGTCTCCCAGCAGAACCCGCAGGCGCTTGACCGCGCGATGCACGGCGACCTTCAGGGCCACTTCCGACTGCCCCGTCACTGCGGCCGCCTCTTTGAGCGACATTTCCTTCAATTTCAGCAACTCCACGGCCTCGCGCTGGCCCGCCGGCAGCTCGGCCACCGCCGCGCGCAGACGGCGGGCCTGTTCCGCCTTCTCGAAGCTATTCGTCTCGACCGCGGCTAAGGTTTCATGGGCTTCCGTCAATTCCGTCTCGCGTGACCAGATACGGGCGCGCCGGCGCAGCCGGTCGGCCAATCGGTTGCGGGTGACCCCCACCAGCCAGGGGCCGAAGGGTCGCGCCGGATCGTAGGTGTGGCGGATGGTATGGATGGTCATGAGAACGTCCTGGACGGCGTCCTCGCAGTCCTCAGGCGACAGCCCGGTGCGCCGGGCCAGCGAGCGGACGTAGGGCGCGATCCCGTGCAGCAGCTGGCGGTACGAGCGCTCGTCGCCTTCCTGGCCGCGCGCCATCAGCACCGACCAGTCGGCGCGGACGGAAGCGGCGAGCGGCGCCGCGCCCTCGGAATCCGAATCTGTCATGCGGACGCGGTGTAACCTTTGCCAGCGACCGGCCCAATCTCCCCGTGACCGTCTCGCCGCGAGACGCCGATTTGAAGGGAGCACCTGAACATGAATCGTCTCATTGCCGCCACTGCGCTCACCACCGCCATCGGAATCGCGTCAGCACTGCAGGGGTCGTTGACCGCGTACGCGGCCGACCCGCCGCAAGTGGTGAAGGATAACATGGAACGGGCGATGAAGAACCACCTCGAGAAATGCTACGGCATCAACGTCGCGGCCAAGAACGACTGCGCCGAGGGCGCGCACTCCTGCGCCGGCCAGGCGACCACGGCGCGCGACGTGAAGTCGTTCGTCCTGCTGCCCGCCGGCGATTGCGAGAAGATCCAAGGCGGCAGTACCAAGGCGATGTAATCCGTCTTGTTCCGGTGCGATCCCTCCGTCGCGCCGAATCCGCGGAGTCCGAGGCCAGCTGCCGCTGGCTTCGGACACTGCGCCCACCGAATGGATAAACGCGATGCGCGAATCGACCTCGACCGTGCGGGATGATCGAGCTATGCCGGCCTATGGCGGACCGGGCCAGCGCCTGATCGCATACGTCGGTTCCGCGCTGCGCGGGCTCGACGCCGTGCCCTACGCGCTGCTGGCGATTCCGTTGCGCCTGGCCGTGGCCAATGTGTTCTGGAGTTCCGGCACAACCAAGCTCGCCAACTGGGACGCCACGCTCGATCTGTTCGAAACCGAATACAAGGTGCCGTTGCTTTCGCCCGATGTGGCCGCGCACATCGGCGCGGCGATCGAACTGTCGATGCCGGTGCTGCTGGTGCTCGGCCTGTTCGCGCGACCGGCCGCCGCCGTGCTATTGGGCATGACCCTGTTCATCGAGATCTGCGTCTATCCCCAGGCCTGGCCGACCCACATCCAATGGGCGGCGATGATCCTGGTGCTGTTGTGCCGCGGCGCCGGCGCGATCTCGCTCGACCATCTCGCCCGCCGCTACTTCATCGGGGGCGCGGCCCGGCGGGGCTGAACCCGCCCGTTCGGCCGGGCATGTGCCCGGCTGGCACCCGGCCCTTCCGCACGCTATGGTCGCGCGATGCGCATGCTCGACCTGATCGACGGCGTCGCCGCGGCCGCGGGCTTGTTCCTGCGGCCCTGGCGCTGGCGTGTGCCCGACCCCGACAGCGTGTCGCTGGCCGAGCGGCTGGCCGCGCTGCCCGCCTCGGGCGCGCCGGTGGGCGCGCCGGTCTCGATCCGCTGGGACGAGCATCAAATTCCATTCATCGAAGCCGCCAGCGACGAGGATTTGGCCGTGGCGCTCGGCGTGGTGCATGCCCATCTGCGCCGCGCCCAGATGGAACTGATGCGCAGTATCGCGCGTGGCCGGCTGGCCGAGACAGTGGGACCGTTCGGCGTGCCGATCGACACCGCGATCCGCACCATCGGCATCGCCCGCGCCGTGCCCGATATCGTGGCGATGCTGCCCGAGGACACGCGGCGCTGGGTCGACGGTTTCGTCGCCGGGGTCAACCATGCCATCGCCCACACGCCGGTTGTGCCGATGGAGATGCGCGCGCTCGACCTGCCGCGCGAGGATTGGACCGTCGAAGACGTGGTGTCGGTGGGGCGTATCGCGGCCTCCGACATCACCTGGATGGGTTTCATGGGTACGCTGGGCGCCGAGGACCAGGAATTCGCGCGACGCATGTGGCGGCGCAATGTCGGTCTCGTACCCGACCCCGA
>Ga0181519_10002648_pt1 | contig 15082 bp, 9 predicted proteins | sample PEATcosm2014_Bin_26_FD_121102 | JGI IMG/M metagenome (GOLD analysis project Ga0181519, IMG submission 121102) | Peatland microbial communities from MTU Mesocosm Facility, Houghton, MI, USA - PEATcosm2014_Bin02_10_metaG | ecosystem: Environmental > Terrestrial > Soil > Wetlands > Peat | place...
CTTGAATCAGCGGCGCGTACGGGATGGGCTATGTATCGCTCCGGAACGGGTGAGCGAATCTATGCCTTCCTTCCCTCCCTATTTCCGGTCTATGTTGAATTAACAAAAGACAATCTCGACCGTGACCTTACCGATAGAGCGGTGAAAGACCTTCAGGTGGCTATTTCGGCCTCAGGCATTGCCGGGGAGGCCAACATCACCGCATTAGATCGGGCAAGGCGTGCCGCCAACATACTAATCCGTGACCACGCATTCGGCGGTGCGGTAGTCGCTGCTTACGACAGCCTCTGCTCTATGTGTGGGATTGACACGGGATTGGTCGTAGGCGCTCACATCATGCCCGTCGAGGCCCCCAATTCCCCTGATCGTGTCTGGAACGGCCTGGCGCTCTGCCAAAACCACCACGCAATCTTCGATCAGCACAAGCTCTGGGTACAACCCAGTTCCCGCGCGCTCGTCTATCATCCCGACGTCCTTAGGCAGGCCACCAATTCTGCACTCCGTGCATTTGTTGACACGACTTTCAAACAGCTCGCAGAACCGACTCTGCGCGAAGCCCGGCCTCGAGAAGAGATGTTCCAAAACAGATACGAATTTTACGGGTCGAGCTACGCCTGGACGGCATAACTGACATGCCGGGTGCCGGGTGCCCTACATCTCGCTTCTGAGATGTGGGATCGGACTTCCGCGCAACCTCGGACACCCGTGTCAACCGCCATCCCCCGGAAGGGCACACCTTCAGGTGTGCCATAAAAGCCCGGGTCGAAGACCCGCTACCGCTCTGCCGAAGGCCCGAGTGGAGCCCAACGGGCGGAACGACTGAATCGCCTTCCTCCCACCCTGCCGCCTCTCATAGAACTTCACCCTCAAAAACACTGGCCGGGTATCCAGATCGCGCCGTTGTCTCACGGATGTTCTCTCCCGCGATGAGGCTGCATCGCGCTTCGCACAACCTCCTCCACCCTGCTGCCCGTTCCTCTCACCGCTGCCACTCTCGCCACCTGACTTGCCCAACCGTCGCATACCAGTGTCTCTCTTCTCTCTGCCAATCAGCGATGGCTGATCGGGAAGCTCAGGCCCACCTTCGCGTTGTAATCGTTCCGCCAGTCGCTCTTCGGATAGAGAAAGATATACTCCGCCGGAGTCACCGACAGCGAGACCCACCTCCGGATCGGGATCGAGACGCCGACGCCAGCGGCCACCAGCAGCTCGTTGGTGATCGTTCCCGCAGAGGAGGCGCGCACGTCGCCAGCCTCGGCGAAGATCGTGAGTTTGATCTTCGGGCGCGACAGCACCTCTTTCACCAGGCCGGAGGTGAAGCCATGGGAGTTCAGCGAGCCCTTGGCGTTCTTCCCGTAGTAGTTGGTCGACGAGAAGAAGACAGAGTAGCCGCGCGGAAGATTGACCGCGGGCTTGACGAACCACCCGTTGAGATTGGCGCGGTAGTTCGCTCCCTGATCGGCCCACAGATAGGTCCAGCCCGTGGTGAAGGTCGCAATCGGACTCGGCGGCTTACTCCCCTTCTCCTGGGCGCAGGCTGGATGCGCGAAGAGAATTAGCACGCACGTGAGCAGGAAGAATACTATCTCGTCTGCGCATCGTCGCATCGAAACTCTCCTCATCGGCCGGATCATGCGTCCCGCTCGAACCCGCGCTGCATCCGCATAAAAACGGTATCACCCACGCATCCATCCTGGGAATCTTCCGCAGTTGCGGGTGCCCCGCACTTCGGGGTCCGCATCTCGCTTCTTCCATGTGCGATCGGCCCTCCGCGCAACCTCTGCCCCTGCGTCAACCGCCCCCCGCAATCGTTTCATTGGAACCCGAATCGCCCCAGCGCGTACACTTTTCCCATGCAATTTACGACCCCGGCAAAGTTCGCAACTCTCGCACTCGCTCTCAGCCTCTCCGCCCTCACCCTGCACGCAGCCCAGACGGCGACGGCTGCTCCCGCGACGCCAGCCGCAATGGACCGCCAGCCCGATGGCCTCATCCTCCATCTTGCCGCGGGCGATCTCCGCGTCCAGATACTCTCCAGCACGGTCGTCCGCGTCGCTTTCGCCAAATCCCCTGACTTCTTCACCCGCGCCTCCATCGACGTCATTCCCCACGACTCCATGACCGCCGGCTGGAAGCTCGCCGAGCGCCCCACGTCCATCGTCCTCTCCACCGCCAAACTTCAGGTCATCGTCAACCGCAGCTCTGGCGCGGTCTCCTTCACAGACGCCGCGGGCCGTCCCATCCTCTCCGAAGCCGCGGGCAGCCGCACCATCGAGCCAGCCACCGTCCAGGGCGAAGACACATCCCATATCCAGCAGCGCTGGAGGGCCCAGCCCGGCGAGTCCCTGTATGGCCTCGGCCAGATGCAGCTCGGCATTACCGACATCAAGGGGTACGACCTAGACCTCTGGCAGCACAACACCAACATCGTTGTTCCTTTCCTCGTCTCCTCGCGCGGCTACGGCATCCTCTGGGACAACACCTCGTTCACCCGTTTCGGCGATCTCCGCCCCTTCGTCGCCATTCCACCCGCCAACCTCCTCGACGCCGATGGCAAGCCCGGTGGACTCACTCTCGCACCCATCGACAGCTCCCAGCCGCCCAGCCAGTCCGCCGACATCGGCATCGACATGCGCCGCAATCGTCCCGCCGGTGGAGGCCGACCCGCACCGCTCAAAGCGCAGCGCTGGCAAGGCTCCGTCCTCGCGCCCGTCACAGGCGACTACCAGTTTCAGGCCTACTCCAACGGCGGCATTCAGGTCTGGTTCGACGGCAAGTTAGTCATGAACCACTGGCGGCAGAACTGGAACCCCACCAACGATCAGGTCCTCGTCCATCTCCTCGCCGGACACAAGTACCCCATCAAGATCGAGAACGACCCCGAGCAGCAATCCACCCTCACCTTCCAGTGGAAAACCCCGCCGTCCTCTGCCGATACCTCCTTCTGGTCGCAGGTCGGCGATGGCGTCGACTACACCTTCGTCTACGGTCCTTCGCCCGATCAGGTCATCGCTGGCTATCGCTTCCTAACCGGCAAGGCCACCATGTTGCCCAACTGGGTCTTCGGCCTATGGCAGTCGCGCCAGCGGTACGAGACAGCCGACCAGTTGCTCGACATCGTCAAGCAGTTCCGCCAGCGCCAGATTCCCTTCGACAACATCGTGCAGGACTGGCAGTACTGGCGCACCGACGCCTGGGGCTCGCATCAGTTCGATCCCACCCGCTTTCCCGATCCCGTCGGATGGATTCAGTCCATCCACGACCTGCACTCCCATCTCATGATCTCCGTTTGGGGCAAGTTCAATCCCAACACCGACAACGCAAAGGAGATGGACGCCCACGGCTTCCTCTACAAACCCAACCTCACCGAGCATATGCGCGACTGGATCGGCCAGCCCTACACCTTCTACGACGCCTTCAATCCCGACGCGCGCAAACTCTTCTGGTCGCAGGTCGACACCGGCCTCTTCTCCAAGGGCGTCGATGCCTGGTGGATGGACGCCACCGAGCCCGATGTCACTCCCTCGCCACCCTCGCTCGAAGGCCAACAGACCCACATGAATCCAACCTTCCTCGGCACCGGCTCGCGCATGTTGAACGGCTACGCCCTCATGAACAGCGAAGGCGTCTACACCGGCCAGCGCCAGGCCGCGCCCAATCAGCGCGTCTTCATCCTCACCCGTTCCGGCTTCCTGGGCCAGCAGCGGTACTCCGCCGTCCCATGGTCCGGCGACATCACCTCCACCTGGACCGCCATGGCCAAGCAGATTGCCGCCGGCCTCGGCGCCAGCATCTCCGGCCTGCCCTACTGGACCATGGACACCGGCGGATACACCATGCAGAACAAGTTCTCCAAGCAGCCCATGACGCCCGACAATCAGGACGAGTGGCGCGAGCTGAACGCGCGCTGGTTCCAGTACTCCACCTTCACTCCGCTCCTCCGCGTCCATGGCGAACTCCGCCCGCGCGAGATGTGGACCCTCGACGACGACACCCCAGCCTTCAACGCCGAGCTCAGCTTCGACCGCCTGCGCTACGCTCTCTTCCCTTACATCTACTCCCAGGCCGGATGGACCACCCAGTCCGACTACACCATGATGCGTCCCCTCATCATGGACTTCGCCGCTGACCGCATCGCCCGCGAGCTGCCCGACGAGTACATGTTCGGCCCCGCCCTGCTGGTCGCTCCCATCACCCAGTACAAGCAGCGCACCCGCTCCGTCTATCTGCCCGCCTCCGCCACTTGGTACGACTACTGGACCGGCCGACCCGCCGCCTCAGGACGCATCTCCGCAGCCGCGCCGCTCGACCGCATCCCCGTCTTCGTCCGCGCAGGCTCCATCATCCCCTACGCCCCGCCCATGCAGTACATCGGCGAAAAGCCCTCCGACCCAACCACCCTCTACGTCTACGCCGGGGCCAGCGGCAGCTTCGTTTTATACGAAGATCAGGGCACCACCTTCGACTACGAGCACGGCGCCTTCTCCCAGATTCCCATCCGCTGGGACGACAAATCCGCAACACTCACCCTGGGCAAGCGCACCGGCACCTTCGACGGAATGCTCGACCAGCGTACCTTCCAGGTTGTCCTCGTCTCAGCCGCGCATCCCGCCGCCTTCTCCCCCAAGCCCACCCCAACCCGCACCGCCCACTACTCCGGCGCTGAACTCCGCCTCACCCTCCACTAGCCGGGTGTTCCATTCATGACGCCGCCTTGTCGCGGCATGGGTGGGGCCTCTGACTCGTTGGAGAATTTTGGGTGCCCCAGGTCTCGATTCTGAAACCTGGGATTTCGGTATCTTCGATTTGTCATTCTGACCCTGAGCTTGCCGAAGGGGAAGAATCCCCGCATTTCCCCGTACTTGTTCTGCGCCGTCATTCTGGCGCAGCCAGAATCCCCGTCCTTGCCCATTAGTTTGTCATCCTGAGTGAGTCGCGTAGCGTCGAGTCGAAGGACTCCGACGGACCCAAACAAGCCTCGACCCTCCGGCCATTTCTGCCAACAAACTCCCGCTCGCCTTTGCCTTTGTTGTATACCTCTCTCGCCTCGTACTTGTCGGTGCGCTCATCGGTGTCGATCGGTGTTAGGTTTTTCCCCAAAAACCCCAGCAAACTCGCATGTCAAGGCCCTCGACCCTCCTAAATCCACCTAACTAACTCCATACAAACAACTTAATGCTTCAAAATACTTGGCATAGTAGTTTCATCCAAACCCATATAATAGTAATAGAGATAAAAAACGAAGGGCCGCAAGCCGTCCACCACACGGGGACGCAGCTTGTGGCCCTTTGCATTGCAGTGCAGGAACGAGGAAACCATGGTCTCCAAAGCCGATAAGTGCGACATCTGCCGCCACATCTTCATCTCGGGCCGCCGCTGCCAGTCGCCCGCGCTCACCGGCTCCGTCTTCTGCTACTTCCACCGGACCCTTCGCCGCGGCCACACCGCCGTCTCCACAACCAAAGTCGGCCCCTTGCGCCCAGAAACCGCGCAATATCTACTACAGAATGGCCAGGACCTCGCTCAATTTGCCCCTTACCCAGCCCTCAACTTCCCACCGCTCGAAGACGTCCAGTCCATCCAGCTTGCCGCCTCCCTGGTCTTCGCTGCCATCGCGGCCCGCCAGGTCGATCCCATCCAGGCCCGCAACCTCCTCTATGCCCTCCAGGTCGCCAGTTGCAACCTCCGCGCCCTCCCGTCAGGGGCCGCACCCGGAGGCGATGTCACCACTCTGGCTCACCGCGTCGTCCGCACTCGATACGGCCAAACACTCGCCGCCCGTGGCAGCGGCAACGGCATCCACTGCGAAGCTCCTGGCCGCGAATCGCGCTTCGCTGAGATGCTCAACAACCTTCTCTATCCCAACGGCACGCCCCCAGCCGCTGCACCCGCAAACCCTAGCGAAGGTGACGCAATCCGTAACACTAATAAGTAGGGAATTTTAGCAGGATAAACCAGCCAAGAACGCCGTTTTACACCCGTAACTCGAATGTTTTGAATATTATACGGCGCAATAATGGTGTAATCGAATGAAAATAAATAGCTTACGCACATAGCCCGAAGGGGGATGGGGGGTGGGGGTGGTCAATATATACAAAAATATGTAGGGATGAACCGGCAGCCGGAATTCTCCGCTGTAGTAACGCGCAGTTGTAAATGTTACTCATCGAACATTGCCGCGCCGTATGCCGTCAGAATGTAATTCTTGCCGCAATCTCGACTTGCCGCGGCGTGTAAAGTAAGCCGCTATTGTTGGAGGTAGATACACTTTGAAAGGATGTTAGATACGATGCGATTCCACTCGTCGGACCGATAGAAGCGAAATTGTAGGCTGTGGTATTGATGCCGTCGATATTTTGTTTGTTGGCGATATTGTAGGCATTAATCATCAACTGTAGATTTGCGCGGTTCCGAATTGTGAATTCCTTCTGGACCCGTATATCGTCCACCTCATGGCGAGGGTACTTATAGGTGTTGCGTCCCAGAATCGGAATATAGGATGTAACACCCGTGCCATTCCAGCCCGTCGAAATGGAACTGCTGGAGGTCGTGCCGCTGACAGCTGCGGAGTAAGGAAGGCCGCTCTGCACTTGAAGGCTGTTATCCAGGCTCCATCCATTGATCGCATAGCCGAGAGGACTATCTTTGCGGGCCTCGTTGGGAAAATTGTACAGCGTATAGAACACCAGTCGGTCGGGTACGTTGTAGATCGAGTTTCCATAATTGCTGCGGGCCGATGCATAGGGATCGAGCCAGTTATTCGCAATGACAGTCGCGGTTGCATTCTGGTTGTAGTCAAGCGAATGGGACCAGGTATAGCTCGCGTCGAACTGAATACTGTGCAGGGAGCGGTTCTGCACCTCGGCTACAAGGGCGTTATAGCTCGAATTGATGTTGCTGGTGACATCCGTAATTCCCTGGAAGCTGGTATTGATGTAGTGGGTATAGGTCTTTACCGGAATTACCGTCCCATTGGGAATGGGACTGCTTCCAGTTACATCGAAAAAGGTGATATTCGTCGTTTGCGCTGTCGCCGGGTCCAGGTTCGTGTTGATGAAATTGGGTAGCTCACGGCCCAATGCTCCTAGATAACTCAAGGACGCTACCGTTCCCATGCCAAATTCCTGCTGCACCAGCAAGTCGAACTCATGCACCATCGGGTTTTGCAGATGCGAATCGAGGTAATATACAGCCGGTGTCATTGCAGCGCCTGCCGCGGAGACGTTGTTCGGAAAGATAGGAGTGGTCGATCCCGCCGTCGGAGAGTATACCGAGGTGTACTGACCGTTTGGACTTCCGGAGTTCAGCAGCACGTTCAACAGGACCCCGTTTGTGACGCGGCCATAGTAGAGGCCATAGCCGCCGCGCAGGACCGACTTGCCGCTTCCGAACACGTCATACGAGAAACCGATTCTAGGCCCAAGATTGTTCTTGTCGCTTGGGTGGTTGGAAGTCTGTGGGACAGCCGGATTAGACAGGCTGGCGGGCGGTGTTGGTATAAATTCGTAGTCGTATCGCAACCCTAGCTCCAGGGTCAGACGAGGTAAAAGCTTCCAGTTGTCCTGAGCAAAGATCGCGTAGTCGAAGGATGAAATTCCGAAGGCTGGATTGCCGAAACTCTGTCCGTACCCGCCTGCCGCATAGCACTGATAGGTGCCAACGGCGCTCGATGACGATGTCGCGGCAGACTGCTGCTGGCTGTCGCAAGTTCCTTTAGCTGCGTTCCTGGAGGCAACGTCAGCCAGATAGTTGCCGATGTAGGAGTAAGTGTAGATACCGTTGCCCGACGAAATCCCGGCGCTGGATGACCCACTCAAGGCATTGATTAGGTCGTCATTGTGCAGTGTGTCTGCGCCAAACATGAAGGTATGGTTTCTTTTTATGTAGTACAGCGTATCCTCAATCTGCCATTTGCGCTCGTCCGGCAGTGCTTTGCGATATGAATAATAGGGTGATCCCAGCTCAAATCCGGCGCTGCCGTCTATTGCAATCGCCGGAACATTGCCGTTCTTACCAATCAGATTTTCCGTCGTATAGGCGCTAAATGGCTGCTGCCCTTCGTCGTTCAGTTCACGGCCGTACTGGTATAACAGCTCGTTGTTGATATTGCTGCGGATTAAACTAGTAATTTTGGCTACGGTGTAATCCAGCTTTACAAAATCATTTCCCTGCGAATCGACGGCATAAGGAACAACACCCGCGATCTGAACTCCGCCCGGCGAATCCCAGCGCAGACGGTGGTATAGCAGGCTGGCGTGCTCCTTAGCATTGATTTGCCAGTCCAGCTTAGGCGTGTTGATCTCCTGATAGCCGGCGCGAGGAGTGAATCCCAGGTCGGGCAATAGACTTGCCAGACCGGTGGAATAAGCGGCAACTCCCGCGGCATAACTGGTCAAATCCTCGCGAGCAGCCAACGTGCATGCCTGCGCGTCCAATGCAGGTGCTGCCGTCGTCACGCCTCTCGGAGGAGAAAGATACCCTGTCGTAATGTTGCAGGTATAGGTTGGGTAGATAAATCCAAAACTCGGCGGAGGCACTACCGTATTCGCTCCTGAAGCCGTTGCGGGATCGGGCAGTGCAAAAAATGCGTTCGGCGTTCCGGGACTGCCGATCGATGGAAATATTCGAGAGTGCTGATCGTAGGTATAGTTCCAGAACAGCTTGTTCCGGACGATGGATCCGCCCACTGTAAACCCATAGATCTTACGTACATCCTCCGGCTTGTAGGGAACGCTGGTGAAACCGGTGGGCACCGGATTTCCCGATGCGTAATTCGCGACCGTCTCCAAAGTATGTTCCTGATAAGCGCTCCAATTGCTCTCGCGATCATAGAAATAAACCTGGCCATGAAGATCGTTGCCGCCGCTATTGCTGACCGAATTGATCACACCGCCCGCGGCCCGGCCATACTCTGCTGCATAGACTCCCGTGTTTACGGCGAACTCTCGCACCGCGCTCGCGGAGGTCGAATACGCCTCATGAGTTCGTCCGCGCTCCTCTGAGTAGTAGGCCTGGTTGTCGTCCGCGCCATCGATTTCGACATTGTTCAGGAGAGTGTTGATGCCGCGCACGCTGATAAGACCGAATCCGCTCGAGTCTGCTATTACACCTGGAGTCATCAGCGCCAAGCTCGACCAGCGCCGGTTGTTCACAGGGATATCTTGCATCGCTCGGCGGTTCATATTGGTTGAGAAATCCGGCGAATCCAAGTTGAGGCCCGGCGACGTCTCCGTGACCACCACTGTTGTACTTGCCGCGCCGGAGGAAAGATGCGGTAGAAGCGAAGTTACCTGACCAACCTGCACGATTACATTTTTCGTGTGTGTGCCCTGGAAACCCGCTGCCGTGATCGATACGGTATAGGTTCCCGGTTCCAGCAACGGAGCCTGGAAGTTGCCACTCGCGTCTGTAGTCAACGCGATCTCAGCATTGGATGAGTCGTTATGGATGGTTACCGTCGCCTTGGCGATGACGACGCCGCTAGAGTCGAAGACTGTTCCGTCGATTGCGCCCAGGGTCGTCGATTGCGAAGACATCGGGATGGACGCAGCACAGAGAATCGCGACAGAAAGCACGGTCTCCGCTATCCTTATAATCCTTGTCACGATCGGTTTAGATCTCCAGAAGGATTCGAACATATTGTCTGCGACTTTGTCGCTGATAACTGCTTAAGAATCGCCCGCTCGCCCTCTTCTTTCTGTATGCAGTACGCAGCGGCCAAGGGTAATGTAGGAAGAGCGTCACACGAGGAGAACGGCCCCATGAATTCGAACGATGCAAGCAACGTCACAATCTCTCGGCGAACCGCCATTGCCTCCGGTTTGGCGGCGCTGGTGACCCCGGCATTTAAGGCAAGTGCAGTCGCCCAGGGCTCCAGCCAGAAACTACGCATCGCATGCATTGGCGTGGGCGGCGTGGGGCAGGACTATGTGGCCGGATGCAGGGACGAAGAGATTGTTGCGCTGTGCGATCTGGACCACGAATTTTCCGCGCCTGCATTCAAGCTCTATCCGAAGGCAAGGCTCTATAAGGACTTCCGTCAGATGTTCGACAAGGAGGAGAAGAACTTCGATGCGCTGATTGTGGCCACGCCGGACCACTGGCACTCGCACCTGGTGCTTGCGGGGCTTGCCATGAACAAACACATCTACTGCGCCAAGCCGATCACACGCACCATCGCGGAAGAAAGACGCGTGAAGGCAGCATGTCTGGCCTCGAAGGTGACCACCAAGGCCAGCATTCAGGACTCCTGCACCTCGCCCGCGCGTGCCACTACGGAGCTGTTGATGAGCGGTGCCATCGGCCCCATTCGCGAAGTGCATTTCTGGACCGGAACGCACAGTCCCAGTGGTTTGGCTCGGCCGCTGGAGGCGCAGACGCCGCCCCCGGGGATGGATTGGGACCAATGGTGCGGGCCATCGCCTGCCCGCCCGTACAACAAGATCTATCACTACGGGAGCTGGCGGCCATGGTGGGACTTTGGCACCGGCAATCTGGGCGATGTCGCCTGCCACTCGCTGCACCTATTCCACGACGAACTGGAACTGGGCGCACCAGACTGGGTTGCGGCCAATGCCTGCCAGTCCTTCTCCATCAATGGAGTGGTGGAGAACAGCGAGTGCTCCAGCATTGCCAACTATGTGCAATGGCATCTGCCGGCGCGCGGCAAGCATCCCGAGACGATGGTGTACTTCTACGATGGCGGATTGCAACCGCCGCGTCCCTTGAGTATGCCTCCGGATATGGGCATGCCGGGACGGGGCGTGATGTTCATCGGCGACGATGGAGTGCTGGTGTCGGCGTTCTACGGTGGCAGTCCGTGGCTTCCCGACCATACGCTGCCGCAGCCCGGGCAAAAGCTGCGCGGCCTGCCCGGTGGCCAACTGCTGCCGGAGAGCCGCTTCAAGGACTTCAAGCAGCCGGAGCCGACACTGACGCGCTGCGAGAGGCCGGACCACTACGCCGAATGGCTACAGAGCTGCAAAGCCGGCAAAAAGTCCATCACGCCGGTGGAGTACGCCTGCGGGCTAACGGAGTTCGCCCTGCTGGGCAGCGTGACCGAACGCCGCTACAGCACTCCCGGCGTGCGCAGCGGAGCAGGCTATGGGCAGAACAGCCGATCCGACTCCGCGGTGGTGTGGATTCCCGCGTCCAACGACGGCCATGTGCATGCGCCGGACGCGCCGCCGCCCACCCCCACCGCGGCCAACTCCCCGCGCTACTGGCGGAGTTCCAAGGTCCTGCTGTGGGACGCAAAAGCCATGCGCTTCACCAACGACGAAGTGGCCAACAGCTACGTCGACATGCCCTATCGCAAGCAGTGGGACTACAAAGTTTAGGACTGACGTAGCCGGCGGATTATGCCGTTGCCTCTTCGTCCAGCGACTGGGCAAGGACTTCATCGCGTCGTGAAGCACGCCATGCCAGGAACTTCGACTTCAACTCGGGGTCGGTGGCGGCAAGGATCTGCACGGCGAAGATGGCCGCATTGGCTGCACCGGCAGCTCCGATAGCAAAGGTGGCCACCGGGACGCCCTTTGGCATCTGCACGATGGAGAGCAGTGAATCCAAACCTTGCAGCGCGGTGGCCGCGATGGGAACACCAAGAATTGGAACGGTGGTCTTGGCGGCCAGCATTCCAGCGACGTGAGCGGCGCCGCCCGCGCCGGCAATGATGACGCGCAGGCCGCGGGATTCGGCTGATTCCGCGTAGGCAAACATCTGGTCGGGCGTGCGATGCGCCGAGACGACGCGGGCTTCGTAGGGGATGCCGAACTCGCGTAAGATGTCTACGGCGGAGCGCATCAGAGTGTAATCGTTGCGGCTGCCCATGAGGACAGCGACGAGAGGTTTGGTCTGCGAATTTGAATTCATGGCAAAATTATACGGTCTACCCTAGTGGATTATTACGATCCAGCGGGCACGTTTCCGACGCTCAATTTCGGGGGCAATCGCGAGAGGAGTTTCATGGCGATGTCGGAATGGATACCGAACGAGAGTTGCTGTTATTTCTCCAGAAATTCATTTTTTCTTCGTCCCCCTCCTCGCCATCCTGGGGGCACTTTGGACGGAAGACTTTCAGAATGAGTTCGTTGGCGGGCCGTATGAGCGCCAAAGTCGTCTAATCAGCAAGGTTATGGCTAAAATCGTCTCAACGGGATGGTTACGGCAGCTCACGCGATTGGGAGATCCTTGGCCCAGAGGCTGGCGTTGAGACACTCGACCACGCCATCGACGATGAGGTTGAGGCCGGCGGTGAATTTGGCGGAGTCGGCGATCTGTTTGCTGCTGACTGCGTCGGCCATGTTGATGCTGGAACTGACGATGGAAAGGGCAGCATCTTTCTTCTGCGCACCGGACTTTGCGCCATAGAGAGATTCAACGCCCTGCACCAGGCTGGGCAGCAGAGAGATTGAACGCAGGAAAAGTTTGATGAAGTCCATGTATTGCCTCCAAATACTGGTGCGGTAAGAGATGCAACTAGTGAGATTCTGGCCTACGACTCCGCTCAGGCCAGAAAGACGGTCGCCTCAGCGGCGCAGCTTTTTAATGTCAGTGTCTTCCTATAAAAAAGTCGATGGCGACATGGGCGATGGTGAGCAAAGCGCCAAACGCCGCGGCCATGCTGAGCTGCCCCCGGAAAACTCTACCAGTTGAAGCTGGAGTCTTCTCGTAATCTAGACGGGAGGACGGATCGATGAAGAAGAGCAGGTACACGGAAGAGCAGATCATCGGGATATTGAAGCAGCAAGAGGCAGGCGTGAAGACGGCGGACCTGTGCCGTGAGCACGGGATAAGCGCGGCGACGTTCTACGGCTGGAAGCAGAAGTTCGGCGGGATGGACGTGAGCGAGGCGCAGCGGCTGAAGGCGCTGGAGGACGAGAACCGCCGTCTTAAGCTGCTGGTTGCGGAGCTGAGTCTTCACGGCGAGGCTCTGAAGGGCGTGATCCGAAAAAACGGCTGGAGCTTGCCGGTCTAAGAGAGGCAGTGGCGTTTGCTCAGACCGAGCACGGGCTGAGTGAGCGCACGGCCTGCAAGCTGCTGGGCGTGGGGCGATCGAGCTACCGGTATGAGCCGAGGCCGGACCGCAACGCGGAGTTGAGAGCAGAACTGGTGAAGCTGGCACGGCAGAAGCCTCGCTACGGCTACCGGCGACTGCACGCGCTGTTGAGCCGTCGCGGCCAGGAGGTGAACGTGAAGCGAGTGTATCGGCTGTACGCGGAGGAAGGACTGGCGGTGCGGCGACGCAAACGCAAGCGGCTGGTGAGGGATCGGGCACTGGAACCACGTCTGACCGGAGCTAACCAGGAGTGGGCGATGGACTTCATCGTCGACGGGCTGGCCACCGGGAGGATGGTGCGCATCCTGAGCGTGGTGGATGCGTACACGCGCGAGTGTCTTGCGCTGGAAGCCGACACCAGCCTCGGCTCGGGGCGGGTGACGCGGGTGCTGGAGCGGCTGATCGGCGAACGTGGCCGGCCGGAGAACCTGCGCTCGGACAACGGCCCGGAGTTTACCTCGCGGCGCATGTTGGCCTGGTCCCAGGACTGGAAGGTCGGTCTGGTGCATATCCAGCCGGGCCGTCCGATGCAGAACGGCCATGTGGAGAGCTTCCACGGCCGTCTGCGCGACGAGTGCCTCAACGTGAGCTGGTTCCGCACCCTCAACGACGTAAGAAGCACGCTGGCAAGCTGGCGGCGCGAGTACAACTGCGAACGTCCACACAGTTCGCTGGGCTACAGAACGCCGGAGGAGTTCCGGCAGAGAGCAGGCTATGCGGATGTGGAAAGCAACGTACGCTTCCCACATCCGCACAGCCACGGCTACGACGGCTGCGAGATAATCTCAAAGCAAAACCAAAACTGGGAAACTCCAGTTATCAGTGGATGAGAAATAGGGGGCAGGTCAGCTTGGCAACAGGATAACCTCACCCTATAAATTCAAGATCGAATTCAACGATGGGAGGTGCATCCTCCGTCCGCTCTCTATAATTATCCTGTCCAGCTTCTTACGCTCGGATCACACGAAACGCCTGCGGACTACATCTTAGGCCGTGTGTGTGTTTTGTTCCCTCCGAACCTTGAGCCGCTTCCGTATTATGCAGGCGATAGCGAGGCTGCGCTTCTCATCTCGGGCAAGTGATTGATAAACTAGTCAGATGCATTCGGGTCTTTATGGAAAGTGGATGACCGCGTGGGAGACAAAGCTCACGACGCGTGATACAAACCGAATCGTTAGGCCGCTCGAATGGGGATTCGACTGGCTGAAGGATTTCAGCAACGACCAACCATCGCAGACAGATTCAGCTGCACTACCTGCTCACAATCTCGACCGCATGGTCGCCCTGGACCATGAAATCGTGCGCCGTTCGGATGATTTCTTTGGATATGAGGTGCCGCGGGACTTCCGCCTCGAGAGTAGGCACCCGCAGTTGTTTCCCACCAATGTGAGGCCCGAGACCCTGGCTCAGGAAGAGGAGATGAAGCGTCAAGCTGCCGCCGGCGAGATCGGAGAGGCGCAGTTTCTCCGATTCACCTCCGCCATTCGAACTCCCTATCATGAAAATGACCAGATGAACGCAAGATGGTACCCTGCGCCGGTCCGCAAATATCAATCGGGACCCCGCCGAAAGCCGATGCAAGCCATTATCGTCTTGCCCCAATGGAACTCAGACGCGATCAGTCACAACGTCCTCTGCACACTCTTCAACCGGTTTGGAATCTCGGCCTTACGCCTCTCCCAGCCCTATCACGATATTCGCCGCCCGGCAGAGTTGGAGCGCTCCGATTACGCGGTTAGCGCCAACATTGGGCGTACCATCGCCGCTTGCCGGCAGGCAGTGGTGGATTTACGCAGTTGCCTGGATTGGCTGGAGACCCAGGGCTATACCCAGTTCGGCGTTCTCGGAACAAGCCTGGGGTCCTGCTATGCCTTTATCGCCGCCGCGCACGACCCGCGGCTGCGCGTCTGCGCCTTCAATCACGCCTCCACCTGGTTCGGCGACGTCGCCTGGGAAGGCCAGAGCACCCGCCACGTTCGCGCCGCCATGGAAGGATCCGGCCTCACCCAAGACCAGGTCCGC
>Ga0181519_10002649_pt1 | contig 15079 bp, 11 predicted proteins | sample PEATcosm2014_Bin_26_FD_121102 | JGI IMG/M metagenome (GOLD analysis project Ga0181519, IMG submission 121102) | Peatland microbial communities from MTU Mesocosm Facility, Houghton, MI, USA - PEATcosm2014_Bin02_10_metaG | ecosystem: Environmental > Terrestrial > Soil > Wetlands > Peat | place...
CGCTTCGGACTGGCCCCGTTGCTCGAGCTCGCGAGCGACCTCCAGAGCGCCTGGATTGGTCTCTACGGCGACCTCGACAAGGGCATCCCGGTCGAGCAGGTCGAAGCCCTTCGCGCCGCCGTGTCGGCGACGTCTCGTCCGACTGAGGTGCACCGCTACGCCGACGCCGAACACGGTTTCAGTTGCGACGCCCGAGTCGCGGTCTACAACGAGGCGGCCGCGAACGACGCCACGTCAAAGACCCTGCGCTTTTTCGCCGAGCACGTCGCGACCAAGTAACGTCGCGACCTAGCTCTTGGGCACGTCCTTCCAGGGCACGTCCTTGTCGTTGCGAGGTTCACCGGGCAGACCGAGCACGCGCTCGCCAATGATGTTGCGCATCACCTCACTGGTGCCACCCTCGATGGAGTTGGCGCGCATGCGGATGAAGGCCTTTCGCATGTCCCCACCCGTCATGGCCGACTCGACGGGGCGTACCTGGGGATAGTCCGAGCCGTAGAGCATGCCCTCGGCGCCCAGGAGGTTCACGCACAGTTCCGAGGTCCGCTGGTTCTCTTCGGCGAAGGCGAGTTTGGCGACCGAACCCTCCGGACCGGGCGTGCCGGCCTTACGCAGGTCACTCGCGCGCCAGTTCGTGAGACGGCCCACTTCGTTGCGCACCCAGGCCTGCATCAGCTCCGAACGCACGCTCAGGGCGTACGCGTCGCTTCGACCCGACCAGCGTTGGCGCCAGATCTTCACGGCCTCACCAATCAGGCCCCACCCACGGGGCGGCACCGTGCCACCGATCGAGACCCGCTCGTTCATCAACGTCGTGATCGACACGTGCCAGCCCTCGCCCACGCCCCCCAGGCGCCGAGTGTCGGGAATGCGCACCTCGTTGAAAAAGCATTCGTTGAACTCGGCCTCGCCGGTCGCCTGATACAAGGGTCGTACGTCGACGCCGGGCGCGTGCATGTCCACGAGGAACGCCGTGATGCCCTTGTGCTTGACGACGTCGGGATTCGTGCGTGCGATGAGCAGGCCGTAGGCCGCCTGGTGGGCCAACGTCGTCCAGACCTTCTGGCCCGTGACGATCCATTCGTCCCCGTCGCGCACGGCGCGCGTGGCGAGGGTGGCGACGTCCGAGCCCGCGCCGGGCTCGGAGAAGAGCTGGCACCAGATCTCCTCGCCCGTGAACAACGGACGAAGGAATCGCTGCTGCTGCTCGTCGGTACCGTGGGCGACGATGGTGGGCGCGCACATGCCGTAGCCAATGACGTTGCGACCGATCGCGGAAGGCGCGCCGAGCTTGGCGAGGCGCCGCAGTACGTAGAGCTGCTCGGCGGGAGTCGCCTCGAGTCCGCCTTGGCCGACGGGAAAGTGGACCCAGGCGAGACCTTGGTCGAACTGGGCGCCGAGGAACGTCACCGGGTCCGTCGTCCCGGGCGGGTACTCGCGCACCAGTTCGTCGATCAGTTGGTCAAGCTCGGCTTCAGTAGTCACGGGTTCCTCCAGGTGCGATCCTGGAAATACTAGGCAGTAGGCGACGAGGCGACGTCGCGGCGCGAAGCCACTAGAAAGGTTCGATGAAAACCCCTCGAATCCTCGCCACCTCGGGCGGCTACGTCGCCGGACCGGTTCAACAGTCGGTGCGACTGGGCTCGATGCTGCTCGACGCGCTGACGCTCACCGAGAAGGTACGCCCGCGCGTCTGTCTCGTACTTACCGCGACCGGGGACCCGTCGATGTACTACGCCATGTCCTACGAAGCCTTCAACGCGGCCGGTTGTGACGTGACCGAACTGAAGCTCTTCCCGCAGCCCTCAGCCAATCCCGAAGAGCGCCTGTGCACGAGCGACCTCGTCTGGGTCGGTGGCGGATCGGTGGCGAACCTGCTGGCGCTGTGGCGCTTGCACGGTGTCGACGACGCGATGCGCGAGGCCTGGACGCGCGGGGTCATCCTGGGAGGGGTCTCGGCGGGCAGTCTCTGTTGGCACATCGGTGGCACGACCGACTCGTTCGGACCGACGCTGACGCCGGTCACCAACGGACTGGCGTTCTTGCCCTACGCCAACGGCGTGCACTACGACTCCGAAGCGCAGCGTCGACCATTGCTGCACCAACTGATCCGCGACGAGGTGCTGCCGCCGCTGGCCTACGCGACCGACGACCACGTGGGCATCTGGTACGAGGGGATCGAAGCGACGACCGTGGTCGCGGACAGCGTCGCGCCGAGCGACGAGGGTCCCGCGGCCTACAAGGTCGAACTGGTGGGCGACCAGGTCGTCGAGACGCGCTACGGCGTCGGTAGCAACTTCTCCTGAACCGGGACCGGCAGCGAGGCTCGCACCTCGTCGATGCGAGCGCCCAACGCCGCGGCGCGAGAACGCGCGTCACTCGAGCCACAGACCATCAACCAATTCGCGAGCAACCAGTAGCCGTCCTGGGTCAGCACGGACTCGGGATGGAACTGCACGCCCTCGAGAGCCAGCGTCCGGTGGCGCATCCCCATGATGAGCCCTTCGGACCGCGCGGTGACCTCGAATTCCTCGGGCAGGGTGTCCTCGTCGACGACGAGCGAATGATAACGGCCCGCGATCAGGGGTGACGGCGCACCGGCGAAGACACCTCGACCCTCGTGCACCACCAAGGTGGAACGCCCGTGCACGAGTTCGGGCGCGGCGACGACCTGGCCGCCGTAGGCCTCGGCGAGCGCTTGGTGCCCCAGACAGACGCCGAGCACTGGGATCGCGTGCTCGGCGCAGTAGCGGATGATTCGCACGCAGTTGCCCGCGTCACGCGGGTGCCCGGGTCCGGGCGAGATGAGTACGCCGTCGTAGTGTGCGCCAGCGAGATCGTCCACGTCGACCCGGTCGTTGCGCGCCACGCTGACGGAGGCACCCAGTTCGCCCAAGTACTGGACCAGGTTGTAGACGAACGAGTCGTAGTTGTCCACCACCAGGATCGAGGGAGGAGCCGCCATCACCTCATACTAGGAGCCGTGGTCGCATCCTTACTAACCTTTGGGGATGGCGAGCTGCGATCTGAAGGACTTCCTCGCCCACGTGCGCGACGGCTACAACGTCATCCCCTTGCACGAGACCCTGCAACTCGACCGCGAGACGCCCGTCTCGCTCTACCAGCGCTTCAGTAACGGTCGGGCCATCTTCCTGCTCGAGAGTGCGGCTCTGGCCGAAGAGACTGGTCGCTATTCGTTCATCGGTCTAGATCGCACGTGGCGCGTGCGCACGCGCGACGGCGCCACGGTCGTCGAGGGAACGATCGCGGACACGAACCAGGGACCCCTCGAGACGCTTCGCGGTCTCCTGGGCCGCTACCGCACCTACCTACCGGGCGAACTACCCGACTTCTTCGGCGGCGCGGTCGGCTACGTGGCCTACGACTACGTGCGCCGCCTCGAGCACCTGCCCAAGGAACCGGTCGCCGACATGTGGCCCGACGCGGACTTCTCGTTCCCGGGCGCGACGTTGATCTGTGACCACCTTCGCCATTCGACCACCGTGGTCGTCAACGCGGTGATCGACGACGGCCAGGACCCGACCGGTGTCTTTGACGACGCGAACAAGCAACTCGACGAGATCATCGACGTGCTCTTGTCCCCGGCGCCCGAGGGCGACCCCGACACCGAGCGGCTCGTCGCGACCGCGCCGACGTTACGCCAACAGATCGAGATTCGCGCCATCGCGGCGGGACTCTCGAATTTCACCAAGGAGACCTACGGCGCCACCGTCGAGCGCGCCAAGGAGTTCATCGTCAGCGGCGACGTCTTCCAGGTCGTGCCGAGCCAGCAGTTCCGTCGGGCCACCAAGGTGAACCCCCTCACGCTCTATCGCGTGTTGCGGGCCCTCAACCCCTCGCCCTACATGTACTTGCTCGACGGCGGCGACCACCAGATCGTCGGCGCCTCACCCGAGATGCTCGTTCGCGTGCACGATCGCGTGGTGAGCACTCGCCCCATCGCCGGCACGCGCCAACGCGGCGCCAACGATGCCGAGGACCGGGCGCTCGAAGTCGAGATTCTCAGTGACGAAAAGGAGATCGCCGAACACGTGATGCTCGTGGACCTCGGTCGCAATGACGTGGGGCGCGTGGCCATCGCCGGCAGCGTGCGCGTGGAACGTCTGGCGCACGTCGAGCGTTTCTCGCACCTCATGCACCTGGTCTCCCAAGTGAGCGGCGAACTCAGTCCGGGCCTTGACGCCTTTGACGCCTTTGACGCCCTCTTTCCCGCGGGTACCCTCACGGGCGCACCCAAGGTACGCGCCATGGAGCTCATCGACGGATTCGAGCCCGTGCACCGCGGCCCCTACGGCGGCGCCGTCGGTTACTTCTCGCTCAGCGGCGACGCCGACTTCGCGATCACCATCCGCACCGTGTCGATTCGCGCGGGCTTCGCCACCGTGCAGGCCGGCGGCGGTGTCGTCGCCGACAGCCAGCCCGCCTTCGAGTACGAAGAGTGCATCAACAAGGCCTCCGCGCCGCTGCTCGCCCTCGAGATCGCCGACCCGTCGAGCTAGCGGGTTCGGCCCGCTTTCGGCTCGAACCTATGCTGGAAAACGGGAGGTGGACGTGGACGACGAAAGTCCCTACAAGCGCTGGCAACGCGCGTACGAAGCCTCGAGCCTGCGTGGCGCGGAGTTCACCACGATGTCCGGGGTTCCGCTCGAGCCGGTCTACGGGCCCGAGGACGGCGAATTCCCGGGAACCTACCCTTACACGCGAGGCGTACACCCGTCGATGTATCGCTCGCGCTTGTGGACCATGCGCATGTTCGCCGGCTTCGGCACCGCGCTCGACACCAACGCCCGCTTCAAAGAGATCATCCGCGCCGGCGGCACTGGTCTGTCGACGGCCTTTGACATGCCCACGCTGCTGGGACTGGACTCGGATGACCCGATGTCCTTGGGTGAGGTAGGACGCTGCGGGGTCGCGATCGACTCGCTCGCGGACGTCGCGGACCTCTTTGACGGCATCGACTTGTCGAGCATCACCACCTCGATGACGATCAACTCTCCCGCGGCGGTGATGCTCGCGCTATTCGTCGCCCTCGCCGAAGAGACCGGCGTACCGCGAGCGCACTTGGGTGGGACGCTGCAGAACGACATCTTGAAGGAATACCAGGCGCAGAAGGAGTTCGTCTTCCCCCCTCGACAGTCCATGCGCTTGGTGCGTGACACCATGGCGTTCTGCACCGCCGAGATGCCCAAGTGGAACTCGATCTCGGTCTCGGGCTACCACATCCGCGAAGCCGGTTCGACGGCCGCCGAGGAGCTCGCCTTCACGCTCGCCAACGGCTTCGCCTACGTCGAACTCGCCCGCGAGGCCGGACTCAGCGTCGACGAGGTCGCGCCACGACTCTCCTTCTTCTTTAACGCCCACATCGACTTCTTCGAGGAGATCGCCAAGTACCGCGCGGCGCGACGACTGTGGGCCCACTGGCTGCGCGAGCACTACGGGGCACGCGACGAGCGATCGTGGCAACTTCGCTTCCACACCCAGACCGCGGGGGTGTCGCTCACCGCCCAGCAGCCCGAGAACAACATCGCGCGTACCGCGATCGAGGCCCTCGCGGGGGTTCTGGGCGGAACCCAGTCACTGCACACCAACTCGCTCGACGAAGCCCTCGCCCTGCCCTCGGAGAAGGCCGCGCGACTCGCGTTGCGTACCCAACAGATCATCGCCCACGAGACCAACGTGGCCCACGTTGCCGATCCACTCGGCGGCTCGTGGTTCGTCGAAGCCCTGACCGACGAGATGGCCCACGAGGCCGAAGAGATCTTCGCGGAGATCGGTGCCCTGGGCCACGGCTCGATGCTCGAGGGCTGCATCGCCGGCATCGAGCAGAACTGGTTCCAGGGTCGCATCGCCGATTCGGCCTACCAACTCGAGCGACTCTTCAACGAGGGCAAACGAGTCGTCGTCGGCGTGAACGCGTTCCTCGAAGGCAATGACGAGGAGGATCTCGCGGTGCTTCGCATCACCAACGAGGACGAACGGCGCCAACTCGGCCGACTCGCCCAGGTGCGCCAGGTGCGTGACGACGACGCCGTGGCCCGCACCCTGGCGCGTCTCGCCCGCGACGCGAGCGACCCCGAGAGGAACCTCATGCCCGCGCTCATCGAGGCTGCCCAGTCCTACGCCACGGTCGGCGAGATGATGCGCACCATGGCCGGCGTCTTCGGTCGCCACGTCGAGGTGCCGTCCCTGTGAGCATTCGCGTGCTCGTCGGCAAGGTCGGACTCGACGGCCACGACCGCGGCATCAAAGTCGTCGCACGGCTCTTGCGCGACGCGGGCATGGAAGTGATCTATACCGGACTGTTCCAGACGCCCGAGACGGTCGCCCTCGCGGCGATCCAAGAGGACGTCGACGCGGTCGGCCTCTCGATGCTGTCAGGCGCGCACCTCACCTTGGCGCCCCTCGTCGTCCAGGCGTTGCGCGAACGGGGTTCGGACATCCCGGTGCTGGTGGGAGGAATCGTACCCAGCAACGACCTCGACGACCTGCGTCAGGCGGGCGTGGCGGCGGTGTTCGGCCCCGGCGCGAGCGCCCGAGAGATCGTCGCCCAGATCCGTTCGCTGGTCGCGACGAGCCCCTAGTTCTCGCCAGGCACCCAACTACGCTCAAGTAGTGCTGGAGTCCTGGATTCGCCTCGTCCTGCGATGGCGGGGTCTCGTACTCGTGTGCTGGGTCGTCGTCGCGGTTCTCGGCGCCCTGGCGGCCCTGGGCCTGCCGAGCCTGCTCACCACGTCACTCACCGTGCCCGGTACCAGTTCGGCCCAGGCGAACGCCATACTCGTCAAGGACTTCCACGAGAACATCGAGGGGACGTTCACGGTCGTCGTGCCCCTTGCCGGAGCGACGGCGGGACCCGCCCTGGGCCTGATCGAGTCCGCGTTGTTGGACGCGATCGAAGCAGTCCCGACCGCGAGCATCACCCAGGAACACGTGGTCGAAGGCGTGCTCTACGCGAACGTCGACACCACCCTTGACCTCGGTCAGGCGGCGAAGGAGACCCCATTCCTACGACACGAACTGAGCGTTCAAGGCGTCACCGGCGCCCTCGTGACCGGACCGCCCGCGCTGCAGAGCGACATCACGCCGATCCTCGCCAACGACCTACACCGCGGGGAAGTTCTCGCGGTCGTGCTCGCGCTCGCGCTACTCGTCGCGGTGCTCGGGCTCTGTTGGGCCCTGGTCATCCCCTACCTCGTCGCGGCGGCCACCATCGCGGGCACGCTTGGCGTCGTCTTCCTACTCGCGCACTGGGTCACCATGGTGCTCTACGTACCCAACGTCATCGAACTCATCGGTCTCGCCCTGGCGATTGACTATTCGCTGCTGATCGTGCACCGTTTTCGCGCCGAAGTGGCCAAGCCCGTGCAACTCGAAGAGGCGATCCTTCGCACCATGGGCAGCGCGGGAAGGACAATCCTCATCTCCGGTTGCGCGGTCGCGATCGGTCTGGCGACGCTCTTCATCGTGCCGGTGCCCTTCGTGCGTTCACTAGGCGCGGCGGGCCTCGTGGTCCCGGTATTCTCACTGCTCGCGGCCTTCACGCTCCAGCCGGTCTTGCTCTGCTACTTCGCCGAACGCGGGGTCAGTCCCGTGGGACTACGCGGACTCATGGCCCGTCGCGCGCCCAGCGACGGTACCTGGGCCAGGATCGGCCGAGGTGTGACCCTGCGTCCCGCGCGCGTGCTCGTACTGTCGCTCTTGGTACTCGCCTTCGTGTCCTCGCTCGCCTTCGGACTCGAACTCACGCCCGGTTCAGTCACGGCCATCCCCCAAGGTATGCAGTCCGCCAAGGCCCTCAACCTGGTGCGTGACCACGTCGGTCCCGGCGCCGTCACGCCGATCCAAGTCATCATCGACACCGGCTCGAAGGGGGGTGCGAAGTCCCTCGTCCAGAGCAAGACCCGCCTCACGCTCGCCGGGGACATCCTCCAGAACCCTGAAGCGTTCGTCGTGGCCATTGGCGGCACCGCGCCCTACGTCGACCCCAGCGGACGCTACGAACAGATCATCGTGTTGGGTCGAGACGACTTCGGCGCCGAAGCGTCCCAGCAGTTCGTCGAGGATCTCACTCACCGCATACTGCCCTCGGTCCATCTGCCCCAAGGCACCTCGGTCTACGTCGGAGGCGCACCCGCCCAGGGCGTGGACTTCCTCAACACGGTCTACGGCGCGTTCCCCTGGCTCGTGTTGCTCGCCCTCGCACTCGCCTGGTTGGTACTGGTACGAGCATTTCGTTCCGTGCTGCTCGCCCTGCTCGCGGTGCTGCTCGACCTGGTCTCGGTATGCGTCGCCTACGGCGTGCTCGTGGCGGTGTTCCGCTTGGGCGTGCTCTCCTCGGTGCTGGGCACCTACCAGGTGAGCCAGATCGAAGGGTGGGTGCCGGTCTTTCTCTTCGCGATGCTCTTCGGGCTCTCGATGGACTACGAGGTCTTCATCGTGAGTCGCATTCGCGAGAGCCACGCGCAGGGCGCGTCGACCAATGACGCCATCGTCGACGGCCTCGCCCACACCGGCGGCGTGGTGACGAGTGCGGCACTGATCATGGTGGTCGCCCTCAGCGGACTGGTGTTCGGACACGTGGCCGGCCTGCAAGAGCTCGGCGTCGGACTCAGTTTCGGCGTGCTCGTTGACGCCACGATCGTGCGAGGTCTGGTGCTGCCGAGCGCGATGACGCTACTGGGGCGCTGGAACTGGTGGCTGCCCACGGTGCTCGCGCGTCCACTACGCGTCACTGCCTCGCCCCTTAGCGGGACGAGGCAGTGACGAAACAGCGTGCAACGTTCCTACTTCACCACTCGAATCGAGAACTGGATCGAGGGGACCTGGTAGCCGAGCGCGAGGCCCGGGTAGTCGTGGGCGTAGGAGAGCACCGGGACCATGCCGTACGGCGTACTCGCGAAGGACGGCGACAACGAGTACAGCATCGGGTACAGGTTGATCATGTGAATGCCGGGACCGCCCGTCGCGTGCAGGTGGATCACCATGTAGCCGTTCGAGTTGAACCCGCAGCCGTAACCCATGTAGCTGTTGTCGTAGTCGACACCCAACGTGTTGTCCAACTGGGTCCAACCGACGCCATCGATCGAGATGGTGAATTCCTGGTTCTCGTGGAAGGTGTAGGTGCCCGTGCCCGACTGTCCGGCCGCGAGGGCCGCGGCGGAATCCGTGTCGTCCGCGGTAGCGACGCCGAGGCTCACGACCGTGCCCGCCTTGTTGGTGAAGGGCACGATGCTCTCTTTGATGTAGAAGGGCACTTGGGCCTCAATGAGGCCACTGGCGTTGAGCACCTGGACGACGTGCCAGCCCCCAAGTCCATTGGGGACCGTGAGGTTGGCGTCGAGCGTGCCGTTGGTGACGGTGCCACTGCCGAGCGGATTGGACGTGAAGGCCCAGCACGTGCTCGCGCAATTGACGCGGTTGCCCACGACGGTCGACCAGACCAGCTGGTCGGTGCCCGAACTGGGAAGCCCGGTCACCTTGAGCGTGATCGGCGTGTTCACCGGACCCGAGTTCTGTGACAGCGTCGCTACCGCGCTGCTCGCGGGGTCGAGACCGGTCGTCGACACGGTCGTGAACTGGCTCACGGTCGGAGCCACCGACGCGGGCCAATTGATCTTGGGGGCCACGAGGGCGCTGTCCTTAGTGACCGTGAACACCGCCGTGCCGCCATTGGTGTAGGGAATCGGCGACTGGATGACGTTCAGGTACATGTAACTGATCGCGTTCCCGATCTGTATATAGTGCGGACCCACCGGTCCAGTCGCGGGAATGGTGATCGACGCGTTGCCGCGCGTCCAGTTCGCCATCATCTCACCCGCGTAGTGGTTGTCGTAGATCACCGACGCGCCGCCGGTGTAGAGCGAAGCGCCCATTGACGTGTAGCTGATGGTGATCGGCGTACCGACCGGGCCACTCGTGGGACTCACGCTCAAGATTCTCAGCAACTCGAAGCCACCGTGAGCGAGGGCCACGCCGTTTTCGACCGCGTAGATATCGTGTACCCCACCAAAGTCCGACGGTGCCGTCGTGCTGAAGCTGAACGCGCCACTGGCGTTGGTGGTGACCGTCGCCATGACGACCGAGAACTTGGAATACGAAGTTCCCAAATAGTTCACGGTGTTGGGCTCGACGTCAGCGACCCACGTGGCACTGTTGGTCGACCAGGTCAAGGTGAGGCTGGCGTTGGCGGGCAGACCGGAGCCAGCGATCACCACGGGCACACCTGAGACACCCTGATCGGGCGTCACGGTCAAAGCCGAGACGGTCGCCGGGATGCTGAAGGTCGGTGCCGTGGTGCCGGTATAGGGAAGGGCGGCGACGCCGGGCAAGTTCGTCGGCGCCGTGAGGGTAATGGGGTTCACCGTTGGCGTGGTGGTCGAGTCAGCACCGCTGACCCCCGCGAGCAGTGCGACGGGGATGACCGAAGCCACGACAATGCGTACGACGCTCTTGGCACAGAGTCGCGAGAAGCGAAGATTCTTCATGGAATTCCTTTCGTAAGGCGCGGAGACTTCTTGGGTTAAGTACTTCGTCGGGGCATTTGGTCCGGGACTTGCGACCCTGATTCGTTTCTTGATACGACCGAACCCGGGCGGGCGGTCCTTCAGACTCGCTGCGCCCGGGTTCGAAAGCACTACCTACAACAAACTCCGCTTACGCAGCGGGAACTGCATTAAGAGTTGCGATGGACGTCGGGCTGAAGTCCGACTGGAACACGCCAGTGGCGCCCGGCACGGCCGGCGTCACGACGACGGTCTTCACGTACGCCTCTTTGACGAGCTCACTCTTGCCGTTGACGGTCTTCTTGACCATCTTGAAGGCGTGAACCTTCTTGGTCACCGCGGGTACGGCAATCGTGTTGACGGTGACCTTGTAGGGGATGATGCCCAGGGTGTCGTAGTCGCCCGCAGCCGTACCGGTAGCCAACGGGGCTGTCCAAAAGGACACCCCACCGTGGTTCCCGTAAGAAAGGGCCAGGGGTGTAGCCATACCACCAATGGTGACCGTGGCGCTCGAGACGTTCTGCGAAGTCAACGCAGCGCCACCGAGGGCGAAGTCGTTGCCGTAGACCCTAAAGACGATTGTCTGGCCCACGATGAATTCGTTGGTGATCTCACAACCGGCTCCAAAGGCGGGAGCCAACACGCCAGTCGCACCGCTCGCGAGAATGGTGTCAACGTAGAGCGAGACCGGACCACCAGGATTGCCCTGCACTGGCGCCGCAACATTTTCGGCGATCGCAGTCGCCGTGGAAGGCGCGTTGTCAGTCGTGTCAGTGGGCGTGAACGAAGCGCCCAGTGAGATGGCACCCGCTGCCGCTGGCGTCCACGAGCACGTGGCGAGGAACGGGCTCACCGTCGAGGTGGCGACCGCTGCGCAACCAGTGATGGTCGCACCAGCCGCGGTGAAGTTCACCGTGCCGGCGACGCTCGTGGTCGCGATGATGTTAAAGGACCCGTCGTTAAAGATCGCCTTCGGGTCAGTCAATTTGATGGTGGTAGGTGTCGTGCCCGCGGCCGACGCCGTCGATACTCCGACGATGGCGACGCTGCCCAGGGCCATGGCCCCTACGACAAGTAACGACAGAATTCTTTTCATTTTTGGAGTCCTCTCCTTGTTATTGCTCGGTACTACTTGGCTGCTACAACTTCTTTGATTGACAGAATTCCGGTGAGCGTCGCACTGAACGAGTCGCTCTCGCTTGATCCGGCGGTCGTGGACTGGATCGAGAAACTGCCACTGAAGCTCAGCGTTCCCGTGGCGCCCTTGAATTTTCCGGTGCCGCTCAGAACGGTCGCGACGCCCTTGACGGTGACCGGCGACGGTGCGGCACTGTTGACCGCGCACGCCTGGGTCTTGGACGAGGAGACGACTCGCAATTTGAGGCCGCTCGGTCCCGCGAGTGCTCCCGCGCCCGAGAAGGGGTCACACGTGCTCGCTGCCGAACCTGATCCGCTGCCGCTCATGGCGTTGGCCCCGTCGGTGCCGGTACCGGTACCCCTGACTGCGGTCGCCTGGACGCCGGTGCTGCTCCAGAGCAGGCCGATCGTGCCGGTGTAACTACCCTTGAAGGCGACGTGGACGATCTTGGTGGTCGACTTGGCCGCGTGACTCGCGACCACGACGTGTGCCGGAGCGACGCTGGGCGTCAACACTGCGCCCGACGGCGAACTCATGCCGATCGTGGCCAGCAGACCAATAGTGCCCACCGCGATCAACGTGCGGACCGGGACACCTATCGACCTTCTTGCATTCGCACGATTCTCCATATAATTCCTTCCAAAGTTCTTGTTGTCTTAAGGCAATCTTAAGAATTAAAGAATTAGGAAAGCATTGACAAATCGGGGCCATAAGTCACTTCGTCCGCGGTTCGACACGTCGCGGTCACTAGGGCCATTAGTCCCAACTTCATGGATGAACGTGCCCGCGAAGAAACGCGTACGCGAAAGAAGATATAGACGTCAATCTGAGCCGCAAGCGCTCTAGCGAAAACTCTCCTGCATGGTTTTGAGGGCGGCCGAACCGGGGCAGAGTTTCTCGTAGGGCACTTTGTTTAACCCGTGACGCGGCGTGTTGTTCAGTTCGTGCACGTCCAACGCCTCTTCGTCGACGTAGAGCAGTCCCGTGGCGATCTCGCCACGGCTTCGCCGGTCGCGGATGTACTCCTCGACCTTCTGGCGGTCGTAGGGGTCGTAACCTTCAGGCACGGACCGGAATCGCACGACGCTGCCGTCGTGCATGGTGATCTCGGTCGCCTCGTGCTCGTCGACGGCGCGGTGGATCTCCTTGCGGATCGGCACGAAGTCGGTCTCGATCTCCTTCACCTCGTGCTCGCGCATGAACCGGTAACTCTTGGTCGATCCCTCGTGGTCGTTGAACGTCACGCACGGCGAGATCACGTCAATGAGCGCGAGGCCGTTGTGTGCGGCGGCGGCCTTCAAGATCGGCACCAGTTGTGCCTTATCCCCCGAGAAACTCCGAGCAAGGAACGTCGCGCCCATCGAGAGCCCGAGCAGTATGGGGTCAATGGGCGCGATGGCGTTCGGCTCGCCCTTCTTCAAGCGAGAGCCAATGTCCGCGGACGCCGAGAACTGGCCCTTCGTGAGCCCGTAGACCCCGTTGTTCTCGATGATGTAGATCATGTTGACGTTGCGCCTGATCGCGTGGGCGAGATGCCCCAGACCAATTGACAACGAGTCACCGTCACCCGAAATCCCGATGTAATTCAGTTCGCGGTTGGCGGCGTTGGCACCGGTGGCGATGGTGACCATACGACCGTGCGCGGAGTTGAAACCGTGCGCGCCGCGCACGAAGTACGTCGGGGTCTTCGAAGAGCAACCGATGCCACTGAGCTTGGCGATGGTGTGCGGGGGCATCGACAACTCCCAGAACGTGTGGGTGATGGCTGCGGTGACCGAGTCGTGGCCGCAGCCCGCACAGAGCGTGGAAACCGCGCCCTCGTAGTCGCGAACGGTGAGACCCAGGTCGTTCTTGGGCAACGCGACGAGCGGGATGAGGGGCTTGGCGATGGACGTCATGACTTCTTCTCCAGGTGGTTAAGGACGCCGTCGACTACCTGGCGCGCGCTCAAGGGGAATCCCCCGTACGCGAGCACCGAGTGCAACGACTCAATCGGGAAACCGGTTTCGATGGAAATCAAACTGCGTAGCTGCGCATCACGGTTCTGTTCGACGACGAAGCACACTTCGTGCTCTTCGGCGAAACGCCGCACGTCGGACACGAAGGGGAAACCACGCACTCGCATGAAGTCGGTCGCTACGCCGCGCTCGGCCAACTCGTGAACCGCTTGGCGCACCGCCAGATCACAACCCCCGAGCGTGATGATACCGACGTTCGCGCCCTTCGTGTGTTCGACAATGGGCGCGGGCACGTGCGGAGCAGCCGACGCGTGCTTCTTCTTCAAGCGGTCGACCACCTCTTGGTACTCGTCGGCATTTTCGGTGTACTTACCGAACTTGTCGTGACCCGAGCCGCGGATGAAGTACGCACCCTTTTCGTCGGACCCGGGCAACGTGCGCGGTGTCACGAAGTCGGCGTCCGCATCGGTGTAACGAAAGAACTCGGCCATCGTCGCGAGGTCGGTGTCGTTCAACACTCGTCCCCGGTCGGGCACGTAGGAATCATCCCAGGTGAGTTCAGGAACCACCCAGTCGTTCATGCCGATGTCCAGGTCGCTCAGCATGAATACCGGCGTCTGGAAGCGCTCGGCCAGGTCAAAACTCTGGACCGCGAATTCGAAACACTCTCGCGGGTTCCCGGGGAACAGCAGTAGGTGCTTCGTGTCACCGTGCGATGCGTAGGCGCACAGCAAGATGTCCGCTTGCTGGGTACGCGTGGGCATGCCCGTCGAGGGTCCCGTCCGTTGTACGTCGACGATTACCGCGGGGATCTCGGTGTAGTACGCCAGGCCCAGCAGCTCGTTCATGAGCGAGATACCCGGGCCCGAGGTCGACGTGAACGAGCGAGCGCCGCTCCACGAGGCGCCCAGGACCATGCCGATGGCCGAGATCTCGTCTTCCGCCTGGAGGATCAGGTAGTTGTTCTTGTAGGGCAGTTCACCGGGCAGGGGATTCTCCACCGGTTCGCGACGGAACTGCGCGCACAATCTCGTGAAATTGTCCATCACCGCCGTCGCGGGCGTGATCGGGTACCAGCCCGCCACGGTCGCCCCGGCGTACAAGCAGCCCAGTGCGGTTGCGGTGTTGCCGTCGATGAGGATGCAACCACTGGTGGCGTCCATCGCTTCGACTCGAAAGGGTAACGGGCACTCGAAGTTATCCATAGCGAACTGGTAACCCAGACGCAGCGCATTTTGGTTGGACTCACGAAGCAGCTCGTTCTTGGCGAACGTCTCGGCGAGCAGACCCGAGACGAGATCGACGTCCAGACCCACGAGCGCGACCACCGCTCCCGCGTAGGCGATGTTCTTCATCAGAATCCGCTCACGAGGAGCCGCGAAGTTCTCGATGCACATCTTAGCGAGCGGTACGCCGAGGAACTTGACGTCCTCGCGCAAGAGTTCGGCGTCGAGTGGCCA
>Ga0181519_10002650_pt1 | contig 15074 bp, 12 predicted proteins | sample PEATcosm2014_Bin_26_FD_121102 | JGI IMG/M metagenome (GOLD analysis project Ga0181519, IMG submission 121102) | Peatland microbial communities from MTU Mesocosm Facility, Houghton, MI, USA - PEATcosm2014_Bin02_10_metaG | ecosystem: Environmental > Terrestrial > Soil > Wetlands > Peat | place...
ACCACCACCTTGCCGGCCACCATCACGTCAGTCGCCCGCTTGATGCCGTCGGCCAGCGACTCGCGGCAGCCGTAGAGGTTGTCGAACTTGCTCTTGGTCACGGAGTCATTGACGTTGATCGCCGGCATCTTCAGCTCGCCACGGGCGTGCATCTGATAGAGCCGGTGAACGCCTGTGGTCGTCTCCTCGGACAGTCCGCGGATGCCTGCGAGCAGCTCGGGATACTTGTTATGGACCATGGCGGTGAGGTCGCCGCCGTCGTCGAGGATCATGTTGAGCGGTTGGCCGTCGGGGAAGAACAGCGTCTGCTCGATGCACCAATCGAACTCTTCGTTGGTCATTCCCTTCCAGGCGTAGACCGGGAAGCCGGCCTTGGCGATGGCCGAGGCGGCGTGGTCCTGCGTCGAGAAGATGTTGCAACTGCTCCAGGTGACCTGGGCGCCGAGCTCGGCCAGCGTCTCGATCAACACGGCCGTCTGGATGGTCATGTGCAGACATCCTGCGATACGCGCTCCGGCCAGGGGCTTCGAGTCGCGATACTTGCGGCGCAGGGCCATGAGGCCGGGCATCTCATTCTCGGCGAGCAGGATTTCCTTCCGTCCCCAATCGGCGAGCGACAGGTCAGCCACTTTGTACGGCAGTCTGGTTTCGACGTGAGCCACACTTTCCTCCGGTCTATGCACTTGCAAAGGGCAGAATGCCGACGCCTCCTTAAGGCCCCCATTGATGGGGATGCTGCGTCGGCCTAGATGGCGCAATCATAGTTTCCGGCAGGCGTTTCTGACAAGGGTCTGGTCGTGCGCTCAGCCCTGTTCGAACGCCGCGCGGGCTGCGCGCACGAAGCTCGCCATCAGTCGTGCGTCCTTCTTCCCCGGCGCGCTCTCAACCCCGCTGGCGACGTCGACCGAAGCCGGATGGACCCGGCGGATAGCTTCGGCGACGTTCGTGGGCGTCAAGCCGCCGGCCAGCACTAAGGGGGGAACGTTCGCGGCCTCGCGGTACAGGCGAGCGAGCGACTGGTCAGCCAGTTGACCGGTTCCTCCAGCGGGGCCATTAACGGGCGCCGGGGCATCGAGCAGCGTCAACCACGGCATGGCGCCGAGCGCCGCACACGCGTCGAGATAGTCGCGCAGCTCCTGGAGCGGCGTCGAGCTGGCAAAGGCTTTGATGATGCCGATCCCCATCAGCGCAGCGAGGCTGTCTGGCGATTCGCGGCCGTGAAGCTGGGCCAGGTCGAGCCCCAGCCGGTTGACCAGGGCCGACACTTCAGCAGGCGGCGCATCGACGAACAGGCCGACCTTGACGAAGCCAGCAGGCAACGCGGCGACGATCGCCTCGGCGACCGCCGGCGTGATGAACCGCTTGCTGCCTGGGTAGAAGTTCAAGCCGATGCAGTCGACGCCAGCATCTGCGGCAGCTCGGGCATCGTCGGGCGTCGTGACTCCGCAAACCTTGATCCGGAACAGGGGCTCGACCTGGCCGTCGATCATCACAGCAGCTTCCGGAAGTACGCCAGGTCGGACTTGGTTTGGGCGAGGCACTCGTCGGTCGACATGTCGCGGAAGCTGTGCTTGCCCTTGTATTCACTATGCAGGGAGTAGACCCCGTTGTAGCCCAGCTTCTTCAACAAGGCGACGAAGTCGGGTAGTGGGGCGACCCCGTCTTCGAGCGGCACTTCGTGGGTCTCCCAGCGCTGCTGGCCGACCTTGTCGCGGTGCGCTCGCTCCCAGGCGAAATTCTTGATCGCCACGAGCTTGATCCAGGGCGCCAGCAGATCGAGCCCTTGCTGCCAGCCGGCTCCGCCGCCTTCGAGCGTCATGTGCAGCGGGTCGACATAGGCCCCGATTTCGCTGGGCGAGATATCCTTGATGAGCTGGTAAAGCATCGTCCCATGCGACGGGATGTCGAAGCCCGAATGGATATGCACGCAGGGCATCATCTCGAACTTCTTGGCCAGCTCGACGACTTGCGCCAGCTTCGCTCGGACCTCGTCCATCTGCCTGGCCAGGGTGCCGAACGGGACATACTTATAGTAGCCGAGCTTGAAATAGCGGATCCCATGCACGGCCGCCGCGTGAAGCGTTCGCTCGGCGGCGGGGGTCGGCTCGGTGATGTCGGTCGTGATGAAGGGGATCGCGAGGCCATTGTCCTTCGCCGTATGCACGGCCATGGCCAGCCCGTCGTCGACATTCTCCGGTAGCACATGCCCGCCCTTACGAACCGTCAAATCGAGGCCCTCCAAACCGAGGCCCTTGAACTCGCGGGCCACGCGTTCGACGGTCCAGTCTTGAAAGCTCTTGGTGAATCCGACGATCGGCATGGCGGTGGGTCCTTTGTCGCTTTCGGCAGCAACGCACTAGGAGTGATGGTCGACCGCCTCCAGCGTCGCTCCTGGCGGCGCGATTTGCAAGCGGGCGCCAAGGGTTCGATCCTTCCGACAGCAGTCAGATGCTTTCAAGCCGGAACTCGGCGGAAGTCGAAGAGCCATAGCGGGGGACTGCGCGCCAGCAGTTCAAGGACGGCCCCGAGCGAGCAAGGAATAGCGATGCGTCGCACACCTGCGCAGATGAACAGCCGTTGGGCGGCCGAATGGCTGGCGACGCGCGGCCGTCGCGTGGCCGTGTTCCTGCTGACCCTGACCGCGGGACTATCGATCGGCGGGCTGCTCATCGCGCGGACGAGTGCCCCCACGCCTGCCGGCCCCTGGAGCACAAGCTGCCGCGTACAGTTCCGCGGCACACAGCCAGCCGGGCTGACCGTCACGGAAATCAAGCGCTCGCTCGGCGAGCGGCGTCTGCTCGAACAGGCGTTGCTCAAGAGCGGCGTCGAATCCCGCGAGATCGCCCGCCTCGATCTCGATCGACTGGCTACGAAGTTAAGGGTCGAGCTATCGCCCGGGGTGCCCGCGCCCGAGGTGACCATTGGATTGCCTGCGCTACTCGGGTTGGAGCGCTCGACGACCGTGCTGCTGGTCAATCGGTTGGCAGAGGGCCTGCTGACGTCGCTCACCAGCACCGAGCAGCAAGCTGCCGAAGCCGCCGCTCGCCAAGCGGCCGCTGAGCGCGACGCCGCCCAAGCGCGGCTGGCTACTGCCCAGGCCGCGCTCGAAGCCGGTGGGCGCCCCGCGACTTCGAGCGAGCTGCGCGACCGGCTCGAGGCAATCGTCGCCCGGCGCGCACGGCTGCTCGAGCAGCGCACGCCCGAACATCCCGAAGTGCTGGAACTCGACCAGCAATTGGAAGAGCTCCAGGGCCGGCTCGAGGCCAGCGACACGGGAAGCACCCGCAGCACCGTGGCGATTGCCGACGCCGAAGAATTGGAGGAGGTTCGCAACCAGGCTCGCGCGTCGTGCGAGCAGGCGGTCGAGCGAGCGACCCGGGCCCGCGCCGCTGCCGACAGTCCACGGCAGCTCGTCTTGTTCACGCCGGCGACCGTCGGCGCGCTGTCAGCATCTTCGTCGAGTAACCTTGCCGGCTGGATTGTGGGCCTGGTCCTATTGTCGTCGATGCTCGCGTGGAACGCTTCCCAGCTCGTCGCACTCGACGGCGGACGACTGGGAAACACGGCGGCATTCGAGCGCGCGTTGGGAGCGCCCGTGCTCGCGATCATCGATGAACAAGAGCCGCGTGCGGCTGCTTGAAGACGCCTTTTTTGCCAGCGGTGCGTGCGCTGGCACCGGAGAGATTCGCCAGGGGGCGCTGGAGATGGGTCGTCGAGCGTGCCGAATCTAAGGAAAGTGTCGGATCGTTTTGCGGGTAGGTCGACCGAAGCGTCGGCCCTGCACGCCAGCCCGCTCCACGCCCCGGTTGTCAGCGACCGAGACGATCCGCGGTCCTGGTTCCGAGTCCTACAGGAAACGTGCGATGTACGAGGACTTCTTTCAACTACGAGCTCGCCCCTTCACGGCCCTGCCGCTGGCGGAGCGGTTCTACCCCGGCCGCGCAATCGAATCTGCCCGTCAGGCGCTGAAGCGCTGCATCGATCGAGCCGAAGGCGTAGGCCTGGTCGTCGGGCCTCCGGGCAGCGGCAAGACGCTGCTCGTGCAGGTGTTGGCGGCACAGTTTCGCGACCAGTTCGAGGTCGCTCATCTGAGCAATGGTCACCTCACGACGCGGCGTGCGTTGCTGCAAGCCATCTCTTTCGAGCTGGGTTTGCCCTACCGCGGCCTGGACGAAGGTGAACTGCGGCTCTCGCTGATCGATCATCTGGCCCCCGGGGCTCGCTGCCCACGCGGCATGCTGCTGTTGATCGACGAAGCGCAACGTCTGCCGATGCGGCTGATGGAAGAGCTGCGGATGATCACCAACCTGGTGCGCGCCAACGAGCCGCGAGTGCGGTTGGTGTTGGCCGGCGGCGCAACGCTCGAAGAGCGACTGGCCCGACCCGAGTTGGAAAGCTTCAGCCAACGGCTGGCCGTCCGCTGTTATCTCGAAGCCCTCGATCGCGGCGAGACCGCGGGCTATGTGCGGTCGCAGATCGCTTCCCTGGGAGGCGAGCCGGAGCGGATCTTTACTTCCGATGCCCTCGAGAATATCTACCATGCGACCGGGGGCGTCCCGCGGCTGATCAACCAGCTCTGCGATCACGCCCTGGTTCTGGCGTTCGCCGGCGGGCGCTCGCAGATCGACCGGTCGGGCATCGGCGAAGCCTGGTCCGACCTGCAACAGTTGCCGACCCCCTGGAACGAATCGGCCCGCGAGAAGACGCCGGCCGCCACGTCGAGCGTGATCGAGTTCGGCGACCTCGCCGACGAACCGCTCGAACAACCGAGCGAAACGATCGAGATCGCCGCTGAGATCGATCAATTCGACGAAGAATCGGGCGCTCCGGAAACGATCGAACCGGTCGTGGCCGAGATCGAATCGGCGGTGAACATCGAACAACCGATCGACGAACCGCAAATCGACACGCCCACGGCTGCCAGCTTGCGGATCGACTCGATCAGCGCGCATCTGACTCGGATGGAACAGGAAGAACTCGGCTATATGCCGGCCTTTCAGCCGTTGAGCTTCACCGCTTCCGCCGGCCAGTCGCATCCGTTCGGCGAACCATTCGCCGAGGAAGAGGTGGTCGTCGATCGCTATGCTACGGCCGACGCCTTGGCTTCTCAGCCGCACGTCAACAGTGCCGAGGGTCACGTCTTGTCGGCCCTGCTCGACTCGTTGCGGATCGACGTCCATGGCCAACAGCCGGTGACGAGCATCGAGTCGTCGCCGCCGTCGATCGCCTACCCTGCCACGTTCGAGGCGTATGACGAGGGAGACCACGACTCGCACCGCGACCACGAAGAGTCTCCGGTCCTCGAGATCAATCCTGACCACGATCCGGTGATGCCCGAAGAGTCGTGGGAGTTCGAGCCGGTTTATGACCCGCAACCCGTGCCCGCTGAGCCGCACACTCTCAACGTTGCCCGCACGACCGAAGACGATGAGGCCCTGCCAGTGATCATCGTCGAGGACGACCCGCAGGTCATTCATACCGTCCATACGACTCCTGTCGCCCGACGCCAGGAATACCGACGGTTGTTCGCCACGTTGCGTCGCGGCTAAGTCGAGTCCGTTGCACGAGGTCCGCTATGCCGCTCGACACTCGCGAAAGTCGATCGAACCCGCCGAGCGGACGTTTGCTGCGGGCGATTCGGCGTCTTGAGCAGATCGAGTCTGGCGCAGACTGGCCAGAGGTCGCGGCGCCGATGGTCGAAGCGACCGAGGCCCCACCGGCGGTCGAGCCTCAAGCTGCTGCCGAACCTGCAACCGACTCGGCGCCCTCATTAACGCTCGTCCCGGCGCGGCCCGAGTTCGCCCTGTTGGCTTCGGAACTGATCGCTTCCTGGCCGGCGACGCGCGTCGTGCTGGCAGGTGTCGTGCCGACGGCCATTGCCTCTGGCCGTTGGACGATGCACGAGTTAGCTCGAGCCCTGGCTCGCGCAGCGGCTGGCCGGGTGCTGCTCGTCGAAGGTTGCGCGGACGTCACATCGCGCTGCCGCGCCGCGATGTCATTGCAGCAAGGTTGGTCCGATTTGCTGGCAGGCGACGGTTCGTTCAGCGACGCGGTCCAGCCGACGGCCGATCCGCAGCTCGACAGCCTTTCGCCCGGCCACTCGTTCGACCCATCGAGCCTCGACCCGCGACAATTCGCCCGGATACTGACGCAGGCCCGCCGGCGCTATGCCTTCACGCTGATCGATGCCGGCCCGTCCGGCGATGCGGCGACTGGCGGTTGGCTGGCCGGGTGCGACGCGGTGTTGGGCCTGTTCACGCTGGGCCAAACGACCCGTCGCGAGGCCAGCGAGTTGGCCCGCTGGGTGGCCCAGTCCGGCGCCCGGCTTCACGGCTCGATCGTCGTTCGGCCGGCCGGCTGAGCCGCAAGCTCGATCCGTTCAGGCCGCTTCGATTTCGGCCGTTTCCGCTTCGAGTAGCGCGTCGGCTCGGTCCATTTCCGTGATCGGCAAGGGACCGCCGCTCGTTTGCCAGGCGTACCAGCAACCGGCCAAGGCGATCGCCACCGCCGAGACGACAAACGCCACTCGAAACCCCGGCCATCCCAGCCCGGTAGCCACGTCCCACAGCCCGCCGAAGGTCGGCTGGCCGATAAGGCTTCCCACGTCGAACGTGGCCAGCATCAAGGTCGTCGCCAACCCCCGGTAGCGATGCGGGAAGGCGACGCTCCCGCTAGCCACGATCGAGGGAAACATGCAGGCGTGCGCCACACCCAAGAGCAAGGCCGGCGGATACAAGTGCCACTCCCGGCGGACGATGGCCAACAGCAAGATCGCGGCGACCATGTGAGCCAGTCCGATAAGAACGACCGGGCGGATGCCCAGGAGCGAAGGAAGCCGACGGATGGCGAGCCGCGTAATCAGGGCCGTCGCCATGTACGGATAGAAGAAGGCTCCCAGGTTCGGGATGCCCAGCTCGACGGCATAGGGCCGCAGAAAGATCGTCGGCAGCCCTAGCCCGAAGCCGGTTGCCACGCCCATCACGAGCACCGGCCCGGGATGATAGCGCCTGAGCACGCCAGCCAGAGGTGGGCGGCTTTGAGGCGGCGGCGGGGCGAAGTGGGCCGTGGCCAAATGACCGAACAGGCAGGCCAGCGCACTGATCCCAGCCGACACCAGGAACATCAACTCGATCCGGCCACTGACTCCCAAAAGTGCGTCGCCCAAGATCGTGCCGGCGATGATCCCCAGGAAGCCCGAGGTGCCGAGCGTGCCGATGACTTCGGCCACGTGTTCGGCCGGATTGCTGGCCGAGACGAAGCTGATCGAAGCCCCGAAGAACCCGGCAATGGCCGTTTGCAGGACGATCCGCCAGAAGAAGATGGCCGGGCCGTCGGCGGTGCCGACCGTCAGATGCATCAGGCAGGCGACGACGAATGCGGCCGAGGACATGATCCAGACGCGGCGCGCCCCGTAATGGTCGATAGCCTGTCCCTGGAACAGGCGCATGGCCAGGCTGCCGATCATCCCGACGCCGATGATCCAGCCCAAGAGCAGTTCTTCGCCCCCGAGCAGGCGCACGAAATCGGCATAGCGATAGAGCAGGCTGATGGCCGTCATCATCGCCAGATTGGCCGCGTACGTATACCAAAACGGACGGTCAAGGACGGTCCGTGGGGCACGGTCCGAACCGGCGACGGGAGCAAGGGGTGCGGACATGCCGGTGTGCTGGGGCGAGCGGAAAGTCTTGCGGAGCCTGGATTATAGCCTGTGCGTCCGGTGTGCGGGAGCACACGGCCGGATGGCACGTGAATAGACGGTCGGCCGGGCCGCAGGTTCGCGCGCCGCAGGGGAGTCGTGGGCCATTCCTTCCGGACGGGGGTGCGTTGCGGTAGAATGCGGACATCGATATCCGCCGAACGATCGAGCCCAGAGGGCCGGCGGTGAAGGAAATGTTGCCCTGTATTTTCGGACCAAGATGCCGCCCGACGCACGCGCTCTCGTCACCATCGCCACGTACAACGAGATCGAGAACCTGCCCTCGCTGATCGAGGCGATTTTTCGCTATGCGCCGCAGGTCGACATCCTCGTGGTCGACGACAACTCGCCCGACGGCACCGGCCGCTGGTGCGACGAGCAGGCTGCCAAGGAGCCGCGGCTGCGGTGTTTGCACCGAGAAGGGAAGCAGGGGCTCGGCACGGCGATCGTCGCCGGGCTGCGCTACGCCATCGACCAAGGCTACGCCTACGTCGTCAACATGGATGCCGATTTCAGCCACGACCCGCAATACTTGCCCGCCCTGTTCGAAGGCATGAACCGCAATGGCCAGGGCGAGATCGACGTGATGATCGGCTCGCGCTACATTCCCGGCGGACGAATCGAGGGCTGGCCCCTGAAGCGGCACTTCATGAGCCGGGCGATCAACATCTACTCGCGGCTCGTGTTGGGCCTGGTCAGCAAGGATTGCAGCGGCGGGTTTCGCTGCTACCGCACCTCGCGGCTCAAGCAGTTCGACTTTTCGACCTTGCGCTCGCGGGGCTATTCGTTCCAGGAAGAGATGCTTTGGCACATGAAGCAGCTCGGCTGCCGGTTCGGTGAGACACCCATCACGTTCGTCGATCGGCAACTTGGTTCGTCGAAAATCGACTCGGGCGAGGCCCTGTCGTCGCTGGCAATCATCACGGCCTTGGGGCGCAAAAATCTGCTCGGCCGCTGACACGGCCAGCAACGATTCGACACCCGCGGCGGAGCGGCCGCGGTAACAAGGACAGCAAGTACTCCAGGAGGGAACGGCCATGGCCATTGCAGCGCCCCCGGAACATCGAGCGGACGTCGCGACGCCCCAGCCCGCGGTCGGTTGGACCGATCCGCAACCAGCCCGGGTCTACGACCTGATCGTGATCGGGGCCGGTTCCGCGGCCGTTGCCGCGGCACGGTTCGCCGCCGGTTACCGAGCGCGGACCGCGATCATGCTGGGACCGATCGGACCAGGTCGTGCACGAGGTGCCCGAGCGCGGAAACAACTTCTTCACCTGGCCAGCGAGAGCCGCGATGGTTTTGCCGAGCCAGAACTGCTCGCCGCGCTGGCCCGGATCGAACAGGCCCGCAGCGCCGGCGGCCCCGAGCAGACGGCCTGGGATTTGACGGCCGCCGGAGTCGACGTGTTTCGCCAGCCCGCCAGGTTCACCGCTCGCGACTCGCTGGAAGTCAACGGTCACCCGGTGCGATTCGTGCGCGGGATCGTCGCCCTGAGTGCCGCGCCGAAGACGCCGGCGATTGCCGGGCTCGATGCCGTCGGCTTCCGCACGAGCGAAACCATCTTCGAAGTCGATCGGCTGCCGCGGGCCTTAGCGGTAATCGGCGCCACGGCCGCCGCCTGCGAGCTAGCCCAGGCGTTTCGTCGTTTCGGGAGCGAGGTCCACGTGCTTGCCCCGGCCGAAGGGCTCTTGCCCGGCGAGGACCGGCAGGCCGCTCAGGTCGTTTGCGGGCAGCTCGCAGCCGAGGGGATCAAGATCTATGCCGGGGCTCAAGCAAGCGAAGTCCGCCGCACCGGCCGACGCGTGAGTGTCGTCGTCGAATCTGGCGAAGCGAAGCGCGAATTGCTCGTCGATGAGATCCTGCTCGACGTCGGTAGCCGGCCGCAATTAGCCGGCCTAAGCCTCGACGAGGCCCATGTGGTGCTCCGGGGCGATCGGATCGACGTCAATGCCCACTACCAGTCGTCCAACCCGGCAATCTTCGCCATCGGCGAGGCGTGCGGGCCGACGGGAATCGCGCTCGAGCCGCGGGCCGCGGCGCGGCTGGCCGTGCGCAATGCCTTGTTCTTCCGCCGGCAGTCGGCCGACGCACGGGGCATCGCCCGAGTGACGCAAACCGCGCCGGCCATCGTGCAACTTGGCTGGATGGCCGAAGAAGCCGCAGCCCAGGGTGTGGCCTTAGACCGCTGGCGAGTCGGCTTGGGATCGAGCGACGATTGCGAGCAGGAACGGGGCTTCGTCACCGTGTATACTCGACACGAGACAGGCAAGGTCGTGGGCATGACGCTGGTTGGTGCCGAGGCTGCGAGCTGGCTGGGACCGCTCAGCATGGTCGTGCGGCGCGGGATGTCGCTCGACGAGCTGGCCACGGTCGCCGACGACGAATCGCTCGGATCGATCGACATGGCGGAAGCCCTGCGCCAAGTTGCTCAATCGCTGGCGAGCCAGCAACGCCGGCCGCTGGTCGAGCGCGTGGCCGAGCGCTATTTCGCCTGGCGACGCCGGGCCGTGGCAGCGGATCGGGTACCGATCGGCGCGGCGATTCGCGCGAAGCTGGTTCGTCGTACTGGTGGATGGTGGGCAACTCGACGCGGCCCGCATTGAAATTCTGGGCGATCCTACGATGACGCGGACCGTAGCAGCTTGGCAGTGGATGATTCTGGCAGCGCTGGCCGTGGCGACAACGCGCGTGGCTGACGTCGCCGCCCAAGACGCGGTTACCGACTCGCCACTGACGCCGACCGCCTCGCGCTCCAAGACGGAGAAGGTCCCGCCGCCACTGACGCATTACATGGGCCGCGAGATCGCCCAAACGATGCACTACGCCGGCGCCCCGTGGCTCGTGCGCGAAAGCCGCCAGCGCGAGGAGGATTGCCGTCAACTGCTCGATGCCCTGAAGCTCAAGCCTGGTCAGGTCATTTGCGATCTAGGCTGCGGGAACGGCTTTTACACGCTGCAAATCGCCGAGCACGTGGCCCCAGGAGGGAAGGTGTTTGCGGTCGATGTACAGCCGGAGATGCTGCATCTACTTGCCCGGCGAGCAAAGGATGCCAAGATCCGTAACTTCCAGCCGGTGCTTGGGACGCTGGTCGACCCGCACCTGCCCGAAAACACGTTCGACCTGGTCCTGTTGGTCGATGTGTATCATGAGTTCTCGCATCCGGAGCAGATGTTGCAGGCGATTCGCCGTAGCCTGAAGCCGGAGGGGCGGGTGGTGCTGGCCGAGTTCCGGCTGGAAGATCCCGAGGTGCCGATCAAGCTCTTGCACAAGATGAGCAAAGATCAGATCCGCAAGGAACTCGAACCCAATGGGTTCGAGCTGGATGAGCAATTCGACGGTCTGCCCTGGCAACACCTGATGTTCTTCAAGCGTAGCGAGAAGGCGAACAGCCCGGTTCGCTGAGCCTTACGGCGATCAGACGATTCGCCGCCCGTGGCGAAGAAGAAAACTGGCATCCATGCCAATCGAGGCCGTCCGTGGCTAGTCCAACTCTGGGCTAGTCCAACTTTGGCCGAGTTGGCGGGCCAGAGGGGAGATTCGTGCGGTTGGTCACCAACGCATCAGCCTTCGATACGGGCCAGGGGGAAAGGCCGGGATTAACCGCGGATGAGCGATTTCGGCGCCGGCAGACGCGAATTCCGTTTCGCGCCGGACGCCGAGCCGTCGAACCGATTGCGTCAGCTCGACAAGCGATCGAAAAGTCGATGAAACGACGGCAAACGCCGGTCGAGATACTCGATCCAGGCCGCCGGATTCCAAATCTCCAGGCATACGGCAGCGCCCACGACCAGCACTTCGCTGCCAGGCTGCGCTCGCAAGAATTCGCGAAACCCCTCGGGGACCAGCAGCCGTCCACGGCCGGCCAGTTGTACTTCGCGATGACGGGTCGAAAGCAGGCGGCCGAGTTGCTGCACATGCCGCAACTGACCCTCGAGTTTGCCGGCGGCCATTTTGGCTTTCACGAGCTGAACGCCCGCATCGTGCCGCGACTGCCAGTCGGAACTTCTCCATAAGCTCAAGCAACCCGGTCGCTCCTTCGCTAACACGCACGTAGCCCCTTCGCCCCCGAGTCCGGGAAGCAATTCGGCCGGAATCGCCAACCGATAACGGTCGTCGAACGTGCGCTGGAATTCACCGAGGATGAAGTCGTGTCGCTCGGCCATCATCGATCGCGCGGCGGGAATGGTTGCCAAGACTCGCTGGTGCGGCCGAGCGAGGCGTTCTAGGGAGCCCTGCTCTCGACCGCACGTGGAACATCGCGGCGACTCCGTCACCCGGCAAGATCGACTGCCTCGCCCTCCGTACGCCGTGGGTCATAACCCCACACTCGGCCGCTATTTACCGACCAAATGGGCAACTTTCCCACAACGAAGCCGAGTTTATCACGACCAATTGGGATTGCAACACCTTTGGTCATGAATTTTTCGCCTGGTTTTGCGGGTTCCACGACAGGCCGGGATCGGCTCGCCATCGACCCGCGACCTGTCGACGGCGCAGCCCCAGGACCGGACGAGTGATCTACCTCAGAGGTGCAGAATGCACGGCGGATTGGCCGAGCCGATCAACCGTCATTCTCGGGTCGCGGCTTTCGACGTTTAGTTTGCCCGCGCGGCAGGCCGCGCTCCGGCTCGTCGCCGAGCGTTGCCTTGCGACGCAAGATGTGGTGATAGTGCTGCGCAAAGCGGTGCGCCTCGTCGCGGACATATTGCAGCAACCGTAAGGCGTACGAACGCCGCGCGAGCCGCAACGGGTCGGGCAGACCGGGAACGTAGATCTCTTCCTCGCGTTTGGCCAGCGAGATCACCGTCGGCGGTGCGATCTCCAAGGCGCGGAAGGCATCGAGCGCCGCGTTCAATTGTCCGCGGCCGCCATCAACCAGCAGGATGTCGGGAAAGACCTCGCCTTCGTCGCTAAGCCGCTTGAAGCGCCGGGCCACGACCTCGTGGATCGACGAGAAGTCGTCGACGCCCTCGACCCCACGAATCTTGTAACGCTTGTAGCCCGGCTTGAATGGCACGCCGTCGATGAACTGCACCAGGCTGGCCACGGTCTCGCCGCCGCCGAGGTGGGCGATGTCGACCCCTTCGATCGTGCGCGGTTGCTCGTCGAGATGCAGCACTTTCTTCAGCCCGGCCAGACCGCGCCGCGGATCGATGTAGAACACCTCGGGCTGGACGTGGGTTTCGAGTTCTCCGCGTCTGTCGAGTGTCTCGAGCATCCGAATTTCGTCGCGGAGGCGCGCTGCCCGTTCGAATTCGCGTTGGTCAGCCGCCAGTTTCATTTCGGCGCGCATCTCGGCCAACAGCGACTTCTTGTTTCCTTCGAGGAACATTCGCAGGCGGGCGATGTCCTTGCGGTACTCCTCCTTGGAGATCCGCAGATTGCAAGGCGCCGTGCACTGCTGAATACTGGCGAGCAGGCACGGACGGAACCAGCGCCACTTCTCGTCCCCGTCGTCGATCTCCAGGCTGCAGGTGCGGAATTTGAAGATCTTCTGTAACACCTGGATTGCCCCGCGCAAGGCCCCGGCACTGGCGAACGGGCCGTAGAGCTTCGTGCCCCGCTCGCTCGGTTCGCGTGTGAACTCGACGCGCGGGAAATCCTCGCGGATGAAGATCTCGAGGTAGGGGAAACTCTTGTCGTCCTTGAGCTCCTTGTTGTACTTCGGTTGAACGTCCTTGATCAGCCGGGCCTCGACAAGCAGGGCGTCGACCTCGCTGTCGGCTTCGATGTAGTCGATGTCGCGAATCTCGCGCACCAACTCGGCCGTACGACGTTCTTCGGCCGCGGCCTTGAGGAAGTAGCTGCCGGCGCGCGAACGCAGGTTGACCGCCTTGCCGACATAGATCACCCGACCGGCCAGATCCTTCATGAGGTAGACGCCGGGCGTTTGCGGAAACTCGCGGACCTTGGCCGCGGCGTGGCGCAAAGTCGATTCGAGGCCCCCTGGGGCCGCGTCGCTATCTGGATCTGGGGGAGAAGGATCGTCGGTCATGTCCGTCTATTGTAGGCGTGCCGGACAGTCCTAGGCGGCACTTCGCCCCGGCAGGGGTGTTGCAAAATGACAGCATTCGCTCAGAATCGTGTGACGCGTGACGGGCGAGCGGCATCTAATGTCTCGTAGCGACTGACGTGCCGCCCCCGGATCAAGGTCTCGAACTGCCATGCCTACTCTCCTGCTCGGAATCATGATCGCGGCCCTGCTGCTGATCGCCGACCTGCTGACCTCGCCTCGTTACGAGAGCGTCTAATAAGCTAGCCCTCGAATGATCCGCGGCAATTGCGGCTCAGGGCTTGTCCGCGGCCTCACGTGCCCGGCTCACGACTGCGAACGCCAACTGCTCCAGCTCGATCGCCAGATCGACCCCGACTTGGGCGACGTGGGGCGGGAGCGTGATCGTCACCGGGGCAAAGTTGAGAATCCCTTCCACGCCGCTCGCCACAAGTCGGTCTGCCACGCTCTGCGCTTCGCTGGCCGGCACGGCGATCATGCCCAGCCTGATCCGATGGTTCCGGGCCAATTCGGGCAAATCGTTGAGCAGGTAGACGGGCACTCCTTCGATCTCGCCGCCGACTTTCCGCTGGTCGGCATCGAACGCGGCAACGACGCGAAACCCGCGCTGCTGAAAGCCTTTGTGGCCCAAGAGCGCACGACCCAGATTGCCGACGCCGACCAGAGCCGCGGCCCACTGCTGGTCCGTCCCGAGGATCCGCCGAATCGCGACGATCAGCTCGTCGCAGCGGTAGCCGATGCCGGGGTAGCCGAAGTGGCCGAAATAGGCCAAGTCCTTGCGTACCTGGGCGTCGGTAAAACCCAAGCGACCGCCGAGGTGGTTCGAACTAGTCGTCGCATGCCCATCTCGAACCAGATGTTCCAGCTCGCGCAAATACAAGCTCAGGCGGCTGACGACCGCCTTGGGCACGGACGATTCGGAAGCAGGTGTGTCGGATTTGCTTTTCGAATCGCTCATACGAGCCTGGTTCGCTCAGATCGCTCCGGAAGCGACGCTGAAGCGACGTTGAGGACGACAACCGGCCGTGGCGAATCCGATTGCGACTGCGTCGGCAATGACTTGGCACTGCACCTCACCTTCTAGCGAGGGGAAGCAACGCAACGCCGGAAGCCCTGTTACAAAATCTATCGCGCCCGGCCACCCCTTCGAACCCCCGAAACGCGCGGAACCCTAGCCAATACCCCCCGGAAGGCAAGTGCCGGAGAATTGCCCTATTGCTGGCTGAAGGGTACCCCTGGCGGGCTGCTCAAGTCATTGCACCAGATCTTGCCGGTCGTCGCGTCGTAGAGCCATCCAAAGCCAGAGACGGCAGCGGCGGGCATCCCGCCATCGGCCGGGGCAGGGCCAATCGCCCGGGAACGCGC
>Ga0181519_10002651_pt1 | contig 15064 bp, 6 predicted proteins | sample PEATcosm2014_Bin_26_FD_121102 | JGI IMG/M metagenome (GOLD analysis project Ga0181519, IMG submission 121102) | Peatland microbial communities from MTU Mesocosm Facility, Houghton, MI, USA - PEATcosm2014_Bin02_10_metaG | ecosystem: Environmental > Terrestrial > Soil > Wetlands > Peat | place...
CCTGGGTATGGCTGCAGTCGTTGTCGGGCCGTGGGAGGGTTTGACGATCGGCGGCGGCCGATATGCCCGCCTTTCGACCTTGGGTCAAGGCAAGGTTGGCTACGCCTATCGGGCCCTCGATCAGCAAACCGGCGCGGCGGTGGTCATCAAGACGCCGCGTCCGGCACTCTTCGATCGACCGGAGAAAGCCACCCGTTTCGAAGAGGTGATCAAGACCTGCGGGCGAGCGCAAATAGCCCGCACCGTGCCGGTCGTCGGGTTGGGCCGGCACGACGAGCTGCCATTCGTCGTGACGCCCTTGCTTGCCGGCGGCAATCTCGACGCCCATCTACCTCGGGATCAGGCCGGACGACGGATTCCGGCCCCGCCTCAAGACTTGTCATCCTGGCTGCCGGCCGTTTCCAAGGCGCTCGACGTCATCCATCGGCAAGGATGCCAGCATCGGGACGTGCAGCCGGCGAATATCTTGTTCGATATGCGCGGCGGAGCCTTCCTGAGCGACTTCTGCCTGATTCAGGCCACGAGCGCCATCGCCGGTAACATGCTCCTATTTGGTGCCGGCAATGGCCAGAGCACCGCAGGGCTTGCCTACGCGGCGCCCGAACTCATGTCCGGCGCGCCGGTTGACGGTCGCGCCGATCAATATGCCTTGGCCGTCGTTGCGCTCGAAGCGCTGGCGGGCAAGCGACTCTCGACGAGTACGAACTCGACCGCTGCGCGAACAAGCCATGCTGGCGCGCGATCGAACCAGGCGGCCACCCTGGCGCAGCTCGCCTTGGCGCAGGTCTCGTGGCTGCCAATGGCCATGGCAGACGCGCTCGAACGGGCGCTGGCAACGGATCCGCGGCTGCGTTTCGCCACCTGTGGCGAGTTCGTCACCGCGATGCTCGAAGGGGTCGCCCAGGGCAGCTCTGGGGCAGCCACACTTGCGCCAGCGGGCCGCCCGGCGCCGGCTAGCGCTGCCACGACCGGTGTGTCCGGCTCCGCAACGGTCGACTCGCTGATCGATATCGAGCCGGCGGTAAAGCCTTCGTCGCGGGCCGCGGCCATGACTGCCGTCCCTGGCGCTCAGCGAGGTTCGCCCGTGCCGCCGGTGCGGAAGTCGCGAAGGCTGCAATTCGTGGCTTTCTCCGTGTCCGCGATCGTGTTCGCCGGCGCCGCGCTGCTGGCCGTTTCGCAATGGGCATCCGGTCCGCCGCAAATCGGCGACACCGGTTCGTCGCGTGACACGCTGCCCAAGCGCATCGCCCAGTGGCGGGCCAAGGCCGATCGATTGGATAGCGGCATGGCCGTCGATAGCGAAAAACTCTTGGCCAATCCGACCTACGCAAGCGCCGCCCAATTCGAGGAGCTGCTAGCCTCGGGTCGTTCGCAAAGTGGTGCCGCCAGCGCCCAAGATGTCGACGCCTTGCAAGAGGAACTGACGTCGATGGCCGATGCGCACGACGCACGCGCCCGGCAGTTGACGCAGCGCCGCCAACAACTGGGCCCTGCGGCCGATCCCGAGGCGCGCCAGGCCCTGGCTAGCGACATCCGGGCCAACGACGACGAAGGATCACAACTGATTTCCCTCGCAAAGCGTCTGCAATCCCTACGTCGTTCGATCGGATCGTCGAAGCGCCAATACGACGCGCAGGCCACGGCCGAGCTGACAGCCCTCGGCGAGATGGAAGCCGCGGTCGCCGCCGAAAGGAAACCGACGATTTCGGCAGACACTTTGAAGCGGGCGGTCACGCTTTCCACGGCCAGCAACGACGGACTGGCCTGGCTGGCCGTCAACGTACTCGCCCGCTCGACCGATGAAAACGCTCAGCGAATGGCAATCGATTGGCTGAAGACCTATCCGCCCGAGCGCCAGTCGGCACTCTGCTGGTCGTTGCTTGTGTCGGGTACTTCCTTGGCCATCGAGCGTGCGGCCGAGCATTTTAAGGCCCACCATAACCAACTCGAAACGATCGCGCGCGAGCCGCTGGTCAAACTCGTCGACGGCGATCCGGCCGGCTATCAGGCGATGATTCCGTCGCTCGTCACGAGCAGTCCGACAGTCGCCGACAGACTGGCGCTATTGCAGCTCCAAGGCCCGGCAATGAACGGTGTTTGGGCGGCCGCGATTCGCGAGGAGTGCGCCACAGGCTTGCTCCGCGATCACTCGGCCGATGTGGTGCAGGCCATCATCGCGGGACGGTGGAAGGAGGCCTACGATCTGGCCACGAAGCTCCTCGAAGAGCACCGCGACGACAAGCTCGACGCGCTCTCCGTCGCCCTGCTTGAGCCACTGCAGGCCGAGGCCCCGCAATTGACCGCCTTGCTGGCGGCAAAGCTGCTCGCTCAGGGAAATAAGGCCCAGCGCGGTTGGGCGCTTGGGCAGCTCACCGCCTCCGACTCGCCACTCGACGTCAAGCTCCTGCCGTCATGGCTCGGCCCTGGGAAAGTGGTCGATCCCACAAGCCTCATCAATCAATTGCTTCGCGCGACGAATGCCAAGGCACTCGATCTGGCCGAACTCTTGCTCGCGCGCCGCGCCGAGCTCCAGGCCAATCGAATCGACTACCAGGCCGCCTCGAGCGAGGCGCTCGATCGCCCGGAAATCCGCAACTCGCTCATCAAGCTCGCCTGGGAGAACACACCCGACGGTCGGCGCTGGGCTCTGGGGCAATTGCTAGGCCCCGACAGCACGCGCCAGCTCGCCGAAGCCGACAACCAGCGACTCAAGCAGGCCGAGCTTCTCAAGCCCGTCATTGCGGCGCTGGGAGGAAAAGTCGTCACGATCGCCAATATTTCCGGATCGTCCCACGATCGAGGGCTACAGGTGACCCAGCGCGAGCTGCGCCGCTTGTCGACGCAAGTCGATCCGCTCGCCTGGGGACCAGACTCACCGGTCCGCAAACGCTTGGACGAAATCCGCCAGCATCTGGCACCGCTCAAAGACACGGTGGCCGAGCCCTATCGGCCCGTGCTCGCCTCGATCGACAGCTACCTGGTCAAGCTGACGGAGCTGAACGAGTTCGCATATGAGCTGGCCAGCGTCTACGATGTGACCGTCGTCAAGCAGTTGCCCGGCGCGCAGCGGGCCATGCAATTGCGTCAGCTCGATACCTGGGATTTTCGATATACCGCCGGCAATCTGGAAAAGTTTCATCGGACCGTCAGCGCTTATCAGGAACTCCTGAAAACGCTCGACGAGCTTCGGGCGACGCTCCCGCTATGAGCGGAGCCGGCGACAGGGTGTTATAGCCGCAAGAGAATCAACCGATGGCCGATCAACGTGCAACGAACGCACGACGCCGAAAGGTGTCGATCCTGATGGCGGGCGCCGCGCTGGCCGTGGCACTGGTCGCCGCCGGGATGCTGATCGTGGCTGACGGCGATGCTGCCAACGACACCCGCGCCCTGGGCACCTACTCCAGACACAAGGCCGCGGTCCGTGCCTTGGCCGTCGCCGCCGACGGAACGTTGGCCGCCAGTGGCGACGCCCAGGGCGAAGTGCGCATTTGGGATGCCAAGACCCGCGAGGATCGCCAGGCAATCGGCAGAGCTTCTTCGGCCGTCAGCGCCTTGGCCATCTCCGCGAATGCGACATTGCTCGCTGGCGGCGACCTGGCGGGCAAGATCCGCCTTTGGGAACTCCCATCCGGCCGCGAAAAGCGAACGATCACGGCCCATCGCGGGCCCGTGCGGGGGTTGGCTCTGCATCCAGCTCAAACGCATCTCGTCAGCGTTGGCCGTGACGGACGCGTCATCCTCTGGGATCTGAGCACCGGCGATGCGGTCAAGCAGGCAACCTTGGCTGCGGCCCAAGCGAATGCTCTCGCGATCATGCCCGATGGCCGTCGATTCGTGACGGGCGATACGACCGGCAATCTCACGGTCTGGACCACGGCCACGGTCGAACCGCTGTTCCGCATCCAGGCGCACCAAGGTCCCGTGCTGGCGGTGGCGATTTCGACATCCGACCCGCGCGTGCTGTCGACGGGCGAAGACGGCGTCGTGCGGTCGTGGGATCTCGAGGCCAAGCGGCAAATCGACACCTACCAGGCTCCCGACCACGGTCAACAGCTCTCCGTCTGTTACTCGCCCGGTTCGACGCGAGCCTTATCGACCGGTGCGGACAATCTCGCGCACCTGTGGTCTCTCGACAGCCACGAGCCGCTCGAAAAGTTCGGCGGCCACACGGCTGCGGTCACCTGCGGCGCGTTTTTCCCCAGCGGCGCGGTTGCCATGACCGGTTCCGATGATGGCACGATTCGCATTTGGCAGCTTCCGCCTCCTTCAACCCTCGAAGCGAAACGCATCGAAGAAATGCAGGAAGCTCAGCGGCGGCTGGCCGAGAAGCTTGCGCGTTTCGCTCGGCAAATGGAGCTGGCTCGGCAATTGATCGAGCGGCAGAAACCGACCGAAGCGCAAGCCGAATTGCAGGCCGCCAAGTTGCAGGTCGAGCGCGATTCGCTGGAATTCGCGACAGCCGACAAGGCGCTGGGCACGCTCTCCGCCACCACCGACAAGCTGACCAGGTTCGCTGACCTCTGCCGAGCGGGTAAGGCGGCGCTCGACGAAGAGAAGTTCGCCGACGCCTTGCGGCAATTCGATCTTGCCCGGCAAATCGAACTCGACGCCAAGCACGCCGACGAACACCGCAAGGCCGAAGATGGCTACGAACTCGCGCGCAAGCTTGGGCAGCTCGAGACCGCGCTGGCCGGGCTCAAGGTTCTCGATCAAACGTTGGATTTCGCCGAACGGCTGCCGGTTCCCTGTCCGCTCGGCGCTGGGACGGACTTCGCCGTCCTGCTCACCAGTCGCGATCCGCCGATCGCCTTGGGAACGACCCCGCTGGCGTGGAAGATCGAAGTCGAGACGCCCGAGGCGATCAACGACGAATCGGTGGCCTTGCGGCTGCAATTGGTCCATCTCGCCACCGAGGACATCGTCGGCGACGTGCGACACCCGTTCTCTTCGGGCTCTCGGCGGCAGGTCTTCACTGGCCAGGCCGCGCCGCGAGGCGTTTGGAAGTCGGGTTTCTACGAACTCCGCTCTTCGATCGAAACGCCCAAACGAAAGATCCCGCGCGATCCAACGCGCGTGGAGATCGGAACGATGCATTGGGAACAGGCCGCGCTCGAGATCGAGCCCGAGGCGCTGCAGCAGGCCGGCTATGTGATCGATTCGGGAATCAAGCTCGAGCGTGGCGATGCGATCGCCGTTCGGGCCGAGGGAACAGTCGCGCCGGCGCCCGTGCAGTTCTATCGCGAGCTCTCGCTCGACCGTAAGATCGCCCAGCCTGTCGCGGCCGGCCCTGAGGGACTCCCTTGGGCCGACGAAACCTTGCGCGTCAGTCGCTATCGGCCGGTCGATACGAAATCGAACTTCGCAGCCTTGATCGTGCGGATCGGCCCGACGGGAACCTGGACCGCCTACAAGGCCAGCCAGGGAGCCGTCCCGTCGCCCACGGCCGGAATGGTCCAGCTTTCGATCAATTCGCTCCTGCCGCGCGACTGGTCGCCGACGTTCATGGCCAAGAAGACCACCACGGCGGCCGAGCGCTCGTATTGGGCCGCCGCTTCGGGAGCGTTCACGGTCAAGGTCCGACGCGGGCGGTTCGACTTCCGAGAATCGCTGAACGGTTTTCAACGCGCAGCATTACTCACGAAATTCAAGAACGACTGATATCGCCGCGAGCATCATTCCCAGCGCAGCGCACATTTTTCGAACCCTGGAGAGAGAGCCGTGAAGAATCCCTGGTTGGCGATGGTCGCTCTGGCATTAGCCGTCGCGGTCTGCAGCATGGCCGTCATCCACTACGAAGGCCAGCAAACACGCGAGGCGATGCGCGAGCTGGCGAAAAACGAGATTCCCCAAGGGGTCCGCGAAGGAATCAACGATTCGGTCGGCGGCACGATCGGGAAGGTGACGGACGTCGGCCACATGATCGACGAAGTCGGTTCGACCATCGACAAGCTCTCCGGCGGCGGTGGCGTCGATCCCCAGACAGGCAAGCCCGTCCCGAAGCTGACGCAAAAGGCCGGTCAAGTCGCCACCAGCGTTTTCGATCGGCTCCAAGATGTCGTTGGCTCCAACCCGGCGTCCACGGCAGATCCCAGCTCAGGCGCTCCGCTCCCCAAGCCCGGCGCCCCCCTCCCCAAGCCCGACACGGCGCCCGCAGGTGCGGGCGGGGTGATGGATTCGCTGCAGTCGACGATCGGGGGAGTGCTGGGCGGCAACGTTCCCCGCCCCGAGTCGCCCGTGCCGGTCCCCAACCCGCCGGTGTCCACGCCGGAAATGCCGAAGACCGAATCGAAAAGCGGCAAATCGGAGGAGACGACCGACGCCAAGGCTTCGTCAGGCACCACAAGCGCGAAGCCGGAATCGTCGGCGACCGCCGGCACGTCGCAACCCCGGCCGCGCGATCCGGTCGGCGAATTGTTCGACCTCGGCAAACGCGCGACGCGCACGGGTGACGCGATCGGCCAGAAGCTGTTCGGCCTTTCGATCGAAGAGGAAAAGGCCTGGGGCGCCAAACTGCACAAGCAGATACTGGAAGAGCATAAGGTCGTCCGCAGCGCGAACATCACCAAGCGGATCGCCAAGATAACGTCGCCCCTCCTCAGCCAGCGGCAACGGCGCGAAATCGAATACAAGTTCACGGTCATCCAGTCCGAGGATGACGACATCAACGCCTTTTCGATCCTCGGAGGTTTCATCTACATCCATCAAGCCTTGATCGACTACGTCGAAAGCGATCACGAGCTGCAATTCGTGCTCGGACACGAAATCGGGCACGTCGACTTGGGCCACTGTACGCAAGCGCTCACCTACCAGGTGCGGGCCTCGAGCGTCGGCACGCCGATCGCCGGCAACATCGCCGGAACGCTCCATTCGCTGCTGGCCCGCCCCTACACCAAGGACCAGGAATTCGAGGCCGATGCCTATGGCTTCAAGGCGTCGATCGCCGCTGGGCAAACCCGCGAGCAGGCGCTGGCCTTCCCCCGCCGCTTCAACCAGTGGATCAAGGAGCACTACCCGGAAGAGTCCGAACCCGAGAAGCCCGATGGCAGCCTGGCCGGTTCGCTGGCCCAGCACGTGAAGAGCCATTTCGAAACCCATCCGCCGATGGCCGAACGCATTCGCCGGTTGGAGGCCCTGGACGTTGCCTCGTCCGCCAAGAAATGAGCCTGGCGTGGCTCAATGCACGTCGCGGTAGCGAAGCACGAGCTGCACGGCCAGGATCTCGGCGAAGAGCAACACGCCCAAGGCCGCCAGGCTCTTGGGAAGGCCCAGGCGCGTGTTGCGCGGAAAGAAATTCTCGGCCATGTCGGGCCGGTCGGGATCGTCGCCGCCGCGTACCGCCGAAATCGTCCCCGAATAGGGCGAAGGACCCAGCGGCTTGTGATCGGCGTCGCTCGCCAGCAACGCCTCGAACCCATACCGCGTGGGCATCAGATAGGCCAGCGGTCGAATGACCGTCTGCATTCGATGCACCGGCAATAGCACGCCTCCGAAGATCACCATCGGAATCAACACCAGCGGCAACAGGGCAATGGCCACTTCCTGGCTGCGGGCCAAGGCCGACAGGATCAGCCCCAGCCCGACCCCCGCCCCCGCCGTCATCAGCAGCACACAGAACGCGACCGCCGGCGGGGCTTTCAGGCCGCAACCACCGTAGCCCGCCGCCAGCAAGACGGCGCACTGCACGACGCACAGTCCACCACTGATCACGAGTTTCGAAGTGATGTAGGCCGGGATGCGGAGGTTCACCATCCGCTCGCGGTGGTAAATCGCCCATTCGGCGACGATCTCGCGCACGGAATTCGAACAACCGAACCAGAGCGCGGCCAGGCTGAGCAGGAAGACCGCGGTCGCGGTAGCGCCGGTCGTCGCCCCCCAATTCTCCGCGGTGATCGTCTGCCGCGCATCCTTGCCGAACACCAGACTCACGAGCACGGCCACCACCGGTGCTTGCGCGAGCAGGATCGCCGTATTCCAGCGATCCGAAATCTTGATGGCCAGCGCGCGGCGAATGAGCGTGCTGGTCTGGGCAACCAGCGACTCAAGTCCGTCAGGCAACGGCGACTCGTTGACCGCGGCGCTCGTGTATCGCCCCGCGCGCGACGTGACATAGCGCTGCTTATAGGCGGAAGCCTCGTACCGGTCCCGCCACTCAGCCACTGGCTTGCTGGCCAATCCACTGAGCACTTGCTCCGGCCCGGGCTGAGCCGACGGTTGGAAGAACTGCGGCGCGTCAGGATAAGCCGGCCCGTAATAAACCAGTTGCCCCGTCGCGTCGCTCGTCGAGTCGCGGGCCACGACCGCCAGGTTGTCGAGCAACCGGAAGGCCTCGAGGCTGGGCTGGTGGATGGTCAGCAGGATCGACTTCCCGCGATCGGCCATTGAGCGCAATAGCGACATGACCATCCGTGTGTCCTCCGACGACAAACCGGATGTCGGCTCGTCGAGAAACAGCACGGCCGGATCGGTCAGCAACTCCATCGCCAGATTGACGCGCTTCCTCTGCCCGCCGCTGATGCCTTTACGCTCGGGCGAGCCGATCCGAGTGTCGACCGTGCTTTCCAGGTTCAATTGCCGCAGCACGTCGGCGATCCGTGTCTCGATCGTTTCCGCGGGCGTTTCCGGCGGAAAGCGGAGTTGCGCCGTGTAATGCAGTGCCTGCCCGACGGTCAGCTCGCGATGCATGATATCGTCTTGCGGCACGTAGCCGAGCTTGCCGGCGAACCTGGCGTATTCCACGTACAGATCGTGCCCGCCGATCAGCACGGTTCCGCTGGTGGGCGGGCAGTAGCCGTTCAAGGCGTTCATGAGCGTCGTTTTTCCGGCACCGCTCGGGCCCATCAGGCCGACGAACTCGGCAGGCAAGATCGAGAGCGAAACGCCGTCGAGCAACCGGCGGCCAGGCACGTCAACCGAGATGTCGCGGGCTTCGATGGCATCTTGGTCCTGAAAATCGCGGCGGCGGAATCGCCCTTCGGAAGAAACCTCGAATCGATAGCTACCGATCCCGACCACGTCGCCCGCCGCAAGCGTCACGCGCCCGTTGATGCACTGGCCGTTGACGAACGTTCCGGCGGGTGTGCCGAGGTCTTCCAAGACCATCTGGTCGCCGCTCTTGAGCAAGCGGGCATGGCGCGGGCCAACTCGCGGACAATCGAGCACGAGTCCGCAACCGGAGTCGCGTCCCAGCACGAAATCGGAGCCTCGCGGCTTGGAACCGGCAGTGACCGGGTTCGCCCAGGCCGCTTTCGAAGCGGCAGGCGCGGCCGCAGCGCCTTGAATCGCGGATAGGACCGTCTGCCAGGCGAGCACGACGTCGGGTCCGAGTGTGATCGTATCCTTGGGCGAAACCGCCACGGGGCTGGTCACCTGGCTGCCGTTGACGAACGTCCCATTTGCCGACCCGAGATCGATCAGTTGTAGCTGCTTGCCCGAACGCTCGAACCGGCAGTGTTGACCGGAGACGTGTGGGTGCCGAATGACGATGTCACAATCGCGCCGACTGCCAACGAGATACGTGGTTTTCATGGGTCGCCGACGAGCCGATCCGGGCGTGCAATTACGGTCAATTCACTTGCGCCAGTCTATTCGATCCACGGTCGCATTCGAAATGTCTGCGACTCGACTCTGCCGCCCATCTTCATCCTCGCGGCGATTCAGGCCCGCACTTCGTGCGTTATCGGTCGCCCGGCCAGGCCGGCCCGCAGGTTCTCGATTGACAATTCCGCCATCCGCCGGCGGGTTTGGATCGTCGCGCTGCCCAAGTGGGGGACGATCACGACATTCGGCAACTTCAACAGCGGATGTTCGCGCGGCAGCGGCTCGGGCTCGGTCACGTCGAGGCCCGCCGCCGCGATGCGCTTCGTGGCCAGCGCTTCGTACAAGTCCTGCGTCTCGACCACGCCGCCGCGAGCGATGTTGATCAGCACGGCGCTCGGTTTCATGCGCGCGAGTGTCTGACGATTGATCAGGCCCCGGGTCGCATCGTTGAGCGGGCAGCAAAGCATCACGTAGTCTGAAGTTGCCAGCAATTCATCGAGCGAGCGATATTGTGCGCCGACAGCCGCTTCGGTCTCGGGTCGTCGATGCCGATTGTGATACAACACGCGCATGTCGAAACCGCGGCCGCGCTTGGCGACTTGGGCGCCGATGCGCCCCAGGCCGATGATACCCAACGTCGCGCCATGCACTTCATATCCCAACATGTAGCCGGGATCATAGGTCGTGAACTCGGGTGAGCGCGCGTAGTGGTCACCTTCCACGACCCGGCGGGCCGTCGACAGCAGCAAGGCGAAGCCCATGTCGGCCGTCGCGCCGTCGAGAATGCCCGGCGTATTGCCGACTGGAATCTTCCGCGCCGCCGCAGCCGCCAGGTCGATGTGATCGACTCCGACACCATAGTTGCTGATCACCCGCAGGCCCGGAAACCGATCGAGCAGCGGCCCATCGACGCGCGGATGGCCATAGGTGTATAGCGCGACGACGTCATTATGGGTCGCGGTCGTGCTCCAGGGCACCCATATCACTTCGCCCTGCAGCGATTCGAGAATGATCGGCGCGAGCGGCCCATCGGCCATCACGCGCGGCAATTGCATCGTCATACGATTACCTCGATTAACCCTCGACCGGCTCCGTCGAACACAGCGCCGAGGATCAATTACCTTTTGGATTCGTTACGAACAGTTTATACAATCACATGACGATTTGGCAGTCGCCATAGCGTCGCATACAATCGCGTCATGATCGAATTCACAGATTACCCACAAGGAACATGCCGTGGCGAAGAAACCCGCACCTGGCGCCAAGAATACCACTCCCCCGGCAGCCGCCGAAGCTTCGGACGCTGAAGCGACCAAACCCGCTGCCGCCGTGAAATCGAAGCAGAAGTCCGTCAAGAAAGCGGTCAAGGAAAAGCCAGCTAAGAAAGAGGTCGCGACCAAGCAGAAGGTTGTCGCTGCGAACGGCAAAGTCAATAAGTCTCACGAAATTCGAGTCGAGATCAAGAAGCTCGGGAAGAAGGCTCGCCCCAAGGACATCGTGGCGGCTTTGACCGAGCGAGGAATCAAGGTCGCCCCGGCTCAGGTGAGCATGATCCGGACAAAGATGCTGGGCAAGCGGCGGAAGAAGCGGGCCATGCTCGCCCACGACGTCGCGGTCGCAAGCTCGGCCAAAACAACGTCCGGCCGACCGTTGTCGATGGCCGACCTCGTCGCCGCCAAGAAGATCGCTCAGGAATTAGGGGGGATCGATGCCGCTCTACGCGCCCTCGACGCGCTCGGCAAGCTGCGTTAGATGATCGGCCGAGGCATCTCGAAGCGGAGCTGGCGCTGAGCGTGCTCCCAACTGCTGTCATGCAGCCGGTTTCCGGCTAATTGGTTGGTTTCAACGGTCGGCTCGGCTATCATGATTCTGACCGCCCGCCTTCCTGCCGCTGATCGCTTCGCGAGTTTCACGCCATGTACCGCTTCGGCGTTATCGCTGTCGCCCTGCTCTTGCCACTGGCCGGCGGCGTCAGCGCGGCCGAGCCAAGCGACTTCGAGCGCGACATCGGGCCGCTGATCGCCCGGCGCTGCGCCGGTTGCCACAACGCCACCGAGCATCAAGGCGGTTTGGATCTCACCGCGCGGGCCGCGCTCGCCAGAGGCGGTGAATCCGGACCTGCGCTCGTGCCCGAGAAGCCCGACGACAGCCTCGTGTGGCAGCGTATCGCGGCCGACGAGATGCCGCCGAAGTCGCCACTCAGGGAGGGTGAACGACTGCTGATCCGTGCTTGGATCGCCGCTGGTGCGACCTGGCGGGGTGGGCAGCTCGACCCTCTGGCATTCACGTCCGACACCCGGGCCGGCTACGACTGGTGGTCGCTGCAGCCGCTTCGCGTTGCGAAAGTGGAGGCCAGCTCCCAAGCCAAGCCGCCATCGATCGACAGCTTCATCCAGGCTCGTCTGGCCTCAGCCGGGCTATCCCCTTCAGCCGAGGCCGATCGGCGAACGCTCATTCGTCGCTTGTACTTTGGGTTGCACGGTGTGCCGCCCGAAGCAAGTGTCGTCGCGCGCTTCCTGGCGGATTCTTCGCCCGACGCCTACGAGCGGCTGGTCGAACGGCTGCTGGCTTCGCCGGCCTATGGCGAGCGTTGGGCGCGGCACTGGCTCGACATCGTTCGCTTCGGCGAAAGCCAGGGGTTCGAACGCGATCGGCTGCGCACGAATTCCTGGCGATACCGCGATTGGGTCATCGAAGCCTTCAATCGCGACCTGCCCTACGATGAGTTCGTGCGGTTGCAGGTGGCGGGCGATGCGCTCCGCCCGAACGATGCCGAGGCTTTGATCGCGACCGGCTTCCTGGTCGCCGGTACGTATGACGAGGTGGGGCAAGGGCAGCAAAGCCTGGCCATGCGCGCCGTCGTCCGGCAAGACGAACTGGAAGACCTGATCGGCACCGTCGGGCAAACGTTCCTGGGGCTGACCGTCAACTGCGCCCGCTGCCACGACCATAAGTTCGACACGGTGCGGCAAAGCGAATACTACCGACTGGCGGCAGCGCTCGCGGGCGTGCGGCATGGCGAGCCGACTCTGCCCAAAGGGACGAACATCCCGCACGACTCGAGCCTTGTCCATGCGACTGCCGCGCGCCTGAAGTCGATCGACACTCGTCTGGCGGCGATCGAAGGCCCGATTCGGCAGCACATCCTTGCTGGGCGCAAAACGCAGCCAGCCGAGCGCGAGCCGCCTCGGCCGTTCGCCAGTTGGGAATTCGACGAAGACGGCAACGACTCGCAAGGCCGGCTCCCCGCCGAGCTGTTCGCCGGGGCCCTGATTCGCGACGGCAAGCTGATCCTCGACGGCACCGGCTACGCGCAGACCAAGCCGCTGCCGATCGCCTTTCGCGAGAAGACGCTCGAAGCTTGGGTCGTTCTCGACAATTTGCGGCAGCAAGGCGGCGGCGTGATCGGATTGCACACCGTACAAGGCGGCATGTTCGATGCGATCGTCTATGCCGAGCGGAAGCAGAATCAGTGGCTGGCCGGCAGCAACAACTTCGCCCGCACCCGCGAGCTCAACGCCGACAGCGAGCAAGTCTACGCTCCTCGATCGGTTCACGTCGCCGTTACTTACGGAGCAGATGGTTCGATCCAGTTCTACCGCGATGGCCGCCCCTACGGCGAATCGTACCGCATTCCAAGCGTCCAGCTCTTCGACGCCGACAAGGCGTTCGTCGCCTTCGGCATTCGCCACTTCCCGCCGGGGGGCAGTCGCATGCTCCACGGAGCCATCGATCGGGCCCGTCTCTACGATCGAGCGCTCTCGCCTGCCGAAATCGCAGCCTCGGCCGGTATCGAGTCGAACTACGTCGAGGAGCGTGAGATCGACGCCCAGCTTTCGGCCGTGGAACGAGCTGAATGCGCCAATCTGCGGTTCGAGCGAACGCAATTGCGCGAAGACCAGGCCCGCATCGCGGATCGCAAAGTCTACGCCGTCAAGCCGGGCCAGCCCGAAGAGACACACCTGCTCAATCGCGGCAACCCCGGCGAGCCTCGCGAACTGGTGACGGCCGGTGGAATCGCTTCGCTACGTCCCCTGAAGGCCGAGTTCGGTCTCGACGAAAAAGCCTCCGATGCTGACCGGCGAGCGGCGCTCGCCTACTGGCTGACCGACGTTCACAACCCGCTGTTCGCTCGCGTGATGGTCAACCGGCTGTGGCACTATCACTTCGGCGTGGGGCTGGTCGACACGCCGAACGACTTCGGATTCAACGGCGGCCGCCCTTCGCATCCGGAGCTGCTCGACTGGCTGGCTGCCGAGCTGATCCGCAGCGGCTGGAGCATGAAACACGTGCAAAGGCTGATCGTCCATTCGGCGACCTATCGCCAGGCCTCGCGGTCGAGCCCGACGGCCATGAAGATCGATGCCGGCAATCGGCTGCTTTGGCGTTTTACGCCCCAGCGCCTCGACGCCGAAACGCTCCGCGACTCGATTCTCGAAGTGGCCGGCAAGCTGGAAGCCAATGTCGGCGGGCCGGGCTACTATGACTTCACGACCTACGTGCGCAACTCGCAGTTCTACGACATGCGCGATCCCGCCGGCCCGACCTTCGAGCGACGGACGATCTATCGCACCTGGGGGCGTTCGGCCCGCAGCCAACTGCTTGACGTGTTCGACTGTCCCGATCCCTCGACCAAGGCGCCGCAGCGAGCGGTCACGACAACCCCGCTCCAGGCCTTGTCGTTGTCGAACAACTCGTTCGTCCTGCGAATGGCCGAGGCCTGCGCCGATACGATCCGCCGGGAAGTCGGTCCCGAGGCGCGCTCGCAAGTCCGGCAGCTCTTCGAGCGGGCCTACGGACGCTCCCCAGCCGCCGAGGAATCGCGAGACTGCGAGGCGCTCGTCGGGCAATACGGTCTGGCGGCCCTCTGTCGCGTGGTCTTCAACAGCAACGAGTTCCTGTATGTCGATTGACCGGTCGAACAACTCGGGGCTCACACGTCGTGAATGGTTCCACTGGGCCAGCACGGGGTTGGCCGGGCCAGCGCTCGTATCGCTGCTGATGCGCGACAAGCTGCTTCGCGCCGAGCGCGTGCCGGGCGAGGCTTCCGACCCGCCGCCACATCTGCCGGCCAAGGCCAAGCGCGTCGTGCATATCGCATGGTGCGGCGGGGTGAGCCAGGTCGATTCGTTCGACTACAAGCCGGCGCTCGAGAAGTATCACGGCCAGTCGCTCCCCAGCGATATCAAGCCCGACGTCTTCTTCGGCAAGGTCGGCAAGCTCCGGCAGGCTGATTGGAAGTTCGCCCAGCGCGGTCAGAGCGGGCTGTGGGTCTCGAATCTGTTCCCGCACCTGGCAAGCGTCGCCGACGAGCTGACCGTCGTCCGCTCGATGTACGCCGAAACGTCGAACCATACTCCAGCCACGTTCCAGGAGAACAGCGGCTTTCGCCTGAACGGCTTCCCTGTCGTCGGCGCTTGGGCTTCGTATGGGCTCGGCTGTGAGACGGACGATCTGCCGGCCTACGTCGTCATTCCCGACCCGCGTGGCTTGCCCGCTGGCGGGTCGATCAACTGGACAAACG
>Ga0181519_10002652_pt1 | contig 15056 bp, 8 predicted proteins | sample PEATcosm2014_Bin_26_FD_121102 | JGI IMG/M metagenome (GOLD analysis project Ga0181519, IMG submission 121102) | Peatland microbial communities from MTU Mesocosm Facility, Houghton, MI, USA - PEATcosm2014_Bin02_10_metaG | ecosystem: Environmental > Terrestrial > Soil > Wetlands > Peat | place...
CATCCGGAAAGTCGGTTCTTCTTTTGGTTCGTCCATGGGGCAGCTCTTGCGCCTGCCTGCATGGCAAAAAGTCCACCAACTCCCCCCGCAGCGGTGCTTGCCTATGCCGGTCTCGGTGTGTCGATGACTTGCGGTACGCCGTGGCCTTTGGCCTCTGGAGCGTGCCTACCAGCAGCGAGAGCGCCCACAGGATTGCCGGCCCGACCGTTCGCGTCGACAGCGCCGCGTGGTCGCGAGTCGAAGCCATCACCGACTCTCCGACAGCACAAAGGTTCGGGGTGGCATGAAAATGCTCTCGCCTTCCACTTCAAACGGTGTAGCCCAGTTCCAGGACCCTATTGCTCTCCGGCGACAGAAGGAAGCGCTCTGCCTGCAGGTTGGAGGCACCGAGGACCTGCGCCCGTTTGCAAACCTTCCACGGATGCGATGATAAGTCTGTGCACTATGAACCACTTTTCTGGCGGGACAACACGAAAGCCCGCATCGCTGTCGTCGAGATGAACCTGATTCGTGCTGGGGAGAAGCGTCTCACGGTCTCGATAGTCGGGCCGCGGCGGAGTGACTGTTGTTCCAAATCCGCCAGGCGGAATGTCGAGCCCGCCCTTGAATCCTTGTAAGAAACGCCACGGTCAATATTGATCAGCAAGATAAGCACCGATGCCCGACGCTTGCTATGCAATTACCTCGATTATCGGGATAAGCTGCCGGCCTTTGCTTCTTGCGAAGCGACTTCACGGAGTATCCAGAATTTAACGGCGCAACAGTTGCAGATGGTCTTCAGGAAAGACTCTGAAGTCACTCAATCTGGAATCGTGAAACGAGCGGAAAACTCAAGTTCCGGATGGACCGCGGATAAGCGTGTTGACAAGACCGCAATGTTGGCGATCGCTTAAGATAGTCCTTTCTTAGCCTTGTTCTTTTTCGGGATCGCCGATTCGCAAAGAGGTTCCCCAAGCGCCGGAGCGTAGTGAAATAACCCGCTTCGACTACTCGAAAGCCGTAGTTTTCCCAACGTGTTTCCTGCCCACCCCGCTCCGCATGTTCCCGCAACGAGTGTGTCGTATCGACGACTGCACGGCCTGATTGTCGATGGCAAATTAAACCTGTCCCTGAATGATCTTAGCCTGCTGTATAACCCTGCGAGTTTAACAAGCGGCGTACGTTCTCTCAACACTACTAACTATTGGCAGGCGGGCAACATTTGTCGCTTCTTTACACTAAGGTAATGGACTTGGTGATTGTTGTCACATTTCCCGACAAACGGCTGTTGGTATGCTCCACTGGGAGTAACAGACAGGGTACTTCTCATCGTCATAGGCGATATCGCAGGTCTACTGTTCGCGAGTTTGACCGTGGGAAGAACGACCGTAACAAACGAAACAATACAACTACTCAAGTTGGATAGCTCTAATGCCGACTTTTACAAGTTATGGCACGATGCGGGGCAAGCGGCAAACGTGGCGCCGGCGAACGGCCGCCCCGGCTTGCCGGTTGGTTATGCCGGGAAGAACGAGGCTGAGATTGAGGCAGGGAAAATGTGCCGAGTGTTAATCGCGGATGACGATCGTATCTCATGCAAGCTCCTGGGGGGCTTACTGACAAAGTGGGGATACGAAGTCGAAGTTGTACATGACGGCGATGACGCGCTGCGCGAACTGGTGAAACCGGACGCTCCCCAACTGGCGATCCTCGACTGGATGATGCCGGGCCTGGACGGAATTGAAGTCATAAAGAAATTGCGGGCCACCCACCGCGAGTCGGCGACGTATGTGTTGCTGCTGACGTCGAAGGGCCAGAAAGAAGACCTTCTGCGAGGCCTGGACGCGGGCGCCGATGACTATCTCAAGAAGCCCTTTGACGCCCAGGAGTTACGGGCCCGCCTGCGAGTAGGAACCGAGCACAAGAACATCGAAGCCGCGCTGCGCGAGGCGGAGCGGAAATATCGCGGGATCTTCGATCAGGCGGTGGTGGGAATTTTCCAGAGAACCCCGGAAGGTCGCTACCTGAGCGTCAATGCGGCGATGGCGGCTATTTTCGGATACGAGTCTCCGGAAGAAATGATCGCCATGGCCGACAACGCCAAACTCCACGTTGACGGCGCTCGCCGTGCCGAGTTCCAGAGCGAGTTGGATCGACTGGGAAGCGTCCAGAACTTCGAATGCGAGTTCTACCGCAAGGACGGGAGCAAGATCTGGATTTCTTCGAACACGCGCGTCATTCGTGAGGACGGGGTCGTAGTGCGGTATGAGGGAATGAACGAGGACATCACGGAGCGGAAGCGGACGGAACGATCGCTGAATCTGCTGCGCATGCTGATGGACCAGTCGAACGATTCGATCGAGGTCATGGATCCGGAGAACAGATGTTTCCTCGATTTCAACGAACGAGCCTGCCTGAATCTGGGCTATACGCGCGAAGAACTTCTGGGCCGGAGTCTTCTCGACGTCAACACTGCCCTCGACGAAGCCACGCTTCAAAGAATCACCGAGCAGTTGCAGAAATCCGGTTCCGCAATCGCGCAAACCCGCTACCGCCGGAAAGATGGGTCGACCTTTCCGGTCGAAGTGAGCATCAAGAGGGTTCATCTGGACCGGGTCTACGACCTGTGCGTGGCGCGGGACATGACGGAGCGGCAGCATGTGCAGCAACAGCTTTTGCAGGCGCAAAAACTGGAATCGATCGGGCAACTGGCGGCGGGGATCGCACACGAGATTAATACTCCGACGCAGTACATCGGAGACAATGTCCGGTTTCTAAAGGATTCTTTCGCGGATCTGAAGAGTCTGGTGGGCGCCTACGAGCGGCTCCTGGAAGCGGCGAAAGCCGACCACGTTTCCACCGAAACCGTGCGCGAAGTTGCGGCTGCGGTTGAAGCCACCGACGTCAAGTATCTGATGGAGGAAATACCCAAAGCCATTGAGCAGACCTTGGAAGGCGTGGGACGCGTGTCAGGCCTGGTGGGGGCGATGAAGGACTTCTCCCATCCGGGTGGGAAGGACAAAACTCCGCTCGACCTGAATCGGGCGATCGAAAGCACACTGACGGTCGCGCGCAACGAATGGAAATATGTGGCGGAACTGGAGACGGAATTCGACCCGACGCTTCCCTTGGTTTCCTGCCTGCCCGGGGAATTCAACCAGGTAATCCTCAACCTGATCGTCAACGCGGCTCATGCCATTGCCGATGTGGTCGGAAAGGAAGGCCCACAACGGGGAAAAATCCGGGTCCAGACGCACAATTGCCCGGGGTTTGTCGAAATCCGGATTCAAGACACAGGAACTGGAATCCCGGAAAAGGTACGAACCCGGATCTTCGATCCTTTCTTTACCACCAAGGAAATCGGCAAGGGCACGGGGCAAGGGCTGTCGATTGCTCGCTCGGTAATCGTGGACAAGCACGGAGGAAGCATTCACTTCGAATCCGAAGAGGGCCAGGGCACAACATTTGTCATTAGGCTTCCTCATGACGGCAAGACTCTCGCCAAGGCGGTGTCGGCGTGAGACCGGATATGGCAGGCAAGCCGGTGAGTTCACAGGCCGCCTTCGGCTTTTCGGCCACGGCGATTTGGACGGAGGGGAGAGCCCAGCGCAGCAGCGCTCCCGAAAGAACCAGGAATTTTCGATTTCAAAGAGGACACAGGTGATCATGGCAAACGAAGTCATCAATGAAACAGAACTCTTAGAGCGGCTGGAAGGGGATGAGGAGCTTCTGCACGATCTGATCGACACTTTCCTGGCTGAATCAGGCACGCTGCTGCAGCAGGTCCTGGACGCCGTGGCACGACAGGATGGGCCGGCATTATATCGCTCGGCGCACCAACTGAAAGGCACGGTCAGTATTTTCGGGGGCCGGGAAGCGACGCAATCGGCGCTGGCGCTCGAGACGATGGGTCGCGAGCAGATTCTGGACAAGTCGGGAGAAGCAGCAGCACGACTGGAAGAGCATATGGCCGCTCTGGAGAAATCATTAGCTTGTCTGAAGGAGAAACATGCCCAGAGTCCTGGCCGCGCATGAGGATCGGATCTGCCGCAAATTCCGGGCCGGTCCTCGGATGAAGTCGGCATACGAGCCTGATCTCCTACACGAAGGCTATTGCCGCCAAGCTTCTCAAGCCCGACCGTCCACAACTGGCGATCCTCGACTGGATGATGCCGGGTTTCGACGGTCGGCAGGCGATCGAAGCGGTGCGTTCGGCTCGCAACCAGCTCCGCATTTTGATGCCGACCTCGAAGTCATCCTGTCGGGAAACCGGATTAGAAGAAAACCAGCAAGAAGCAGCCCCACGAGCATCCTCAGTTCGCAACTTAACGTAAAAGGATGGTCAGTCTTGATCCGATATATAGAGAAATTACGTGTATTAACGGGAGTGTTATTGCTTCTTGTTCTTGCTACTTACGGGACCTCCCAACAAACGCCACCCACGCAGAACTCCGGAGCGAACAGCAGCGACCTCGCTTCGCTGGACCTTGAGCAGCTGATGAATCTCAAGGTTACGACTGCTTCCCTGTTCAGCGATAAACTTTCGCAGGCCCCCGCGATCATGTCGGTGGTCACGAGCGACGAGCTTCGCCGCTTTGACGGGCTGACCCTGAACGAAATTTTGCAACGGGTTCCAGGCCTGACCGGGTCCACGCAATACTTCGTGGATCGCAGCATGGTGGCGGCACGCGGCGACCAGACGAAAACCGACGGCGGCCACATTTTATTTCTCATCAACGGACGGCCGACGCGGGAAGTAATGGAAGGCGGAGTGATTTCCGATCTTCTGGAGTCGTTTCCGGTAGAAATTCTGGAGCGTATCGAAATCATCAAAGGTCCAGGATCGGTTCTTTATGGCTCGAATGCTTTCTCGGCGGTGGTCAACTTGATCACCAGGAAAGCGGATTCCAGCCAGGTCAGCGTCAAAGCGATTGGGGGAGCAGGCGGGGCGGTCGATTCTACGGCAAACTTCATGTACAAGCTCGGAGCCCTGAGCGCCGTGGGGTCGGTTCAACTCCATGCCATGCCCGACTGGAACACCACTTATATCGTTCCGCCTTCGCAGCGGGATCTTTCCTTCGCGCCTCCCGTTCCAAACATCCAGGACATAACAGTTGTGGACAAGGGCGTGGGCTCCTACCTCGGCATGAACTATAAAGGCCTGCGCTTCATGTCGTCTTTCACGGAATGGCAATCCACCGGATTCATCGAGGGGACCGTGAGCGGCACCCGCCTGACGCGTGATTTCGGGGATCTGGGCTATGACTACAAAGTCAATCCCCGCTGGGACATGAGCTTCGATCTGACCTTCACGCGGACCACGTTTGGCGAACCTGTCTTTCCCTACGTCAGAAGGGATGCGGACGAATTCATTGCGGAGTGGACCAATCTCATCCGGCTGACTTCCAGGGACCGGCTGTCGGCGGGCGGCCTTTTCAATCGCGTTGAGGGCCAGGAGTGGTTCACCGCCACCGACCCTGCCACCGTGGACGCGCAAGGCAGGACTTTTGGAGGCGCATTTTATGCGCAGCTCGACCATCAGCTGATCAAAGACGTGAAACTGATCGCCGGCTTCCAGACCAACAAGATCGGCAGTATTTCTCTCAATACCGTTCCGCGCGGCGGCGTGATCTGGGCGCCCACCTCCCGCACCAGCATCAAAGCGCTTTACAGCCAGGCGTTTCGCGCGCCGAGCCTCGACGAAACCCTTCTCAATAACCCGGGCTTGGGCGGCAATCCCAATCTGAAGCCGGAAAAAGTCGCGACTTTCGACGTAGGAGCATACTTCGACGGCAGCCGGACTCAATTCGGCATCGACTATTTTCACAGCAAATTCACGGACAACATCGTAAATCTCCCGGGACCGACACGGGCGGTCTACTTCAACCTCGGACAAGTTACGTTCAACGGCGTAGAAGTTGAAGGCAAGTATTATTTTCGCAAGGATTTCTTCCTGCAGGGCTCAACTCTTTATCAAACCAATGTGGATGGTACCGGAAAGTCGAATGTCTCGCCCGTCCCGACGATTGGATTCAAGACCGGTGTGAGTTATGAGAACAGCCACCAGCTCACTGCCGGTCTGTTCGACGTGTCCGACGGACCGTTCCCCGGTTACACGGCGGTCAATCCCCTGCAGGGGTGGCATCACATTCTCAACGGAAATTTCAGGTACGACGTTTCCCGGTATCTCCCGTTTGGCGACCGCGCCGGAATCGCCGCCGTCGCCCACGCCAACAACCTGACAAACGAGCCGATTTGGCTGCCCAGCGGATTCAGCAGCGTGGACACGGTTCCGGTCCAACAGGGGCGCGTTTTGTTTGCGGGTTTGGAATTTTCGCTTGGTAAGAACTGAGTAAGGCAGCCACAACGGTGACATAGAAAACATGGCAGCCAGAGCAGAGTAGGTATGTGAAGTTACAGTGAATTTGGAAAAAAGTGGGGGGGGGTACCCCCCCCTATCCAAAATGAGCTAAGTAACTGATAACAAGATCGTTACATGTAAAGTATCAGAAAGATTGGACTTAGCCTTGAATTTCTCCTTTTGGCGTGCAGTTGCGGGGTGGGGACCGGGGCCATAAGTTGTCAAATAGCGAGGGAAAATTTGCGACCGAAAACGTCTTAGTCTCTGGAGACGGGGCGCAGTTTTCGATGGTCGACTGCCGGGCAATCTTATCGAGGACGGTGGTGTAAGTCTGTGATGAGCGTACGGCAAAAGTGTGATGAAAACAGATTGCAGAAATTTAATCTCTGGTAATAGGGGTCTAGCCTTGTTTACAACCAAACAGTTGCGAGTACTGATAACCTTGTCCATAACTCTGGTGCTTACCACTTATGCGATGCCACAACAGGCTACGCCTCCCCAGAACCCTGCGACCACGGCGGGCGATCTGGCTTCGCTGGACCTTGAGCAGCTGATGAATCTCAAGGTTACAACCGCGTCGCTGTTCAGCGACAAGCTGTCGGAAGCTCCAGGGATCATGTCGGTGGTTACGGGCGACGAACTCCGCCGCTTTGGCGGACTGACGCTGGGCGAGATCCTGGACCGGGTTCCGGGATTGACGCAATCCAGCCAGTATTTCACCGATCGCAGCCTGATCGCCGCGGATGGCGACCAGACGAAGACTTCCGGCGCGCACATCCTGTTCCTGATCAATGGGCGCCCCACGCGGGAAGTGATGGAAGGCGGGATTATTTCCGATCTGCTGGAATCGTTCCCGGTCGACATCCTCGAGCGCATCGAGATCATTCGAGGACCCGGTTCGGTCCTCTACGGCTCCAATGCCTTCTCGGCCGTGGTAAATCTCATCACGCGGAAGGCGGTCAGCAACCAGGCAAGCATTCGCGGCCTGGTCGGACCCAACGGCGCTCTGGCATCGTCGGGACACTTCCTCTATAAGAATGGCGACTTCAGCATGGTGGGCGCGTCGCAGATTCACCTGGCGCCGAACTGGGGCTTGACCTATCTAGTGCCTCCCCCTCTCCAGCACAACCCGGATGCTCCGCCCGAGCCGCCCTTCCACGATACGACGCTGGTCGACCGCGGCACAGGCGACTACCTGGGCATGAACTACAAGGGACTGAGTTTGATGTCCGCGTTCACGGAGTGGCAATCCACCGCCTTCGTACAAGGCGCGGTAGGGGAAACCCGCCAGACGCGAGACTTCGCCGACATCGGGTACGAACACAAGGTCCGAAGCAACTGGGACATGCAATTCAACGGAACTTTCACGCGCACGACGTTTGAGACATTTTCCTACCCCTATACGGATAGGGATTCCCACGAATTTGTCGCCGAATGGACGAACCTGATCACCCTCACCTCCAAGGACCGGCTGACGGCGGGCATGCTGTTCGACCGCATCGCTGGAATTGAAGTGGCCAGCATCGACCACTATGCGGAAGACGCGGGGGGGAGTCGTCCCGCAGGCGGCTTCTACGCCCAGCTCGACCACCAGTTGCTGTCCACCGTGAAACTGGTCGGCGGTTTCCAGTCCAACAAATTCGCGGGCATACCTTTCTCCACCGTCCCGCGGGGTGGAATCATCTGGAGTCCCTCGAAGACGGCCAGTATCAAGGTGCTTTATGGCGAGGCGTTTCGCCCACCCAGCATTGATGAAAGCACACTGAACCTGCCTGATATCCAGGGCAACTCCCATCTGGTGCCCGAAATCGTCGAGACCTTCGACCTGGGCTTGACTTTGCAGTACACGCATCTTCAGCTGGGCGCCGACTATTTTCATAACCACCAGATTCACAGCATCATTACCGGCGGCGAAGCTCCGATTCACTATGAGAATCTCGGCGGCGTTGTGTTCGACGGAGTTGTCGCCGAAGGCAAGTACTATTTCCGGCGCGACTTCTTCACGCAGGGCTCGTTCCTCTTTCAAACGAATCACGACCAGACCGGATCGAGCAACGTCACGCCCATTCCGAATTACGGATTCAAGGCGGGCATGAGTTACAAGAGCTATCGCGGGATGGAACTTGGCCTGTTTGATGTCTCCGACGGAAAACCCAAGGCCTACGCGTTCAATGTGAACCCGCTCACGGGCTGGCATAACAGCCTGAATGCGGAGGCGCGGCAGGACGTTTCCAGGTATTTGCATATGTCGGAAAAGAACACGGTTGCGCTGGCTGCTCACGCAAACGATCTCTTGAACCAGACGGTGTGGATGCCGGGCTTTGGCTTCTTCAACATCGATAGCATTCCCGTGCAGCAGGGCCGGACAGTGTATGCGGGGGTGGAATTTTCGCACGGGCAGCGCTGACCGCTGCCAGTCGAGATGCGAGGGGCGACCATTCGAGAGCAAAAACTGGTGACGATGCTTTCTCCCAAGAACAGCTTCGGGCAGGGCCAAGAGGTTCTGCGGGCGCGCACTTCAGCCCGCGCCTGTGATGAGAGGCTGATTCATCCCGCCTGGAGTCCGCCGGATTGGGCTTCACCACATTCTTTCTCGTCTTTTGGCCGCAAAGCGGGGGCGAGTGCGCAAACATGATCTGCCAACAGTTTGGGGCCCACGACCGGCTGCCAAAGACGGTTTGGCGACGCGTGCATTCCTGTCACTCTCGTCACATCCCATTCCTTCTTTCACCTTTGGATCGAATGGGCACGACCTGCGAAACCACCTGATTTTGAGCGTTTGGGCTTCGCTTCAGTTCGGGATCCTCGCACTCATATTCCTTCTTTTCGCCGCCGGTCGAGCCTCTGCACAACAAACCGAGGAGTACCGGGTCAAGGCAGCCTTTCTATTTCACTTCGCACAACTGGTGGATTGGCCAGCTCCCTCTCCTGGAGAAGAAAACAAACCGCTCACCCTGTGCACGCTTGGCCAGGATCCGTTCGGCGGGGACCTGGAGACGACCCTGCAGGGGAAATCAATCGGCACCCGTCCCGTGCAGATACGGCATCTCAGGCAGCCGCAGGATGTGCCGGGGTGTCAGGTTGTGTTTGTCTCGGGCCGCGACCGCAAGCAAATGGTATCCCTGCTGGCGTCCTTAAAGGACGATGCCGTCCTCACGGTCGGGGAGAGCGATGATTTCGTGAAGCAAGGCGGCATGATTGGCTTCTGCATGGATAGCGATAAAGTGCGCTTCGACGTCAATGTTGACGCAGCCGCGCGCGCGAAACTGAAGATCAGTTCGCGGCTTCTGCTGCTGGCGAAAAGCGTCATCGGGAATCACCCGTAGTGGAGAAAACGATGTCATTCAGAAACTCGTCGATACAGACAAAACTGGCCTACCTGATTTTGTTTGCGACGCTGTTCGCGCTGTTGCTGGCATTTGTCGGGTTCGGCGTGTACGAAGGCAGCAATTTCCGCAAAGACACCGCGCGCGAGCTCTCCACGCTGGCGGACACGATGGGCACCAATAACGCGGTCTCGCTCGCTTTCGACGATAAGAGAACCGCCAACGACTTGCTGAGCGCGTTGAAAGCCGACCCGAGCATTGAAACGGCATGCCTGTTCGACAGCGACGGAAAACTATTCGCGACCTACCGGCGAGCCGGCCTGGCGGCCGGTACGCGCCAACCCCCCTTGCGTCCCGATGGAGACTACTTTCAGGCGAAAACCCTCACGTTGTACCGCGCGGTTTTTCTCGACAAGGAGAAAACCGGGACGATCGCTTTGGTGTACGACTTAAGCGGCTTCCGCGCCAAGACAATTCAGTACCTGAAGATCGCGGCCATCGTCCTAGTTCTTGCCAGCCTCATTACTTACCTGATCTCGGCTCCCCTGCTGCGTACGATCACAGCCCCATTGCGGCAGCTGGCGGCAGTCGCCACGCAAATCTCTCGGGAAGAAAACTATTCCCTGCGGGTGGGTGTGCTGGGATCCGACGAAATCGGAAGAGTGGTCGATTCCTTTAACCAGATGTTAGAGCGCGTGCAACAGCGGGATCTGGCATTGCTTTCCGTCAACGACGATCTGGAACTTCGCGTAAAGCAAAGAACGGAAGAGTTCGAAAGAGCGCGCGATGTCGCCGAAAAGGCCAGTCGGGCCAAGAGCGAATTTCTCGCCAACATGAGCCATGAGATTCGGACTCCCCTGAACGGCATCATCGGGATGACGGAACTGGCGCTCGATACCAGCCTCACCCCGGAACAACGAGAGTTTCTGCAGACCGTGCGGTTTTCCTCGGATGCGCTGCTGGGAGTGATCAACGATATTCTGGACTTCTCCAAGATTGAAGCGGGAAAAATCGATCTGGAAGAGGCGGACTTCAATTTGCGCGACTGCCTGGAATCCACGGTGCGCGCGATGGCGGTGCGCAGCAACGAAAAGGGGCTGGAGCTGATTTGTGGTGTGGCCGCCGACTTGCCGGAGTTTGTGCGCGGCGACTCGACCCGCATCCGGCAGGTGGTGACCAATCTGATCGGAAACGCTATCAAGTTCACGCATCGTGGGGAAGTCGCTCTGACGGTGGAACGGGACCCGGCTGGAGAAGTGCAGGGTGACGAATGCGGGCTGCATTTTGTCGTCTCGGATACCGGAATTGGCATACCCGAAGACAAGAAGGAGATGATTTTCCAGCCCTTCTCGCAGGCTGATACGTCGACCACGCGGCAATATGGGGGCACAGGGCTGGGTCTAACCATCACCACCCGCCTGGTAGGGATGATGGGGGGCAGGATCTGGCTGGAAAGCGAGTTCGGCCAAGGGTCGCAATTCCATTTCACCATGCGGTGCAGGACGTCCCAGATGAAAAGCCAGGCCGCAGGGGTGGGAGCCTCTCGATTGCTGCGCGGCGTAAAGGTTCTGGTGGTGGATGACAACCACACCAACCGCCGGATTCTGGAGGGAATATTTTCCAACTGGGAGATGAAGCCGAAGTCGGTGGAGAGCGTCGACGCCGCGCTGCTGGAGCTTTCGGCCGTCCGCCATGGCAGCGAACCCTACGAACTGATCGTCACTGACATGCACATGCCGGGAAAAGACGGCTTTGATCTGGTGGCGGCGATCCGGAAAGATCCCGACTTCGGCAACTCCACGATCATGATGCTGACTTCGGGCGTCGGCCATGAAGACGGGGAGCGGTGCAAGTCATTGGGAGTGGCGGCATTTTTGTCCAAACCGATTCGCCAATCGGAATTACGCGAGACGCTGCGCCGGCTTCTGAGCGCGGGTTCGCCCTCCTCGGCTCCCGTAGCTGCGAACGCGACGCCCCCGCCAGCCCCGCCGAAGGCGGGTCGACAGCTGCATATTCTCCTTGCGGAGGACAATCCCGTCAATCAAAAAGTCGCCAAGCGACTACTCGAGAAGAGGCACCACACAGTGGTCGTGGCGGGAAATGGATTACAGGCTCTGGACGCATTGCAGAAGCAAACGTTCGATCTGGTGCTAATGGACGTTCAAATGCCCGAAATGGACGGCATGGAAGCCACGGCCCGAATTCGCCTGGAGGAAGAAACCACGGGCAAACACCAGACCATCATCGCGCTGACTGCCCACGCGATGAAAGGAGACCGGGAACGCTGTCTGGAAGCGGGCATGGACGACTATCTGACGAAACCGATCCGCCACGAGGAATTAGACGCCATCCTGAATAAGCATTCAGCCGACGCCGCGGAGGACAAGGCGCTTTCCGCAGGCTCGGGCATTTGAAATCGCACCCGTGAGGCAGTGGGGGACGCTCCACAAATGGCGCGCCCGGTGGCCCGTTGCCGGGGTGCAACCCTTGCGGCCGCCGGAAGTTCACTTCCGCCGTTCTTGCGGGATGACCAGCCAAGATTTCGCGCGATGCCCTTTCTATTTCTTGGATCGTTGATAAAATGACGGGCAAACATGTAGCTTTGCATCACCTTCCGGAAACCTGCAATCCTGGCCATGAAAAATAGAGGTACGGGATGCGAGACTTTGGGAGCGGACTGGACAGCTCTCGTATGCAAGTGTCGTCATTAACCTAGGCATGAGGAGGAGAAATTGGTGAAAAGGATATTTCTGCTGGCGTGTCTCGCAGCGATTTGCAACTTGTACCTGTTCGCTCAAACCGTGGAGCAGCCGAGCAGGTTGCATCACAAGGGAAAGGTGGCGGTTTACGTTCCCCCTCCGGAAGCGCCGCAGGGTACGACCACGATCTACAGCAGCCTGGGGACGAATCCACAGAATCTTTACAACTACATCGACACCTGGTTGGTTTCGGGACCAAACTCCGTGGCCGTGATTGCCGACTTCATCGCTATGCCCTTTACCCCGACAGCAGACTCTCATGTTACCCAGGTGCGGGCCGCCATCCTTTGGTACGGAGATGGGGCGGACCGAGTAAACCTCAGCATTTATGCAGATGGTAAAGGTCGTCCGGGAAAACTGCTGGCGGGCCCTGTCACCGTCACCAACCTGCCCAAATCCTTCACCTGCTGCGGGCTCGCGGTCGCCGATTTTTCTTCAGTTCCGATAACCGGTGGAAAACAGTACTGGGTAGTGGCCGACACTCCCAAGACTGGCCCTGGAAGTGACTTCTTAGGCGAGTGGGCGGGGGCCGTTTCGCCCGTGCTTTTGCTCGCCGGCAACGCTGAAGAAACTGGCTGGGTCGCTTTTAACGGGAATGGACTGCCCGCCGGAGAGATCCTCGGGACGGTACCCTAGGAGATTTGCGGTTGTTTTCCCCTTGCGAAAAACCTGCCCTATCATTCCTTTGATAACAACTATCCGAGGCAGCCGCGATTCCTGATAGCCAGGCCGCGAACCAGGAATCGCGAGCGATGCCGCGTGGCTATTGTTCCGCAATCGCCTTCAGGTTTTTTAGCCCGCTCTCGAAGTGTTTACCGGCGATCCTGTCCATGCTCACAAAAACGCTCATGACCTTCATCAGATAGAGATTCGTACCCTCCATTTTCCAAACGACCCTGGTTGTCGCCCCGGCGGGTTCCAGCGTGAACCGATTGATGTTGTGAGCTTCGAACGGCTTCACGAAGTCCACCTTGATGGAGATCGTGCCTGGTAATATCGATTCCGTTATTTCCATTCGTCCTCTGCCGGCGCTACCCTTGCTGGTCCATTGCGAGATGGCTCCCTCACCGTTGGTAGCTCCGCTGTACGTCCTATCCATGGTGAGGTCTTCCCTGTCCTGTGGCGCCCAGCGATTCCAGTTGTGAAAGTCGTCGATGAGGGCAAAAATCCTCTCCGGCGGAGCTGCGATATGAATCGAACGCTCAACGTGGAACGTGTTGGGCTTGGTCAGAGCGAAAGCGAGAACAGCAACCACTGCGACGGCAATGCTGACCAGGATTCTCAGGATCATAGTCGTCCGTAACGAATGGCAGCTTAGACCGGTAAGTCGAGGAAAGCAAGGTTGTTGTGGGACACGAACTCGAGGTTCCCACACCCGCTAAAGCATTCCGCCAATATGCCGATGCTATGACCGAACCCTCAACGAGGGCATTGCTCTCCCTCGTAGCCGTTAAGCATAGAACGACCGGGGAAAATACCTGGAATGAACAACTCGACTGCTGCCACTCTGAAGCCCCAGCTGTACGAACCTGGCGATGGCGCGCGCCGTCACCCGAACGATGACAACGTCGCCGGTTCGAGGCCGTCGCTCCCCGGCCCCACGAAATTGCGCGCCTTGGTCGTGGAAGACAGTGACGCCGACTTGGAATTTCTGGTGCGCGCTCTTCGAAAAGGCGGTTTTGAGCCGGACATCGACGTGGTGCAATCAGCGGCAGATTTTGCGGACCGCGTTTGTAAGAACCGGTACGAAATCGTCCTCGCCGACTACGGACTGCCCGGCTGGAATGGAATGGAAACGCTGGAAATTCTGCGCCGCGAGGGTCTCGATATTCCGGTCGTCATGGTGTCGGGGTCCATGGGCGAGATCAAGGCCGTCGAGTGCATCAAGCAGGGCGCGGCCGACTACGTACTCAAGGACCATCTGACGCGCTTGCCGCATGCGGTGCGGCGAGCGGTCGCGGATAAGCAACTGCGCGACGAGCACCGCCGTTCGCAGGAAGACTTGGCCCGCTCCAACCGCGACCTGGAACAATTCGCCTACGTGGCTTCCCACGACCTGCAGGAACCCTTGCGCATGGTGGCGACCTACACTCAGTTGCTGGCGGAGCGCTACCGCGGCAAGCTCGACGAAAACGCGGACAAATACATTCATTACGCGGTGGATGGCGCTCTTCGCATGCAGACCCTGGTGCATGACCTGCTGGCGTTTTCGCGTGTGGGCAGCAAGGGAACCGCTCTTAAGCTCACCGACTGCAACGCCGTGGTGGAGGCTGCGTTGAAGAATCTGCACGTCGCGGTTCAGGAAAGCGGGACGCAGATTATCCGATCCAACCTCCCGTCGGTTCTGGCCGACAGCTCGCAGTTGACCCAGGTCTTTCAGAATCTGCTGGGGAATGCGATCAAGTTTCGGGGCGCGGCCCCGCCGGTGATTCGCATCCGTGGGGAACTTGTAGCCCGGGAATGGGTCTTCTCGATTGCCGACAACGGCATCGGGATCGCTCCCGAGCAGGCGGATATCATTTTCGTGATCTTTAAGCGCCTGCATACCCGCACCGAGTATCCGGGCAGCGGAATCGGATTGGCACTTTGCAGGAAGATTGTGGAGAGGCACGGCGGACGGATTTGGGTCGA
>Ga0181519_10002653_pt1 | contig 15055 bp, 15 predicted proteins | sample PEATcosm2014_Bin_26_FD_121102 | JGI IMG/M metagenome (GOLD analysis project Ga0181519, IMG submission 121102) | Peatland microbial communities from MTU Mesocosm Facility, Houghton, MI, USA - PEATcosm2014_Bin02_10_metaG | ecosystem: Environmental > Terrestrial > Soil > Wetlands > Peat | place...
CCGATGTACGACCCGATGGTCGCCAAGCTGATCGTCTGGGATGCAGACCGCGAGCAGGCGACCCGCCGCATGCTGCGGGCACTCGACGAATACGAAATCGAGGGCCTGAAGACCCTGATCCCCTTCCACAAGGCGCTGCTGGCGACCGAGGAGTGGGCTCGGGGAGATACCTGCCACGAGCTGCTCGAGAACAAGGAGTGGCTGAAGACGCTCGCCTTCCCGAAGCTCGCCCCACCGGACCCGGAGGAGGCCGAGACCGTCGAGCAGACCTACGCCGTCGAGGTCTCGGGCAAGCGCTTCGACGTCCGCGTCGTCGGCCCCCCGTTCGCGGGCGGCGGCGCCGTCAACGGCTCCGCACCCCCAGCCGCCGCGAAGGCGCCCAGGCGCAGCGACCGCAAGGCGAGCAGCGCCGGCGGACCGGACACGCTCGAGGCACCCCTGCAGGGGAACATGTGGAAGGTCCTCGTCAAGAAGGGCGACGTCGTCACCGAGGGCCAGCTGCTCTGCATCATCGAGGCGATGAAGATGGAGAACGAGATCACCGCCCACAAGGCTGGCACGATCACCGACCTGCCGATCGAGGAGGGCGCCCCGATCCAGGCCGGCGCCCCGATCGCGACGATCAAGAGCGGGGAGTAGCTCAGCCTCCGAGGGCGGCCGCGTTGCGCTCGTGCACGCGGCGCTGTTCACGTGAGCGCCGCCCCTGCGGCAGCTCTGCCTGCACGCCCCGCTCGCCGAGGTCGCGCAGGTAGGCGAGGTCCTGCTCGAGGATCTCGAGCGCCTGGGAGCCCTCGATGATCGGCCCGTGACCGGGGACGACGTGCTCGGCCCGCTCGACGACGCCGCGGAGCCCCTCCAGGGTCGCCAGGTAGGCGCCACGGCCGCCGCCCGGGCCCAAAGCGGGGATCTCGATCCTTGAGAGGTAGTCGCCCGCGATGAGAACGCCCGCCCAGCCGGCGAAGATCGCCATCCCGTCGCTCGTATGGCCGTCGGTCGGGTGGAGCTCCATCTCCTGCTCGCCGATCTCCAGGCGCCCCGGCACGGGCAGCGCCTGGGGCGCGCCGAGCGAGAGCGGCCGGGGCCGCTCGATGTAGAGCTCCGCGTCGAAGTCACGCAGTTCCCGCTGGGCCGCCCCAGGCTCGGCGGCCAGCCGCCTGGCGGTGGATTCCGCGCAGCCGAGGACCGCGCCCGGGAAGGCCATCGGCGCCAGCAGGTGATCCCAGTCCCCGTGCGTCGCGAGCAGTCCGGCGAGCGGCGGGAAGCGCGCCTGCTCGATCACCGACGGAAGCATCTCGAGCTCCTCCGGCAGGACCGGGGAGTCGATCAGGAAGCTCTCCCCCGCGCGGCCCTGACCGCCCGCGGGAACCTCGATCACCCCCAGCGGGCCCACTCCGGCGCCGGCCGTCGAACCGCCGCGCAACAGGACGCTGTTGACCTGCAGGACGGCGCTGGTGAGGACGAGCACATCCGCGTGCAGCGCGCGAGCCCGCACCCGCTCAGGTGATGCCGAGCAGCTTGGCGGCCTCTTTGAGGTTCGCGACCTCGGCCGTCGGCTTCTTCTGCGAGGAGTCCAGCGTCTCTTTGTTGCGGTTCACCCAGATCACGGGGACGCGCTGTTTGATGCAGGGCACCACGTCGTGGTAGTGGCTGGCGGCGACGTGAACCCAGCCGCGCTTGCCGCCCATCCGCCTCGCGCACTCGGTGAAGTGGGGTGGTTCGGGCTTGTATGAGCGGACCTGCTGGGCCGTCACGACGAGGTCGAAGTCGATGCCGATGTGGCGGCGGGTCTGCCCGAGCAGCTTGTCGTCGATGTTCGAGAGCAGGCCCAGTTTGTACTTCTTGCTCAGCTTCTGCAGCTGGGCGGGGGTCTCCTTGAACGGCATCCAGCGCTGCACCGAGTCGGGCAGGAAGCCCGAGCGGGAGGGCTCGAGGTTCCAGTCGAGTCGTTTGGCGATCTCGATCGCCGTCCGGCGCAGGACCTCGGCGTAGAGCTCGTAGGAGCCGCCCTCGATTTCGCGCTCGATCTCGTGGAACATCGGGATCAGGACCGCGCGGTCGATCTCGACGCCGTCCCGGGCAGCCTCCTTGGCGAAGGCGTCGTAGATGCCCGTCTCCCAATCGATCAGGGTTCCGTAGACGTCGAATGTGACAAAAGTTACGTTCTTTGGGATCGCCATCGCCGGGCATTATGCCGCGCCGGAGGCTCGGGCCACGGTCCGGGATCGTTCCGAGGCCCCCGATGCACGCGATCGCCCATCTTGCGTTAGAGTCCCGCGCCGCAAATGGACCTCCTGGAGTACCAAGGCAAGCAGCTGTTCGCCCGTCACGGATTGAGGGTCTCCTCGGGGGAGGCCGTCAAGACCGTCGAGGGCGCCGTCGAGGCGGCGGCGGAGATCGGCTACCCCGTCGTCGTAAAGGCCCAGGTGCTGATCGGCGGCCGGGGCAAGGCCGGCGGCGTCAAGCTCGCCGACGACGAGGCCTCGCTGCGCGAGCACGCCGGCAACATCCTCGGCATGGAGATCAAGGGCCACACGGTCCGGACCGTCTGGATCGAGCACGCCTCGGACATCGCCTCCGAGTACTACGCCTCGATCCTGCTCGACCGCTCAGCCAAGAAGCCGCTGCTGATGTTCTCGATCGAGGGCGGCGTGGACATCGAAGAGGTCGCCGAGCAGACGCCCGAGAAGCTGATCCGCCACCACATCGACCCGCTGGCCGGGCTCTCCCACGAGGAGGCCCTCCAGGTGGCCCGCGAAGGCAAGGCCGACGAGGACATCCTCGGCGGCGTCGCCGACGCGCTCGTGGCGCTCTATGAGGTCTGGCTCGAGGAGGATGCGACGCTGGCCGAGATCAACCCGCTGATCGTCACGCCCGAGCGCGAAGTCAAGGCGCTTGACTCGAAGGTCTCGCTCGACGGCAACGCCCTCTACCGCCACCCCGAGAACCAGGGTCTCTCCGACAGTGAGAACGAAGACCCGCTCGAGCGCCGCGCCAAGGAGGAGGGCGTCCAGTACGTCAAGCTCGACGGTGACATCGGCATCCTCGGCAACGGCGCCGGGCTGGTCATGTCGACGCTCGACGTCGTCGCCCAGGCGGGCGGTTCGCCGGCCAACTTCCTCGACGCCGGCGGTGGATCCAACGCGGAGACGATCAAGCAGGCGGTCGACCTGATCCTGGCCAACAAGGCGGTCAAGGCCGTCCTGTTCAACATCTTCGGCGGGATCACCCGCTGCGACGAAGTCGCAGAAGGGCTGATCGCCGCCTTCGGCGAGATCAAACCGACGGTCCCCTTCGTCGTCCGCCTGGACGGGACCAACGACGAGGAGGGACGGCGCCTGCTGGCCGAGGCCGCCCTGCCCAACGTCCACCCCGCCAAGACCATGAACGAGGCCGCCGAGAAGGTCGTCGCGCTGGCCGCCGGACAGCCCCTGGGAGCGGGCGCCTGATGTCGGTCCTGATCGACGAGCGGACGAAGCTGTGCGTCGCGGGCATCACCGGCCGCGAGGGCACCTTCCACACGCTCAACAACCGTGCCTACGGCACCGACGTCGTCGGCGGCGTGACGCCCGGCAAGGGTGGTCAGGACGTCGATGGGATCCCCGTCTTCAACAGCTGGCAGGAGGCGATGGACGAGGTCCGGCCGAACACGGCGATGATCTTCGTCCCGCCCCGCTTCGCGGCGGACGCGATCCTCGAGGCGGCGGGCGCCGGCGTCGAGCTGGTGATCACGATCACCGAGGGGATTCCCGCGCACGACGAGCTCCGCGTCTACAACACCCTCAAGCGCGACCACCCCGGGACCCGGCTGGTCGGGCCGAACTGCCCCGGGATCCTCTCGCCGGGGAAGGCCAACGTCGGGATCATCCCCGCATCCTTCTTCAAGCAGGGCAACGTCGGCGTCGTCTCGCGCTCGGGCACCCTGACCTACCAGATCGGCAACGAGATCGCCCAGGCCGGCTTCGGCTGCAGCTCGATCGTCGGCATCGGCGGCGACCCCGTCCCGGGCTCCTCGTTCGTCGACATCCTCGAGCTGTTCGAGGCCGACGAGGAGACCGAGCTGGTCGTCCTCTCCGGTGAGATCGGCGGCTCGGCCGAGGAAGAGGCCGCCGCCTACATCGCCGAGCACATGTCAAAGCCCGTCGTCGCCTACATCGCCGGCTTCACCGCCCCGGCCGGAAAGCAGATGGGCCACGCCGGGGCGATCGTCTCGGGCTCCTCGGGTACCGCCGCCGCCAAGGCCGAGGCCCTGGAAGCGAAGGGCGTCCGTGTCGGGCGGACCCCGACCGAAGCCGCGCAGATCGCCGTCGAGGTGCTCGGCGGCAGCTCCATATCCGCAGCCTGAGCGACGGGCTCCGGCAGGTCCGGGGCGGATAGGCTTCGGGCATGGACGAGGAGGCCGTCGCACAGACGCTGCGCGAGCTGGAGCAGAAGCTGCTCGAGCTCGAAGACACGCTGCACTCGATCGCTCACGGCGCCGAGCCGCAGTCGCGAGGCGCTGCGCCGAGCCCGGCGCCCCTGGCGCCTGCCCCTCCGCCTCCCCCTCCCCCTCCGGCGCCTGACACGCAGGTGCGAGCTCCGGCGCAGGGCCCCGGCCGGATCGTCGATGAGACCACCGAGAGCCGCCGGGGGCCGCTGGCAACGCCCCACGCCCGCACGCCGGTGGAGCCGGTGCCCGAGCCCGGCCCGGAGCCGCGTCCGCAGCCGGCCCGCCGGCCGCCGCCGGCGCCCCAGCCCCCTGCGCCGGCGGGACGCCCGCCCGGAGCAGCCGAGCTGTTGCGATTCCGCGAGCGCCTCGAGCGGGCGGCCAGGGATCTGACCCATGACTACGACGAGCTGCTCGGACGCCTAAGCTACCCCGCTATGTCCACCAGCCCACCTCGCACCATCTCCTTCGCCCGCGGCGTCCCGTCGCTCGACATCATCGACGTTCAGGGGCTCCGCGACGCCGCCGTCCGAGCCTTCGACAGCGACCCCGAGGGCACGACCGCCTACGGCACCGCCGTCGGCTACCCGCGCCTGCGCAGCTGGATCGCCGACAAGCACGGCGTCGAGCCCGAGCGCGTCCTGGTGACCAACGGCTCGCTGCAGGCCGATGCCTTCCTGTTCGACCAGCTCGTCCATGCCGGCGACGAGGTGATCGTCGAGAGCCCCACCTACGACAGGACGCTGCTCGGCCTGCGCGAACGGGGCGCCCAGCTGCACGCTGTCGAGCTGACCCGTGAGGGGATCGACACCGACGCCCTCGCCCACCTGCTCGCCCAGGGCGCCCGGCCCAAGCTTGCCCACATCATCCCCAACTTCCAGAACCCCGCCGGCTACACGCTCTCGCTGCAGCGCCGGCGGGACCTGCTGGCGCTGGCCGAGGCGCACGACTTCGTGATCCTCGAGGACGACCCCTACGGCGAACTGCGCTTCACCGGCGAGGACGTTCCGACGATGCTCTCACTCGACGGCGCGCATGTCGTCTACGCCTCCTCGTTCACGAAGACCGTCTGCCCGGGGGTCCGGGTGGGCTACCTCGTCGGGCCGACCGAGCTGATCGCGGCGCTCACCAAGCAGGCGACGAACACCTACATCTCACCGAACATGGTCTCCCAGTCGCTGGTCTACGAGTTCTGCGCCGCCGGGGCGATCGAGCGCTCGATCGAGACCGTCAAGACGGCGCTCGCCGAGCGCGCCCGGACGCTCGCGGGGGCATTGCGAAGCGACCTGGCCGACGCTGAGTTCGTCGAGCCCCAGGGCGGCTATTTCATGTGGGTGACCCTCCCGGAGGGGACCGACGTGCATGCCCTCTTCGACGCCGCGGCACAGCGCGGGGTGGCGTTCGTCAAGGGCACCGACTTCCTGCTCGAGGGCGGCGAGAACACGCTCCGCCTGGCCTACTCGGGGGTCACCCCGGCCGAAATCGAGACGGGCATCGCCCGGCTCGCCGAGGCCTACCGCTCGCTCTAGGAGCCCCGCTCCATCTGCACCGCCACCTCGAAGGGCGGCGACCAGGGCTGCGCGGAGCTGCGCCACACCTCGACGGCCGGCTCGACCCAGGAGGCGTCGTCCAGGCTGCCGACCTTGATCAGGGCGATATTGGGCAGCGTCGGGTTGAGGCTGTAGAGCGGCGCCCCGCAGCGGCTGCAGAAGCTCCGCTCGGTCTCACCGCCGTGGTCCTCGCCGACGGTCTTGTAGGAGGCAAGCGTCTCGCCCTCGACGACCAGCGAGTCCTGGGGGACGCCGACGACCACCGTGAATGGGCCGCCCGTCTGGCGCTGGCAGTCCTCGCAGTGGCAGACGGCCTGGACCAGGGGCTCGGCGTCGCTTGAATAGGTGACGGCGCCACACAGGCAGTGGCCGCTGATCTTGCCCGCGCTCACGTGGCTGACGCTATCCGATCTCTGTGCTTGGCGCTAGTGCTCCGCGCCGCCCGCGAGGTGCCCCTCCCCTAGCGCCCGTAGCGCTGCCCGAGCACGAGCTGCTCGGGCAGGGCGGTCCGCGGCGGGGGCGAGGGGTCTGCGATCACCGAGACGGTCTCGGCGACGCTCGGGGTCAGCGCCGAGCGCTCACCGGCCGCAGTCTCGATGACGACCTTCGCGTCGTCGCTCTCGCGAACCGTCCCCACCATCCCCGGCTCGATGCCGGAGGCCTTGAGGTAGTGCAGCAGGTCCTCGGCCTCGTTCTCGAAGCGCAGGACCTTGACGCTGGCGCCCACCTCCACGTCGGCCAGCGGGACGCCCTCGAGGCGCTGGCCGGCGACGATCGGATGGCCGTGGGGACAGGTCTTGGCGTCGCCGATCGCGGCGAGCATCCGCTCCTCGAGAACAGGTGACATCGCGTGCTCGAGGCGCTCGGCCTCCTCGTGGACCTCATCCCAGGGGACACCCAGGATGTCAGTCAGGAAGCGCTCGATCAGGCGGTGGCGGCGGACGATTCCCTCGGCGTGCTCGGCTCCGCTGTCGGTGAAGGCGATCGCGCGGTCGGTCCCGCGCGTCACATAGCCGTCGCGTTCCAGGCGGCCGATCATCTCGTGGACGGTCGGCGCCGACAGCTGCATCGCACGGGCGACGTTGGCGCCGGTCATCGGCAGGCGCGCCTCCTGCAGCCAGAAGAGGCTCTGCAGGTACTCCTCCTCCGCCACCGTTGCCGTCTCAGAGCTCACCGGGCTGATGCTAGAGGACCGCTCAGGAGCGCAACTGCTCGTATGAGCATTCATGCGCGTCGCGGTCATCGCGCCAGCGGCGCAGCTTGGCGCCGTGGCGGATGCGCCCCGCCGAGACGTGGTCGAAGTCGATCTCGACGACCAGCTCGGGGCGCAGGCCGATCCACTCGAGATCCTTGCCCGCGCTCCAGCGGCTGGGGTCGGCCGAGCCGCGCTCACCCGACTCGAAGGGCTCCAGGAAACCGACGAGCCGGCGCTTCTCGGCGGCGCTCAGCCCCGAGCAGTGCCCGACCACGCGCAGCTCATCGCCGTCGTAGAGGCCCAGGATCAGCGCGCCGACGGTCCCCGCCTCCTTGCCGGGGCGCCAGCCCACGACGACGGCGTCGATCGTCCGGACCCGCTTGACCTTGGCCATCCCCTTGCGCTCGCCCGGGCGGTAGGGGGCCGCGCGCTCCTTGGCGATGGCCCCCTCGGCCTCCTGCAGCCACACCGCTGCCTCGGCGGCGCTCGCGACCGTCGGCATCAGCTCGATCGGCGCCCCCGCGAACTCCTCCCCGCCCAGCAGCTCCTCGAGCGCCGCCCGCCGCTCGTCGAAGGGGAGCTCCAGCAGCGAGCGCTCACCGCGGGCCAGCAGGTCGAAGGCGACGTAGACGGCAGGCGTCTCGAGCGACAGACGCTCGATCCGCGAGGCCGCCGGGTGGATCCGCTGGCCCAGCGCGTCGAAGTCCTCGCGGCCGTCGGCGCCCCGCAGGACGATCTCGCCGTCGAGCACGTAGCTCCCGGCGGGCAGCGTCAGCTCGGGGAAATAACGCCCAAGGGGCTTGCCGTTGCGCGACTGCAGGTAGATCTCCTGCCCGTCCACGAAGGCCAGGCAGCGGAAGCCGTCGAGCTTGATCTCGTAGCGGTAGGCCTCGCCCTCGGGCAGCTCCTTGCGCGAGAGGGCCAGCTGCGGCTTCAGCGGCGGCTCGAGCGGGAGCGTCATTTCGAGGCCTCCTTTTTCGCGCGGCTCGGCTGGACGCGCGGCGGCTCGCCCTTCTGCTTGCGGAAGTGCGGCGGCCAGGGGGCGTCACCCAGACCCTCGCGCTCGTCGCGGGCCGCCAGCTCGAGCAGGCCGTCGAGGCTGCCCGGATGCTCGTCGATCGCCCGCGCCGGGTCGCCGCGCTCGCGCAGCCGCGCCGGGACCGTCCTCAGCGTCAGCTCGGCCGGCTCGACGGCGGGCACCTCCTCCCACTCCAACGGACAGGAGACGCGGGCATCGGCGACCGCCCTGACCGAGTAGGCCGAGGCGACGGTCCGGTCCCGGGCGTTCTGGTTGTAGTCGATGAAGACACCCTCGCGTTCCTCCTTCCACCAGCGGCTGGTGGCGCGCCCGGGCATCCGGCGCTCGACCTCGCGGGCCAGGGCGAGGGCCGCCCGGCGGACTTCTTCGAAGCTCTGCACGGGGTCAAGGCGGACGTAGATGTGGATCCCCCGCGACCCCGAGGTCTTGGGAAAACCCCGCAGGTCGTGGGCCTCGAGCACCTCGCGCACCCCCAGGGCGACCTGGCGGACCTCCTCGAAGGGGACTCCCGGACCGGGGTCCAGGTCGACCCGCAGCTCGTCGGGATGGTCCAGATCGGAGCGGCGAACCGGCCAGGGGTTCCAGTCGATCACACCCAGGTTGACCCCCCAGGCGAGATGGGCCGCGTCGTTGGGAACGAGCTCCCGTGCGTGGCGGCCGCTGGGGAAGGTCACCGTCGCCGTCTGCAGCCACTCGGGGGCGCTGTCGGGGACCCGCTTCTGGAAGAAGGGCTCGCCGCCGACGCCGTCGACCCAGCGCTTCATCACCGTCGGGCGCTCGCGCAGGCCGCGCACCACCTGCTCGGCGCACTCCAGGTAGTAGCGAACGAGCTCGAGCTTCGTAACGCCGACCTCGGGGAAGTACAGCTTGCCCGGATTGGAGATCCGCACCTCGTGCCCGCAGACATCGATCAGCTCGGGCTCGGCCTTCTTGGCTGCCATTGCTGGAAGGATGCCCGATCATGGCCTCCGCCACCACGATCCCCACGATCACGCTGATCCTCAGCGAGGGGTTCGGCGAGCGCCTCGGGGCGCAGCGGGTCGGCGAGGCGATCGCGGCCGGGCTGCTCGCGGCCGGCGCGCCGCCGGCTGACCTCTGCCCGGTGGCCGGGGCGGTCCTCGCACCGGAGCGGGTGCGCCAGCGGCTGGACGAGCTCGATTTCGAGCGGCGGATGCGAGCGGCGCGGGCCGTCGTGCTTGCCGTACCCGCCCTCGCCGAGGAGACGCTCGCTGCCAGTCTCGCCTTCGAGGGCGCCACGATGGCCCGCCAGGGCGGGGTGCCCTGCTACGCGGTCACGGCCGTCAACCGCCTGAACGCCTTCGACCTGCGGATCCTCGACCTGCAGCTTGTCATCGAGGCGGGCACGACCCGCACGCTTCGCAGCGCCGGGCGCCGGCTGGGGAAGCTCATCTGACTCTCAATGCTGGCAGCCGGGGCACCAGAAGGTGAGGCGGTTGTGCTCCCACTGCCCCCGCTCGCGGATTCTCGTCCCGCAGCGCGGGCAGGGCATGCCGGCACGGCGGTAGACCGCGCGGGGACGGGCGGGGAAGCCCTCCCGGGCGGAGATCGCCATGTGCTCGCGGGCGAAGGCGACGATCGCGCGGACCTCCTGGTCGGTCACCTTCGCGGTGGCACGCCACGGGTCGATGCCGGCGGCGAAGCAGCTCTCGGCCTTCCAGATGTTGCCGATCCCCGCCACCGTCCGCTGCTCGAGCAGGGCGTCGCCGATCGGCCTCGTGGGATCGTCTTCGCGGAGCCTTCGCAGGAACAGCCGCTCGTCGAACTCGGCGCCGATCACGTCCGGTCCGAGCCCGGCCAGGCGTGGGTCCGAGCGGACTCGATCCTCGCTCAGCAGCTCGAGCACAGGACCGTCGAACTGGACCACCTCGAGGCCGGCCCGGCGGAGGATCAGCCACGCACGACGCGGTGAGCGCCGCCAGCGCTGGCCCTCCCGATAGACCCCCCAGGAGCCGCTCATGCGCAGGTGCGAGTGGATCGTCAGGCCACCTGCGAAGCGCAGCAGCAGGTGCTTGCCCCGCGCATCGACGGACTCCACCGGACGGCCCGCCAGCCGCTCGGGCCAGCGGTCGGAGCGGTGCCTGGCCTGCGGGGTCAGGATCTGCTCGGGCGCCGCCCCCGCGAGCACCGGGCGGATCCGGTTGGCGGCATGGTGGATCGTGTCGCCCTCGGGCATGCCCCCTACGAAAGCACGGGTGCGCCGTCCCGGCGCTCCGAGCCGCCGGGGCCGGCGGCGGAGAGCCGGCCGATCAGCTCGTGGACGAGCCTCGTCGCCTCGGCGACCGTCCGGTAGTCGAGGTTCTCGGGCACGTCGCTTCGGAGGTGGTAGTTGGCCGGGCTTCGCCAGTCGGTGATCGACAGCAGCGTCGCCGTCGGGTAGCCGGCGCGGCTGGGGATGACGCTGTCCGTCGAGGCGCGGGCGCGGAAGCCGCGCTCCAGCGGAATCTCAAGATAGGCCGCACCCTGGGCCAGCGCGTCGCGCAGCCAGGCGCCGCTGTACTCCTCCATCCACACCGGCCCCTCGCCCTCGAGCATCACCAGGTGGGGCGAGCCGACCGTGTCGAGGTTCACGAAGACCGTCCGCTCGGGGTCGAGCTCGCCGCGGTGGCGGGCCATGAAGGCCCGGATCCCGTCCTGGAGCGTCTCCTCGGCGCCGCAGGAGACGAGCAGCACGCGGATGCCCTCGCGCGGCTGATCGCGCAGCAGCTCGGCCAGGCCGACCAGCGCCGCGACGCCCGAGAGGTTGTCGTTGGCTCCCGCCACCGTGGGGCTGCGCCAGACGTCGGCCACCAGGGCCGCCCCCGCCGCGCCGATCGCCACCCCGCCGAGCGCCAGCCGCCGGCGGCCCGAGAGGGCACCGGCGAGCGTCCACACCGGGCCTGCCAGGCCGATCCACCACTGCGGCAGAGGTTTCTTGGCCCGGCCCATCCGCTTGGGGGCGAGCTCGTAGAGGCGCCGCTGCAGGCGCTGGTCGAACAGCAGGCCCGTCTGGGGCGCGTCATGGTGGGCCAGGACGACGAGCGTCCGCAGCGCCTCACGTTCCCCGGCCTCGGCGACCACGTTGACCGTCCGGCGCCGGCGGCGTGCCAGGCGCCGCAGCACCCGCGGGCCGTTCTGGGCCTCATCGAGGATTCCCGCGACCCCCAGTGCGACGGCCACCGCGCCCGCCAGCGGACGGCCCCGCAGGACCAGCAGTGCGCCTGCGACGCCCAGCAGCCCGAGGCCCGTCGCGGTCGGCGGAAAGGTGCCCCAGGAGTCCTCGTCCTCGAGGGAGACACCTACCCCCTCGAACCCTCCGAGGCGGCTCGCGAGCCACTCCGCGGCGGCCCGCTCCCCCGCCGAGCAGGGAGTTCGATCGATCGGGGCCAGCGTCTCGACGACCTCGCGCAGGACGCCCTCGAGGGATTGCGCCTCCGATCCGATCGGCGAGCTCACCGGCGCATTGTCGCGCCTGCTCCTAAAGCGGGCCTATCGCCGGGCGCCGATGCGGATCGTTAGGCTCGCTGTCGCGATGGAGGAGCCCGAGCCCACTTCGAGCCCCGCCGCCCGCACGCCCCGCGGGCGCTCGCTGCCGACCCCGGGCATCAGGCGGGCGACAGTCATCGGCGCCGGCTCCTTCGGGACGGCCCTGGCGGTCCTGCTGACGCGCGCCGGCGTCCGCACGACGCTCCAGACACGGACCGCCGAGCAGGCCGCCGCGATCGAGGGGCAACGCGAGAACGCCGCCTACCTGCCCGGCGTCGAGCTCCCCGGGGGTCTGCGAGTCGAGGCCTCCTCGGCCGGCGCGGCGCGGGCGGACTTCGTCTTCCTGGCCGTGCCCTCGCGGAAGGTCGGCGAGGCGATCGATGCGCTTGTCGCGGCCGGCCTGGGCCGGCGCACCGCGATCGTCTCCGTCGCCAAGGGCCTCGTGCCACCCGGCGGCGTGCCGCCGACGGTGCTGCTCAGCGAGCGCTTCGGCGCCGAGCGGGTCGCCTGCCTGGGCGGGCCCGCCCATGCGCAGGAGATGGTCGACTCGGGCGCCGCCCTGGTCGCGGCCTCGGCCGAGGAGGAGCTCGCCCGGACCGTCGCCCAGCTGTTCATCCGCGCCGGTGTCGTCTGCGAGCAGTCCAACGACCCGATCGGCGTCGAGCTGGCGGGCGCCGCCAAGAACGCCGCCGCCCTCGCGGCCGGGGCCACCGAGGCACAGGGCCTGAACGCCGCCGGGGCCGCTGCCGGGCACATCTTCGCCGAGGTCTGGCGCTACGCCGAGGGCCTCGGCGCCCGGCCCGAGTCGATGATCGGGCTCGCCGGGGCGGGCGATCTGGTCGCCACCGCCCTGGCGCCCCAGAGCCGCAACCGCCGGGCCGGCGAGCTGCTGGCGGCCGGGGTGCCGGCGGCGGCGATCCCGGCCGAGATCGGACAGGCCGTCGAGGCGCTCGAGTCCGTGCCGTTGCTGGCCCTGGCACTCGAGCAGGCCGGGGTCGCGGCCCCCGTCACGGTCGCTCTCGGACGGCTGATCTCCGGCGAGCTGCCGCTGCAGGAGTGGGTCGCCCTCGTCAGGGCGACGGTCCCGCCCCCGGCGCTCTGGCGCCGCCGGCCCCGGCCGGGCTTCTGGCGGCGCCTCGCCGGGCGCCTGAAGGGCGGCGGCTGACTCAGGCGGGCTGCTCGGCCATCAGGGTGCTGATCACGGCCTCGTAGACGCCCGGGCCGTGGCCGGCCTCGGCCACCCGCACGTTCCCCCGCCCGGCGATCGCAGCGCGCATCGAGGGGTCGCGCTCGAGGGCGTTCGCGACCAGCCACAGGGTCCCCAGCTGCGCGGCGCAGGCGAGGTCCTCGCGCGAGTCGCCGACGCCGAACGTCTCGCTCTGCGGGAGGCCCCGGATCCGGCGGTGCAGGGCCACCGCCGCCGCCTTGGAGGCGCCCACCGGGACGAGGTGGTAGCAGCGCACGTGGGGCAGCCCCGCAAGCGCCGGCGAGCGGCGGTTGACGACCCCGTTGTCGACCATCCGCAGAGCGCCGTGGCCGTGCTCGGCCAGCAGGGCATCTACCTCGGCCGCATCGAGCAGGCCGCGGAACAGATGCGAGACCTCCCGGTCCAGATGCCAGGGCTCGTGGTACTCCAGCCGCCCGGCGTAGCGCTCGAGCAGCAGCGCGGGCGCGCCCGAGGCGGCGATCTGCTCGGCGATCGTCAGCTCGCCGGGGAGCATCTCGCCGGTCAGCCAGTGCTCCTCGCCGTCGAGCACCAGACAGGCACCGGACTCGTAGATGAAGCTGCTCTGCCCGAGCAGCCGGGCGTCCTCCTCGACCTGGATCCGCCGCCGGCCCGACATCAGCACGACCTCCACCTCGGCCCGCAGGCAGGCCTGGATCGCGCGGACGCCGTCGATTGCGATCCTGCCCTCCCCGTCGTGCAGCAGCGAGGCCCCCTCGCCCAGCAGGGTCCCGTCGAGATCGAGATAGAGGCAGCGGACAGCGCTCATGAGATCCTCAGCGTCGCCAGCGCCGGGCGCTCCAGTGGCGCCTCGGCCGCCGCGGGGTCCCCGGGCGCGCGCTCCAGGCGCCCCTCGCGCTCGAGCCGGCCGGCGATCGTCGCAAGGATCGTCCGGGCCATCCCCGCGAGCGCCGAGAGCGGCTGGTGGGGGTTGCGGTGCTCATCCAGGTCGACCTGGGCCATCCCGTCCAGCCCGACGGCACGCCAGGCATCGATCAGCATCCCGATCTCGACCCCGTAGCCGGTGGCGAAGGGCAGCTCCTCGAGCAGCTCTCGTCGTGCCGCGACCTCGCCGGCCAGCGGCTGGCGGACCCCCTCGAGCTCGGGGTAGAAGAGCGCCAGGGCCGGCCGGGCGGTGAGGTGGTTGACGCGGCCGCCCCCCTCGCCCGCCGGCTCCCCGGGCGCCTCCAGGGGGCGGCGGTAGAAGCCCTTCACGAAGCTGACCCCGGGCTCGCAGACCAGTGGCCCCAACAGGCCCGTCGCGAAGTGCCCGGAGAAGTTCTCGGTGTCGGCGTCGAGGAAGCAGACGAGCTCGCCCTCGAGGCAGCTCAGGGCCCGCCACATCGCGTCGCCCTTGCCCAGGACGGGTCCGAACTCGCTCATCAGCTCGCCCTCCTGCACGACCCGGGCGCCGGCCCGCCGGGCGATCTCGGCCGTGCCGTCGGCCGAGGCGGCATCGACGACCAGGACCTCGTCGATGGCTCCCGCCTCGCGCAGGGCCAGCAGCTCCGAGACGATCGGCGCGACCGTCCGGGCGCACTCCCGGGCGGGCAGGCAGACGGAGATGCTCTGGCGGCGCTCGGCCGCGATCCGGCCGGGCGGGAAGCGGGAATGATGGAAGGAGCGGGCTTTCGCCCAGGCCCCTGCGGCGGCGGCGGACATCGGCTCTACTATCTCAAGTCCTTGGCCCTCGATCGCCGAACAGAGCCCTGGAGCAGCCTGCTCGACAGCGGGCGCGAGGACGGCCGCCTGGTCCGCGAGGCACGTGAGGGGCCGGGCCGGGCACGCCTCGCGGCGATCCCCTCCGAGCTGCACCCGAGGCTCCTGGAGGCGCTCGAGCGGACCGGCATCGAGGCGCTCTACGCGCACCAGGCCGAGGCGCTCGAGGCCTGCCGCGAAGGGCCGATGATCGTCACCACCGGAACGGCCTCGGGGAAGTCGCTGTGCTTCAACCTGCCGACGCTCGATGTCCTCTGCCGCGACCGCCGGGCGCGGGCGATCTATCTCTACCCGACCAAGGCACTGGCCCAGGATCAGGCCCGGGCGCTGAGCTCCCTGGGCCTCGGCGATCTGGTGCGCCCGGCGATCTACGACGGCGACACACCGCGCGAGGCACGGGCCGACATCCGCCGAAGGGCCA
>Ga0181519_10002654_pt1 | contig 15052 bp, 12 predicted proteins | sample PEATcosm2014_Bin_26_FD_121102 | JGI IMG/M metagenome (GOLD analysis project Ga0181519, IMG submission 121102) | Peatland microbial communities from MTU Mesocosm Facility, Houghton, MI, USA - PEATcosm2014_Bin02_10_metaG | ecosystem: Environmental > Terrestrial > Soil > Wetlands > Peat | place...
CGGGACCATCCCGGCCGACCACTGACCGCTGTGGTGGCCCGGACCGGGTCTTAGGCGTGCGGGGCCCTCGACACCCGCCGCCTCATCATGAGGAGGCTGCCGAGGAAGAGGAGTCCGAGGACACCGAAGGACGTGGTCCAGACGCTTCCCACGCCGGTGAAGGACAGCGTCGTGGCGGTGGCGGTGGCCGGCATGGCGGTGGCGGTGTGGGCCCACCGGTCGTCCTCGCCACTGCTCGGCATCCTCGTGTGCGCGGTGACCGGCCTCCTCGTCTCCCCCATCACCTGGGCCCATCACCTGGTGTGGGTGGTGCCGGTGCTCCTCTGGCTGGCCCTCGCCGACGACCGCCCGGCCGGTGGGCGACTCTGGGCAGCCGCCGGGGCGGCCTGGTTCTGGTGGGGGGCGATCTGGCGCGTGCCCCACGGCTCTGGCCGGGAGCTCGCCGACACCGTGGCCCAGCTGCTGCTGGCCAACTCCTACACCCTGGTCATGCTGGCGTTCGTGGCCGGCATCGCCGCCATGCTGACGGTGCGGCGGGTGCGGGGGGCGGGTGTCACCCGCGGGTGGACCGATCCGGCGGGCAGCGACATCCCGCCGGTCGCAGTGGGCGATCCGTCCGAGGTTCCGCGGTGACCCTCGGGCGCCCGCCCTACTTCTTGCGGGCCTTCTTCAGCTGCTCCACCTCGTCGGTGAGCCGCTCGATCTCCTCGGCCAGCGCCAGGACGACGATCCCCAGGTCCTGCGTGGCGTCCTTCAGCTCCTCGAGGTCGGTCGGGGTCCGGAGCTTCTTGAGCGCTCGGTTCGCCACCCTTGCCAGGGCCATCGACGGTTCCTCCCCAACGACCGGTCGGGACAGTCCCGACCGTCGTGGCGAATGGTAACGAACGGGTAGCTGCCGCGCCTCATCGAATGGGCAAGGTGAACAACGTGTGACGCCACCGTGACTCGGTGGTGAACGGACGCTCAGCGGATGGTGCCGACCCCGGCGATCAGTGGGAGGTCGAGGGCGGTGACCCACCCCGGTGGGAGGTCGTTCACCGCCGGCACCGCGTTGAGGGCGCGGAACCCGGTGGCGAGGCAGCCGGCGGTCGCCGCGTCGCGGCCGGAACCGTCGGTGAAACGGAAGGCGGTCTCCTGGGTGATGGACGGCGACCCGTCGATCTCCACGCGGTAGACGTCGTTCTGGTTGCCACGCGGCCAGTCCGGCGCGGCGTCGGCCCCCACCCGGTTGACGTGCTCGAGCTGGATACGGGTCTCCCCGCGGTAGACGCCGTCGATGGTGAACCGGATCGCCGCCACCTGCCCGGGCTCGACGGTGCCCTTGGCGGTGCGGATCGGCTTGTCGGTGACCCACTTGTCCCACGTCGAGGTGATGGCATCCAGCTCGATCCCCACGGCGGCGGCCATCATCGGGACGGTGGCGCCCCACGCCATCACCAGGATGTCGGTGTGCTCGAGGAGAGGGACGTACTCGGGGGGACGGCCGATCCCCATCTCGTCCTCGTAGTCCCCCTCGTAGTTGCTGTAGTCGAGGATCTCGAGCGCCCGGACGCGTCGCACCTCGGCACACACCCCCATCAGGGTCATCGGCAGCAGGTCGTTGGCGAAGCCCGGGTCGATCCCGGTGGTGAAGCACGAGGCGCCGCCCGCCGCGCAGGCGTCGGTGATCGGGTCGATCCAGGCGGCGGGGTTCTGGTGCATGGAGGGCCACACCCAGGGGGTCATCGCCGTGGAGCACACATCGACCCCGGCCCGGAGGAAGGCCCCCATCACCCGCAGGTTCTCGTCGGCGTGCCCGGCGGTGGGTCCGTAGTGGACCAGGGCGTCGGGCCGGAGGGCCACGAGGGCCTCCAGATCGTCGGTGGCGGTGATCCCGATGGGGCCGACACCGGCCAGGTCGCCGACGTCACGACCGACCTTGGCGGCGTCGTGGACACCCACGCCGACCAGCTCGAATGTCGGATGGCCGACCGTCTCGGCGATCACCATCTTCCCGACGAATCCCGTACCCCAGATGACGATCCGCTTGGGGGCCGGGGCCCCACCCTCCGTGCTGGTCGGCATGGATCCCGAGGCTAGGCCCCGCGGGACCAGGTCACCAGACGGCCCCGTCCGACCGACCCGTCTGGCGGTGCCGGACCCTTGCATCTCCCGTGTCGTCTCCTTACAATTCATGGTGTCTGAGGGGTAGGACTTCGAAAGGGGGGGCGCGATGCGCAGGCTCTCGAAGATGACCGGAACCATCGGAGCGGGGGTCGTGGCCCTGGCGCTGGCCGGATCGGCGATCGGCGGAGTGGAGGCAGCCGCCACGACCGCCACCGCACCGACGCTCCCGCCCGTGGTGGTCCTCACCAATACCAGCAGCGGCACCACCGTGGTCGCCACCATCGGCGAGTCGGTGGTGGTCCAGCTCACCGGCGGGCACGTCCGGTGGACGGAGGCGTCCGTGGTCCCGCCGTCGACCGGCGCAGCCGTCGGGGTGCTCACCTTCGTGTCGGGGAGCACGTCGCTCGACGGTTCGTCGACCACGACCTTCAAGGTGACCCACACGGGAACCGCCAGGCTCCAGGCCACCGGTACCTCGATCTGTCCCGCGGGCACCGCGTGCCCGCCCTACGTGGTCCTCTGGCAGGCGGGGGTCAGCGTGCCGGTGGTCGACCCGCCGGTCGCTCCGGCCTAGGAGACCTTCGGGCCCGCCGGGAGGGCCCACCCCGCCACCGCCCGCCACGGTGCGGATCGACGTCACCGGGAGGAGTGGCCACGCCGCCCTGCCGGATCGAAGGCCGGCGGGAGCGCGGTCCGGTGGTGCTCCGATGGCCGGTGTCCCCCTCCGGGGGTGATGACCAGTGGAGGTCCGGGGCGACCGACGCGCGGTCGGTCCGCGGAGGTTCGGGTGGGCAGTCGGGGGGCACCGCCCCGCCCTTGTAGGCGACACCACCGACCCCTACTATTCCGTGCCGGGTGCCCAACGCATCAGCGTCCGGTCACCCGCGTGGTCGGAGCCCGGCTCGGTCGGTCGATGGATCGTGGCAACTCTCAACGCAAAGGCGGGCGGTCGAGCCTGATGACGGACAGACCACGCAAGGGCGACAGACCGGTCCCCAAGCCCGAGCAGGGGAGATCGCGGACGTCCGCCGGCGCCGATCGGAATGCCGGCGTCGAGGGGCGGGTGCCGGAAGCGCTTCCCCACCCGCGGTCCATGATCCCCCCGTCGGAATCTCCGAACGTGGCATCGACCCCCGGGTCCGGATCGTCTCCCCCGGCCCAACGACAGTCCTCCCGGACTCGGGGAACCACCGCGGTCGCGGACAAACCCCGGCCGGCCTCGCGCGAGGCGGTCCGACGATCGGCGGAGCACCGGGGCGACGCCCGGCACGGGGAGCCTCCGGCCGGCCTCCCCGACCGGTACGGGACGTGGATCGCCGTCGGTGCGTTCGTACTCACCGTCGCCTACCTCCCGAAGCTCTCGACGACCAACGTGGCCCCTGAACTGGCGGTCCTGTTCGTGTTGGGACTGGCCGGCCTGCCAGTGCTGGCCGCCCGTGCCCTCGGAGGTCCCGCCGCCCGTTCGACCACCGAGGTGTGGGCGGCCCGGTGCGCGGTGGCGTTCCTGGTGGTCATCGCGATCGGGGCGGCGCTCGCACCCACGGCCGAGATCTCCTTCGTCGGGGCCTACGAACAGGGCACCGGCTGGATCTTCTACGCCCTGCTGGCCGGTTGCTTCGGACTCGGTACCGGCATCGGCGCCGCACGGCGCGGCCGGCTCGAACTGGCGCTCATCGCCGGCGCCTGCGTGAACGCCCTGGTGGCGCTGGGGCAACAGTTCATCGGATTGAGCGGCATCGGTCTGGGTGGACTGTCGGGTCAGTCCGATGGTCTGTTGGGAAACCCGGTGTTCTTCGGTGCGTTCATGGCCGCGGCGTTGGTGCTCGTCGCGCCGCGGTTCCTCGATGAACCCGGACGGTGGTGGCCGGTCCCCGCCGGGATCGCGATCGCCCTCGGCGTCTCCGGCGAGCGAATGCCCGCGTTGCTCGCACTGGTCGTCGGGTTGGGCGTCGTCGTCGTCGCCCTGCGGGACTGGCGCGCCGGGAGGCGCACCGGCGACCAGAACGCGGGTGCCGCCGTCCTGACCTGGCCGATCGTGTACGCCGCCGGGATACCGATCTCCATGGTCGTCGGCTCACTGCTCGCACGAATCGACGGCGGACTGGGCGTGATCGCCCACACCGCCAATTCGGGCGGTGGTGAGACCTACCAGGATCGCTTCGTCGCGTGGTCGGCGGGACTGCGCGCCTTCACCTCGAAGCCGGTCGTCGGGTACGGGCCGGGACAGTTCCGGGCCGCCACGAGCCACCTCTTCACGTTGCACCAGGTGGTGGCGAACGGGGGGAGCACCTTCGCCGACGCACACAACGTCGTGGTCGAGGTGCTGGTCACCACCGGACTCGTGGGGGCAGCGCTGTTCTTCGGGTGGATCGGATTGGGTGCGCTGCACCGGAAGGGAGCGCTGCTCGGCTTCGCGGCAGTGCTCCTGGCCAGCGAACTGGTCGAGCCGTTGGACACCGTGATTACGCCCCTCGTCTTCTTGGCGCTCGGAGCGGCGGTGTTGACGACACACGTCGACGAGGGCGCGGTGACCACGACCTCCGGTCGGAGCGCGCGGAAGCTGCCGCCGGGCACGTTACCCACCTGGGTCCGGCCCGCCAGCGCGGTCGCCGCCGCCCTCGCGCTCCTCCCTGCATTGTGGCTCACCATCGGTGACCTCTATCTGCAGCAGGCCCGCCTGTCGGACGGGCGGGGCAATGAACCGGTGGCGGTCAGTCAGGCGAAGGTTGCCGACACCCTGCTCTTCGCCTGGCCCGATCCGTCGTGGCAGCTCGGGATGTCCGAAGAGGCGATCGCCGTCACCACCAGCGATCCGTCCGCGTACCGGGCGGCCATCGATGCGGAACGGGTGGCCGTCTCCCGAGATTCGACGAATGCGACACTCTGGGTCGATCTCGCCCAGTTCGAGGGGGCGTCGGGCGATCAGGCCGCGGCCGAAGCCAGCGCCCAACAGGCGCTCCGCTACCAGCCCTTCGACACGGCGGCGCTCAACTTCGCGGCCTTCGCGGCGATGGAACGAGGGGACACGTCCACGGCCGAGCGGTACTTCACGACCTCGCTGGCCGTGAACAAGGACCAGGCGGGTGCCCAGCAGATCCTGCAGCACCTGCGACGGGGCTGCCGTGTGGCGCCGGTCACCGAGGCGAACCCGAACATCAGCTTCAACTGCCCGACGTCGGAGGGATGATCGGACGAGCCACGTCGACACAGTGCCCTCGCCGGCGCCGTGCGCTTGGAACGTGGGGTCCCGGTCACGCCGGTGTCGACCCAGGTGAAGCGTGGTGTCGGAGGGGGGACTTGAACCCCCACGCCCCTAAGGGCACTAGCCCCTCAAGCTAGCGCGTCTGCCTATTCCGCCACTCCGACGAGCGACGCCGATGCTGCCATCGGGCGAACAGGCATGGTAGCGCGCCCGGAGGGCCCGCCCCGACGCCCCGGGCACCGCTTCCGTCCCTGCGAACCCCGTCAGCCTCCGGCGACCCTGACCTCATCCGGTGGTCGCCGGGCGGGGCACCAACGTGGTCCACTGGGGCAGGTTCCACAGCAGGCCGGAGGTCGACGGGTTGTAGGCCACGCCGGACAGCTGGACCCCGTTGGCCACCAGGGCGGGCTCTCCGAACAGCGGCAGGGAGATCATCTGGTCCCACAGCACGTCGTCGATCTGCTCGTAGACGGTGTCGCCCGTCACCGGATTGAGGTCCAGGGACGCGTGCTCGAACTGCTCATCGACGTCCGGGTCGTCGAAGTTGCTCCAGTCGGCCGAACCGTTGGTCCCCGCCGGGCCGAGGTCCTGCGAGAACCACCCGACGGTGGTGGTCACGTACGGGCTGGCGGTCCGCGACACCAGGACCAGGTCGTAACCGTCGGTGGTCGACAGTTGGGCCATCCGGGCGGTGTCGGCGACCGGCACGGACACCACCGAGATCCCGGCCGCCTGGAGCTGGTCGGTGAGCGCCTCCCCCACCTGGGCGGACCAGGGGTCGCCGGGATACACGGCCAGGCGTACCACCAGCGGCGACCCCGTGGCATCGACGTACAGCCCCCCGGGGGAACGGTGGAAGCCGACGCTGGACAGTAGCCGGTCGACGGCGGCCGGGTCCGGGGTGTCGTACTCGCTGGACGCCGACGACACCTGGTAGGCCGGCTCCGAGGCGGCTGACAGATGGTCCTCGGCCAGCCCCAGCCCGGGGTCGATGGTGCCGAACGTCCCCGCCAGCAGTGCCGGGCGGTCCACTGCGTGGGCGATGGCCTGGCGGACGGCCAGCAGGGAGGTGGTCGGCGACGTCACGTTGAAGTCGAGCTGGAGGAGGCCGAGCGACCGGTGCACGGTGCTCTCGGTGTTCGGCAACGCGGAGACCGCCGCCATGCCGTCCAGCCCGAAGGTGGCGGGTTCACCCACCCCCTGGTTCGTGGTGGCCAGCGGCTGGACCCAGGCCGAGGACGAGCCCGACGGGGGCGACTCCACCGTCACCTGGTCGAGCGACGGCTTCTGCCCCCACCACCGTGGATTGGGTACCAACACCACCTCCCCGGCGTCGGCCGACCGCACCAGATACGGCCCCGCCGACAGCACCACCGACGGGTCGAAGGCGTCGAACCCGTGGTTCCAGCCCACCCGCTCTCCCACATGGGCCGGGACCATCCCGCTGAACAGGAGCCTCCAGTCGGTGAACGGGGTGGCGAACACCACCGTCACCGTCCTGCCGTCGTCGCTCCCGGTGACCGAGGCGACGTCCCGGTAGCCCAGGGTCGACGCCACCTGATCCGGCTGGTGGTCGACGTCCACCCCCGCCCCCCGCTGCGACTTCCAGGCGTAGGCGAAGTCGTCGGCGGTCACGGGGACCCCGTCGGACCACACCGCGGCAGGGCTGATCACGTACTGGATGGTCAGGGGCGACGTGGAGGTCACCTCGACGCTCTGCAGGAGGTTGCCGTTGAGTACCGGGACGAGTGCCGGGGACATGGTGAAGGCGCTCGGGTACACGTTGGACAGGAGGGTCGGGGTCGAGGAGTCGGCACCCGCGGGGGTGCCCGGATTGAACCCGTTCCACGATCGGTCGAGCTCGACGGTCGCCGTCCCACCGTGGGCCGACACCAGGTTCGACACGATCGGCTCGTCCACCTCGCTGATCCGGTGGGCACCGACATGGTCGACGGTCGCCACGATGAGGATGACGACGATGATCACCAGTGGCAGCGTCCACCGCGCCCGGCGCTCCGCCCAGAAGGCGGCGATCCGTCCACGGCGCCCGTCCCCGGCGCCCCCGGGGCTCAACTGAGGCGCAGCAGCAGGATCACGTTGCTGAACCCGAAGATCACGGCGACGGTGATGGTGATCCGGTCCAGGTTCTTCTCCACCACGGTGGAGCCGGCCGCGGCCGAACCCACCGATCCACCGAACATGTCGGAGAGGCCGCCGCCCTTGCCGCTGTGCATCAGCACGAGGAAGATGAGGGCCAGGCACGCAAGGATCTGGACCCCGACGATGATTGCAGTCAGCACGCGCTCTTCCTTCGTTCTCTACCGGCCGGGGAAAAGGGTAGCAAAGTCACCGGACGGCCTGGCCCGCGGCCTGCACGATGGCCACGAAGGTGGCGGCGTCCAGACTGGCGCCGCCCACCAGGGTACCGTCCACGTCCGCCCCGGCCAGGAGCTCCCGGGTGTTCTCCGGGGTCACCGACCCCCCGTACTGGATCCGGACCGAGGCGGCCGGCGCCTCCCCCACCGTGCGGGCGACCACGTGGCGGATCCAGGCACAGGCCTCCTGGGCGTCGTCAGGCGTGGCCGCCGCCCCGGTGCCGATGGCCCAGAGGGGCTCGTAGGCGATGACCAGCGAGGCCGCCGCCTCGGGCGCCAATCCCCCGAGGGCCGCCTCCACCTGGCCGGCCAGTCGGTCCCGGGTGAGCCCGGTCTCCCGCTCCTCCTGGCTCTCCCCCACGCAGACGATCGGCGTCATCCCGTTCCGCTGTACCGACCGGAGCTTGGCCGCTACCAATTCGTCGGACTCGTCGAAGAGCCGGCGGCGCTCGGAGTGGCCCACGATCACGTACTGGACGTGCAGCTTGGCCAGCATCAGGGGGCTCACCTCGCCGGTGAACGCCCCGGCGTCCTCCACCGCGCAGTTCTGGGCCCCGAGCCCGACCGGGATCCCCTCGGCCTCCAGCACCGTCTGGACCGAGCGGAGGTCGGTGAACGGTGGATGGACGGTGACGTCCACCGGGCCGACGTCGGAGGACGTGAGGCGGAGGCCCAGGTCGCGGGCGGCGTGGATCGCCTCGAAATGGTCGAGGTTCATCTTCCAGTTGCCGCTGACCAGCGGGCGGCGCCGGTCGGCGGGGCTCACCGGCCTGATCGGTGGCGGGTCGACGACGCCCCGGCGCGCGGTGCGTTCGCCGCCCCCCGCAGCGCGGCCAGGCCCGGCAGGTCGCCGTGCTCCAGCAGCGCCAGCGAGGCGCCGCCGCCGGTGGAGATGAAGTCGATCCGGTCCTCGAACCCGAGGGCGTCGATGGCGGCGGCGCTGTCCCCGCCGCCGACCACGGTGTACCCGGCGCACTCCGCCATGGCCATCGCCACCCCGGTGGTCCCCGAGGCGAAGCGGGCGTCCTCGAACACCCCCATCGGGCCGTTCCAGAGGACCGTCCCCGCCTTGGCGACCACCTCGGCGTAGGCCTCGACGGTGGCCGGACCGATGTCCAGCCCGGTCCATCCGTCGGGCACGTCGCGACCGACGGTGCGGGTCTCGCCGCCGGTGCAATCGCACCCGTACTCGGCGCCCTCCTCGAGGGCGACGATGTCGCTCGGCAGCATGATCGACTTCCCGGACGCCAGCAGCGCCGCACAGTCGTCGAGCCGGGCGTGGTCCACCAGGGAGGCCCCCACGTCGTGGCCGGCGGCCGCCAGGAAGGTGAATGCCATGCCGCCGCCGACGACCAGGGTGTCCACCCGGTCGAGGAGGGCCCTCAGCACGCCGAGTTTGTCGGCCACCTTGGCCCCACCGACCACGGCCACGAACGGGCGCTTCGGCGAACCCAGCAGGCCCCCCAGCGCGTCGATCTCCCGCTCGAGGAGGAAGCCCGCCGCGCTCGGCAGCTGGGAGGGCGGACCGACCACCGAGGCGTGGGTCCGGTGGCAGACGCCGAAGGCATCGTTGACGTAGGCGTCGTGGCCGTTGATGAGCTTCTCGACGAAGGCCGGGTCGTTGGTCGTCTCACCGGCGTCGAAGCGGAGGTTCTCGAGGAGCTGCACCTGGGGTGCCAGCTCGGCCAGCCGATCGCGGACGGGCCCCATGTCCCACCGCGGGTCGGGTGCCCCCTTCGGGCGGCCGAGGTGGGTGCAGGCCGTGACCCGGGCGCCGTGTTCGAGCAGGTAGTTCAGGGTGGGGAGGGCGGAACGGATGCGGAAGTCGTCGGTGACCTCGGACGACTCCCCCCGGCACGGTCGAAGTGGAACGTTGAAGTCGACCCGCACCAGGACACTGGCGCCCTCCAGGGGCGGGAGGTCCCCCAGCAGGGGAAGGCCCCGCAGCAGCGGGTTGTAGGCGCTCGTGGTCATGACGTGGTTCCCCCTGCTCCCGATCGGCGCCTCAGGCGCCGCCACCGCCCACGACGAGCGAGAGATCGACCAGCCGGTTGGCATAGCCCCACTCATTGTCGTACCAGCCCTCGACCTTGACCAGGGTGATCCCCGAGGCCGACGGCATCACCATGGTGAGGCCCGAGTCGAAGGTGCACGAGGCCGGGCTGCCGACGATGTCGGACGACACGATGGGGTCCTCGGTGTAGACGAGGACCCGGGACAGGGGCCCGGAGGACGCCGCCGTCCGGAACGCCTCGTTGACCTGCTCGACGGTCACCTCGCCGGGGACCACGGCGGTGAAGTCGGTGATGGAACCGTCGGCCACCGGCACCCGGAAGGCGGCCCCGTGCAGGCGTCCCGCCATGGACGGGAGCACCTCCTTGGTGGCCTTGGCCGCACCCGACGAGGCAGGCACGATGTTGATCGACGCCGCCCGGGCCCGGCGTAGGTCCTTGTGGGGCAGGTCGAGGAGGTTCTGGTCGTTGGTGAAGGCGTGCACGGTGGTCATCAGACCGCTCTCGATCCCGAAGGCGTCGTCGAGGACCTTCACCATGGGCACGAGGCAGTTGGTGGTGCACGAGGCGTTGGAGACCACCACGTGGGTCGCCGGGTCGTAGGTGTGGTCGTTGACCCCGACCACGAAGGTGGCGTCGACGTCCGTCCCCGGTGCCGACACGATCACCCGCTGGGCGCCACCCTCCAGGTGTGCCTCGGCCGTCGCCCGGCTGGTGAACAGTCCGGTCGACTCGATCACCACCTCCACCCCGAGCTCGCCCCACGGGAGGGCCTTGGGATCCCGTTCGGCCAGTACCTCGAACCGCCCACCGTCGAAGGCGATGGCGGCGCCGTCGACCGACACCTCGGTGCCGAACCGGCCGTGGGTGGAGTCGTACGAGAGGAGGTGCGCGAGGGTGTCGGCCGAAGTCAGGTCGTTGACCGCCACCACCTCGACGTCGGCGCCGACCGACCGGGCCGCCCGCAGGTAGTTGCGCCCGATGCGCCCGAATCCGTTGATGCCGACCCGTACGGTCATGTGGTGGAGCCCTCGCTTGTCAACACTCGTCGGTGCGGGGTCACCGCACCCTCGTTCCCTGGTGTCCGGCCGGTGGCCGGCGGCATCCCACGCTAGGCCAATCCGGGGCGCCGGGGCTCATCCGAGCAGATCGGTGAGGGCATCTGCCAGTTTCCTCGCGTCGTGGGCCAGTCCGTTCGGCCGGCAGAGGGAGGTCTCCACCACCGGGATGCACGGCGTCCCCAGGGGGATCCCGCCGGTGTCGGCCAGGGCCACGTCGGGTACGACGCCGTGGGCCACCAGGACCGAGCAGTGCATGCCCACGTCGAAGCCGGAGGTCTCGGGCACCTGGGGCCGCAGGTTGCAGATGTAGACCTTCCTGGCCGGAGAGGCCTCGATGGCGTCCCGGATGCCGGGCACCACGATGGCGGCCAGCACGCTGGTGAACAGCGAACCGGGGCCGATCACGATCAGGTCGGCGTCGGCCAGCGCCTCCACCACCGGGGCCGGCGGCACCGCGTCGGACGGCACCAAGGAGACCTTCCGGATGTGGTCGGTCCCCATCACCGCCACCTGGCCGGCCACCGGTCCGCTGTCCGACTCGGCCTTCAGCACCACCGGCTCGGTGGTGGCCGGCAGCACCCGGCCCTGGACCCCGAGGAGGCGACCGGCCTCGTCGAGCCCGCGGACTGGATCGTCGGCGGCGTCCATCAGGCCGGCGATGACCAGGTTGCCCAGGGCATGGCCGGCCAGCTCCTCCTCGGCGAACCGGTGGGCGAAGGCCCGGGCCAGCAGCGATCCCGGCTCGGCCAGGGCGACCAGGCACTTCCGGAGATCCCCGGGGGGCATGATGTGGAGGAGCTCCCGGAGGCGTCCCGAGGAGCCGCCGTCGTCGGCCACCGACACCACCGCCGTCACCCGGTCGGTCAGTGTGGAGACAGCCCGGAGGGAAGCCGCCAGCCCGTGCCCGCCCCCCACCGCCACCACCGCTGGTCCGGCTGCGGGGACCGCCCCCCCGCTCACCGTTCCACGTCCCGGTGGAACACGGTGGTGGCCAGTCCGCGGGCGGCGAGCCGGCGGGCCAGGTCCTCGGCGAGGGCCACCGACCGGTGCCGGCCGCCGGTGCACCCCATGGCGACGGTCAGGTAGGACTTCCCCTCCCGGCTGTAGGCCGGTATCAGCATGGTCAGGAGGTCTTCGAGCTTCTCGAGGAATTCGGCGCTCTCGGGCCGGCCGAGGACGAACTCCCGGACCGGCTCCTCGAGGCCGCTGTGGCTGCGGAGCTCCTCGTCCCAGTAGGGGTTGGGCAGGAACCGGCAGTCGAAGACCAGGTCGACGTCGAGGGGCACGCCGTACTTGAAGCCGAACGACAGGATCGACGTCTGCATGGTGTCGCCGGGCTCCTCGCCCCCGAAGACCTCCATCAGGCGGGTGCGTAGCTGGTTCACGTTGAGCTCGCCGGTGTCCATCACCAGGTCGGCGCGGTCACGGATGGGGGCGAGGATCCTCCGCTCGTCGGTGATCGACTCCTCCACCCCGCGGGCGGTGGCCTGCGGGTGCCGACGGCGGGTGCCCTCGAACCGCCGGACCAGCACGTCGTCGGCGGCGTCGAGGAAGAGGATGCGGACCCGGTTGCGGGCGGCCCGGAGGGCGTCGACCGCCGGGAGGAGGTCGTCGAAACCGCCGCCGCCGCGTCCGACCACCAGGGCCACCCGCTCGAGTTCGGAGCCGCTCCCGTCCACCAGCTCGGAGACCTTGGAAATCAGGGCCGAGGGCATGTTGTCGATCACGAACCACCCCAGGTCCTCCAGGGTGGCGCCGGCCGTCGACCGTCCGGCACCCGACATGCCGGTGACCACCAGGTACTCGCTCACCGTCCCACCTTTGCACGGGCCGGCGGCCCGGAGGCGGACAACGGCGTGTGGATCCGCTCGAAGACGGCCGCCCCCACCGTCGCCGGGAGCCACGACACCGCCAGCAGCTCCTCACGGCTGACCTGGCGGAGTGCCTTCAGCCCTCCGAACTCGTCGAGGAGCCGGGCCCGCCGGCGGGGGCCCAGGCCCCCGATGCCGTCGAGCGCCCCGGTCAGCATGCGCTTCCCCCGGAGGCTCCGGTGGTAGGAGATGGCGAACCGGTGGGCCTCGTCCCGGAGCTGCTGGAGGAGGTAGAGGGCGTCGGACTGGCGGGGCAGCCGCACCGGATCCGGGCTCCCCGGGAGGTAGACCTCCTCGAAGCTCTTGGCCAGCGAGGCGATGGGCACCCGCTCGGTGAGCCCGAGCTGTTCGAGCACCCGCATGCCGACGTGCAGCTGGCCCAGCCCCCCGTCCACCAGCAGCAGCTGGGGCGGGTAGGCGAACCTCCGCCGGGTGGCCGCCCGCGGGGCCACACCGTCGGGGTCGTCCCCGTCGGTGGCGGTGGGCCGCTCCTCGGCGAGGAGGGCGGAAAGCCGCCGGGTGAGGACCTCCTCCATCGCCGCGTAGTCGTCGTTGCCCGGCACGGTGGCCACCTTGAAGTGGCGGTAGTCGCTCTTCTTGGCCAGGCCGTCCTCGAACACCACCATTGAGCCGACGTAGTCGGTGCCCTGGAGGTGGCTCATGTCGTAGCACTCGATGCGGAGCGGGGCGACCGGGAGGTGGAGCTCGCGCTGGAGCGACTCGAGGGCACGCGCCCGGCTGTTGTGGTCCGAGGTCCGGTGGAGCCGCTGGCGGACGAAGGCCTCCCGGGCGTTCTGCTCGACCGTCCGGAGCAGGTCACGCTTCGGTCCCCGCACCGGCACCCGGACGGCCACCGGTCCCCCACGACGCTCGCTCAGGTAGGCGGTGACCGCCTCGAGGTCCTCGGGGAGGACGGGCACCAGCACCTGCCGCGGCACCCCGGCGGCCGGATCGGCGTAGACGTCCACGAGCACCCGCCCCACCAGCTGGGCACCCGTGAGGTCCTCCACCTTGTCGACGGTGAGGCCCTGACGCCCCACCACCTTCCCCGACCGGACGTGGAACACCTGGACCGCCGCCTCCAGCTCGTCCTCGGACAGCCCGACCACATCGAGGTCCTCGGAGCGTCCGAGCTCCATCTGGCGGACGGCGTCGGCCGCCCGCACCGCCTCCAACTTGTCCCGCAGCACCGACGCCCGCTCGAACTCGAGGGCGGCGGCCGCCCCGCGCATGGCCGTCTCGAGGTCGCGTTCGAGCGAGCGCGTGTCCCCCGAGAGGAAGGCCATCAGGTCGGCCACCAGCCGGTCGTACGTCCCGTGGTCGACCGCCCCCACACACGGGCCGGAGCAGCGCTCGATGTGGAAGAGCAGGCAGGGCCGGCCCAGCCGCTCGTGGCGGCGGAACTTGTTGTCCGAACACGTCCGCACCGGGTAGGTCCGCAGCAGCAGGTCGAGCGTCTCCCGGATGGCGCCCACGTTGGGGTAGGGGCCGAAGTAGCGCACCCCCTTCCGTTTGCGTCCCCGGACGACCGCCGGTCGCGGCCACGCTTCGTCCATGGTGACCGCCAGCCACGGATAGCTCTTGTCGTCCTTCAGCCGCACGTTGAACCTCGGCTGGAGCTGCTGGATCAGGTTGTGCTCGAGGAGGAGCGCCTCGGACTCGGTCCCCACCACCATCCACTCGACGTGGTCGGCGTGGGAGACCATCTGGGCGGTGCGGGGAGCCAGGGCCGCCGGGTCCTGGAAGTACGAGTTGAGGCGCTGGCGGAGCGATTTGGCCTTGCCCACATAGAGCGTGCGGCCGTCGGCGTCGATGAACTGGTAGGAGCCGGGGGCGTCGGGGATGGCTCCGAGCGGGGGGCGTGTCACCACCCCTCCAGTGTGCCGCGGGGACCGGTGGCGGCGAACACCGTCACCAACCGTCACGGGCGGCGCCGCTCCGCCTACACTGGCGGTGCCGGCCTGGTTTCCGGCACACAGACTGCTCCGGGGCCGACAACCCCGCGGATGGGCGACCAGGCTGTCCCCGCCGGCCGAGACCGGAGCACTTCCCCAAGGGGGTAGCACACGACATGCTTCGGCTCCAGACGGCGCTCCCCGAGCGCTACACCACAGCGCACCCCGACGACCTGACCCGGTGGATCGCCCAGGCCAAGGCGACCCTCGGCACACGCCTGCTCATCCTCGGCCACCACTACCAGCGCGACGAGGTGATGGCCTGGGCGGACGCCCGGGGCGATTCGTTCGGGCTCTCGCGGATCGCCGCCTCCCAGACGGAGGCGGAATTCGTGGTCTTCTGCGGCGTGCACTTCATGGCGGAGTCTGCGGACGTCCTGACCGGCGATCACCAACAGGTCCTCCTCCCCGACCTCAACGCCGGCTGCTCGATGGCCGACATGGCCGACATCGACGCCGTCGAGGAAGCC
>Ga0181519_10002655_pt1 | contig 15048 bp, 9 predicted proteins | sample PEATcosm2014_Bin_26_FD_121102 | JGI IMG/M metagenome (GOLD analysis project Ga0181519, IMG submission 121102) | Peatland microbial communities from MTU Mesocosm Facility, Houghton, MI, USA - PEATcosm2014_Bin02_10_metaG | ecosystem: Environmental > Terrestrial > Soil > Wetlands > Peat | place...
CGAGCCAAGTTGAGTTACGTTGATCGAAAATCGCGTCGCTCTGTCGGCTACCATTACGCAGACCATTTTGCAGTTCTGTAACCTGAAGGAGTTCTCATGGGGAGTGCACGAACCACCATCAAGGCGACGGTCAGTGGTGTCCGTTCTTGGCGAGGTGGAAGTCGGGTTCTTTTCGCGGCGACTCTTGGAGCTGTCGCTCTAGTGTGCACTGCATGTGGTGGCTCCTCACCGAGTGCAACCGCCGGAACTCCCGCTCAGTTGCTTTCGGCGGGACTCGCAGCGCAGCGCTCGGGAAATTACACGGCAGCTGCTGCGGACTACAAGGCGGTTGTCAGCGCAGCTCCCACTTCCTCTGATGCGTGCTATGCCTACTATGACCTTGGTGTTATCAACCAGGTCGATGTCTCACCCGCGAATCCTGCTGCAGCTGAGTCCTACTACCGAAAGTGCCTCGCTCTGAACCCGAACTTCTCGGATGCCCTGTATAACCTGGCGATCATCTTGACCAAGAGCGACCCCGCACAGGCCGAGTCGGACTACTCCCAGGTCGTCGCCCTCGCCCCGACAAGCGTGGCGAGTGCGCCTGCATATGTGAATCTGGGCTTCCTGCTGATAGCGCAAGGTGAAAAGGCCCAAGGAATCAAGGACATTCAGCTGGCTGCCAGTCTGAACCCGGCCTTCCTGAAGGACGTTGCGGCAGCCGAGAAGTAAGCGGGAGGCTCCTCTGGCACCCCTGGGAGCGCTCCGTAGGGTCATGCCAGTCCGTTACGCATGGGAAGTTCCTGCTTCCCCGAGATATGTCCGTGAGGCGGAGTGACCGGACAAGGTGATAATTCCGGAGCACCGTCAGCCACGGTCGACACCGAACGTGCTGGGCAAAGTCGTGGTTCACCCGACGAAGGCGTGGCGGGGTCCATTGAGTTGTCCATCATCATCCCGTGTCTCAACGAGATGCGCTCCATCGAGCATTGCGTGCGTGACGCCCGCGAGATTCTGGACCGATGTGAGTTGGCCGGGGAGGTCGTCGTGGCTGACAACGGCTCCTCGGACGGATCGGCCGAGATCGCCGCTGCCGCTGGCGCTCGCATCGTGCATGTGGCTGTCAGAGGATACGGCAGCGCAGTGCGCGGGGGGACGGCTGACGCACGAGGACGCTTTGTGATCTTCGCCGATGCGGACGGCCAGCACGACTACAACGACATTCCGCGAATCCTCGAGAAGCTGCGTGAGGGGTACGACCTCGTGGTCGGGAATCGGTTTACGGGAGAGATGAAGAGCGGCTCTATGACGTGGAGCCACCGTTACATCGGCAACCCACTCATTTCTGGGTTGATCCGGCTCATCTACCGTTCCCCTGTCCACGATCCGAACTGCGGAATCCGTGGCTTCCGTCGAGAGTTGCTGGAGGAGATCGACGTACGGACAACAGGTTTCGAATTCTGCGTCGAGATGGTCATCAAAGCGGCACGCCACAAGATGCGTGTTGCCGAGATTCCGATCACCGTCCTCGCTGACGAGCGAGATCGCCCCCCGCACCTGCGCACGATTCCCGATGGTTTCCGGCATCTGACTTTCCTGCTGATGTGCTCACCCACATCGCTGTTCATCATCCCCGGGGCCATACTCCTCGCGGTCGGCGTTGCGCTCGTAAGCTGGCTCGCACTCGGAACGCAGCACATCGGCCGCATCACGCTTGCCACGCGTGCCGAACTGTTCGGAGTGCTGGTGGCGTCCATTGGCTTCGGGATCGTGACCATCGGCCTCTTCGCCCGTGTGTTCAGCTACCGCGAGCCGATCCGATCCAACGGGAGATCGCTTGAGCGGGCGCTTAAGCGCGTCAAGCTCGAAGAAGGCTTGGCAGTCGGCAGCGCGCTCGTCATCGTCGGGTTCGTCGGGATCGCCTGGGAGGGCATCCATTGGGCGATCGCGGGCTTCCACCTCTTCCCGAACGACGAGATCGTCATCTTCTGGACGTTGTGGCTCGTGCTCGGTGTGCAGATCTGCTTTGCATCATTCTTCCTGAGCATGCTGGGGATCAGCCGCGGCACATGGACTGGAGACAGCCAATGAGCGCCGACGAGCGTGGAGACGAAATAGATGGGGGAGCTGCTGGCGAGATGCCAATCGAGCCCGTCGCGCAGGTTCAGAGCGATGATGCCCGAAATGGCGTCGTGAGCCCGGATGGTCCTCGCTGGCGAAGTCGGTTCGCGGCGGGGACCTCGAAGGTGGCAACGTTCGCTGAGCGTTCGCTCCCGTCGCGCGACGCTGCAACGTCGCGCTGGGGCCCGTTCTCGGTGGTCGGCCTCGCAATCCTGTTCAACCTGATCGTCCTGCGCACCGAGCGACTGCCCGTCGCCTATCCGAACGACTCATCGGTCCACCTCCAGACTGTGAAGTTTGCTACGGACCAATGGTCCTCAGGTCATTTTCCTCTCGACGGCTGGTACCCGTACCTCTCGCTTGGCTCGCCGTACTTCCTGCACTACCAGAGCTTCTCGGCCGTCCTCGCCGGCTTGCTGGGCCTCGTGATCGGTCCCGCGCAGACCCTGAGCTGGACCCTGTTCCTCCTGCTCTCAGTCTTCCCGCTGAGCGTGTACATCGGGTCACGTCTTTTCGACCTCGACAGGTGGACTGCGGCGTGCGCCGCCGCCCTTGCCCCGCTAGCGATGAACACGGTCGGTTACGGCTTCGAGCACGAGGCCTACATGTTCTACGGATCTGGCCTGTGGTCGCAGCTCTGGGCCATGGTTGTCCTTCCGGTGGCCCTCGGACTCGCATGGAGGGCTGTCAGTAGGAACCAGTACGTCTTCCTGGCCATCGTCGCCATGGCCTCGGTCATCGCGTTTCACTTTCTCACGGCCTACCTCGCAGGATTGTGCCTGGTGCTCTTCGCATTCCTGCGACCTCGCGAGATATGGAGGCGGCTCGTACGAGTGGCATGGATCGGGGTCACCGCGCTCCTCCTTGTCGCCTGGATCGTCGTGCCCCTGCTCGCCACGGCAAAGTGGGCGTCGTCGAACGAGTTCCAGGTCGGCACGTACTTCGACGACTCATACGGCGCGCGCCAGGTTCTGAGCTGGCTCTTCCACGGAACCGTCTTCGACGCCCCCCTCGGCATCGGCAGGTTCCCAGTCTTCTCGATCCTCGTCGCGGTTGGTTTCGTGGTGTGCATCCTGCGGTTCCGCAAGGATGAACGCGCGCGCGCCATTGTGGCGATCTTCCTGCTGAGCCTGGTGCTGTACTGCGGCCGCCCGACGTTCGGATTCATCCTGAATCTGCTTCCGTTGAACAGCAACCTCCTCTTCCACCGCTACATCATGGGGGTACAGCTCCTCGGAATGCTGCTCGGCGGCATCGGCGCGACCACCCTCGGTCGGCTCGTCGTACGGCTCGTCGGTCCGCACATCCCCAAGGTCAGCAAGGAGAACGAGCACCTGCGCGCCAGGATCCTGCTTCCCGCGCTCACCGTGCTGGCACTGGTCATCGCCTTGTACCCTGCGTGGCACGAGGTCGCCTCGTACGACCATTACAGCGCCCTGAGCCTTCAAAGTCAGCTGGTCGCGGACGCAACGCAAGGGTCCGAGGTCAACTCGCTGATCGCGATTGCACAGAGCGACGGCGGTGGGCGCATCTATGCAGGTGAGCCGAACAACTGGGGCTACACATTCACAGTGGGAACCGTCCCTGTCTACATCTACCTCACCGACCAGAAGGTGGACGAGGTCGGTTTCACCCTGAGAACCTCCTCATTGATGTCAGATCCTGAGGTGTACTTCGATGAGACGCAGCCGGGGGACTACACGCTCTTCGGCATCCATTGGCTCATCCTGCCGGCTGGTCACAAGCCACCGGTGCCCGCAACCCTGGTCGATCAGGCCGGTGCCTACGAGCTCTATGCGGTGGCAAACACCGGTCTCATCCACGTGGTCGACACCTCGACGACGCTCACGGCCAACGGCTCGGACCTCGGTTCGGCGACTGAGGCGTACCTCAACAGCAGCAGCCCGACGCAGGGAATCTTCGCCACCGTCGCGTACGACGGGCAGCCGGCGGCGTTGCCGACGGTCGCCCCTGGCGAGACAGTCTCGGGTTCACCCGGGACGGTTGACTTCGAGCACGACAATCTCGCCCAAGGGGAGGCGACCGCGCTGGTCACGGCGAAGCGCTTGTCAGTGGTGCTCCTTTCCGCGTCGTTCGACCCGGGCTGGACGGTCACCGTGGATGGGAAGCCTGCGCAGACTGAGATGATCGCACCTGCCCTGGTCGGCGTCACCGTCGGGCCGGGGACGCACACTGTGATCTTCCTCTACCAGTCGTACTCGTGGTATCCCGAACTCTTCCTCTTGTCCTTCGCCACATTCGTCGGTCTCCTCGTCTACTACTGGAGGCGCGATTGGTCGAAGGGACGGGGGGTCCATGCCGCCGGAGCATCGAGTTGAAGCACCGCGCTGTGGACGATCGGCGCGAACGAATACGAGGCTCGCAGACCGATCCGGCGCACGAGGACCGGGATGCAGCGAGCGGTGCGCCTGAAGTCGATCCCGGGCTCGCAACTGCACTCACCGCAGATGAGGCGAAATCGCCGGACGAGGTCACGATCGAGCCGCTGCACGGGGTGCCCGGGGAGCCATCGGCGGCAGATCCGATCCCTCCGTCGCGATCCGGCTTCTGGCATTGGGGTCCAATCGGCCTGGTGGCAGCGGTCGTCCTCTTCAACCTCATCGAGGTGCGGTCCGAAACGACCTTCGTGCCGCTGCTCAACGACAGCTCGATGCACGCACAGATGGTGCGCGAGGCGACGTACCAGCTGTCGCGCTGGCATGTTCCGCTGACGTCGTGGTATCCGTACCTCGGGCTCGGATCGCCGCAGTTCCTGCACTATCAGAGCCTCGGCGCGATGCTGACCGGAGCCGTTGGCCTCGTGATCGGTGCGAACCACGCGTTCGCCTGGTCGATCTACCTTCTGTGGTCCCTCTGGCCGATCAGCATCTACCTCTCCGCGCGCATCTTCGGGTGGGACCGGTGGACAGCCTCCGTCGCCGCAGCCTGCTCGCCGTTCCTTTTCAGCGTGCCCGGCGTCGGCTATGAATCCACCGCATACCTCTGGAACGGCTTCGGAGTGTGGGCCCAGTTGCTGGCCATGTGGACGCTTCCATTGGCCTGGGCGTTCTCCTGGCAGACCGTAAGCAAGGGGCGGCGACTCGTTCCGGCAATTGTGATGATCGGTCTCACGATGGCGTTCCATTTCGAGACGGGCTACCTTGCGATCCTCGCCGTCCCACTGTGGGTGCTCATCACTCCGAGGGAGTTCAAGGCGAGGCTCAAGCGGGGCGCCGTGCTCCTCGCCTACGTCTTCCTACTGACCGCCTGGGTGACCGTTCCATTGATCGTCCAGGGGAAGTGGGCCTCGGTGAACGAGTTCCTCCAGGGGGGTCCGGACGTCAATTCGTACGGCGCCCGTCAGGTCCTCGACTGGCTGGTCCACGGACAGCTCTTCGACTCGTGGCGGCTGCCCGTGGTGACCGTGCTGGTCGGTCTCGGGATCATCGCGAGCATCGCGAGGTGGCGACGGGATGAGCGGAGCCGAGCACTGCTCGTCGTGTTCGCGCTGAGCCTCGTCCTCTTCTTTGGTCGCACGACGCTCGGGCCGCTGATCAACCTTCTCCCGGGGAGCAAGGACCTCTTCCTTCGTCGCTTCATGCTGGGCGTCCAGCTTGCCGGACTGTTCCTCGCCGGTGTCGGGGCCACGGCGACGTTCCAAGCACTCCGTGGCGGCATCAGCTCGCGGGTCACCGTGCCCCAGCATCCGGCGACCCGCTACGCCGCCATGGGGGGCGTCGTCGTGCTGATCGTTCTCCTCCTTGCCCCCGCATGGAGCCAGACCGCCTCATATGACCAGGTCAACAGCCAGAACATGACCTACCAGCAGCAGGTCGATTCGGGCTCTGAAGGGCAAGATATGGCCCTGATCGCGGCGCAGATCGAGACGCTCGGGCCCGGCTACGTGTACGCGGGCCTGCCGGACCCGGACTGGGGTTCGTCCTTCACCGTGGGCCAGGTGCCGGTCTTCAAGTACCTCTCGAACCTGGACCTCCCTGTCGTCGGGTACACCCTGCGCACGGCTTCGCTCATGACTGACCCCGAGGCCTACTTCGATGGATCGAATGCCGGCGACTACGCCGTCTTCGGCATCCGGTACCTCGTGCTCCCGAGCACCATGGCCCCTGTGCCGAAGGCGCAGCTGGTCCTGCGCGAGAGCGTGTACACGCTCTGGGAGATCCCCTCTAACAACGACATCAGCGTTGTGGACACCACACTGCCGATCTCGGCTGACCGAACCAACATCGGCGCGCAGACCCAAGGCTTCCTCGACTCGAGCGAGCCCAGCGAGGGTCTCTATCCGACGATCAGCTTCGCTGGTGCAGCAGCGGCACCGCCGACCCTGCCACCAGGATCGACGCCCGACGGGCCTGCGGGCTCGACGCAGAGCCAGTCGATCGACCTCCTGGATGGCAAGGCGAGCGCCGTGATCATCGCCAACCGGACCGCTGCCGTCGTCCTTCGGGCTTCGTTCGATCCGGGATGGACGGTGACCGTCGATGGGCAGGCGCAGCAGCCCTACATGATCGCTCCGGCGCTCGTCGCGGTCACGGTGCCGCCGGGCCGACACGTGGTCTCGTTCACGTACCAGGGGTTCGGTGGCTACCCGTGGCTGTTCCTCCTGGCGCTGCTCACGGCGCTCACACTGACACCACTGCCGCGGACGCTGGAGAGGCGCATCCGCCATCGATCACGGGCGCGTCATTCGGAGGTCGAGGCTTCCCCAACTAGCCCTCAGTGACGCACCCGCGGCGCTCCGACCACCCACTCACACATTCCGATTCCGCGGTGACGTGCCCGATGCATCGCACCCCGCACCATCGTGATGGATGTCAGCGGCTGCGCGGCGTGCGCGGCACGCACGGCGCCACTCTCAGATGCAGGCTCCGCTGTGCGTGAACAGGACCGCATCGACACCAGTTCCGGTGATGATCTGCGAGGGCTGCCAGTTGTACGCGGCGAGCACGTCGCTGAACTGCGAGAATCCGGGTCCATTGGAGTTGACCTGGCTCCCCGCGTAGATCTCGTTGCCTGCGAGCCCACTCAGTCGATAGGAACTTGGATTGGCGATGGAGTCGGTGATGCCGATCCACCAGAAGCGCTGGGTGTGATTGCAGATGTCACCCGGATCGTCGACGACGTAGTGCTGGACATCAAACTTGTCGATGGTCACCGACCACCCCTTGCCGGTGTGGACGTCCCCACTGTCGAACACGATGTGATACGGGCCGAGGTCGTAGAGGGCGTACGCAAACGTGTTGTACAGGGAGAGGTAGATCCAGTCGGTCGGTCGGATCTGGGACTGGTGCTGGGAGAAGAGCGCACGAAGGTCCTGGCCCGGATACCAGGCCCGGAAGTAGATCCCGTATGGAACGGCGACGACGACGAGGAGGATCGCGCCGCCAACGGCGATCGCCCTTCTGGCTGCATGCGAAAGGGTGCCGACGGTCGGTGCGAGCCGTGAGAACGCTGCCTCGATGACGATCGCCAAGAGACACCATGCCGCTGGAAACCACCACAGGTCAGTCCGACCTCCACCCAGGGGCGCGTGCGCGGTGATCGACGCGAATATGGCGAGCGCGATGACTGCCGTAGACGCGATCGCAGCGGAACCCGCTGCCGACACTTCCGAGCGCGTCGTCCACAGGCTGAACGCCATGAGGGCGATCAGCAGTGCGAACACCACGACCGCCGTCAGGATCGCAACGGTCCAACCATTGCTGGAGAGGAAGTATGTGTACGGGAATGGCCCGACCTGAAGGGGGGTGCCGATGAATCCGTGGGCGATGCCGTTGCCGATGATGCCGAACGTGTGCGCCAGCGGCGACGACGTTGATTGGCCGAACTCGAACGGCGCCCAGAAGTGCTGGAGGTGCGGCGGGATGTGGTCGTAGAACACGAGGTAGCTGCCACCCATGGCGATCGCGGAACCGACCACGGTGGCGATCCAGTAGCGATCGCGCTGCCTTCCCTCGCGCACGCCCTGGATCACGAAGGCAGCAAGGACACCTCCCACGAAGATCACGAGAACGCCCGACGTCAGGCACGCCGCCACCGCGAGGGCCAGGAGGATCATTGAGCGCCGGGGTGTTGGTCGCTGGATCACCTTGGCGAGGCAGATGAGGAGCAGGGTCCCCAAGAGGAGCTCCACGCTGTATTCCTTGACCCTCGTCGAGTACTCCACTGCAGTCGGATTGACCGCGGCGAGAGTGGTCACGATCACCCGGGTCCACAATCTCCCTCCGATGGTTCGCACGAGCCACCACATCGCGGCGATCGAAAGCAGTGACGTCACAAAGGGAAGGAGTTGGATGAACGCCGTGGACGACAGGTCGATCGAAGCCCAGTCGCGAAGTACCAGCACGAACAGGGGGGTCGAGACATCCATCCGGAGTGCCTGTCGCAGCCCGAAGCGCACGGGGAGCGTGATCCACGCGTCGTCCTGCCACAGGTCGCCAGCGGCAAAGCCGGGCAGGCGGATGACGGTGGCGAGGAGGAGGATTCCCGAGCAGAGCGCGTACTCGACACCGGTGACTCGAGCCGGTCGGTTCACCCGCCGTCTCGGAGTATGCGACCCGGCGAGGTCGGCGGCTGCCGGCACCTCTATCGGATCGACATCTTGCACCGGATGACTGTAGCGCCGCGCCCATACTTCGAGAGAACATTGTCGCTCTCAGTGGGGACCCGTCCGGAGCAGCCTGCCATCACTCCAAGAACGCCCCGGGGTGAGCCGGACGCCACGGGCGTCACCTCAGCCGAACCGGTGCCGATCTAGGGCCACGATGTGTGAATCGTCGCGCGCCTGCAGAGCTCTCCAAACTGGTGGAGTCACATTGAGATCCCTCGACGTGCCGCTTTGACTGCGCGCGCCGTCGGATTCGAACGTCGTCACGCGAGCACACGCGCCGTGACACCGAGCTAGTCGTCGGGACGCAGTTCAGGACCGCGTCCGCCTGCACGTTCCAGGGTGGGTGTAGAGGATCGCATACACGCCCTGGCCGAGGATCAACTGTGACTCCTGCCATCCCAGGCTCAAGAACTTGGTGAATACGGATCCTGGAGGATTGATGACGCTCGCGCTCGGCCCGCTGAGCCGATAGCTGCTCGGGTTGTTCGCCGAACTGTTGACGCCGATCCACCAGATTCGCCTGGTTCGAGTGCAGATTGATGAGGGGTCGGTGTTCAGGATCTGCTGCACGTCGAACTTGTCGTTGACGACGACCCAGCCCTTCTCAGTGTGAACCTTCCCCCTGTTGAACCAGATATGGAAGGGTCCAAGCCCGTAGAGGGCCCACGACCAACTGTTGTACGACGAGAAGTCGATCCAGTCTGTTGGTCGGATCTCGGCCCTGTGCTGCAAGACCAGCGCTCGAACGTCCTGCGCCGGATACCACGACCGGTTGTCGATGCCAAAGGGAACGACGATGACGACGAGAAGGATCGACGATGCGATCGTGATGAGCTTGCGGCCGTGAGTCGATTGCCGAGCGACGAGCGGGTCGAACATCGTGAATGCGGCCTCGAGGACGATCGCGATGAGGCACCACGCTGCCGGATACCACCACAGGTCGGTCCGGCCTCCACCCAGCGGGACGTGGCCGGTCACCGAGGCGAGCATGGCGATCAGGATCACCGATGTGGAAGCGATCGCAGCGGTGCCGGCACCAGTGAGTCCGGCGCGAGTGATCCACAGCGCCCCCGCCATCAGCGCGACCATGAGGACGAAGACGACCGCTGCGGTGGCAAGCGCCACCGCAAATCCCGTATTTGTGAGCTGGTACGTGTAGGGGAATGGGCCCACCTGCAGGGGGACGCCGACGAACCCGTGGGCGATTCCATTGCCGATGAGCCCGGCCGTGTGCGTGAGCGGGAATTGGTTGAGACTGCTCACCTCGAAGGGAGACCAGAACGCGTTCAGCAGCGGCGGAATGTGGTTGTAGAAGATCAGATAGCTCGCGCCCATCGCGAGCGCCGTTCCGAAAACGGTCGCGAGCCAGAAGCGATCCCGCTGCAATCCAGTTCGGAGCCCCTGGATCGTGGCGGCAATGAGAATGCCGGCGACGAAGAGCACGAGCGCACCGGACGTCACGCACGCAACGACGGAGAGCCCCAGCAGGGCCATCAGCCGACCCGGCGCCGGTCGCTGGATCGTCTTGACAAGCGTAATGAGCAGCAGCACACCGAGGAGCTCCTCGATGCTGTACTCCTTGACCCTCGTCGCATACACGACGGCCATCGGGTTGACAGCGGCCAGTGTTGTCACGAGGACCCTGGTCCACATTCGACCGCCGACCGTGCGCACCAGCCACCACACGGCAGCGATGGCGAGGAGTGAGGCGAGGAGGGGCAGTAGTTGGACGAAGGGCGTCGAGGCAACATCGACGGATGCCCACTCACGGAGCAGCAACACAAAGAGAGGCGTCGATACATCCATGCGAATCGCCTCGCGGAGTCCGACCCGCACGGGGAGGGTGATCCATGCATCGTCGGCCCAGAGATCGCCAGAGGTCAGACCGGTGACCCTGATGCTGGCCCCAAACAGCACGATGAGCGAGCAGAGCGCGTACTCAAGTCCAGTGATCCGCTGTGCACGGCCCATTCGGCCCCGCGGAGACGGAGACCCGGGCGCAGCGTCGGCGGCGCAACTCTCACTCGAGCCGATTGCCTGCACCGAGTGACTGTATCTCCGGACGATCCTTTTCGGGTGTCGTTGCAGTTGCGTGCGGCGTGCCATATCCCGAGTTGCGCCATACCTCGGAGGACCCCATTGCTGGGGCCAGGGCTGAGCGGCCACGGCCTTCATGAGGCACGAAGGAACTGCCAACGCGAACCAAGGCGCCCCGTCCGGCCTCATGCGAGAGATGCCGTCCAGAGACCCGACGCCACACCGAGGCGACCCCGCGTCAGGTCATCTCGAAAACGAACGCCGCCCCCGCAGCGAAGACGGCCCGATCTCCGGCAATCGAAATCGAGCGCAGCCGACGATGGAAATCGACCGACCACGCCAACGCTCCGGTTGGTTCGAAGACGTCAATGGAAGTCGCATGTGCCACGAGCACGTGATCGCCCCACGAGGCAATGCGGATAGGCCGTCCCGCAATCGAAGTGGAGTTGGTGACTCGGTCTCCGTCGAGGAAAGACAGCACCCCGTCGCACAGTGATGCTCTCAGGGTGCCGAGTCGATCGATCGCGGGAAGCACCGTGCCACCTGATGCCGACAGGACGGTTCGGACATGGCCTAGGCAATCGATGGATGACAGGCCCCCTTCCGCGGAGACCGCGAGGATCCGGTGCCTGAGCGCGAACAGCGAGACGACCGATGCTCGAGAACCCCCACACCGACTGGCGGTGCCGTTCGACGGTGCCACGGTGTGCCGCGAAAGCACCCGCTCGTACGCGGCACTTAAGCGGCTGAAACGAGCTGGGGCGCGTTCGTCAGTGGGATGAAAGTCCGGATGCGAGGCGAGCGCGTGCCTTCGGTACGCGCGTTTGACCTCGTCACTTGTTGCCCCGGGCGCGAGCCCGAGCTCACCCCAGTCGGCCACCCCGGACCATGACTCCGAGGTGGAAGGCGCCGTCGGGGTGACGGACTGGAGATCGACACGGGTCCACAGGATCCGGCCCTCGTGGTCAAGGGCACACATGCTCGATGAAGTTGAGGCGATGACGAAGTCGTCGTTGGCTGCCAGGAGGAGCGCTTGGGAACTTGTGTGCGCATCGTGGCCGACCCCCATCGGGTCAAGCGTCCACGACCACTTGATCCGTCCGTGATGGCTGAAGCACAGGACCCTCCCGTTCGCGCAGAGGACGAGCCAGTGCCCCCGCCCGCTCGCAACGGCGACAATGGTGCCGTCAAGCTCGGGCGTCGCAACCACGCGATTTGCGGGGTCGACGAAGCAGAGCCGGGTCGCGACAGACGCGTCATGGGATACAGCAAGCTCTCCGAGTGACCAGCCGCGCGATACATGAAGTGTTCGGAAGCGAGGCAGCCGATGTTCCTCGATCACTGCACCGCTCTTGAGGTCGATGCGCACGAGGCAGGTCGATGCAGCCGAGTCGACTCTGCAGAGGAGCGCGCCTCGCTGCATCGATGCCCGGACCAGCTCCCGAGCAGTGTGATGCTGGGAAATGAGCCGTGCGAACTCGCCTCCCCGATGGATCGTGTAGGCCTGCTCGCAGTCGGACGTCGATTCGACGATCACGGCACTCGATACTACGGATATCGAGCGCTCACGGCTTCCGGGATACCTCAGATCCCCTCGGTCAGTTCCAGAACCGTCTCCTCAACGACCGCGGCCCTGCCATTCGCGTACGAGATCTCCGTGCCCACCTTCTGGAATCCCGCCTTCTGCAGCACCCGCAACGATCCGTCGTTGTCGCTCGCGGCCCGTGCACGAATTGGTCGCGCGGGAACCTCTCGAAGCAGCAGCTCCAGGGCACGGCTTGCGATTCCCCGACCCCAGAGCGATCTGCCTATCCAGCAGGTCACCTCTGCCACTCCCTCGAGAGTGAGGCTCGAGATCGATCCGGCGAGCCCATTGTCGCTTGTCCTTGCCCTGAGCGTGACGTCAGGAGCCGTGCTCAGAGTGTCGATGTGGGTGTCGAATGCCTGTCTGTCATCGGGATCCTCGACAGTGAATGCCGCCATCCTGACCGACTCTGGATTGCGCATCTGCGCAAAGACGGCATCGAGATCCGAGTCGGTGACACTACGGAGCTGAATGGTGGCCATCACTCACAGGTATTCCGCCCGCAGGATGCACGCGATGGCTTCCTCCCAGAGGAGTGCGCCAGGCTCGACATCATCGGAGGCTCGCCCGATGGAATGGATGGGCATCCCCAGCCGCGAGGGGTCACGGGAGCTCGCCCGCACGGATTGAGACTCTGACGCCCTCTGTCGAGGGTGTTCCGAGCGGGTGGCCCCGCCTGATGTCCGGTGGATGAAGGTCCCTTGAACGTCAGGACGCTTCGATGCTTGACCGAACGGAGGATTCAGCCGTCGACATCGACCTCGTCGATGGGAATCGACTGAGGCTGGAGGTACTGTCGATTGGTGCAGGAATTCGCGGCGAGCGCCTTCCCGGTTGCCGGAGAGGTCATCGAGCCTGCGCCGCCCAGACGCCGGACGCGCGTGGTGGGAGCTGTCCCTCGTGTCGAGTACGCCCTCTGCTCGCTGATCGTGCTGTTCGGCATGGTGATCCGCGTCCCAGGTTTCGCTGCAGGTGATCTGTGGCCGGATGACGCGTGGATCACCCTCCCGGTTCGCGTTGGGCTCCGCGAGGCGCTGCGCATGGATGTCTCAACACCGCTCTTCCTGCTCGCATTGCGTCAGTGGGCCATGCTTGACCTCTCCTCGACTGCGTTCATCCAACTCCTCCCATTCACAGCCTCGCTGCTCGCAATCGCCGCGGTGTGGTGGCTCGTTCGCACGATTGGCGGACGGATGTGGACGCGCGTTCTCGTGACCACCTTTGCCGCGGCAAACCCGCTGAATGTCATCTATTCGATGAGGGTCAAGGAGTACAGCGTCGAGGTGCTCCTCGGCCTCCTCCTCCTCATATGTCTCGCGAAGGCCGTCCAAGGCCCATCCGCGCGGCGCTCGATTGCACTGCTGGCGCTCAGCGTCGTCGCCTGCGTCACCTCGGGTGCGCTGGTGCTCTTCGTCGGCGGCGTGCTCGTTTCGTTCGCGATCCAGGGCCTCCGCGCGCATAGGCAGAGGGACCGATACTGGATGGCGACCGTCGTCGGCACTTGTGTCGCAATGGTCGGCAGCTTTCTCGCCTTCTACGATCACCTTCCACCTCTTCTCAATCGCGAATGGGCGCCTCTCGAGTTCAACAGCGGCAATCCCAACTCACTGGTACACACGATCGGAGTCATGGGCTCAGGCATCGCCACGGGATTCCTGGGCCTTCATCTTGAAACGCAGTCCTTTCCCCGTGAATTCGATCTGACAGGTGCCGGGTTCGATGCCGCATTCATCACGGCAGGCGTCGTGTTCGTCGCGCTCCTCGCGCTCATCGGCGGTTCGCTCTGGCTCACGCGCTCGCCGATCACCGCTGCCGGCACCTGCGCAATCGCCTCCTCGGCGGTCATCATGATCGCGATCCTTGCGGCGGTCACCGGCCACGCCCCGCTTGGCGGGGGCAGGACCGACCTGTGGTGGTATCCGGCGGTCTGGTGCCTGGCCGCCATCGTCATCGAAGCCGCATTCCGGCGCTTCTCTCCCGGCGTCCGGAGACTTGAGGAACCCGTGCGGCGTTCGATCACGGTCGTTGCTGCAGTTCTGCTCGCCGTGACTGCCGTCCTCTTCGGGTTTCACTACCGGTCGGTGTATCCGACGCAAGACCTTCGGGCACTCTTTGCCCAGAACCAGGCGCAGTTGCGCCCGACCGACTGGATCTACGTCGAACCCGCGGAGGCATATGTATGGGCGCTGTACGGGCTCGGGCCTTTCCACATCCAGTTCGATACCGCGACGAATGATCCATCGGACACTGGCTGGCGGGTCGTCATAGACAAGTTCGACGCGCAGGAGCGCGTCATCCTCGATCCCAGTTCGGTCTGTGCTCGCACGTCGAGGATCTGGTGGATCGGTAAGAACGCCTCAGAATTCACGCCGGCGGCAGAGAGCGTGGTTGGACCGCGACACATGAGAATCGTGGCACCCACTGGTTCATTCGCGAACCTCCTCGATCTGGGATGGAGGCAATCCGAGATCATCCTCGGACGAGGCGTCAGCGCGATCCTCTACACGCATCCGGGGACGTGCGACCAATAGGAGGGCCTGAGTCGGTACCATCCGGCAACCTGCGTCACGATGCGGTGTGTCCAGCACCCGTTCGTACTGCAAGAGGTGATCACGCCCCATCGTGACCGAACTGCCGGCAAAAGCAGCGAGGAACTCTTCGGTGGAGGTAAGGGGATTCGAACCCCTGACCTCTTGAC
>Ga0181519_10002656_pt1 | contig 15048 bp, 15 predicted proteins | sample PEATcosm2014_Bin_26_FD_121102 | JGI IMG/M metagenome (GOLD analysis project Ga0181519, IMG submission 121102) | Peatland microbial communities from MTU Mesocosm Facility, Houghton, MI, USA - PEATcosm2014_Bin02_10_metaG | ecosystem: Environmental > Terrestrial > Soil > Wetlands > Peat | place...
AGCATCTCGGTGCGCACGTACTCGACAAAGCTCTGCATCTGGCGGTTCATCTCTTCCATGCGCTCGCGCATCTGCAGGATGATGGCAATGCCGGCAATGTTCACGCCCAGGTCGCGCGCCAGATTCAGGATAAACTCCAGCCGCTCCAGGTCTTCGTCGGTGTAGAGACGCGTGTTGCCCTCGGTGCGAGAAGGCAGCAAGAGGCCCTCGCGCTCATAGAGGCGCAGCGTTTGCGGATGTATCTCGTACATCTCGGCCACCGCCGAGATCATGTACGCGCCCTTTGATTTTCGTTTCGCGGCCATAAGATTCTTGATCTTCAAACAGTGAGAAGTCTTTCCCGCCACTTCTCGGTTGTCATTTTGAACGGCTCGAGGATTTTCTTTAGATCAACGCCTGCGTTTCGCACAAAATAATAACCATTTCTTTTCCATGAATCTGTCTTTTCATACCCCTTCTTTTCCAGAACTTGCAAGGCATCCTTGAAAGTCAATGCGTAAACATCGCTTTGCGCGGGAGTCTGAACATTCCAAACATACGTGATGAGAAGATGAGGGAATCGCTCATATTTCTTATCCAGCGAGAACGATTCATGCGAGGATGCTTTCAACTGAATCAAGCAGGGAACATAGTCCTTCGCATCAACTCCATCTTTATAAACAACTAGGTCGACACCTCGATCCCTCACGGGCTGAGCGACTTCAAAACCGGCGGCTACAAGGTGGGAGATAAGCAAGTTCTTTCCGAATACTTCAGTCAGTTGCGAATCGGGCTTGCTGGTTTCAAATGGATCGTCCTCGTCTGGGTCGTGGTCCAGAAGCGTAACGGTATGCCCATGCTGATACCGGTCAGCAAAGCGGCCTCGCGTAGCCCTTGAAAAATCAAATCTTGCGCGAATTTCAGTTTCATTCATGTCGATTACCGATTTCATACTCTCTCCTTTCCCAAGACTCTGCCTGTCTTGCACTAATGATTCGGACTTTGTCGCCACGAACTGTAAAGTTCACGAAAAGCAGGCGGTCCTGATCCGAGCGTCCAACACCAATGAATCGCAACTCCTCTTCGCTGTGCTCACGATCCGGCACTTCCAGCCTATTATTGTCCCCGAAGATCGTGGATGCCTCTTGAAACGAAACTTTGTGCTTTTTCAGATTGCTTTGCGCCTTCGGCGGATACCACTCGAAATCAATTCCACGGATGTCGATCCTGTCGTCGTGTTTGCGGCTCATCCGGCTCATCCTGTGCTGCAAGGCTGGGAACTCCAACGATAGCAGCAAATCACAGCTTATCAAAGAGCGCCACGCGGGGGTCCTGGTTGTTCAACTTGGCCAGCTCGCGCATGATCTCGCGGCTGCGCTCGTCGGCGAGGTTGGGTACTGTCACTTCGATGGTCACAATCTCGTCGCCACGCTGGCCGGGGTGCTGCGCGCTTTCCACGCCGCGCTCGCGCATCCGGAGCTTCTGCCCGCTCTGCGTTCCAGGCGGAATCTTCAGTTGCGCGCGGCCGTCAATTGTAGGCACATCAACCTTTGCGCCCAGCGAGGCCTCCGGCACGGTCACCGGAACCGTCAGATGAATGTCGTCGCCCAAGCGCGTGAAGACCGGATGCGTCCCGGTGCGGACGATCAGAAAAAGATCACCCGCCGCGCCGCCGTTCACTCCGGCGTTGCCCTTGCCTTGCAGGCGAATGCGCTGTCCGTCGCGCGTGCCGGCCTTGATGCGGAACTCGACGCCCTCGTCGCGGCTGACCGTTCCCTCGCCGCGGCAACTGGTGCAGACATTGGTAGTGCGCCCGGTTCCGTTGCAGCGGGGGCAGGCTATGTTGAACTTCATCCGCCCGCCCATCTGCGTCACTTGGCCCGAACCGTTGCACTCCGAGCACTGCGTTGGTCCGCCGGTTGAAGCCTGGCCGTGGCAGACCGGGCAGGTCTCCTGGCGATGCACATCCAGCCGCGCCAGACCGCCGCGAATCGCCGTCCAAAAGTCCACCGTGGCCTGATACTCCAAATCCGTCCCAGGCTGCGGACCGCGCGCCTGTGGCTGCTGCGCGCCGCTAAAGATGCCGGAGAAAATATCCTTGAAGCTGCCCCACGACTGCGAACCGGCCCCAGCCTGCGAGCCCGGATGCACCCCTGGCCCGCTCTGGAAGCCGGAAAAATCAAAGCCGCTGAAATCCACCGGAGCCTGACGCCCGCCGCTCTGCCGCGCATGGGCATAAGCCTCGGCCTGATCCGGGTCAATCTGGTCGGAATAGAAGCCCACCTGGTCATAGACCTTGCGCTTCTTCTCGTCGCTGAGCACATCGTTGGCCTCGGAGATCTCCTTGAACTTCTCCTCGGCCCGCTTGTCGCCGGGGTTCACGTCGGGATGATAGCGCCGCGCGGCTTTGCGGAAGGCCTTGCGAATCTCCTCCGGTGTCGCGGTGTTCTTTACGCCAAGCGTACCGTAATAATCCTTGTTCGCTGTTGTGGGCATATTTCCTTTGGACTCGTTTCCTGTTTACGCGCTGATTGTTGCACTTCCAACTTCTAAAAACCGGGCGGTTTAGCTCTCGCTTTAAATGCCTGAGAACCAACGATTTCAATCACAACCAGTTCAAGCAACCACCCGTAACTCATCATTTTCTATCACCGCATGCATTGCTCGCGGCCGAATGGTCTGGTGAACCTCCGCTTCTTCCGCATCCGCCGCCGATTCCAAATCAAAATCCATCTGCAAGCGCATCCAGAACTCAGCCGACATATTGAAGTAGCGCGCCAGTCTCAGTGCTGTATCCGCTGAAATTCCCCGCCGCTCCCGCACAATCTCGGAGATTCGCGTTACCGGAACGCGCAACTCCATCGCCAGTGCATTCGCCGAGAGCCCAAGCGGCTTCATAAACTCCTCGCGCAGCATCTCACCCGGATGCAGCGCCGGCAGGCGCACTCCCTCATCCAACTCCGCACCGTCTAGCGCCGGTTCAGTGGTAGTCGACAATCTGGACCTCATAGGCATCTCCATCTCTCCACTCGAAGCAAATTCTCCACTGAAGATTCACACGCAAACTCCATTGTCCTACCCGGTCACCCAGCAGTGGCTCCAGCCGGTTGGCGGGCGGTTCATACAGTTCTTCCAGCCGCGAAACGCTGTGAATCTGCCGCAACTTGCGCAACGCAACCCGCTCGAACGCCGCAAACCGCCGACTGTGGCGGCGATGGAAGACCTGCTCCGTATCTGCATCGGCAAACGAACGAATCATGCTTAACGCTTATCGTAACACGGAAAACGCTCTACTTGTTGGCCGATCCACGCCGATTCCTCTTGGATTGAATCCCAATCAATTCGTCTTCCCTGCAACCATTCTGCCGGAGTCGTCCAAGAATCTTCGGCAAAGGCTCAGAAGCAGGCCGGCGCATTGACAACTGCTCAGAATTCAGACAGTTATGGATGGCTCGAATCTCCAGAGACGCTCCATCAACCGCCGAATCAGAATTCCGTAATCTTTAAAATCAACGGCTCCTGTTAACCTTTAACCAACCGCATGGACCTCTTGGCCAATTCGACCTTCTCACGGGTGACGGCGCTGGCCGAGTTGCGGACGGTTCACGCCGCTTTTGCATGGCTGCACGGCAACCCAAAGACCATCATGGACTTGCACGCGGAGTTGTCCGCCATTCCCGCGCCGCCCTTTGGCGAGCAGGCCCGCTCAGAGTGGATGGCGGCGCGCTTCCGCGAGGCAGGCCTCAGCGGTGTGGAGATCGACGAGATCGGCAATGTTTTCGGCTGGCTCTCTGCGGCCCGTCTCCCCGCAGAGAGCACCGGCCCGCTGGTCGTTCTCTCAGCGCATCTGGATACTGTCTTTCCCGCCGGGACGCCGCTTCATCCGCTAGTGGAGGGAGACCGGCTTGAGGTGCCGGGAGCAGGGGACAACTGCGCCGGAGTGGCGGGGATGCTGGCCATTGCGCATGCGCTGATCCAATCGCAAACGGAGCTGGCCGCGCCGCTTCTTTTTCTGGGCAATGTGGGCGAAGAGGGCGAAGGAGATCTGCGCGGTGTGCGCCACCTTTATCGGCAATCAGCGCTGGCCGGACGGATCGCGGCGCACATTGTTCTGGACGGTGCGGGCGCGGAATCAGCGGTGACGCAAGCCCTGGGCAGTCGACGGTTCCGGGTCACCGTGAATGGCCCCGGCGGCCACAGCTTCACAGATGCGGGCACGCCCAATCCGATCACAGCGCTGGCTTTGGCGCTCAGCGTTTTGGCCCGGACGCCGCTCCCGGAGGAGCCACGGACGACGCTGAATCTGGGCACCATTCACGGTGGAACCCGCGTGAACGCCATCCCGGAAAGCGCGCAGGCGGAGATTGACTTCCGCTCCACCCATGCGGAGCAACTGGTGCGACTGGAGGTTGCGCTGCATCGAGCCGCTGAAGATGCCGTGCAAGAGTGCAACGCACAGGCCAAGAGCATCGACAGAGACGCGCGCGGCTTGCTGTCCTTCACCATTGAATTGATTGGCGACCGTCCGGCCGCGCAACTGCCGAACAATTCGCCGCTGCTGGATGCGTTGCGCGCGGTGGATCGCCATCTGGGTCTGCGCACCGAGCAGCGGCTGGGCTCGACCGACGCCAACATTCCGCTCTCGTTGGGCGTTCCAGCGCTCTCGATGGGCGCGGGCGGCGAAACCGGCGGCGCACACACGCGGGCGGAGTGGTACTCGGCCAAGGACCGCGAGACCGGGCTGAAGCGCGTGCTTCTGCTGGTGCTGGCCATGACCGGATGGGCCGCTGCGCAGTAACTCTTTCGTCACAGGGGCAAGCGGTTGCGCACTGATCCGCGTCCTGTAAGTGCATAAGTAACTCAATCTATGACCAGGTTGAACCGATATGAGCTTCCGCTTTTTCCGCTCCATCCTTGCCGGCGTCATTCTGTGCGCGCTGCCGCTCTACGGGCAAGTTCAACATCGCCACTCCCGCTATCCCAACGCGCCCTCCAATGACCCGCAATTGCAGATTCCCACCGACCAGGCACAGTCCTGCTTTGTGCCGGAGGGGGGCGGAAGCTACCAGCAGTATCAGCAGTTCGACACCTACCCTCAGCCGGCCAGCAAGGGCTATCTGTGCATCGCCATTCCAGCGGGCAGAACCTTTGTCATCGACCACATCTTCGCCGAGGCCGATTATGACCGTGAACTGCCTTCCAGCGCCGAGTGGTATCTCGACACGGTGGTGGGAGACTATGAGTCGATGACCGGCTTTGCGGCTCTCCGGACAGGATCGGAGACCGCCAATCCGCATTATGTGCTTTCGCAACCCGTGCGCATTGCGGTGAATGGGGGGAGTAAAGTCACATTGATTATGCACAGCTACTACGTAAGCGCCAGCAACTCGATTACGGAGACGCCGGGAACCGCCAGCCTTTTGCTGATTGGGCATTGGGAACAGTAGGGCGGACTCGTGTTGCAGCAGATGGAATCATGGGGTGGCTTACGATCCTGCCCCAGGCGCACAACCAAAGACGCTCCGGGGCATCCGTCACTGCCTCGGCTGGCATAATTGATAAAGATGAAAGTGCGCGCCTACCTGCTGATGTTGTTTGTGGTTGCGGTGTGGGGATCGACCTTTGTGCTGGTGAAAGGAGCGCTGGCCGATGCCACTCCCGGAGCCTTCAACCTGGTTCGGATGACGCTGGCCTTTGCCGTGCTGAGCGTTGCCTATCGCCGCTACTGGCGCACCATCAAAGGCTGGCAGGTGGGAGCCGGGGCGCTGGTGGGATTGTGCTTGGCGATGGGCTATCAGTTTCAAACCACTGGACTGGCTCTCACCACGCCCTCGAAGTCGGCATTCATCACCGGGCTGATGGTGGTGATGGTGCCGCTGCTTTCGATCATTCCCGGCCTGCGCCCACCGGGAGCGCGGCGGCCACGCTGGAATGTCTTTCTGGGAGCGGCATTGGCCTTTACCGGGATCGTGCTGCTGACCGCGCCTGCCGTCGGTCCGGCCTCTGGTAATGCCTCCCTGATGGAAGGCGCGGCTCACCTGCTGCCCGACATGACTTCAATGAACCTGGGCGATGCGCTCACGTTGGCCGGAGCCCTGGGCTTCGCCTTTCACTGTCTGTCGCTGAGCCATCTTTCACCACGTATCGCTTACCAGCCGCTGGCGTTGCTGCAGGTGGGATTCTGTGCGGTCTTCATGGCGGTTAGTATGCCAATGATCGAAGATCCCAAGATAACTTGGACGCCGACGCTGGCCATGGCGTTGATCATTGCCGCCGTACTTGGCACCGCCGCCGCCTACTCCATTCAAAGCTGGGCGCAGTCCATTCTACCCTCCACCCATATTGCGCTGGTGTTGACGCTGGAGCCGGTCTTCGCCTGGATTACTTCGTTTCTGGTAACCGGAGAGCGGCTCGGGCTTCGCCCCGCGAGCGGCGCGCTGCTGATTCTGGCGGGAATTGCACTGACGGAATTGATGCCGCAACCTTATCTGGCTGCAGCGCATGAAGCGTAACAAAAGCAGGGAATTGGAAATACTCTCCCGTCAGTGCTTCCTATCCGCCGCGTATAAATCCAGCCCGTTGGTACTTCCGATCCGCCGCGTATAGATCCGACTCGCCGCGCATAGATCCGATCCGCCGCGCACAAAATTGTAGCGCCGGCCTCCTGGCCGGCTGTTGTGCGGACCTCCTGGTCCACACTTGTCTCTTCGCAACAGAAACCAGATGAGCCTACGCCGGACTACGCTCCGCCGCGGAATTGAATGATACGACGACGGTCGCGCTTGGAGGGCCGATGCTCAGGCAGCGGCGCGAACTCCTGCATGGCCTTGCGCTCGGCGGAGGCCTTGGCCCGCGCCGCAATGCTCGCTTCACTCTCGCGGAAGAGCGTCTGCGCCACCGCCGCAGGGCCGCGCATCTGGCTCAAACCCAGGACTTCAATCTGAAATTCGCCGCCCTCGTTTTTTACCACGAGCCGGTCGCCGATGCGCGCCTCGCGAGCCGGCTTGGCGGTAACGCCATTCGAGAGCACGCGCCCCATCTCGCAGGCCTTGGAGGCCAGCGCGCGTGTCTTGAAGAAGCGCGCCGCCCATAGCCACTTATCGATGCGAATTGAATCCATAGCCTCTTCCAGTCCCCCCAGTATATCCGGGTTGACTGTCCAAAGCGTTAATGCAAGCGGTTTACGGTCACACAAAATCAGCCCGTTAACGATTACTTTTTATGCGACAGATTATTGAAAAGTTACTTAATTGTAGAGCAATTCGCAGTGGATAAATTACCGTTTTTATTACTCAAGATTACTTGATTTGAAGATTAAAAAGGCCTAAATTCTCATCGTGGGCAGTTCTGGGGGAGGGCTGCTCTAGCGCCCGTGGTCCCAATGGGATCCGGGCGCTTTTGATTTGAGCGGTTCAATTTAGAACTCTTTTATTTTCACGTCAATATGGCTTCTCCTTCGATTCCTGCGTAGAACTCTCTCCGGCTTGCTATTGACGATCAAGTGGCGAATTGCGACTTTCCTCAAGGCTGACGCATCCCATAGTGGACAGGTAACCGTTACACTGGATGTGCGCAGTTGGCGCAAGGAGAAGATGATGGCTGGAGTGGGAGTTCTGGAAGTCAACGATGCAACGTTTGACCAGGAGGTACTCAAAAGCGAGTTGCCGGTGCTGGTGGATTTTTGGGCCGTATGGTGCGGCCCCTGCAAGGCCATTGCGCCGATCGTGGATAGCGTGGCGACGACTCATGCCGGCAAGCTGAAGGTAGCCAAGGTGAATGTGGACGAGAATGGCGCCACGCCTTCGCGCTTTGGTATTCGCGGAATTCCTGCTCTGCTGTTTTTCAAGGGCGGCAAAGTTGCCGATCAGGTGGTGGGCTTTGTTCCACAGGACGTGATTGAAGAGAAGATCAAGCGGCTGTTGGCGTAAAAACAGGGAACAGGGAACAGGGAACAGGGAACAGGGAACAGGGAACAGGGAACAGGGATCAGGGAACAGGGATCAGGGATCAGGGAACAGGGATCAGGGATCAGGGAACAGGGATCAGGGATCAGGGAACAGGGGTCAGGGGTCAGCGGGTATTTTGTGCTTAAAACTCTCATCTCTTCGCTAGATCTCTGCTTCGCCAGCAGTCACTTTCTGTTCCCTGCTCCCTAATCCCTGTTCCCTGCTTCACCGGTACTTGCGCAGCACGCCCAGGACGCGGCCCTGAATAGCTACATCCGCGGCTTTGACGTAAATGGGGCCCATCTCAATGTTGGAGGGTTGCAGGCGCACCTGTGAGCCCTCGGGATAAAAGCGCTTGAGCGTGGTCTCGGAACCGCGCACCAGGGCCACGACAATCTCTCCCTGGCGGGCCGTGCGGGTGCGCTCCACCAATACGTAGTCGCCGCTGATGATGTGTTCGTCGCGCATCGAGTCGCCGCGCACCTCAAGGGCAAAGACGTCGCGGTTTCCCACCACATCATGCAGCGAGATACTCTCCTCGGTCTCCATTGCCTCAACCGGCATTCCGGCGGCAATGCGCCCGGCCAAAGGCAGCCGGTCACTTGAGCGGGAGCGCGCTCCCGGCGGCAGCACATCAATGGAGCGGCTGCGATTATGCACGCGGTCCAGCAACCCTTTGTTTTCCAGGTTGGTGATGTGCTTGTGCACGGTGGCCAAACTCTTGAGCCCCATGCCGCGCGCAATCTCCTCAAAAGAGGGAGAGTAGCTGTTGCGCGCCGTGAAGCTCTCTAAAAAATCGAGAATCTCTTTTTGCCTTCGTGTGACAGCCATGGAGGCATTATAGCGAATAAACGGCGAACTGCAACAACTATTTTTATGAATTGTGATCTATCTGGATATTCAAGTTATCGTTGATGGTTTCTTCGTGCTCCGGTGAGCTTGCACAGCTCGGATTAAAGAAAACTTGAGCCACTACCGATAAACGCATGGGAGTGTCCGCGCGCTGCAATTCGCCGCGTGACCAACCGCCCGCGAGGCAAGATGATCTCGATCAAAGAGTACCTGGAACAGCCGCAACCAGAGCCGGATGAGCAGCCACCAACGGCATCCGGGGTCGCTCCGCCACAGGAGCAAGGTGAGATTCTGCCGGTCACTTTGGCGGCTTATCGCTCCGCGCTGGTGGAGATGGGCAACTGTGGGCAGAATGCCTGCCCGGCCCTAGGCGAGGAACTGAAGCTGGGACTTGGAAAGCTGGGAGCGGAACTTTGCAAGGAGATTACGAGCGAGCGGGTTGTGCAGACTGAGACCGAAGTGCGCGAACATTTACAGGAATGGGGCCACCGCGCGGCCTCGCATTACCGCCAAAAGACCAATGAAGTAAAAGATATTCTACTGATAATGGCGCGGACGGCTGAGTCCGTCGGTGAGCGGGATCAGCGCTGCGCCCAGCAGATCAATGCGGTTACGGTGCGGCTGAAGGGCATCGCCAATCTGGAGGACTTGACCGAGATTCGGGAGTCGATCAAGAAGAGCGCCGTGGAGCTGAAGACATCAATTGACCGGATGAGCGCGGAAGGCAAGGCCGCAATCGATCAACTGAAAGCTGAAGTCACGCACTATCAGACGCGGCTGGAAGAAGCCGAGACGATGGCCTCGCGCGATGCGCTGACCGGGGTGCGCAGCCGTCCCTGGGTGGAGGGGCAGATTGAACAAGCCTTGCTGGGGCCGGCTCCCTTCTGCGTCGCCATCCTTGATCTGGACAAGTTCAAACTGGTGAATGACGAATATGGACACTTGGTGGGCGATGAACTGCTGAAACAATTTGCCACCAAGATGCGCTCGATTTGCCGGGCGACGGACACCACCGGGCGCTGGGGCGGCGACGAGTTCATTCTTTTGTTGCACTGCCGCCTGCAAGAGGCTCGGACGCAGATTGACCGGATGCGGGAGTGGGTCTGCGGAAAGTACACGCTGGAAGGCAACGCAGCTCAGGTGAAGCTGCGCGTTCATGCCTCGATCGGCGTGGCGGAGCGGCAGGCGGGCGAGACGATGAAGGAACTGATTGACCGCGCCGACGCCGAAATGTATCGCGAGAAGGCGGCGGCGCGCGCCAAGACAACTGTCGCGGAGTAATAGAAAGCGCGCTTCAATGGGCTTTCTCGCGCATGGAGTCTTCGTTGAAAACCACCGCAGTGAAGCTGAAGATGTCCGTATCCTCCTCCTTCCAGCAGTTGGCGTTCATGCCTGCTTTGCGGCAGGTCTGCTCCAGGAATGTTTGCCGGTCCCACTTTTGCTCGGTCGGAACCTGCGGCAGTAGCAAGCCCTCGCTGTCACCGTTTTTCATCAGCAGGCCATGCTCGCCGATTTGGATCTGTTGAATGTCCGTCACGCGGCGCAGCGGCGACAGGACGGATATTTCGTACTCAAGGCTCGGCAACTCGGAGCTCGTGACTTGCTGGAAGCGAGGGTCGCGCATGGCGGCTAGCGTCGCCGTGTCGCGCACCGTGATGTACAGCGGCTTGATGGCCGAGGTGTAACCGATGCATCCGCGCAGATCGCCGTTTTTGTGCAGCGTCGTGAATGCGCCGCGCTCCTGATTCAGAGCGGCGCTGCTGCTGGCCGGCGGATCGTAGGCCTCGCCCTGCTGCACCACGTGTTCGACCGACTTGCGCGCCAAGGCGAGCAGCTCGCTCTTCTCCGCGTCGCTTAGCGAAAAGGGCTTCTCATTCGAGCTGGCGCCGCTGGTTTTCACAAAGACATCCGCGCTGTAGCCGACCACGCGCGAGCGGTCGCCGGTCACATCGCCTGAGTTGGCGTACTTCAACACGCGCGCCTGGTTGGCGCCCATGCGCTCGGCGTAGATCATCGCGGCCACAATCGGCGCGCCGCCGCAGGCCTCCCAGACGCGCGATTGGAAGTTGCGCGACATACTGAAGTAGTCCCACGATTGCAACGCGCTGAGCGTCTTATGATCGATCGTGACCGCGTCATCGTAGACATGATAGTGCGAGAGATCGGAGCTGGCCAGCACCAGCGTCTCTTCCGGCTTGGCGCTGGATTTGATTAACTTGGCCAGCGCCACGCCCAGCGCGCGGCTGCTCTCGTAACTCTGATCGCCCATCACGATGGGCACAACTTCAAAACTGCCTAACACTTTTTGCAGCCACGGCAGTTGCACCTCGACGGAGTGCTCACCGCCTGCCGAGGTTGGGTCGTGCCCTTCGACGGAGAGTTTCATCGTCGCGCTCATCTTTTGCAACTCGCGCGCAAAGGCCTTGTCCACCGGTACATTGCCTAGCGGCGTGGCATAGGCGTCGCCGTCATAAATGCTGGTGTAATCGAAGGCTACATAGTGCGTCGGCGCAATCAGCACTACGCGCTTGTAGCCGCGCCCCCTCAACTGCGCGTAGGTATAGGCGGCGACCGGGCCGGAGTAAGGATAGCCCGCGTGCGGAGCAACCGCCGCAAGGATCGGATCGCTGATGCGCGGCTCGGCGGCGCGCGCCAGATATTCGTCCAAGCTGGCCGAAAGTTCCTTCGGATCGGCGGGATAAAAGCTGCCTGCAACAGCCGCTTGCCGCACCTTCTGCTCGCTGGCGGCGCGATCGTGCGCCAGCGGAGTAAAGACCAACAGCGCCAGCATCGGCGCGGCAAGCCAATAGGTATGCGGATTCATCAAAAAATTCATCAATGTAACCTCCTCCGCTCACACGTGCCAGACGCCGGGAACAGGCTGCTGGCAGAATGGGCACTTGCCGTTTTTAATCAGCATCTCGCTGGCCACAAAACCCACGCGCTCCACAATCATCTTGCGGCACTTGGGGCAATAGGTGTTCTGCGCCGGGTGCCCAGGCACATTGCCAATGTACACGAAATGCAGCCCCTCCGCGTCGGCAATCGCCTTGGCGCGTTCCAGCGTAGAGACCGGCGTGACAGGCAGATTCTTCAGCAGGTATTCGGGATGATACTGCGTAAAGTGCAGCGGAACATCCGCGCCCAGATTCGCCTTGATCCACTGGGCCAAGCCACGAAACTCCGCATCGCTGTCGTTGAGCGTCGGCAAGACAAGAAAGACGATCTCCGTCCACTTGCCCATCTTGCGCAGCGTGACCAACGTATCGAGCACTGGCTTCAACTGCCCGGTAACAACTTGCTTGTAGTACGACTCGGTAAAGGACTTCAGATCGATCTTGACGGCATCCATCTTGCCGTAAGCCGCCTTCAGCGCCTCTTCCTGCATATAACCATTGGAAACCACAATGCTGCGCACGCCGGCCGCATGGCCCGCATCGGCGCAGTCCATCAGGTACTCGGCCCACACCACCGGCTCACTGTAGGTGTAGGCAATCGTCGGACAACTGTATTGCTTGGCGAGTTCAGTGACGCGTTGCGGCGGCGCGTACTGCGCAGGAATCTCTTCCGGGCGCGATTGCGAAATGTCCCAGTTCTGGCAGAATTTGCAGTTAACGTTGCAGCCCGCCGTGGCCAGCGAAAAGGCCACCGTCCCGGGGAGATAATGAAAGAGCGGCTTCTTCTCGATGGGATCAACGTGCGCCGCGCAGACCCGCGAATGGACCATCGAGTAATAAGTGCCGCCGCGATTCTCGCGCACTCCGCAGTAGCCGCGCTCCTTGTCGCCCACCGTACATTCACGCGGACAGAGTTTGCATTTGATCTTGCTGTTCGTGAGCTTCTGATAGAACTTCGCTTCCACGATATAGCGCGCATTGTCTCCGCTCGCCGATGCCGCGGGCATGGCAGCCGCTTGTTTCACAACTCCTCCGATCCCCAGCGCCGCGCCCGAGGCCAGTGCGCAGCGTAGAAATGAGCGGCGATCCAACGGATTTTTCGCGCCTTCATTCATGATCCTCTCCGCGAATGTAGCGCCGGCCTCCCGGCCGGCTGTCGCGTGGACCTCCTGGTCCGCGCTCGTTTCTTCTCAATCTGCTATACCTCGACCACCGAAATCCTCTTTGAATCGCAATGGCCCAATCTATGCTCATCGTCAGCAGAAGTGATAATGTAACTCGGCCCACGCTGCTCGGCTTCCAGCGACTTCAAGCCTTTCTCGGCGCGCTTGCGCTCAATCATTTGCCAGCCGGTATAATCGAGTGCCACCGCGTCGGTTGAGAGCAGCAGCGAGTTGCAAGGCCAACAAAACTCCGGCTTGTAAGCAGGCCCGCCTTCATACATTGCGGTCGTCGCATCGCAGATCACGAGGCGCATCCGGCTGCGAATCTCCGGCAGCATATTCAAATCCGCAACGTAAGGATTGCAGCCGTTCGGATGATACTTGTTGGGATTGTGAATCACGCCATACATATTCTTGAGTGCAATGGTCACGCCCGCGCCGTCGTGATCTTTCAGCACAGGAAGATTGATGAGCACATCGGTCCGTTGTGTCAGAATCTTCGAGAATCGGCTACCCACGCTGCCATACGCGGAAAGTTCATCTTCGTAGCCCATGCGGTCCGTGCCATAACACTGCACGCGGTCGCCTCCGATGGCCAGAGAAAAGCCGGCGCGCTCTAGCTCCGCGCTATCGCGGTCCCAGATGACAATGTCGCTCGACTTGATTCCGGCCTGCTGCAAGCGCTCACAGAGAGCCTCGACCAGTTGCACATTGGTGGAGATTCCACGGCCGCCCAGCGTGTTGACCTTCAAGCTGACACGCTCTCCGGGATGAACAATTTTCTTCCAAGCATCGAGCGAATTCTCACGGTTGAAGAGCGCCAGCATGGCGCGATCGAGCAGCGTCCGCATCCGCTGCGCATCGACCGTAAAGCCACTACCGCGCAGCAACTCATCGCGCGCCACCACGACTCTTGACTTAGCGCCCGCCGCGCCAACTTCCGCCGCCATAGGCTGCGCTGCCAGCGCGCCTCCCGCGCACAAAAAAGCAGCCCCAGAGAGAGTTCCCTTCAGGAAATCCCGGCGGCTACCGTTGCGCGCTGCGCTCATCTGCGTCCCCCTTTACCTAGCGGGTAGTATCGCTCTAATCAACATCTACGGCAACTGCCAAAATGCGGCTGTGATGGCTGGCACGTGTTCCGCCCGGAACTGGCCGCTTCCCCGGCTTGCAAAACTGTACAAAAGCATTGAAAATCAATAGATTAAGCAGCTCACTTCCATCAGCCCATGCGCCAGCTCGAAACAAATCTGATCGATCAGTCTCCAGCCTGCCGCCGCTGGAGCTTGCGCGACTTGCTTGCCGCTGCCACGCTCTTTTTGGCCAGCGCTGCGGTTGTGCTCTGGCAGAACGCGCATCTCTGCGTTCTCTGGGATGCCAGTTACACACTGGATACCAGCTTTCGCATTGCACTTGGCCAGATGCCTTACCGCGATTTCCCGCTGGTTCATTCGCCGCTCACATTTCTCATTCAAGCCGCGATCATGCGCCTCACCGGGCGCGTCTTTTTTCATCACGTTCTCTACGGGGCAATCGTCAACGGATTGGCAACAGTGCTTGCGTGGCGCATCGTTCTGCGCACGCTCCGAGGCCACCTGCGTGCTGCGTGGAGTGTTTCGCTGCTGCTCGCCGCGCCGCTTGTTCCGTTGGGCGTTTACAGCGTTTTACCCTTTCCTTCCTACGATTGCGACACCGCCTTTTCGATCCTTATTGTCATTCTTCTTTTGCAACGTCTGCCGCAGAAGTATGAGGCCCCATCGAGTTCCGGTTTGCACTTTTTTCTGACGGGCATGGTGCTTCCGCTGCCGCTTTTTTTCAAGCAGAATATCGGCCTGCCGTTTCTTGCTGCCGCATCTGGTTTGATCCTTTTGCTGATAGTTGCGCAACGGTTGCGCCGCAAATTCACACCGCACACAGCCCCAGCAAATTTGGTTGCACTTTTGATCGGCACATTCGCCACAATTAGCGCGGCAATTCTTCTGCTGCACTTCACCGCCGGCGTGCGCAACTACCTGCATTGGACGATTCAATTCGCAGCGGAGCGCCGGTTGCCTGGACTGCCATCGATGCTCGAAATCTATGCGGAGCCATCGCTGCTTTGGTGGTTGCCGTGCGTTGCCGCGGCACTTGTGATTCTGCGCATCCATTGTTCCAGAAGTTGGGTGCCCTATTCCTTTCGTGTTCTTTGCGAAATGGGTGGGAAACAAGGAAATC
>Ga0181519_10002662_pt1 | contig 15024 bp, 8 predicted proteins | sample PEATcosm2014_Bin_26_FD_121102 | JGI IMG/M metagenome (GOLD analysis project Ga0181519, IMG submission 121102) | Peatland microbial communities from MTU Mesocosm Facility, Houghton, MI, USA - PEATcosm2014_Bin02_10_metaG | ecosystem: Environmental > Terrestrial > Soil > Wetlands > Peat | place...
AACTTCTTCGATCAAGATCGAGGAGACCACCTACAAGGGGAAAATTCGCCCCTGGGGCAAAACCAAGGGAAGTCTCGCGACGATCCCGATTGCCTCCGACCTGGCGGAAGAACTCCAAGCATGGCGGATACAGTGCCGGGAAGAGCAGCGGCAAAAGAAGCATTGGAATGGACCGACCGCAGACGACTCCGAAGGGTTCATCTTTCCGGCGCGTGACGGCGGGTTCATCGATACGGGCAATTACCGTAGGCGCGTTCTGCACAAGTTTGCCAAAGAACTGGAATTGCCAAAACTGACATTCCAGGTAATTCGGCGCACGGTTGCTACACTGGCGCGGAAAAAGGGCGACATCAAGGATGTGCAGGGAGTGTTGCGCCACTCGCGAACGGCCACGACGACGGATGTCTACATGCAGGAGCTTCCAGAGGGTGTACGGGCGACAGTGAACTCCATTCATCAGGAGCTGACGCGCAAGGGAGGCGGAACTGGGGATGGGGGACCGGAACCTTCAGAACCCTCTGCGAAGAAAGGCAAAGTTCTGAGCTTCAGTACGAGGAAGCCGGTTCTACAGATTGTTCAGGAGAGGGGAAGAAGCGAAACAGTTTTTGCAGGCCGTTGAAAATTTGCTGCCAAAATGCTGCCAAGCTGGTAAGGGAGGTTTGCTCTAAGCGATTGATTTAATTGGTGGACCTGATCGGGATCGAACCGATGACCTCTTCCATGCCATGGAAGCGCGCTCCCAGCTGCGCCACAGGCCCACATACGGCGGGATGCAACTTCTCTATTGTCTCCGCTCGGGGGCGTTTCGTCAACCCGCCTGCCGAGGGTGAGCGACACCTCTCTGCAGGAAGGGGTTCCGCCGTATTCATGGATCGTTTCCAGGGATTTCGATGGGGATAGCCAGAGCAGGCAAAACGCCGCTTTATCGGCTGAAAAAAAGAAAACTTGCGTGACTGGGAACACTTCCCAGGGAATCGGTGTCTAAGACAATAGAGGGCGCGGTACAGGCCGGATTTTTCCGGTATTTGTTCCCTATCCCGCGCACTCGATGGAAGCAACAATCCTCACGGCGACGGATCGTGAGGCGAGTGGCCGTGGCGGCAACCGGGGCGAAAGCTCCGGCGGAGAATGGCGGATGCCAACTCTCCAGCGGTTGCGGTATTGTGGGAGGACACTGAATTGCAGGCGGACCTCACCATGGGCAATCTTGCCAGCGCGCTCACGCTGCAATCGGAAGAAGCGGCCCTGATCGCTGAACTTCAGGCCGGTTCCGAAGATGCATTTGCGTGGCTGATCGCGCGCTTCCATCAACCGGTCTATTCGCTGCTGGCACGCGCCGTGCAAGACCGGGGCGACGCCGCCGACCTAACTCAGGAAGTCTTTGTCAAGGTCTTCCGGGGGGTGCGGAGTTTTCACGGCGAGTCGTCGTTGCGGACCTGGATCTACCGCATCGCCCTGCACGAGGCCAGCAACCAGCGCCGCTGGTGGATGCGCCACAAGCATCAAGAGATCCCCCTGGAGCAGGATCGGGCGGAGATGGAGTCTGGCCAGCCGGTGCGCCTGCGCGATCTGCTGGTGGACCCGGCCGAGTCGCCCTACCAGATGGCCGAGCACGAGGAGAACCGGGCGCGCGTGGAAGCGGCCCTCGACCTGGTCCCCGAGCCCTATCGCACTACATTGATTCTGCGCGATATAGAAGGATTCGTTTACGAGGAAGTGGCGGAGATGCAAGGCGTGAACCTGGGAACGGTGAAATCGCGGCTGGTGCGCGGACGCGCCTGCCTGAAGGCGATCTTGACCGCTCCGGTTCAATCTCCGGGTTGCACGGGATTCGACATGCCCCTGGGAGAGGAGGCGCGATGAACGGTTGCAAGGCAGTGCAGTCGAAGTTTACGGAATATCTCGACGGGCGGCTGAACGGACGCGAGATGCAGCGCATTGGCGCGCACCTGGAAGATTGCCGCAAATGCTCCGGCGAGTGGAAGGCGATCGAAGAGACGCACGCGGCGCTGGCCGCTCTCAGCCCCTTGAAGGCGCCCGAGGATCTGGCCCTGCGCATCCGCGTAGCCATCAGCCAGGAGTGCGCCCGGCGGCGTCAGGGCCTCTTCGATGGCTGGGATCTGGTCTGGCGCAATACCCTCGGCCCCTTCCTGCTGCAAGCCTCGGCAGGCTTTGCCAGCGCGGTGCTGCTGATGGGCACGGTGATCTTTTTGGTGACCATGTTCGCGCAGCCGCAGGCGGCGCAGGCCAAAGAAGACGAGCCCCTGGGCAACGCCAGCGCGCCTCGTTTGCTGTACTACTCCAGCGGGGCAGGGGACAGCACCATCGCCGATCTTTCCTCTCCGGTGATGGTCGAGGCCTATATCAACGGCTCCGGCCGGGTCTACGACTACCGCATCGTCAGCGGTCCCACCGACGCCGCCACCCGCGCCCAGATCGAGAGCCAACTGCTCTACGGCGTCTTCGCCCCGGCCCGCTTCTTCGGCCAGCCGGTGCGAGGAGTCGCGGTCATCTCCTTCTCTGGAGTTTCGGTGCGGGGATAGGGACGAGGGACTAAGGAACTGAGGGACTAAGGGACTAAGGGACTGAGGGACTAGAAACACGAACTCGGACAAACCTTCCGCCCCGGCAGATTTGCCGGGGCGGAGTCGTCTGCAGAAAAGACTCAATCGGAGGAAGAGCCCAATAAACATCTCGTCGGAGTTTGACCCGCTGCAAATAATCGATGGGAGGCGTTTTCATCCCGTGCCCAAAGAGTTAGGTGTACGCGTTGTGATCGCCATTCGACGGCTTATCTTAAAGATGCCGGCTGTGCATGCGGCATGGTTCCGGGATTTGGGAGATTGTTTGCGATGGCGACCCTACGCTGCCGATCTGCGATGGATCAGGCGCCAGTTCACACATCCCGAACGCAGGGTTTGGGGCGCCCTTATTTCTACGGTTAAGAAGGGGGCTGTTCGCCGCGCGGCGCTGATCCATTTTTCGCTGGAAGTCCATTGGATCGGGCAAAAAGAGGGTATGATGGGTCGGCAAAGATTTTTTCATTATTCAAGATGGCTATCGGAAAATTAAAAACGCGGTATCTTGTCCTCTCCCTGGGAGTTGCGCTCCTTTTGGCGCTTTTGCTGGCGCGTCTGCTTTCTTTCTCCTACGGTATCGGTGCGCAGAAGTGGTTCTTCCGGCACGGCGCACCCGCACACCATTCGTTCGCGTCGAAGCCGATGACGAGCACGATGGCGTGGACAGACCGCTTTGGCGACGGCACGCCGGATTTTCTGCGCCTTACCGATTCCGCCGACCAGACGGCCTTTCGCCAGTGGTTCACGGCCATTGCCGAGTTTCAGGCGATGCGTCCGCAGGCGGAGGTTCCCGCTGAGATTGCCGATTGCGCCAGTCTGTTGCGCTACGCCTATCGCGAGGCTCTGAAGCGCCACGATGACTCCTGGTATCTGGCTACCGGCATCGAGGTGATGGCGCTGCCGGGTGAGATTCGCGCCTGGCACTATCCCGATACGCCGCTGGGTGCAGGGCTCTTCCGCGTTGCTCCGGGCAGCTTCTCACCCGCCGACATCGGCAACGGCGCCTTTGCCCAGTTTGCCGACGCCCGCACCCTAGTGGAGCTTAACGCCTACCAGGTTAGCCGCGACGTCGAGCAGGCCCAGCCGGGCGATCTGCTCTTCTATCGTCAGTTCGGCCAGTCTTCTCCGTGGCACTCGATGATCGTGGTGTCGGGGGGAAGGCAAGGCCGTGTGGTTTATCACACCGGTCCCGATCACGGCCGGCCCGGCGAACTGCGCCGGGTGCTACTGGCCGAACTGCTCGATCATCCCCAGCCGCAGTGGCGTCCACTGGCGGCCAACCCCAACTTTCTCGGTGTCTACCGCTGGAATATTCTGCGAGGAAACCTATGAGGTTGCAGAAACTCTCTTCCTTTGCGCTCTTGCTGTTGCTGGCCGGCAGCATGGCCGCCGCCGAAACCCAGGATGCGCCGCGCAGCTTCTCGCTCTCGACTACCCGCACCTTTGCACCCGGCGAGAGCGTGAAGATTCAGCTTTTCGCGCGCAATGTGCCGGCGCTGGAGTTTCGCGTCTACAAGGTGCGCAATGTGGAGAAGTTCTTTACCGCGATGAAGGACCCGCACAGCTTTGGCGTGCAGAGCCAGTCGCCCGCCGAGCAGATCGACAAGCGCACCTTCCTGGAGTGGCTGCACGACTTCAAAGCCGATCTCTGGTGGCGGGTGCGCCATTTCTTCCGCGGCCAACTAACCGATGAGGCGCGCGACAGCCTCCGCGAGGGCCAGGGCAAGCTGGGCAAGCGCAGCCAGGTGGTGGGCGCCTCCGAGTTCGCGCGCGTTCCGCTCTTGAACGAGAGCCAACTGGTGGCGCGCTGGAAGCTGATCACGCCGCCGACCTTGGTCAGCGAGACGCAGCAATTGCCCATCGACGGGCTGGACGCAGGCGTTTATCTGATCGAGGCTACCGAGGGCGCCTACAAGGCCTACACCGTGGCCATCGTCACCAGCATCGTGATGGTGGAGCGGGTGGAAGACGGCAAGGTCGAACTCTATGTGGCCGACCGCAAGACTGGCGCGCCCATCGAGGGCGCCGCAACAGGTTTGTGGATTGGCGGCAAGCGCCAATCGGAGGCAAAGACCGGCAGCCAGGGCATGGCCTCGCTGACTTACATGACCCAGCGCATCGCCAACGGCGCCGAGCCGGAGAATGTCTGGATACTGGCCCATCATGGCGCCGATGCGGCGATCCTGACGCCGATGTCTTACAGCTTCTATCCCGAAGGACCGAGTAGCTTACGCAGCTATGTGTACACCGACCGGCCGGTCTATCGGCCCGGACACACGGTGCACATCAAGGCGGTTCTGCGCCACGAGAAGAGCGACGCGTTGGTTCTACCGGAGGAGAAGACAGTTACACTCACCGTCAACGATGCGGAAAACAATGCCGTTTTTCATAAGGATCTGCCCGTCTCGGCGCACGGCACGGTGGTTGCGGATCTGACCTTGGAAAACGATGCCGCTTTGGGCTACTACAACATCCGCATCACATGCAACGGCGAAAATGCAGGGTACGGCAACTTCTACGTCGAGGAGTACAAGAAGCCCGAGTACCAGGTCACGGTCAAACCCGCCGCGCAGCGGGTCTTGCAAGGCAACTCGATGCAGGCGGTGATCGAGGCACGCTACTTCTTTGGCGAGCCGGTGGCGGGAGCCAAGGTCAAATATGTAGTCCATACCTCGACCCATTACTGGTGGGACGAGGAGGAAGAGAGCGATGCGGAAGGCGGCGAGGGCGCGGAAGGCGAAGACTCGGATTATGCCTGGGATTCGTCCGAGCAGCAGGAACAGGAGGGCGTCCTGGATAGCGAAGGGCGTCTGAGCGTCAGCCTGCCCACCTCCATCGATTCGAAACATCGCGATCAGGACTACCGCATCGAGGCGCGGGTTACCGACGCCGCCAACCGGGAGGTGGCCGGCCACGTCAAGGTGCTGGCGACTTACGGCTCCTTCCGGCTCTCCGCCGAGCCCACCAGCTATGTTTTTAGCCCCGGCCAGACGCCCAAAGTGAAGATAACGGCGGTGGATTACGACAACAAGCCGGTGCAGACGGCGGTTCATCTTGCGGTTAAGCTGACGCGTTGGGATCGCAACACGTATACACGTTCCGAGGTCGACACGGGCAGCAGCGATGCGCGAACGGGAGCCGATGGAACTGTACTCGTCGATCTGCCTATGGTGGGCACTACACAAAACGGAGACTTTGAGATCCTGGCTAGCGCCGAGACTCCGGAGAATCGCACCGTCGAGGGCCGTACCTGGGTGTGGATCTGGAATGGCGGCGGCGAGTGGACCAACCAGAATACAGAGGCGCAGATCGTTGCCGACAAGAAGAGCTACCAGGTGGGCGATGTGGCGCATTTGCTGCTGGTCACCGGGCTCAAGGATTCCTGGGCGGTGGTGACGGCCGAGGGCGACAGCGTGCAGTCGCGGCAGTTGATCCACGCTACCGGCGAGAGTTTCCCCTTCGACATTCCCATCACCAGCCTGGCGCAGCCCAACCTGTTGATCAATGCGGTGATCGTCCACGAAAACCAACTGATTACGGCGCAAAAAAGCCTCAAAGTTCCGCGGGTGGAGCGTACGCTGACCATTACCGCGACGCCCAATAAACCCCGCTATCTGCCCGGTGAGAAGGGCAGCTTTGACATTCGGGCCGTAGACGCGGCGGGCAAGCCGGTGGAGGCGGACCTGAGCTTTGGCGAGGTGGACGAGGCGCTCTATTCCGTTCGCCCTGATGAGAGCGGAGACATCGTCGCTTCCTTCTATCCCACGCGCTCGGTCTATTTGCAGCCTGAAACTTCTTTTGAGTACTACTTCCACGGCGAAGCAGGAACCAAGAGCCCGCTGCTGGCGCGGATGAACGATGGCCTCTTCCATCCGCGCATGGCGCAGGTCAAGCCGGGCTCGGATCTGGTCGTTCCCAAGGTGCGCAAGGCCTTTCCCGACACCGCCTACTGGAATCCCACCGTGCGCACCGGCCCCGATGGCCACGCCCGCGTGGAGTTCAACTTCCCCGACGCTCTGACCACCTGGCGCACCACCATTCGGGCCATGACAGACGACGGCAAGGCCGGCGGCGTGGTGACCCGCGTGCTGGTGCGCAAGAACCTGATCGTGCGGCTGGCCGCGCCGCGCTTCTTCCGCAAGGGCGACGAGGTCACGCTTCGCGTGCTGGCGCACAATTACCTGGAGAGCGCCAAGGATGTCACCTTCGCCCTCGATGTGCAGGGACTTCAGGTCATCGGCGGCCAAACGCAGAAGGTCAACGTTCCAGCCAAAACCGAGAGTTACGTCGATTGGCGGGTGCGGGCCAACGCCACCGGACAGGCGGTGCTGACCGCCAAGGCGCTAACCAATGAAGAGTCCGACGCGCTGGAGATAACGCTGCCGGTGCTGCCTTTCGGCGTCAAACAGCGGGCAGCGGGAGCGGGGGTCATCTTCTCCGGCGTCGGCCAGAACCAGTGGGGATTTGGCTATCCTGGCAGTTCCGACCCCGGCGCGCGCGGCGTCACCGTCACCATCGCGCCCTCGGTGGCGGCATCGGTATTCAGTGCGCTCGATTATCTGATCGGCTACCCATGGGGCTGCACGGAGCAGACGATGTCCAGCTTCTTGCCCGATCTGGCCGTCGCCCGGGCCGTGGATCAGCTCCACGTGAAGTCCCCCGTCGACCGCAAGCTGCTGGACGATATGGTCAAGGCGGGCCTGGAACGCCTGGGCAGCTTCCAGCACGAAGACGGGGGCTGGGGCTGGTGGCCCGACGATCCCAGCCGGGTCTTCATGACCGCCTATGTGGTGAATGGTTTAGGCGTGGCCAGCGTCGATTGGGAGATCGATAAAGACGGGCTGCAGAAGGGCCGAAACTGGCTGCTGGCGGCTTTGAGCGCCCACCCCGAGATGATTCCCGATCTGCGCGCCTATGTGGTGTATTCCTTAGCCACTACCGGCGGCGCACCCAAGGAGTCTCTCGACAAGCTCTGGGACGACCGCAACCAGCTCACCGACGAGGGTCTGGCTCTGGCTGGTCTGGCGCTGGACGCCGCCGGCGATGCGCGCGCCCACGAGGTTGCGCTGCTGCTGGAGAAGCGCGCCAAAGTCACCGACTCCGCCGCCTACTGGGAGTCGAATTACGACGGAATGATGGAGTATTGGTACGACACCTCGGCCGAGACCACGGCCTTTGCCCTCAAACTGCTCATCCGTCAGAACCGCTCCAGCGGTCTGCTGCCCAAGGCCGCGCAATGGCTGGCCCTGCATCGAGACGGCGATTACTGGTACAACACCAAACAAACCGCCATGGTGATCGAGGGGCTGACCGACTACCTGGCGCTCAGCGGCGAGTTGGCCAACACTTCGGACGTGGAAGTGCTGCTGAACGGAACCAGCCTGGGCCGCCATCGCTTTGAGCCCGGCGATGCCTTTGCTGCTCCATGGAAACTGAAGATTCCCGCGGCGCAGGCCGGAGCTGGCGGGCAGATCACCATCCGCAAGAGCGGTAACGGGATCACCTACTGGTCGGTGGAGAATCAGTGGTATGCCGCCGACAAGAAGCTCTTCCAATCGGGCCAACTGGCCCTCAACATCACCCGCGACTACTACCTGCTGGCCAAGCGGCAGGCGCAGGGCGGCCCCATTACTTACGATCTGACTCCGCTGCGGGGCCCCGTCCATGTGGGCGATATTGTGGCGGTGAGGCTGGCGGTGGGCGGCTCGGGGTGGAAGTATTTGCTGGCCGAGGATCCCATTCCCGCAGGCACGGAGTTCCTGGAGCGGTCAGATCTTTATAAGCTCAACAACAAGCCCGACTGGTGGGCCGACTGGTTTACTCGCAAGGAGTTCCACGACGACCGGGCGGCCTTCTTCAACACCGATTTCAGCGACCGCCGCGAGTATGTCTACCTGCTCAAGGTGGTCAACCCCGGCAAATTCCAGATCAGCCCGGCGCAGGCTGGACCCATGTACCAGAGCAACGTGCAGACAACCACCGATCCCGCCTTCCTGGAGGTGCAACCGTGAATCTCTTCAAAGACCTGATGCGCCGTTTGCTCCGCAGCCGCGGCTGGATCGCCGCCCAGTTCGGCGGCTCGCTGCTGCTGATTCTGCTGGGGCTGGCCTGGACCCGCCTGCCGGAGAAGCACCTCTGGCAGGTGGCGCTCTCGCTGCTGCTGCCGCTGCTGCTGATTGCCGCGTTTCTTACTTTGCAGGCCGCGACGATGCGGCGCATGGCCGGCGAATCCGATGAGCGCTCCTCGCTGGCGCTGGGCGCGGCATCGCTGCTTGTCTGGGTGCTGGTGGGCTGGGCGGCCTGGCTGCTGTTGAACTGGTGCGACGACCAGTTCGAGACCTGGGCCAGCTTCCTCAACTCGAAGGCGCCTGCGCATTGGCGGGCGAAACTTCTCACGGAAGCGCACATTCAGCACTGGCTGATCCTTCTGGAGTGGGTATGCCGCTGGATCGTCGTGCCAGCCAAGGTGATTCCCTATGCAGTGGCTTCGGCGCAGTGGAGTTGGCGCTTGCCCTGGCGAAGAGCGCTGCGCCTCTTGTGGAATTGGCGCTGGTGGTTGGGAGTGGTTGTCGCGGCACTGGGCGGGGTCCTGCTGCCCTCCCACTTCTTCAACGGCACTCCGCATGGAACAGCATCGGCACAGTTGTGGGCGGTGGGCCTGAAACTGACTGGAGCTTACCTTCTCGCTGTGTGCTTCTGGGTTCTGCTGCTGGCCTGGGTGGCGGCGCTCTTCGGTCGCCAATCCCGCCCGGCAGATCCAGAACTTACAGAGGTTCCAGTGCTGGTTGGCCCGCCGGAACCAGAACTGCAAGCCGCAGTAAAACTGCCTTTACCGGAAGAGAGTGAGCGCACTTTGGGGGACGCCGGATCGTAGCCACTCCAGCACCTGGGTTCTGCCGTAGTGGTCGAGCATCTTCTGCGCATACCAGCCGGCGGCCCGGTGGGCGGCTTCCGACTCCGCTTCGCTTGCCGGGTGGGCCAACTTTGTGTCAATGAGATCCAAGGTGAGGGACGGTCTTTGCCCCAGCTTCGCGTCGCCCGACCAGGCCTCGGCCAGCCCTTCGCGCAGCCAGAGCGGAGTCTTCGCCGTGGCCCGGCTCTCGACCAGGGCGTGCAGCAGCTCGTGGCGCAGGACGGACGCGAGCATCTTGCGCGCGGCTAGCGTACGCAGCGGCTGCGTCCCGATCCAGCCCGCCTCGGTGAAGGCCGCCACCCAGCCCGGCGCCAGGGTGCCGTCACGAAATGCATGGGTGGAGCGGAAGGCGCGCATCGTCAGCGGAGCGGCGGTCTGCAAGCCGGAGAGGCGTTCGGCCTCGTCCAGAGCCTGTTGGATCGCGGGCAGATAGGTCGCATCGGCGGGTTCCAGCGTTTGCAGTTCAAAGCCATTCCCGGCCAGACTCTGCCACGCAACCCCGGTGACCTCGTCCGCCGCCTGCGCGGCGGGGAAGTACTGGGCTAAAATCTGGCCATGATTCAGACCCTGGTGAGCCATCTCTGCCGCGCCGTTCTGGCAGAGGCCGACTCCGTGCCCCGAGCCTCGCCCATGAAAGAGAAAAAGATCGCCCTGGCGTGAGACCTCGAACCAGGTGCTCAGGATGCGGTTCCAGCCCAGCGCCCGCCCCACCGCAAGCCGAAAATCCTCGGCTGCGATCTCGGTCTGATCCAGGCGCAGTGTCACGGCGCGGCCCGATTCGCCCCGCCGCGCTACAGCAAGGTTCTTCCATCCAGGCCTGGCCAGACCCTGTGCCGCTAAGGCCGAGGTCAGCTCCGCAAGCGAGAGGCTCGCCGACCACTCCCGCGCGCCCCGTGCCGTGCAGTAGTTGTCGGGGTGCGAGGTGAGCCAGGGCATCTGCGGGTCATTACGCGTGGGCTGCCATACCTCGTTGGGATCGGCGGTTCTGCCCCCGCAATCCTGATGGAACCAGGCGGCGGCACGGCGGCCGTGGAACCACAGCGTCTCTCCCACGGTGGCCAGGGTGGCGGCGTGCGCGGCGTTCTGCCGGTTGGGTACGCCGTTCCAGTGCAGAAACTGGCAGTGAGTCGAGTCACAGAGGTCGTACTCGGCGTGGCCGTGGCTCTGATGCAAGGCGAAGCTGCGCACCACGATGGCCAGCGCGCGCAACGACTCTCCGCTGTCGGCGCTGCTGCTCTCGCTGGCCACCACCCGCTCCACGTAACTCTCGACCGGCAGCGTGACACTCAGCAGCAGCGCGCCGGAATGCGCCGAAATGCGCAGCGGGTAGGAAATCGCGAGCTTTTCCCCATGCGCTTCCAACTGGATAGAGCCATTAAGAAGCACCAGCCCGTCGGTGCGACGAGCGCCGATCAAGAGACCGTCGCCTGCCGCGGCGATGCGGACTGCGCCCGTCAACGCTTCGGCCTGGCACTGCGGGCAGAGTTGCATCGTAGCTCTGTGCCCCGGCTGAGGAGTGATCGAAATCTCCTTGTCGCGCCACAAGGTCCAGAGCCCAACGCGCAGGGTAGCCGCACCAGGGGCGTGGACGGGCCGCGGTTCCGTGCTCTTCGACGCAGCCCGGCTCGACAAGAGTGCGAGCAACAGTGCGCCCATAAAAAGCCTGTGGCGCATCTTCATCTTTTCCTCAACGGCGATGCGGCCAGCAGCGTTGCAGCGATACGGGCGGCGTCGGAGCCGTGCGCAGAGGGCAGATAGACGGCGATCACTACCCGTGGCGATTCGGCCGGCGCGAAGCCCACGAACCATCCGTGGCTCGGTCCGCCCGGCTGCGAGAATGCGGTTCCCGTCTTGCCGGCAACCGCAACGCCGCCCAAGCCCGCCAGCCCGGCCATGCCGAAGTCGGTAGAATCTTCCAGCCCGCCACGAACCGTCCGGGTGGCAAGGGAGTCGGGATGGGCGACGAATTGCAGCGCCAGCCAGCGATAGGCCGCCGCCAGTTCCAGCGGCGTTACGCGAATTCCCTCCACTCCGAGCAACGTCAACCGCGTCTCATCGACGGTGCGAGGTTCGCGAAACTCTGCGACGGCTTCTTCTCCATCAGCGTTCCGCGCCGTCTTGGCCAGGCCTGTTAAGGAGAGCACTCCCGAGGGAGCCAGAAGCAGACGCAACTGCGCCGGCGGCAGCGCAGCGGCCAGGTTGGCAAAATAGGTGTTGCACGACCAGGCCAGCGCCTGCCGCGCATCCATGGGATCGCTGGGGGGATGAGAGCAATTCAACGGATGGCCCTGAATCTGCAAGATTCGATTGCAAGCGATTCGTCGCTCCGGGCTCCACAGTCCGCGCGCAATGGCCCCGTAGAGGATCAGGGGCTTGAGCGTGGAACCGGGAGCCGCCAAAGTATTGACTGCCAGGTCAAGATGGTGGGAGGCCAGCAATTGCCCCGTGGATAAATCGACAACAACGATCCTTGCCGCGGGCGCCGCACTGGCCGCCTGTACCGTCGCTGTTGCCCAGGAAGAACCCTTCTGAGAAATACAAACGCAGCTACAACAAAGTGCCAAAGCAAGAATAGCCGGCTTCAGAATACTGTTCACAGAATAGGTGGCCACGGCTTGTCAACTTTCTTTGCACCAACAGTCTACTTGATAGGATCACGAACATAGATGCCCGAAGGAGAGTGGAAAGTCGTGCGATCCGATCTCATTCTTAGCTCCTATTCTCCTTGTAAGGCATAAAGCGTGATTGACATGGCTGGGAATAACTGGTCCTTCACCAGGCTTGCGCTTGCCTTCTCGCCCGGCCTCGATGCCGTGACCGCAGAAAGTGTGTGAATCTGCGCCAGATCCGCGCCGCTGTATTGAAACACCTTCACCGGTCCCTTGATCTTGAAATGGTCAAGCGCCAAATCCGCCCGCAAGTCGCCGAAGGTTTTGTTAATCACCACCACAGTAATTACATGATCGGCCGTGCGCCGCGCCGCATAGACGGCCAGCTTGCCCTGATCCGCGCTGGTGGCGGCAAGGCTGGTATCGCCAAACTCCGCGCCGGCGTCGTCGTAATTGCGATAGATCTTGAAAGCAAACATCAAGGGGGAGTTCAGCTCCGGCGGTCCCCACAGTGCGCCGAGATCCAGACCCTCGCGCCCAAATATTCCTAAAATGTCGGCTTGTGCTACCGCTCCGCTGATATGTTCCGGCGCGCCCCAGTTGTACTCGGTGATCGCAGTCTTGGTCCCCGGATAGTTATCCGCAACCCAGTTCTTCATGCGGGGAATCATGCGCGGCGCAAGCGGAAACATGTAGTTGTTGGGGTCGCGGAAGCGCGGGTCGGTGTAGGTTGGATCCCAGAACACGCGCGTCGAGTCAAGGACCGCTTTTTGTTGAGCGCTTGTTCCCGCCGGCTTCAGCCCCGCATCGTTGGCGGCAAAGTAGGTGTGCACGTCGAGGTAATCGAGAAACCGCGTATGCTGCGGGTCGGCATCCTGCGCCGCTTTGAAGGCGCGCAGATAGTAATCGATCAAGGGAAGGTTGCCATGCGCCTTGCGGTCGATGGGGCCGCTCGCCGCCTCCGACCAATGCTCCTGAAACCACTGCAAGTCCTTTTTCGAATAGAAGTAAGTAAACCAATAATCGATCACCAGCCCGCTAACTTCGGCCGTGGGATCGGCGGCCTTGATTGCTTTGGCCACCTTCAGTCCGTTCTCTGTGATCTCGTCATAAGTGAAGGGCAATGGATGCACGTCGCGATGCATCTTGTCCCACCACGTTGGCTCGTTGTCCAGCGCGTAGATGGCCACGCCGCCCTTCGCGGCACTGCCGAACCTGCTCACCAGATACTTCACCCAATCCGAGGTCCAGCTTGCATCGATGGGCATGCAGGTATCGGTGGGATCGTTGTTCGTGATCTTCGTTCCGTCCGGCTTGATGCCGTTTCCGAAAGCCTTCCAATAGGGGTCGGTCTTCTGCTGGGCGCCGTACTTTGCAACCGAAAAGCTGGAACCGCGCGTACGCGATTTGGCCACCCAACCGATGATGGGTACGGACAACAGGGTCTTGGCGCCGACGGCCCGATCGCCGATAACTTGCGTGTTGAATTCGGATTCATCGGGATAATGCGTATTTTTGTTGGGGGCAACTTCAAAAAACCAATCGTCGCCAAGATTGGAGACATCGAGCTTGTAGTTGTACAGGGTGTATCCGTCTCCGCCCCAGCGGTTCAGCGGCAACCGCACTTCTTTGGCCACCTTCGCCGCCTGGTGCTGCGGGTCCGATAGCCGCCAGGAGTTCATTCCGTAGATAAGCGGGCTGATGGGATGCGTGGGCGCGGCCAGATCCACCAAAAGTTTCGGACCCTCGCCCACCGGCGGCGCGGAGAGTGTGATGATTGCGCTTGCCGACTGGCCGGGTTCGGCTGTGCTCGTAGCTTTCAGAGTTACAGCCGCCGGCTCTGGATAGGGAGTGATATACAACCCGCTGCTGCTGATGGTGCCCAGCGAGGCGTTGCCGCCTTCCACGTCATTGACCGACCATTTGATTGCGGTGTTGAATGTTCCCGTTCCCGAGACGGTCCCGGTGAATTGCCGGCTGTCGCCGGGAGACAAAGTGGCATGATCGGGCTCGATCTTGACTCCGGTCACCATGCCCGCAGACGGAGACGGAGGCATCGGTTCATGTATTCTTGGTTCCTGTCCGCTCAAACTGACCGCTGCAACGCTCAGCAGGATTGCCAATCTGCTGTTGACCCGGTAGCCTGCTGCCACCTTTTTTCTGCGCCCGCGCGCTATATCCTGGATGGCAAAACACATCGCGGCAGAATGCCCGCTGCTCAAGGCCATATCGCCCCCCCATCTATGATTTATCGATCCGCCACGAAGTTTAACAGCCTCATCCCCTCCTTTTCTGGGAAATCGAAGGCATGTCACGCGCAGATGTGAGATTTCTCACTCAATCCTGGGAGGGACTACAGGCTGGTTAATCGACCCATGAGCATCTTTTCTGCCCCGGCGAAACCAGTTTTGAGGCCGCTCTCGAACGGGCAGGACGGAAGGGGCGATCCGGCTTACCTGTCGCCACGGCTACTCTAGCCGTCTGGCGACGAACGGGGTACACTTGGTTATGTTGATGGAAATGTTGGATCGCAGATCCCTAGAAGCCATCTCATAAACTGGCTTTGAAAGGGCACGGCTTTAAGCGTGCCGCAAAATGCCCCCAAGAAACCGGGTGCTTTAGCCCGAGAGGAACGCTTCGCACGGACTGAAGGGTTTTTGAGATGGCTTCTGCTCATGGCTGTTCGTTTTTCGCGTGTGGAGGCCTCTCGCCGGCGGCAGGCATTGGAAGTGCAGATGCACAAGGATGCGAACCGGGTGCAGCGGCTTAAAAAAAGCCAGCGTGCCGTAGACCCGCTTTGAGAGTAAGAAATCTCGAATCAGCCATTTTTGAATATTTAAGAGCGTTACACGCACATTTGGGCCTGTACCTCAACGGTTAGAGCAGGGGACTCATAATCCCTTGGTTGGGGGTTCGAATCCCT
>Ga0181519_10002664_pt1 | contig 15018 bp, 17 predicted proteins | sample PEATcosm2014_Bin_26_FD_121102 | JGI IMG/M metagenome (GOLD analysis project Ga0181519, IMG submission 121102) | Peatland microbial communities from MTU Mesocosm Facility, Houghton, MI, USA - PEATcosm2014_Bin02_10_metaG | ecosystem: Environmental > Terrestrial > Soil > Wetlands > Peat | place...
CACTGGCGATAGTCGGCTCCCTCGCGTCCGCCTCCCCGGTGGCACCCCTCGTGCTTGCGGGCCTCTGGGGCGTGGTCGACGGTCCCTCCTGCCATCGCCGTTCCCCCTCGTCATCGGGATCGCAGTGATGGTCCTTGGCGGCTCGCTGGTCCAATCCGTCGTGGCCGGCGTCCACCGCGTCAGGGGAACGAGCCCTCGAGACAACCCTGCGTTCACGCTGGCGGATGCGCCTGCAAGGTCCTGCGACAGGCAGCGGTCGACGTGGAACGACGCCAGCCCGCGCCTACGATTGAGCCACTTCTCGCTCTGTGGTCTAGTCGAGCTCGTGAGGGGACCATCGTGGAGAAAACGACGGGTCGAAGGCGGATCAGCCGGTTCCTGCATCTGATCGGTGAGGCAACCTCGCGGGCGTCGACGGCGGGTCTCGTCACCCTCGCAGTGGTCGGTTTCCTCGTCCTGCTCGCAGTCAACGGCTTTCCGATCAGGTGGGAGGACGCATTCTCTGTCGCGGCATCCGCGATCACGCTCGGCATGGTGTTCGTCATCCAGCACACGCAGAGCCGCCAGCAGGTCGCGACCCAGCTGAAGCTCGATGAGCTCATCCGGGCCGTCCCGCGGGCGGACGACCTCCTCATCCACGTCGAGGCGGCGGACGACGATGAGCTGATCGCCATGGTCAAGGAGGGCATCGAAGAGCACTCGGCCATCCGTGAGGCGAGCAGCGAAGACGTCCCTCTTGAGGGTCGCCCGGAGCCAGACCCTGGCTCATCTTCTGCGTGAAAGTGCGACGCAGCCTTCGCATGCACCCGAACCGCCTCGTCGCCGGCCGTCGCAAGCCCAACAGACACGCCGGGCACGACTTATCCTGCCTCGGTGGACCTGCAGGTCACAGGGGAGATCTGGCATTGGCGGGGACCATCGCCGTTCCATTTCGTCACGGTCTCGCGCGATGCGTGCACGGAACTGCAGGCGATCTCGCCTGCCGTGACCTACGGCTGGGGCATGATCCCGGTCACGGCCAGGATCGGCTCGACCACCTGGTCGACATCACTCTTCCCGAAGGACGAGACGTATGTCGTGCCCGTGAAGGTCTCCGTCCGGCACGCGGAAGGCCTAGTACTCGGTGACGTCGTCACCATCCACCTGGTCGTGGTGCCTGCCGCCGGCCGATGAGTCGATGGCGGCGCGGCACTGCGCGGCGCGAGACGCCCGGTGGCTCCAGCGCGGCGCCATCGAGCATGTGTCAGCGCAGCGCAGCGCAGCGCAGCGCAGCGCAGCGCTGCGCGCGGGATCTGTCGCGACCGCTGGCTCCGGCTCCGATTCGCGTCGCCAGGCTGGCCGGGTCCCGACACGGGGGAGCCGTCGGTGCATGCCGCCCAGACGCATGTCACAAAGGTCTTGGGACCCACGCCGTCGGTTCGCGTCGCAACGAGGCGGTGACTGCCCGCGACGCTGACGACGCCGGCATGCCCGGGCAACCAGGTGTGCGCAGCGGTCGCAACCCGTACTCCCGGTGTGCGCAACCTGCGGCGAACTCCTATCGACTGAAGTAGAAGCCGGCGTCGATGTCCTCGAGGAGCGAGGGCCCGACCGGCCTCCAGCCGAGTGTCTTCGAGGTCCACTCGTTGGACGTGGGGTTGTCGAGCCCGACGAACCATGTGAGGAAGGTGAAGTGGCCGGCTGCATCGGCCTCACTGAGGCTCTCGACCGGGACGCCGAGGTGGCGCCCGATGCTCGCGGCGATCTCGCGGAACGGGACGCCCACCTCGCCGACCCCATGGAAGCGGCTGCCCGCCGGCGCGGACTCGACGGCCAGCCGGTAGAGGCGCGCTGCATCGAGTACGTGGATGCCCGGCCACCGATTGTCCCCCGACCCCACGTACGGCGAGACCCCGTTCGCGCGGGCGAACTCGATCAGCCTCGGGATGAATCCATGCATATCGGTGACCCCGTGCACCGACGGCGCGAGGCGGATGACAGCCGAACGGATGCCCCGTTCTGCCATCGCCACCGTCGCGTTCTCCGAGTTGACGCGGGGGAAGTCGATGTCGAGGACGTCGGTCTCGAGGGCGAGCCTGCCCTCCGATGAGAACACGAGCGTGCCGGACGTGATCACGAGCGGCTTGCCCGTCCCCTCGAGCACGGATCCCATCGTCTGGATGGCTTCGAGATCCGTGATGCCCGCGGCGACGAAGTCGGTCGTCGGCGAGATGTTCTGGAACGCCAGGTGGATCACCCCGTCGGCATCGCGGGCGCCGGCTGCGAGACTGTCCAGATCGGAGAGCGAACCGCGAAGCGGCTCGACGCCTGCTGCCTCCATCTTCTCGGCCGACTCGTCCGAGCGGGCAAGCCCGAGCACCTGGTGCCCACCCTCGATCAGCTCGTGGGACACGGCTGTGCCGATGTACCCGGAAGCACCCGTTACGAAGATCCTCATGTGCACTCCTCCTCGTTCGCCCCCGCACCGCGTCGTGGTGCAGGCGTGTCGTGATGTCTGGAACTGACATCACATTAGCACCTGAAGTCAGTCGCTGTCATCAGATACGATCGGACCGTGGGCAGGTGGGAACCGGACGCGCGGTCGCGCCTCGAGGAGGCCGCCCTCTTGTGCTACTTCACGAACGGATTCGACCAGACCACCGTTGCGGAGATCGCTGCTCGCGCAGGGCTCACCGAGCGCACCTACTTCCGTCACTTCGCGGACAAGCGGGAGGTCCTCTTCGGCGGAGCCGTCGAGTTCCAGGAGCACATCACGCGGGCTGTCGCGTCTGCCCCATCCGGCATGGGTCCCCTCGATGCCGCGCTCGAGGGGCTCGCAGCCGCTGGCGCACTGCTGCAGCCGTGGCGCTCGCGTGCGGTGCAGCGCAACGCGGTGGTCACGGCGAACGTCGAGCTCCAGGAGCGTGAGCTCGTCAAGCTCGCGGGGCTGGCGCTGGCGATCGGCGGCGTGCTGCGCGATCGCGGAACGCCTGACGCGGTGGCACGGCTGACCGGGGAGGTCGCGGTTGCGGCCTTTCGCACCGCCTTCGATCGCTGGGTGCACGCCGATGCCGACACGGACCTCGCGACACTCGTCCGCGCGTCACGCGACGAGCTGGAGGTCGTCACGCAACGGTGAACAGGCGACGTGGCGTCGGCCGTCCGCTCGTCGGACCTCCTAGGGTCCCCGCGATTCCTGCCGGTCTTGCCCGGTTCCGAGCCGCCACAGGTTCCAGGGCCACACGCCGTCGATCTCGACTTCCAGGCTGAAGCTCAGGATGATCCGGATCAGGACGATCATCGCGAGGACCGCGACGCTCCTCACCGTCGTGTCGACGATGATCGTCCGCACGATGTCGCCCACGATGAGCACCTCGAGGCCGAGGAGGATCGCCTGTCCGAGCCGACGTCGAAGCTTCTGATACGCACCGGGGCGCGCCCGATCGCTCAGCTTCTCGACAACGAAGTCACCAAGGGCGAAGGCCCCGCCGATCACCATGATGGCCGCACCGGTGGCCTCGACGACCTGGACGACGTCCGAGATCACCTGGTCGTACGACACGGTCATGCGTGGTCGCCTGCACGTGCGCGGTCTCGTCGAGCCATCGGCCGTCCTTTCGCCTCGCCACAGTCTCGCGCGCGGTGCGACCCGTGCAGGGCGATGCCCCGCCGAGACTCGGGCGGCCCGGCGCGTCAGTCCTCTGACGCGCCGAACTTCACAGGGAAGCTGAATCCCGCATCGAATGCCGCGTGGCAGGCACGCACGACGTCGGCGTCGAAGAGGGTCCCGGCGTTCTCATCCACGTAGGCGAGCGCGCTGTCGATGCCGAGCGCCACCCGGTACGGGCGGTGGTGCGTCATCGCCTCGACCACATCGGCAACGGCGATGATCCGGCTGGGCATCGGGATGTCGGCGCCCTGCAGTCCCGACGGGTAGCCAGACCCGTCCATCCGCTCGTGGTGCTGCAGGGCGATCTCGGGGATCGGCCAAGGAATCGATGCTTCCGCCAGGATCCTCGCTCCCACGGTCGTGTGCTGCTTCACCATCTCGAACTCGATTGCGCTCAGGGCACCGGGCCGGACGAGCACCTCGGCCGGGATGGCGATCTTGCCCACGTCGTGCAGCTCGCCTCCCTTGCGCACAAGGTCCGCGAGCGACGGATCGAGATCCAGCATCTCGGCGATCGCCTTGCCGAGGCGGCCCACGTTCGCCTGGTGTCCCGCGGTGTAGGGATCGCGGATCTCCGTGACGCTCGAGAACGCCGAGATCGTCCCGTCCAGTGCCTTGGCGAGGTTCTGGATCGACTCCACGTGCGAGAGGCCGAACTCCAGTTCCTCGGCGATGGCCTCGAGGCCCCTGATGGTCTGCTCGTCGAACGCGAACTCATGCGTGGAGCAGAGGACCAGGACTGCGTCGCGCCCGTTGACGGCGATCGGGATGGTCAGGCTGGATTCGAGGCCGTACTTGCGAGCGAGCTCCCACCACGCCGCAAGCTGCGGATCGCTCTTCAGGACCTGGGAGACCTGGGTGGACCGCGTGCGCATGCTCGTGCCGGCGAGTCCCAGTCCCGACGCGCCCTCCGCGGACCACGTGATGGCGGCCTCCTCGAAGTACCCCGTGGCACCAGCCATGTGCTCGAACTCGATCCGTGAGCCCTCGGCCACCGGTCCCATGAACCCGATGCCGACGAGCGCCAGCCGGCCGAAGCCGAGCAGCGAGTCGCAGAAGCCCTGGAGCGACTCCTCCTCGTCGTTGGAGTCGATCACCGCCTTCATGGCGCCCATCAGGACCTCGCGCATGCGCATCTCCTTGTACATGTGCGAGATGTCGTCGAAGACCGATACCACTCCGACCACGTGATCGTCCGAGAGAAGCTGATAGGAGTCCACGGACAGCCAGACCTGCGGGCGACCGGGCACGTCGATGCCCATGATCACGTCCGTGCATTCGACACCGGTCGCGAGGGTGATCGCGGCCGGCAACTCATCGGGCGGCATCGCCGATCCATCCTGACGGACGGGCTTCCACCTCCCAAGGTCGGTGACTGCGGAGTCGAGCCCGTCGCGATCGATGCCGAGGATCCGCGCGGCTGCCCCGTTCAGGTCGATGATCCGGCCATCGGGGGAGTGGAGCACCATCCCTGACTTCACCCTGCCGATGATCTCGGCGACGGTGATGAGTCGCTCCAGGGGGCTCAGTTCACCGGAGTCGGTGGTTGCGTCGGCCATGAGGCCTCCTCAGAACCGAACGCAAACTGTGCCTTTGCCGCTCGGTGCATTCACGGTAACAGCCCTGCCGGCAGGAAGGGCCACGGCATCTTCTCGGCGCGCCACTCGTGCCTGACGATCTGCACTGCGGCGCTGCGCCCGCGCCGCAGTGGTGCCGTGGACGGTGCTGCTTGGTGCGCCGAGCGTGATGCAGCGCATGACGAGGGATTCGGCGGCCATGCCGCTGGCCGCGAGTGCATCGACGCGGTGCGAGCCGGTTGGACGAGTCGGACCGGGTGGCCGAGCATTCGGTGGCCCCCGCGGACACGACCCGCGCGACACGCCTTGACGCACTCGATCTACTCGATGGGCGTCGCCTCGAGCTCGGCCAGCCGTTCGATTGCAGGTCCGAAGGTGTCCTCCAGCCAGCCGGCTGGGTCGTCGCCGACGGCGCGGGTGACGATCGTCGACACGCCGACCTTCGCGAGGGCCTCTGCCTCGCGGAGGATGTCGTCGGTCGTGGCACCCGGGGGCAACTCTGCGTGAAACGCGGTCACCTCGATCGCATTGGGGTCCCGTCCGACTGCGTCGCAGTGGTGGCGAAGGACGTCGAGCTTCTGCGCGATCACCTCTGGTCCGCCGAAGATGTTGCAAGCGTCCGCGTACTGCGCGACGAGCCGAAGCGTCTTGCGCTCTCCACTGCCCCCGATCAGGATCCGGGGGCGCGGTGCGCTCACCGGCACCGGACTGCACAGGGTCTCGGCGAGCTGGTAGTGGCGGCCCTCGAACGGCCCGTCATCCGCGCTCCACATCTGCAGGCAGATCTGGATCGCCTCCTCGAGGCGCTCGAAGCGCTCCGACGTCGGAGGGAACGGCACACCGAGACCGAGATGCTCGCGCTCGTACCACGCCGCGCCGATGCCGAGCTCCGCACGACCGCCTGAGACCACGTCGAGTGTCGTCACCACCTTCGCGAGGAGTCCGGGGTGCCGGTAGGTGACCCCGGTCACGAGCAGGCGGAGCCGCAGGCGCTCGGTGCGGCCCGCGACGAAGCCGAGGGCCGTGTAGCCCTCGAGCATCGGGTCCTCGGCCGGCGCCATCATCTCCATCTGGAAGTAGTGGTCCATGAACGACATGGTCCGCACCCCCACGGCCTCGGCACGCACGGCCAGGTCCGCGACGCCCGCGCCGATTGCCGATGCACCGCCCGCCCAGTCGAACCGCGTCACGTGGAGATCAAGCTGCATGCCCAACCTTCTAGCAGGCCGCGCTCCGCGGTGGAGCGGGGCCTACGGCCGAGCCACGCCGGCGGCATCCTTCCCCGCAGCCCGCTCCCGGTACGAGTCGACCAGCAGGCTGACGCTGACGACGAAGACCCAGAAGGGGAACACGAGCTCGATCCACGGGATGGTCGACTCGACGAACATCAGCAGCAGCCCGGACGCGAAGCCGATGGTGATCACCACGGGGTGATGCAGGCGGAGTCGAAGCGCGATGGTCGACGTCGCGATGGTGAAGACCGCCGCCATGCGAAGGGCGAACGTCGTCGCGAGCTGGAACGTGGTCGCCCTGCCGAGGTGCCACACGTTGAGCGGCGGGGCGCCGTGATCGCTCGACGCGAGGGAGATGAGCGCGCCCATGACCGCGGTCGCCGTGAACATCATCGCGACGAACAGCAGGCCGCTGCCAAGGAAAACCGTGGCGAAGAACCGGTCCTCGGCGGTGCCGATCCGCGAGCGGACGGCGCCGATGAACCACAGGAAGAAGATCCCGCTGAAGGGCACGAGCGTCAGCGCGAAGGAGACCTTTCGCCGATCCGGGGCGTTCGCGACCCACGATCCGGCCTCGTGCGGATTGACGGGCACCACCTTGTGGATCAGGAAGACGATGATGGCGAAGCTCAGCGCGAAGAGCACGCCGGCGATCCCGGCGGATCGCGGGGTCCTGAGCACGCGTGTCGGCAGCACGTCGGTCATCGCTGTCGCCCTCCTTCCAGCGTCCTCACGGGTGACGCCGGTCGCACCATGATGCTCGCTTGGCATCGGCGCGTCGCGGAAGGACCAGCCGGCACGAGCCGACTGGCTTGTCTTCTCGAACCGATCCGGCGCCGGGGGCGGCGACCTAGAACCAGGTCGAGCACCACGCGCGGCTCGGACTGTGGAACATCGCGTCAGCGCAAGGCAGCGCGTCGGGGTCGCGCACCCTGATCCAGCCTGCCCGCACGAGTGTCGACACCGACACGTCGCCCGCGTAGATCGATCCGAGGGCCGCCGCCGACAACTCCAGGCCCGGCTCCTCGTTCGACGGTGCGCACCGGACGCCGTCGGGTCCCGATTCGAGGGCATAACGACCGTGCGCGAACCCCATGGGATCATCGACCGCGAGCACCACGCGCCCGTGCGCCGCGTATGCGCGGCCTTCGAGAGCCGCGACCGCATCGAGGATCCGGATCCAGATGAAGTCGAACACGTGGGTCTGGCGCACAGCGCGGGCGTCGTCGAACAGCAGGCCGATCGGCTCGTCGACGGCACGGTTCGCGGCGACGACGCCTGTCAGGAGGTCGACCTCGGCACAGAAGGTCCAGAGCGCGCGGTACGCCCTGGGCGTCACAGCGATCAGCTCCTCGACCGTCAGCACGCCCTTGTGTCGCATGTCGGGGGCGTCGAGCGCTCCAGAGCACACCGCATAGCCCTCGACCGTCTCGTCGGGCGACACATACCGGACGCAGAAGCCTTTCTTCGCATCGACCCCCTCAGCCGGGATCTGTCGGGTGATGCGCTCCCACCATCGCGCTGACCGCTCGATCGAGCCCGGCTGGCTCACCCGGAACCGCTCGTAGACCGCCGGCCCGTCGACGCGGAGCGACTCCCAGTCTCCGATCTCGATGCGGCCCTCGATCGGGGCGATGGGACGGATGCCGGTCGTCTCAATTCGGTACCCCGCGTTCTGGATGGCGGGTCCGTAGCCGAAGCGGCCATAGATCGGGTACTCGGATGCGATCAGGATCCCCACGGCCTCGCCGCGGGCTGCCGAGTCCGCCAGGTCCTCCGAGATCATCCTGGTCAGGATCCCCTGGCGACGATGGGTTGGCGCCACCGTCACCTGCGTCAGCGCGGACGCCTGCACGACACGGGGACCCGGAACCGTGAACTCGGTGCTCCAGGAGCGCAGGGTCCCGACGATCCGCGAACCGTCGAGGGCGATGCGCGTCCGGTCGAGGTCCAGTGCCTGACGGTGCGAGGCGAGCTCGGCCGGGGAGGGCCGGCTGTGGAACCCCAGCGCGAGCTGCTCGAAGTACGCGTCGAGATCACCGGCGGTCGCGAGACGCACGTCGATCGTCACCACGGGGAGGTTACGTGATGCGCTCAGTGAGGCCCAGGGTGACCGCGCGGGAGGATCCGACGGCGCCACCGGGGATCCGGACGTCGTCGCTGGACGCATCCGCCCCGGACACACACTGGTCTCCGTGGCCGCAGGGTAGGGCTGCTGCAGCAGTCGATCGATTCCACAGTCGCCGGATCGACCCGAGACGCCCAGCCGGACCGTGCACGACGGAATTAGCGTCCGCTCGTGGAGCAGACACCCCTCAGTGATCCCCCGACGCCGCTCGTCCGTAGTACCCACGGTGATTAGACGTATGGGAACGGGCGACGACGGCCTCTCCGACGAGGCGCTCCTGACCGGGATCGCGCTCGGCGACGACCAGGCCGGACTGCTCTTCGTGCGTCGCTTCCAGCGCCGTCTCTACGGCCTCGCAGTCAGCATCGTCGGTGACGCGGGCGAGGCCGAGGACGTGGCGCAGGAGGCCTTCATGAGGATCTTCCGCCACGCCCAGATGTTCGACGTCCGTCGCGGTTCGGTCTCCTCCTGGGCGCTGACGATCACGCGGAACCTCGCGATCGATGCGACCCGGATCCGTCGCGGCGTGGCGACCGATCCCCAGGACCGGGCATTCCTCGACCTGACGAGCACGCACCTCGCGCCGGACTCGGCGGCGATCGCCTCTGAGGCCGCGGCCCGCGCGAGGTCCGCGCTGGCTGACCTTCCGGTCGAGCAGCGCCGGGCGGTCGTGCTCGCCACCCTGTACGGGCGCACCGCAGCGGAGATCGCCGAGGCAGAGGGCATCGCCCTCGGCACGGCCAAGAGCCGGATCCGCCTTGGACTGGCCAGGCTCCGCACGTCGCTCGTGGACGAGGACGCACGATGAGCCGCGACACCGGCAAGCCTGCGGAGTGCGAGCCGTACCGAGAAGACCTCGCCGAGGTGGCACTGGGGATCGCCTCGGGTCGCCGGCGCGGGGAGGTGCTGCGCCATGCCGAGCACTGCCCATCGTGCAGCGCGGAGCTGCAGCGCAGCTCGGACGCGGCCGATGCCCTGCTCGTGCTCGCACCGGACATCGAGCCACCGCTCGGATTCGAGTCGCGCCTCGCCGGGAGACTCCAGGCCGCCGAGCAGCCCCGCCGGCCGGACCGTCCCCGGCGGGCCGGCGTGCTCGCGCTCGCGGCAGTGCTCGTCGCGGTGCTCGGCTTCGCCATGGGTTTGGTGGCATCGAACCATGCGGGCACCAGCCCTTCGCAGGAGGCTCGATCGCGTCCGACCGAGGCGATGCTCAGCTCGAACGGCCAGGTCGTCGGCAGCGTCATCCTCACTGCGGGCTCACCCGCGTCGTTGATCATGACGATCGACCATGGCTGGTGGTCCGGTGGCGTCACCTGCGAGGCGATCCTCACTCGCGGGAGGGTCGAGAGGATCGGGACCTTCGCCACGGCGGGGGACTACAGCACCTGGGGAGCACCGCTCGCGGCGCCGGCAGGCCAGGTCCTCGGTGCCCGGCTGGTCAATGCCACGGGGGTCATCCTCGCGAGTGCGAGCCTTCGGACCTGAGCCGTGGGGCGTCCTCGAGGCAGTGCATCGCAGACCGGCGGCCATCGAGCTGCCACGAGGCTGGCCATGGCTGGCGGACTCCCCGAGTTCAGGTGACGCCGCGGTGATCCAATCGCGATCCCCGTCCGTAGTACGAGCAGTCCGAAGAGCACGACGAGACGATTCCGTCCGAGAGCGCGAGGAGACCAACGACATGGATGCACGCCAGTCCCACAGAGCAGCGACGCGTCGAGTCCGGGCAGGACGCATCACCGCACTCGCCGTGGCCTCAGCGGGACTGATCGCGCTGGCGGTCGCTCCGCTGGCTGCGGGAGCTGCCTCTCGCCATGCGACGAAGGTCCCCGTCATCTCGACCGCGAGGAACGCGAGCCTCGGCACGATCCTCGTGAGCGGCACGACGGTCTACACCCTGCATCCGAGCGGGACGGCCTGTGGCGCCACGTGCCTCAAGTACTGGCCGGCGGTGGTGCTGCCCAAGGGCGCGAAGAAGGCCGTCGCGGGGAGCGGCGTCAGCGCGGCGAAGCTCGGCACGGTGAAGCGGGCGGCAGGGGTGCTCCAGGTGACCTACGCCGGCAAGGCGCTCTACTGGTTCTACAAGGACAAGTCGCCGGGCCAGGTGAACGGGAACATCACCGACACGTGGGGCAAGTGGTCCGTCGTTGTCACCGCAAAGCCCACGTCGGGAACAGGCACGACGACAACCACGAGTCCCGGCGGCGGTGGCGTGGGCTTCTAGTGCCCGCGTGAACGCCATGTCGACATTCGCAGAGCCACCCTCCAGTGCCACCGCGTACCGTCCGGTCGCGCGGGTGGATCTGGATGCTCGAGCGACGCTGCGCCGGCTCTCGACGCGCGTCTACGTGCCGGCGTTCTCGATCGTCGCCGTCGCCGCTGCCCTGATCGCGCTCGGATGGTCCACCCGTTGGGGAGGCACCAGCTTCTCCGCGTCCATGTCAAGCCTCCGCATCGTCGTCATCGGTCCGGTCACCCTCACGCTCCTGGCGCTCTTCCTCGTCGTCGAGCGGCTCCGCCCGGCCCAGCGAAGGCCGCCGTTCGCCCGCGGTTATCGCCAGGACCTCCTCTACACGATCCTCAACGCGACCCTGGTCGTGCCTCTGGGGACCGCGCTGGCGCTCTCGTTCGCCGAGGTGGCGCGCCACACGCTCCCGTGGATCGTCATCCCGAGATTCGGCGCCGTGCCGCGCTGGGTCGCGATCGCCGCGATCATGGTTGCGATGGACTTCTGCAACTGGCTCGCCCACTTCGCGAACCACCGGGTGCGCGTCCTCTGGCGCTTCCACGAGCTCCACCATTCGCAGGAGGACATGAGCGTCCTGACGGTTTTCCGTACCCATCCGCTGATCCACGTCTCCTACCTCCTCGCCTTGGTCCCCGGGATCGTCCTGATCGCCAACGGCGCGGTTCCGACGACGATGCTGGTGGTCTATGCCGGCATCGTCGCCTTTGAGCACTCGAACACGAATCTCGGATTCGGCCCGCTCGGGAGGATTCTCGTGAGTCCGAACTACCACCGGATCCACCACCAGTTGGATGGTCCTCAGGACGTCAACCTCGGATTCGCCCTGACCATCTGGGACCAGGCGTTCGGGCGGGCCATCTTCCCGACCGAGGCGACGATCAGGGCTGACACGGGGCTGCCTGGGAGGACCTTGCCGGTGGAGCAGGCCACGGCGGCACCACGCCATCTCACTGTCCTCGGCCAGCAGCTCCTCGGGCCGTTCCGTCCCATGAGTCGTGGAGCGGCCATGCCGGTGTCCGATGGCGCCCGCGTCATCGAGCGACGGCCACCTTCGCCTGAGGCGGCAGCGGCTCCCCGGCACCAAGCTGCGATGCCGTGACGCCTCGACGACGCCAGCGACGACATGTGCTGGCCGCCCTCTTCAACACCCAGACCGTGGGTCGCCCGGTCGACCTTGTGCTTCTCGCGGTGCGGGTCGCCCTCGCGTGGATCTTCCTCTACTACGGCGCTGGCAAGCTGTTCGGGTCGTTCAACGGGCCGGGGCTGCACAGGACGGCCATCTTCTTCTCGAACACCGCGCACCTCCACCCCGGCGGATTCTTCGCGGTGCTCGGCGGCGTGATCGAGTTCGGCGGGGCGGTCCTCCTCATCATCGGGTTCGCCACTCGCCTCGCCGGTTTGGCACTGTTCGGCGACATGGTCATGGCGATGATCACTGTCACGTGGGCAAACGGCATCAACTCGGAGTCCCTGACGCCGGGCTACGAGCTGAATCTGGCGCTTGCAGTCCTTGCATTGGTGGTCGTCGTCATCGGTGCGGGCCGCTTCAGTGCCGATGCCGTCGTCGAACGGCGGCTGTCGCAAGCGCACCCCACCTGAACGCAGCGCATGACGACGCTGCGTGCCGCTTCACCCCGCGCCGCATTGCGTCAGAGGATTAGTGTTCGACATCCACGAGCAGGAGGGTCGCGATGTCGCGAGTCAGCACGTACCTCAACTTCCAGGGCCAGACCGAGGAGGCATTCACGCACTACCGCGACCTGTTCGGCACGCAGTTCGTGGGCCCGATCTTCCGGTTCGGTGACATGCCGATCCCCGGTGGACCGGAGCTCTCCGGCGACGATGCGAACAAGATCATGCACATGGAGGTGGAGATCACCGCTGGTCACATCCTGATGGCGACGGACATGATCGCCTCGATGGGCCAGGAGTGCCGTCAGGGCAACAACACGACGATCATGGTCGAGTGCGACACGCGCGATGAGGTCGATCGCCTCTTCGCCGGCCTCGCGGCGGGCACGGAGGAGCAGGCTCCGGCTGACCAGCCGTGGGGCCAGTACTGGTCCACCTGCCTCGATCGCTTCGGCATTCGCTGGATGCTCGCCACGCCGATGGGCGCCTGAAAAGGAGCGCAGTCGGCAGATGTCCCTGACCAGGGCGACTCAGCATCCCCGACGCGCATGTCGCTGAAACGGCCCGCATGCCGCGGCCGATGCGGACTCCGAACGTTGCCGATCCAGATGCGGTTCGAACTGGCGGCGGTCGGCGGCGGACTGCCCCTTAGCCACGCTCCGGATGGACTTCCGCGCTCATCTCGAGCCAGGACTGGACAGCCGCTGCGAAGACGCGCGGACGCTCAAGGGGAAGGTAGTGGCCGGACTCGCTTTCAGCGAGGAACGTCGCATGGTCGTACGACTCCATTGACCGAAGGAGCCCCCGGTAGCCAGCGACGCGGTCGCGGCGGCCGGCCACGAGCAGGACAGGTCCGTCGCATGGAGTCGCCTCATCCTCATCGGACAACGCGAAGCCCCGTGCTCGCAGTGTTGCGAGGAAGTCATCGTCCGTGGCGCCGACACTGTCGAGCATCTGGACGATTCGACCAGCGACCGATGCCGTCTGGAGTCCGACCGCCTGTTGAAGGTGTTCCTGCAGATCCGGCTCGACACCATCGAGCCATCCGGCCGCCGGAGCGGAATCCAGGACCCCCGAGAGGTCCCGGTCCTCCGGCAGGATCTTGAACCCCGAGCAGATCATCAGCAGCCCCGCCACGTGAGATGGCATCCGGCGCACGACACCCGCAGCCAGGTAGCCACCGAACGACCAGCCTGCGAGGAGGAAGCGCTGGTCGCCGAGTTCACCGCGGATCGTCTCGACGACACAGTCGAGGACCGCATCGGCAGTCGGTTCCGTCGCCGGTACGCCACCAGTGCCCGGGAGGTCGACGTAGAGACGCTGCGAGCCGGCGACGCCGGCGAAGGCCGGCTCGAGCGCCATGGTCATGCCGACGTGGTCGATCCCGTAGGCGGGCAGGACGACGATCGGCCTCCCGCTCCCTTGGCGGTGCACGTGGAGAAGCATGGACGCAGTCGACCAGAAGGGGCCCGTCGAGTCCAGCGACCGCACGGGCGACCGCATCGGAGGCGCCACACACGCCATCGCTCGCCGGCTGCCACACCGTCGTGGAACAATCCTGCGATGGTCGATCACGCAGATGCGGACTTGTCGGGGTCGACGTTCGAGGGCGTCGACCTGTCACGCGCGCGGTTCCATCGCACCTATCTCACGGAGGCCCGTTTCGAGGCCGTTGACCTGACGGGCGCGACGTTCCGCGCGGTCGACCTGGTCAACGTCGAGATCACCGGCGACATCGTCAACGTGCACATCAACGGCGTCGACGTGGGCCCGTACATCGAAGCGGAGCTGGATCGTCGCCACCCCGGCCGGGAGAGGATGCGGCCGATCGATCCAGACGGTTTCCGTGCGGCATGGGAGCTCCTCGAGCAGCTCTGGAGCGAGACGATCGAGCGTGCTCGTCGCCTCCCCGAAGCCTCGCTCCACGAGCGGGTGAACGGCGAGTGGAGCTTCATCGAGACCCTGCGCCACCTCGCCTTCGCGACGGATTCGTGGATTCTCCGAGTGATCCTCGGCGAGCCCTCACCGTGGCATCCGCTCGATCTGCCCCACGATGAGATGAGCGACAACCCGCACGTGCCGAGGGACCACGCCGCCCGCCCGTCGCTGGATGAGGTGCTCGCACTGCGGGCGGATCGGGTGGAGACGGTCCGCCGGCTGCTTGCCGGCATCACCGACTCGGCGCTGGGCGAGATGACCAAGCCCGTTGCGGAGCCCGGATACCCCGCGTCGGAGAGCTACCCGGTGGCACTCGTCCTGCGGATCATCATCAATGAGGAGTGGCAGCACCGGCTCTACGCCGAGCGCGACCTGGACGCACTGGGCCTCGTGGACCAATAGGACCTGCACCCTTCCGCGCGGCGAATGGCGGGGTGTTGCGTGCACGTGCCTATCGGATGGATTCGATCGCCCTTGCTACGCTGTCTTGCTCGGGAGAGGTGCGAGAGCGGCCGAATCGGACTCACTGCTAATGAGTTGACCTGGGAAACTGGGTCCCAGGGTTCAAATCCCTGCCTCTCCGCTGAGACCACAGGCGTCGTGGTGCCGGTGCGTCG
>Ga0181519_10002665_pt1 | contig 15017 bp, 14 predicted proteins | sample PEATcosm2014_Bin_26_FD_121102 | JGI IMG/M metagenome (GOLD analysis project Ga0181519, IMG submission 121102) | Peatland microbial communities from MTU Mesocosm Facility, Houghton, MI, USA - PEATcosm2014_Bin02_10_metaG | ecosystem: Environmental > Terrestrial > Soil > Wetlands > Peat | place...
GGCGCGGTGACCGACATCGTCGAGAAGGAGATGTACACCTTCACCGATTCGCTCAACGGCGACTCGCTGACCTTGCGCCCGGAGAACACCGCCGGCGTGGTCCGCGCGGCAATCGAGCACAGCCTGCTGCACGACGGACCGTGCCGCCTCTGGTACCACGGGCCGATGTTCCGCCACGAGCGGCCGCAGCGCGGCCGGTATCGCGAGTTCTACCAGACCGGGGCCGAGGCCCTGGGCTTTGCCGGGCCCGAAGTGGAGGTCGAGCAGATCCTGCTGCTGCACCGGCTCTGGCAGGCGCTGGAACTCGGGCCGGTTTCCCTTCAGCTCAATACGCTGGGCGAGTCGGCCGAGCGGCTGCGCCATCGGGAGGACCTCGTCGCCTTCCTGCTGGCCAACCGCGCCGAACTCGATGCCGACGCGCAGCGCCGGGTCGAGACCAATCCGCTGCGCGTGCTCGACTCCAAGCACGCCGCGACCCAGGCCTGCCTGCAGCGCGCGCCGCGCCTGATGGATTACCTGGGCGAAGCGTCGCTGGCGCATTTCGAGCGGGTGCAGCAGTTGCTGCGCCAGCAGGAAGTCCCGTTCCAGATCAACCAGCGCCTCGTCCGCGGCATGGACTATTACAATCTCACGGTGTTCGAGTGGGTCACGGACCGGCTGGGCGCCCAGGGAACCATCTGCGGGGGCGGGCGCTACGACGGCCTGTTCGAGCTGCTGGGTGGCAAACCGACGCCGGCGTGCGGCTTTTCCATCGGTGTGGAGCGGGTGCTCGAACTCATGGGGGAGGGCGCGGGCGACGCCGCTTCCTGCGACGTCTATGTCCTGCACCAGGGCGCCGGCACTTTCGAGGCGGCGCTGCGCGCGGCCGAGGCGCTGCGCGACGCGGGGCTGGACGTCATCGTGCATGCCGGTGAGGCCAGTCTCAAATCACAGATGAAGAAGGCCGATGCCAGTGGCGCGGAGTTTGCCGTGATCGTCGGCACCGAGGAATTGGCCGCGGCGGCCGTTACCGTCAAGGCATTGCGCACGGGCGCCGCGGCGGCCGCCTTTGGGGAGCAGGCACGGCTGCCCGCGGCCCAATTGCCCGCGCGCCTGGTCGATGCGATGAGCGTCGAGCCGGCCGAGGGCGAACTGTAGTCAATAGATACAACAACCGTACCCGGCAGGGTATGCAAATGGGGACAGGCGTCATGGCACTGGATGCACAGCAGGAAGAACAACTTTCGGCCCTCAAGGCCTGGGCGGAGCAATACGGCAACTGGATCGTGGGCATTGCCCTGGTCGTGGTGGCGGTGGCGGCTGGCAACTGGGGCTGGCGCTGGTATGTCCAGCGCGACGCGGCGGCGGCCGCGGCCCTCTACGAGCAGTACAGCGAAGCGGTGTCGGCAAAGGACGCGGCCAAGGCGCGCGACATGGCTGCCGCGTTGCTTCAGCAGCACGGCTCGAGCGCCTTTGCCACCTTTGCCGCGCTGGCGCAGGCACGCAGCAGCCTCGACGCGGGCGACATCCCGGCGGCCAAGGCGCAACTGCAATGGGTCATCGACAAATCCTCGAGCAAGGAACTGGTGACCCTGGCGCGCGTGCGCCTGGCCGGAATCCTGCTCGACGAAAAGGCCTATGCCGACGCGCTTGCCCTGTTGGCGCCCGACGCCCCCGCGGCGCTTGCGGCCGAGGTCTCGGACCGGCGCGGCGATATCCTGCTCGCCCAGGGCAAGACCGCCGAAGCGCGCAGCGCCTATGCCAAGGCCCTCGAACAGGCAGCCGCGCAAAACCCCCTGCGACCGGTGATCCAGTCGAAGCTCGATGCACTGCCCGCGGCGGGTTGAGATGCCGCCCGCCGGCCGTCGCATCCATCGCTCCCGGGAAGCAGCGCTGCGCGCCCTGCTCGCCGGTGCCGCGGTCCTTTTGGCGGCTTGCGCCTCCCCGGACAAGTCGGCAAAGCCCATGCCCCTGGCGCCCATCGCCGCGCCCATCGACGTGCGCCGCGCCTGGGAGGTCGACCTGGGCGATTCGGCGGACACTTTCCTGCGCCCGGCCGTCCTCGACAATGCCATCTACGCAGCCTCGCGGCGCGGCAACCTGGTGCGACTGGACCCTCTCAACGGCAAGGAAGTCTGGCGCGTCTCCATCGACGGCGGAATCGCCGCGGGCGTGGGCAGCGACGGCGTGACCGTTGCGGTGGCCGGGCCGCGCGGCAACATCGTCGCCTTCAATGCCGAGGGCAAGCGGCTGTGGGAGGCGCAGGCCTCCAGCGACGTGCTGGCCCCGCCGCTGGTGGGCCACGAACTCGTCCTGGTGCGCTCCACCGACCAGAGCCTGGCCGCCTACGAGGCGGCGAGCGGCAAGCGAATCTGGGTGTTCCAGAAACAGCAGCCGCCCCTGTCGCTGCGGATCGAGGCGGACCTGGCCTTCGCCGGCGACAGCGTCCTCGTGGGTTTCCCGGGCGGCCGGCTCGACGCCATCGCGCTGGCCAACGGCGCGGGGCGCTGGGAAGGCGGCGTTTCCGAGCCCAAGGGCGCCACCGAGGTCGAGCGCCTCGCCGACGTCTTTGGCGTGCCCGCGCAGCTCGACAACGACGTCTGCTCGGCTTCCTACCAGGGCCGCATCACCTGCTTCGACAACCGCAACGGCGATCTGCGCTGGGCGCGCGAATTTTCCGCCGGCGCGGGCGTCGCGATCTCGGCCGATACCGTGATCGGCATCGACGCCTCTTCCCATGTCAATGCCTTCCAGCGCTCGACGGGCGCAAGCCTCTGGCAGACTGGGGCGCTGGCCAACCGGTCCCTCAGCGGCCCGGTGATCGTCGGCAAATGGGTGGTGGTAGGCGATTTCGACGGCGTGGTGCATTTCCTGAGCCTGGCCGACGGGCGCATCGCCGGCCGCTTCGAGTCCTCCGGAGGAGCGGTCATCAGCACGCCCCAGGCATGGAACGGCGGCGTGATCTGCCAGACCGCCCGCGGACGGGTCTTTCTCCTGACGCCGGCGGGCGGATGAAACCGGCGATGGGCACCGCATGAAGCCCGTCGTCGCGATCGTCGGGCGGCCGAATGTCGGCAAGTCCACCCTGTTCAATCGGCTGACGCGCTCGCGCGCCGCGCTCGTGGCCGATGTCCCCGGCCTGACCCGCGATCGCCATTACGGTGACGGCCGCATCGGCCCGGTGCCGTGCCTCGTGATCGACACGGGCGGATTCGACCCGAGCGACGGCAGCGGCATGCAGCATGCGGTCAACCAGCAGGCCGAACAGGCCATCGCCGAGAGCGACGTGCTGCTCTTCGTGCTCGATGCGCGCGCCGGCCTTACCGGCCACGACCGGCGCATCGCCGAGCGGCTGCGCGTCAGCGGCCGGCGCATCCTCACGGTCGTCAACAAGGCCGAGGGCCTGCAAGCCGCGGCGATGGCCGAGTTCTACGAACTGGGCCTGGGCGAACCCCATCCGGTGGCCGCGGCCCATGGGGAGGGGGTTTCATCGCTCATGGACGAAGCGCTGGCGCCTTTCGTCCAGGCGCCCACGGACCTCGATGCGGCGGATGTGGACCCGGCGGGCCGGCCGCGCAACCGGGTCGCCATCGTCGGGCGGCCCAACGTGGGCAAGTCGACCCTCGTCAACGCGCTGCTGGGCGAGAACCGCATGATCGCCTTCGACGCGCCGGGCACGACACGCGATGCCATCGAGGTCGAGTTCGAGTTCGCCGGCCAGCCGTTCGTGCTGATCGACACCGCCGGCCTGCGGCGCAAGGGCAAGGTCTTCGAGTCCGTGGAGAAATTCTCGGTGGTCAAGACGCTGCAGGCCATCGACCAGGCCAATGTCGTGGTGCTGCTGTTCGATGCGGCTTCGGAGATCGCCGAGCAGGACGCCCATATCGCCGGCTACATCCTGGAGAGCGGGCGGGCCCTGGTGATGGCCATCAACAAATGGGACGGGCTCGACCACGAGCAGCGCGAGCGCATCCGCCGCGAGATGGACCGCAAGCTGCATTTCCTGAGCTGGGCGAGGGTGCACCAGATCTCCGCGCTGCGCGGCATGGGCCTGGGCGCGCTGATGCGCTCGGTTTCGGCGGCGGAGAAGGCCGCCTTCGCGAAGCTGCCCACGCCGAAGCTGACCCGCGCCCTGCGCGCGGCGGTGGAGCGCCAGGAGCCGGCGCGCGCCGGAATGTCGCGCCCGAAGATGCGCTATGCCCACCAGGGCGGCTCCAACCCGCCCTTGATCATCGTGCACGGCAATTCCCTGGCGCACGTGCAGGACAATTACCGCCGCTACCTCGAGGGCTGGTTCCGCAAGGAGTTCGCGCTCGAGGGCACGCCGCTGCGCATCGAGTTCCGCAGCAGCACCAATCCCTTCCTCGAGGGCCGCGACCGCCCGGGCAAAGGCCGCGCTGGTAAATAGCGCGCTTTTCCAGTAGATTGAATCGGCGGCCGGCGCGGAGTTTTCCTTCCGTAGTGAACCATTTTTGGCCGTCCGATGTCGTACTCTTGCGGACGGGCGTCTTGCCTGTGCCGTTTTTCCGCCTGGCGGGCGGATCTTTTCGCAATGACCGGAGCCAACATGAGCAATAAGGGCCAACTTTTACAAGACCCGTTCCTCAACGCCTTGCGCAAGGAACACGTGCCGGTATCCATTTATCTCGTCAATGGCATCAAGCTGCAGGGTCAGATCGAGTCCTTCGACCAGTACGTCGTCCTGCTGCGCAATACGGTCACGCAGATGGTGTACAAGCACGCGGTCTCCACCGTGGTTCCGGCGCGCCCGGTCAACCTGAGCACGGAGACGGAAACCTGAGCGGCAATCGCGGACCCGGCAGCGGTATCGGCGCCGGGTCCGGGGCGTTGCCAGGGGCGCCGGCGACGGCGGCCTCCGGCGCGGTGCAGGGCAGGCCCGGAGGCGCCGTGCTCGTCCAGGTCGCGCTGCGCGGCGCGCCGTTCGATGCGGAGGCCGAGGAGGAACTGCAGCAACTGGTGCAGAGCGCGGCAATGGCGCCGGCGGCCGTGTTCCATGCGCGCCGCGACCGACCCGATCCGGCCTTCTATATCGGCAGCGGCAAGGTACAGGAGCTCAAGGCCCAGGTGCAGGCACTGGCGGCGGCGGCCTTCATCATCGATGTCCAGTTGTCCCCGGTCCAGCAGCGCAACCTCGAACGCGAGCTGGGCGTGCCCGTGCTCGACCGCACCGCGCTCATCCTGGACATCTTCTCGCGCCGCGCCAAGAGCCGCGAAGGCAAGCTCCAGGTCGAACTGGCGCAGCTCGACTACCTCTCCACGCGCCTGGTTCGCGGCTGGACCCACCTGGAACGCCAGCGGGGCGGCATCGGCCTGCGCGGCGGCCCCGGCGAGAAGCAGATCGAACTGGACCGCCGCATGATCGGGGTGCGGGTTCGCCAGCTGCGCGAGAAACTGCGCGTGCTCGAGCGCCAGCGCGGCACGCAGCGGCGGGCCCGCCTGCGCGGCGGCGTGTTCCGCGTGTCCCTGGTGGGCTACACGAACGCGGGAAAATCCACGCTCTTCAATGCGCTGACGCGCGCCGATGCCTACGCCGCCGACCAGCTCTTCGCCACGCTCGACACCACCTCGCGGCGCTGCTTTGCCGCCGACGGCGTGTCCTTCGTGCTCTCCGACACCGTGGGCTTCGTGCGCGAGCTGCCGCACACCCTGGTGGAGGCGTTCCGCTCCACGCTCGACGAGACCGCGCATGCCGACCTGCTGCTGCACGTGATCGACGCCGCCAGCCCCGCGCGCGTCGAACAGGCCCGCGAGGTCGAGGCGGTGCTCGAGGAGATCGGCGCCGAGCAGGTGCCGCGCCTGCGCGTCTACAACAAGGTCGATCGCCTGGGCCGGCCCGGCTCGGTGGCGCGCGATGCCTGTGGTAGCATCGACGAGGTTTGGTTGAGCGCGCACTCGGGAGAGGGCGTAGGCCTGTTGCGCGAGACGATTGCCGGGCTCATCGCGCAGCGCGAAAGGCACCGTGCCGGCGCCGGCCTCGAGCCGCCCGACCCGGACGTACCCGCCGCCCAGAACACCCCGGAAGACCCATCCGAGCTGCACCGATCCCCAATGGAATTGCGCAATATCCTCGATGCCATCTGATCGCGCCCCGGCCATGTCCATGAACGACCCGCAGTGGGGCCGCAACGGCTCCGGAAGCAATTCCGAGGGCCCGCGCTCGCCCCGCCGTCCGTCCGCCTCCGAAGGCCCTCCCGACCTCGACGAGCTCTGGCGCGATTTCAACCAGCGCCTGAGCCGCCTGTTCGGCGGCGGCAGCGGCGGTGGCGACGGCTCCGGCGGCGGAGCCCCGCGCGACGCGCGCCAGGCCGGCATCGGCGTGCTGGTGGTCGTGGCCGCCGTTTTCATCATCTGGGCCTGCACGGGCTTCTACACCGTCCAGGAGGGCCAGGTGGGCGTCGTCTCGACCTTCGGCCGCTACAGCAGCACGACCCCCGCGGGCCTGCAATGGCGCGCGCCCTGGCCCATCCAGGCGCACGAGATCGTCGACGTCTATACGCAGCGCCGCGTCGAGGTCGGCCTGCACGGCGGCGAAGACCGCGTCAAGGAATCGCTCATGATCACCGACGATGAGAACATCGTCGACCTGCAGTTCGAAGTGCAGTACCGCGTCAAGGACGGCGACGGGGCGCGCGACTACGTCTACGGCAGCCGCTTTTCCAAGGACCAGCGCGACGGCGATTCCTCGGGCGTGGTCAAGCAGATCGCCGAGTCGGCCATGCGCGAGGTGATCGGGCGGCGCAAGATGGACGATGTCCTGTTCGGGTCCAAGCAGGAGATCTCCGACGAGGTCAAGGCGGCGATGCAGGCGATGCTCGATCGCTACAAGACCGGACTGGTCGTTTCGGCCGTGCCGATCCAGAACGCGCAGCCGCCCAACGACGTGCAGGCGGCGTTCGACGACGCCACCAAGGCGGGCCAGGACCGCGAGCGCCAGATCAACGAGGGCGAGGCCTATGCCAACGACGTTGTGCCGCGCGCCCGCGGCAATGCGGCGCGCCTCACGCAGGAGTCCGAAGGCTACCGCGTGCGGGTCGTCGAGACGGCCGAGGGCGACGCCTCGCGCTTCCGCCAGATCCTGGCCGAGTACGCCAAGGCGCCCGGCGTGACGCGCGAGCGCCTGTACATCGACACCATGCAGCAGATCTTCAGCAGCACCAACAAGCTGCTGATCGACACCCACAACAATTCCCAGCTGCTGTACCTGCCGCTGGACAAGCTCCTGCAGCAGGGCGCGGCCAACGCGCTGGCGGCGCACGCCGCAGCCGCGGTCACGCCGCCGGCCGCGGGCCCGGCGGACACTGCCGATCACGCGCGCGACAACGCGCGCAGCCGCGATCGGGAGGGACGGTGAACCAGATGAACCGGATTGTCGGCGCCGTCGTCGCGCTGCTGGTGATCGCCATCCTGCTGCGCCTGTCGGTCTTCATCGTGGACCAGCGCCAGTCGGCCATCGTGTTTTCCTTCGGCGAGATCGAGCGCGTCATCAACGAGCCCGGCCTGCATTTCAAGTACCCGCCGCCCTTCCAGAACGTCGAGTTCGTCGACCGCCGGATCCTGACGATCGATTCGGCCACGCCCGACCGCGTCCAGACTTCCGAGAAGAAGAACCTGCTCATCGACTCCTTCGTCAAATGGCGGATCACCGACGCCAAGGCCTACTGGGTCAGCTTCCAGGGCGGCGAGCGCGGCGCCGAGGAGCGCATTTCCACCCTCGTGCGCGACGCCATGAACCAGGCCGTGAACAAGCGCACGGTGAGCGAGATCATCTCCCGCACCCGTGAAAAGGCCATGGAAGAGATCCGCGTCGCCGTCCAGGACCGCGTCAAGGACCTGGGCGTGACCATCGTCGACGTGCGTCTGCGCCATGTCGATTTCGTGCCCGAGATCATGACCACCGTGTACCAGCGCATGTCGGCCGAGCGCAAGCGCGTGGCCAACGAGGAGCGCGCCCAGGGCGCGGCCGAGGCCGAGAAGATCAAGGCCGATGCCGACCGCCAGCGCGAGGTGCTGCTTGCCGAGGCCTACCGCGACGCCCAGCGCGTCAAGGGCGACGGCGACGCCAAGGCCGCGTCGATCTATTCGAAGGCCTTTGGCGCCAATCCGGAGTTCTATGCCTTCTATCGCAGCCTCGACGCCTATCGCCAGAGCTTCAAGAGCCCGGCCGACACCATCGTCGTGGACCCATCGTCGGACTTCTTCCGCTACATGAAGAACCCCAACGGCGCGGGCGGGGCGCATTGAACGGTCCGCCCTGCCGCGCCGCTCGCCCTTAGCCCATCGCCGTGCCATGCAGAACACTTTTGTCGCACTCGCCCTGATGCTGGTCATCGAAGGCCTCCTGCCTTTCCTGTCGCCGCCCTCGTGGCGCTCCTTCATGCGGCGCATCGGCACGCTCTCCGATGGGCAGATCCGGTTCTTCGGACTGGCCTCCATCCTCGTCGGCCTGGCCCTGCTGCTCCTGCTCGCCGACTGAGGCACGGGCGCTACTCGCGGACGATTCCCACGTGGCCCGCTGGCTCCTGCCCGAGAACCTGTCCGATGCGCTGCCCGAAGAGGCGCGCACGGTGGAGCGCCTGCGCCGCGGCCTGCTCGACCTGTATGCGGGCTACGGCTACGAACTGGTGATCCCGCCCCTGCTCGAGCACCTGGAGTCGCTGCTCACGGGCACGGGCCACGACCTGGACCTGAGCACCCTCAAGCTCGTCGACCAGTTGAGCGGCCGCACGCTTGGGCTGCGCGCCGACACCACGCCCCAGGTCGCTCGCATCGATTCCCACATCCTGAATCGCGCCGGCGTCGCGCGCCTGTGCTATGCGGGATCCACCCTGCATGCCCGGCCCATGCACCCGCTGGCCAGCCGCGAGCCGCTCCAGGTGGGCGCGGAAATCTACGGCGACGCCGATTTTGCGGCCGACCGCGAAATCCTCGACCTCGCCGTGCGTTCGGCGCGGCTCATCGTTGCGCCCACTTCGGGAACGCCGCTGCAGATCGACCTGGGCCACACCGGCGTGGTGCGGGCCGTGCTGGGCGAGGCGCTGCCGTCCGGCACGGGTGCCGAGGCGGTACTGGCGGCGCTCACCGGCAAGGACCCGGCCGCGCTGGCCCAGGCATGCCGGGGCCTGCCGCCGCGCACCCAGCAGTCGCTGCAAGACCTGCTCGCCCTCAACGGCGGCCTCGAGGTCCTTGCCGCCGCGCGCGCCCGGCTGCCGGCCTCGCCGGCGCTGCATGCGGCACTCGATGAACTGGCCGGTCTGGCGCAGGGCGCGCCGGCCGATGCCGTCAGCATCGACCTCGCGGACCTGCACGGCTTCCGGTACCACACGGGCATCACGTTTGCGGTGTATGTTCCGGGTCTTTCGGGTCCCTTGCTGAGGGGTGGCCGCTACGACGACATCGGGCAGGCCTTCGGCAGGGCTCGGCCCGCCACCGGTTTCTCGCTGCTCGACCTGCGCGAGGCGGCCCGCTTGTCGGCCGCGGCGGCGGTGCACGCCATCCGTGCGCCGCGTGCCGGGGCTGCGGGCCTGGACGCGGCGATCGCGGGCCTGCGCGCCGCCGGCGAGGTCGTGGTCCAGGCCGGCCCGGGCGGCGAGCTGGGGGTGGCGCTGACGATCGATCGCGAGCTCGCCTGGGAGGAGGGCGCCTGGCGCGTCCGTCCCGTGCCGGCGGGCGCCGGCAATGGCGTGCAGCACGGAAAAGCCTGAAACAGACAGGACCAGAGGACGGCCATGGCGCGCAATGTGGTGGTGGTGGGCACCCAGTGGGGTGACGAAGGCAAGGGCAAGATCGTCGACTGGCTCACCGACGAGGCCGACGGCGTCGTGCGCTTCCAGGGCGGCCACAATGCGGGCCACACCCTGGTCATCGACGGACGCAAGACCATCCTGCGGCTGATCCCCTCGGGCATCCTGCGGCCGACCACGGCCTGCTATATCGGCGCGGGCGTGGTGCTCTCGCCCCAGGCGCTGCTCGCCGAGATCGACGAACTGGCGGTGGCCGGCGTCGATGTGGCGTCGCGGCTGGCCATCAGCGGCAGCTGCCCCCTGATACTGGACTATCACGTGGCCGTCGACCGCGCGCGCGAGATCCGCCGCGGCAACGACAAGATCGGCACGACGGGCCGCGGCATCGGGCCGGCCTATGAAGACAAGGTGGCGCGCCGCGCCGTGCGGGCCCAGGACCTGTTCGACCCGACGCGCTTTGCCGAGCGCGTGCGCGAAGCCCTCGACCTGCACAATTTCGTGCTCGCCCATTACCTGAAGGCGCCCACCGTGGATGCCGAAGAGGTGATCGAGTCGACGCTGCGCCTGGCCGAACGCATCACGCCCATGATCACCGACGTCTCGCATCGCCTGTTCACCGCCATGCAGCGCGGCGACCGGCTGCTGTTCGAGGGCGCGCAGGGGACGCTGCTCGACGTCGACCACGGCACCTATCCCTTCGTCACGTCCAGCAATACGCTGGCCGGTGCGGCCGCGTGCGGCGCCGGCGTGGCGCCGCAGCGTCTGAACTATGTGCTGGGCATCACCAAGGCCTACGCGACCCGCGTCGGCTCGGGGCCTTTCCCGACCGAACTGCTCGACGCCACCGGCGAGCGCCTGCGCGACAAGGGCGGCGAGTACGGCTCGGTGACCGGACGCCCGCGCCGCTGCGGCTGGTTCGACGGCGCCGCGCTGCGCCGTTCCGTCCAGCTCAACGGCACCACGGGGCTGTGCATCACCAAGCTCGACGTCCTCGACGGCCTGCCGGTCGTGCGCTTGTGCACGGGTTACCGCCATGGCGACACCGTGAGCGAGATACTGCCGTTCGGCGCCGACGACGTCGGGCGCTGCGAGCCGGTCTACGAGGATTTCCCCGGCTGGAACGATTCGACCTACGGCACCCGCGACTGGGACGCCCTGCCGCAGGGCGCGCGGCAATTCCTCCTGCGCCTTGCCGAAGTGGCGGGCGCGCCCATCGACCTCGTCTCGACCGGGCCGGAGCGCGATCAGACCATCGTCCTGCGCCACCCCTTCACCGCGGCGATGCCATGAGCGCCACGGCGCCCGGTTCCGGAGCGGCGGGCGTTCCCGCCGGCGCTGGGGGCGGCGGGCACCTGCACGTCGGCTGGGAGGAGTACTACCGCCTCATCGAGCGCCTTGCCGTGATGGTGAGCGACTCCGGATATGCCTTCGATTCCCTGCTGTGCCTGGCGCGCGGCGGCATGCGCCCCGGCGACATCATTTCGCGGGTCTTTCGCGTGCCGCTGGCCATCCTGTCGACGAGTTCCTATCGCGACGCGGGCGGCACGGTGGCGGGCGAACTCGACATCGCCGACGCCATCACGTCCACGGGGGGCGATCCCTGGGGCAGGGTGCTGCTCGTCGACGATCTCGTCGACAGCGGCAACACGCTCGCGCGCGTGGCGGCGCACCTGCGCGACAACTTTCCCCTGGTCCAGGAGGTGCGCACCGCCGTCATCTGGTACAAGGCCTCGTCGGTGATCGTGCCCGACTTTTACGTCGAATATCTTGCGGACAATCCCTGGATCCACCAGCCCTTCGAGCGCTACGACACGCTGCGGCCGGTGGACCTGGGCGCCGGCGCCTGACTAGAACGCGTAGACGATCGCCACGGTGGTGAGTTCGTCCGTCGGCTTCTTGGGCGCCGGCGGGCTCGAGTTGCGCTGGATGTCCAGGCCCACGCTCAGTGCGAGCTTGGTGCTCATCTTGACTTCCAGGCCCAGGAAGTTGCGCATTTGCGTATTGGTGCTGCCGCTGACCACCGAGAACTTGTCCAGGACCTTGGTCGTGTCCGTGATGGCATTCTCGTAGTTCATGCCCACCGTGCCCACGGCATTGCCCTGGCTCGGATCACCCAGGTCGTCCTTGCTCTTGCGGTAGCCGGCGCCGATCTGCACCGACAGCTTGATCTTCTTGTCGTCGTAGAACTGGTAGCCGTAGCCGGCCGTGGCATCGGCCTGGTAGAGAAAGCCGCTGAATTTGTCGTTCTGGTAATCCACGCCGCCGAAGACGAAGGAATGCGCGTCGAACTTGTAGTTGGTCTGCTCGTCGGCGGTGTAGCGTTCCGCGGAGTCCACGCCCGAGGTGCTTGCCTTGAGCGCGGAGAAGTCATAGGCGAATTTCCACGCATCGAAGGCGTCGACCAGGCCCAGCTTCGCGCTTGCGGTCTTGCTGTCGGTGTTGCCGCTGGCCATCACGAGGCCGGCCTCGCCCTTGCCGGTCCAGTCGGCCTGCGCATCGGTGGCCGCCACGGCCAGGACGGCAGCCAGGATGGCGCCGGAAAGGGCATTGTTCGTCTGCATTGCGGGTTTCCTCCGGGAAAAATCTGCGGATTCTTCACTATTGCACTGCGGCACGCAAGGGCGTCGGCGCGCTGCGCGCGCCGGGACCCGTGCGCCGAACCGTTACACTCGCCGGCGGTATTGCGCGAAACAGCGTTTCGCCAGAGCGCGACGCCACGAGGCGGGCGGGGAGCGGGCGCGAGCCCGACCGCGGTTTTTCAACGGCACGGCCAAATGGGGAGGGGAAAATGGGATTGCTGGATGGCTTGATAGGCGGCATCGTGGGCGCCGAGGTGGGCAATCTGGTTTCGGGCGTGATCGCCCATCATGGCGGCGTCCAGGGCCTGATGAACCAGTTCGAGCAGCAGGGCCTCGGCGGCGTGATGCAGTCGTGGATCGGCAATGGTCCCAATCAAGCCATAACGGCCGAGCAGTTGCAAAAGGTGCTCGGCAACGATGCGCTGACCCAGCTGGCGGGGCGTTTCGGCATCAATCCGCAGGATCTGCTGCAGAAGGTTGCGGCGGCCCTGCCCCAGGCGGTGGACAAGCTCACGCCCGGTGGCGTCGTTCCCCCCGCCTGAAAACCATGACCGTCGCGCGCACGCCGACCCCGGCAGTGGCGCTTCATCTTCCGGACCAGAAAAAAGGCCATCCATGAAATCGATTCGCAACGTATCCATCCTTCTTGCCCTGCTGGGCGCGGGCGTCGCCCACGCCGACGCGCCGGCCGACGCTCCCGCGGGCAGCACCGGACTGTGCAAGGACGGCACTTATTCGACCAGCGCCACGAAGAAGGGCGCCTGCAAGGGACACAAGGGTGTGAAGGACTGGTATGCGCCCGCCGATGCGAAGGCGCCGGCCGGCACCGCCGCCAAGGCCGCGGCTCCGGCCACGGCTGCGCCCGCTGCGCCGGCAGCAGCACCCGCGCCCGCAGCTGCCCCGGCGGCGGCTCCCGCTGCACCGGCCAAGAGCGCCGCCGCTGCAACGGCCGGCAAGGCAGCCGCCCCGGGCGGCGGACCCGGGCTCGTCTGGGTCAATACGAGCAGCAAGGTCTACCACTGCCCGAATGACAAGTGGTATGGCAAGACCAAGCAGGGGGAATATCTGTCCGAGGCCGACGCCAAGGCCAAGGGCAATCGGCCGGAAGGCGGAAAAGCCTGTTCTTAGCAAAAAGTCTTCAAAATCATCACGGTACCGATATGGTGCGGACGATATCGGATTACCGTGGTGCCCAGGAGAGGACTCGAACCTCCACGCCTGTTGAGGGCGCCAGGACCTGAACCTGGTGCGTCTACCAATTTCGCCACCTGGGCAGGACAGCGGAGGGCGGATTCTAAAGCGAGGCTGCGGCTTGTCAAATGGCACGAAATAAAACCGATTCGCGCGGTACCGAAGTTCCTTCCGCCGAATCGCTGCGAGGCGCGGTACAGGGCGCTGCTGTCCTGGAGGCTCTGACACGGGCCGGAACGCCCTTGCGGCCCACCGAGCTCGTCGCCCTGCTGGGCCTCGTGCCCGACCAGCGCGAAGCCCTCGAGGAGACCCTGCAGGCGCTCGAGCGCGATGGCCAGATCATGCGCAACCGCGCCGGACTGCTGCTCATGGCGACGCGCGCCAACCTGTTGCCGGGGCAGGTGCAGGGCCACCGCGACGGCTTCGGCTTCCTGATCCGCGACGACCGCGGCCCGGACGTGGTGCTGTCCGAGGCCGAAATGAGCAAGCTCGTGCACGGCGACCGCGCCCTGGTGCGCGTGACCGGCGTCGACCGGCGCGGCCGGCCCGAGGGCGAGATCGTCGATGTCATCGAGCGGCGTACCAACCGCCTCGTCGGACGCCTGGTCAACGAGCGCGGCGTCACCGTGGTCGTCCCCGAGGACCAGAGGATCCGCCACGACATCCTGGTTCCGCCCCAGTCCGCGGGCAAGGCCAAGGACGGACAGGTGGTGGTGGTCGAACTCGTCCAGCAGCCGCAGCGCAATATGCAGGCGGTGGGGCGCGTCGTCGAGGTGCTGGGCGAGATCGACGATCCGGGCATGGAGATCGAGATCGCGGTGCGCAAGTTCGGGGTGCCGCACATCTTTCCCGACGCGGTGCTGGCCGCGGCAAAGGCGCTGCCCAAGGACGTGCGCAAGAAGGACATCCACGGACGCATCGACCTGCGCGACGTGGCCCTGGTGACGATCGACGGCGAGGATGCGCGCGACTTCGACGACGCGGTCTACTGCGAGCCCGACGGCCGCCGCGGCTGGCGGGTCATCGTCGCCATCGCCGACGTCGACCACTACGTCACCGCCGGCTCGCCGATCGATGCCGAGGCGCAGAGCCGCTCGACCTCGGTGTACTTTCCGCGGCGCGTGATCCCCATGCTGCCCGAGGAGCTCTCCAACGGACTGTGCTCTCTCAAGCCCGATGTCGACCGCCTCGTGATGGTCTGCGACATGACGGTGAACAAGGACGGCACGGTGCGCGGCTACCAGTTCTACCCGGCCGTCATGCATTCGCATGCGCGCCTCACCTACAACGAGGTCTGGGAAGCGCTGTCCAATCCGGCCAGCCGCGCGGCGGCGCGCCATGCCGCCCTGCTGCCGCGGCTGCACGAGCTGCACGAGGTGTACCGCGCCTTCGCCAAGGCGCGCGCGGCGCGCGGCGCGCTGGAGCTCGAGACGACCGAGACGCAGATCATCTGCGACCCCAACGGGCGCATCGAGCGCATCGTCGCGCGCACGCGCAACGATGCGCA
>Ga0181519_10002673_pt1 | contig 14987 bp, 10 predicted proteins | sample PEATcosm2014_Bin_26_FD_121102 | JGI IMG/M metagenome (GOLD analysis project Ga0181519, IMG submission 121102) | Peatland microbial communities from MTU Mesocosm Facility, Houghton, MI, USA - PEATcosm2014_Bin02_10_metaG | ecosystem: Environmental > Terrestrial > Soil > Wetlands > Peat | place...
CATCCCACCCGACAATGCCAATCCCAGCCACGCGAAGCAAGGACCCTCGCCGAAGATGCCCGAGCTGGGTCCGGTTCGGGCAGACTTCAAGGCCGAGATGTCCAACACGGTGAGCTATGTCGCGGCCTTCGGCGGTGGCGTCGCCTCGTTCGTGTCGCCGTGCGTGCTGCCGATCGTCCCCGGCTACCTGTCCGTCGTCACCGGCCTGGACCTGACCGATGCCGAGCAGGGGTCGCGCCGCCACCTTTTTCGCATCGCCCGGGACACGGGCTTGTTCGTCGTCGGCTTCACGATCGTCTTCGTCCTGCTCGGTGTCACCGCCACGACGATCGGGAGCGCGGTCTTCCGTGACAAGGAGCTCCTCTTGCGCATATCGGGAGCGCTCGTGGTCGCGATGGCGCTGTTCCTGGCGGCAACGCTCGTCTGGGCTCGGCCCGGTCTCTACCGGGAAGCCCGTTTCCACCCGAATCTCGAGCGTTACGGGCCTTTCGCGGCGCCGATCGCGGGCGCCGCCTTCGGCTTCGGATGGCAGCCCTGCCTCGGGCCGATCCTCGCCTCTGTGAGCGCCGCGGCTGCCAGCACGGGCTCGGCCGGGCAAGGAGCGGGTTTGCTGGCGGTGTACTCGCTCGGCCTCGGGGTCCCGTTTCTCGTCGTCGGCCTGGCTCTCGGCCGGCTTTCGGGCCTGCTCGGGTTCGTGCGGCGCCACTCGCGGTTCATCACCGTCGTGTCTGTGGTGGTGATGGGCTGCTTCGGGATCCTGCTGTTCGCCGACAGGCTGACCTCGGTCACGAGCGCCCTCGAGACGCTGATGCGCCGGATCGGGCTCGGAAGCCTCATCACGATCGGATGAGGCCCGGCCCCATCGGCCGGGCGCCTGTCAGGCGGTCGCGAGCGCCCTCACCACGAAGGGCAGGATGCCGCCGTGCCACAGGTACTCGGCCTCCCCGGGCGTGTCGACCCGCAGCACGACCCGGATCGGACGTCCGTCGGCGAGCACCGTGACCTCGCGGCCGACCAGTTCGGTGACCGTGGCGCCGGCGAGACCGGTCACCTCGATCGACTCGTGGCCGGTGAGGCCGAGCGAGGCGGCGTTCTCGCCGGGGGGGAATTGCAGGGGGAGCACGCCCATGCCGATGAGATTGGAGCGGTGGATGCGCTCGAAGCTCTCGGCGATCACGGCGCGAACGCCGAGAAGAGCGGGACCCTTCGCCGCCCAGTCACGCGAGGATCCGGAACCGTACTCCTTGCCGGCGATGACGACGAGCGCCACGTTCTCGGCCTGGTAGCGGACCGCGGCGTCGAAGATCGTCATCTGCTCGCCGTCGGGGAGATGGAGCGTCACCCCGCCCTCTCCTGAGACGAGGTGGTTGCGGATGCGGGCGTTGGCGAAGGTTCCCCTGATCATGACCTCGTGGTTGCCGCGCCGGGCTCCATAGGAGTTGAAGTCGGCGATGGCGACCCCGTTGTCCTGCAGCCAAAGGCCGGCCGGGCTGGAGGGGCGGATGGACCCTGCAGGGGAGATGTGGTCGGTCGTGACGCTGTCGCCGAGAAGGGCCAGCACCCTCGCCCCCGATATGTCGGCGAGCGGCTCGGGCACCGCCTTCATCCCTTCGAGGAACGGCGGTTTGCGCACGTAGGTCGACTCGTCCCACGCGTAGCGCCGGCCGGCCGGGATCTCGAGCGACTGCCAGGTCTTGTCACCCGAGGTGGCGTCCGCGTACTCGCGGCGGAACATCTCGGCCCCGACCGCCTGCTCGAGGACCTGTGCCACCTCGTGGTTGGAGGGCCAGATGTCCGCCAGCATCACCGGGCGGCCGTCCGCGGAGACACCGAGCGCCTCGGTGGCGAGGTCGATGTTCATCGTGCCCGCAAGGGCGTACACGACCACGAGCGGGGGTGAGGCGAGGTAATTCATCCGCACGTCGGGATGGATCCTGCCCTCGAAGTTGCGGTTGCCCGACAACACGGCGGCTCCCGCGAGGCCGTGCTCGTTCACTGCCAGCGAGATCTCCGGGAGCAAAGGGCCCGAGTTGCCGATGCACGTCGTGCAGCCGAACCCGACGAGATCGAAGCCGAGCTTCTCCAGATAGGGCACGAGCCCGGCTCGGTCCAGGTAGTCCATGACGACCCTGGATCCGGGGGCGAGGGTCGTCTTCACCCATGGCTTGGAGGAGAGCCCGAGCTCGACGGCTCGCTTGGCCACCAGGCCGGCACCGATCATCACCTGCGGGTTGGAGGTATTCGTGCAGCTCGTGATTGCGGCTATCAGGACGTGCCCGTGCTCCAGAGAGAATTGCGTCCCGTCCCCCAGGTGCACCTCGGCCCGGGCGGCCGACGGATCGGCGCCCCTGTCCCCGGCGCCGTCGGGGAGCGAGCGCGCGAGGGCATCGGCGAACATCGCCTTGGAACGGCGCAGCGGCACGCGGTCTTGCGGACGTGAAGGCCCGGCGATGCTCGGCTCGATGGTCGAAAGGTCGAGCTCGATCCGTTCGGAGTAGCTGGGCTCAGCCGTCTCGTCGTGCCAAAGGCCCTGCTCTTTGGCGTAGGCCTCCACCAGCGCGCAGACTTCGTCGGGCCGCCCCGTGAGGCGCAGGTAGCGGAGTGTCTCCGCGTCGATGGGAAAGATCGTGACGGTCGAGCCGTACTCGGGCGACATGTTGCCGATCGTCGCCCGGTTCTCGAGCGGGACCTGGGCCACGCCGGGGCCGTAACACTCGACGAACTTGCCCACCACGCCGTGGCTGCGCAGGAGCTGGGCGACCGTGAGCACGAGGTCGGTCGCGGTCGTGCCCTCCGGGAGCTCGCCGGTGAGCCGCAAGCCCACGACCGGGGGCACGAGCATCGAGATCGGCTGGCCGAGCATGGCTGCCTCCGCCTCGATACCCCCCACTCCCCAGGCGAGCACGCCCAGGCCGTTCACCATCGGGGTGTGCGAGTCCGTCCCGACGACCGTGTCGGGATAGGCAGCACCGTCGGCGTCGGTGAACACGACGCTGCTCAGGTACTCGAGGTTGAACTGGTGGCAGATACCGGTGCCCGGGGGCACCACGCGCATGTTCGAGAAGGCCTGTTGGCCCCAGCGCAGGAAGCGGTAGCGCTCGGCGTTGCGGGTGAACTCCAGTGCCGTGTTGACCTCCAGGGCGTCCCGGCGGCCGTAGACGTCGGCGACGACCGAGTGGTCGATCACGAGGTCGACCGGGATGACCGGGTTGATCTGGCCGGCGGTCCCGCCGAGCTCCTCGACGGCGTCGCGCATGGCGGCGAGGTCGACGACACAGGGCACTCCCGTGAAGTCCTGGAGGAGGATCCTCGCGGGCGAGTAAGCGATCTCCCGACCGCCACCGTCGGTCGCGAACCTCGCCAGCGCCTCGATGTCGCCTGCGTGCACGCTCACGCCGTCCTCGTGGCGCAGCAGGTTCTCGACCAGCAGCTTGATCGAGAAGGGGATCTTTCCGAGGTCGGCCGTGGACCTAAGCGCCGACAGGCGATGGATGCGGTAGCTCCGGTCGCCGACGTTCAAGGTGCTGGCAGCTCCGAAGCTGTTCGTAGTGGTCATCTACAGCCTTGCCCCCGTCGTGGCGTCAGCAGGTGTCAGGACCGAAGCCCCCGGGTTGACGCGGTCGCGCAACTTGCGCAGCGCCGTGACGAGAGCCCTCTCCTCTTCCGCGTCGAGTGCTCCTTCGAGCAGCTCGGCGAGCTGGGCACGATGGATCTCGAGCGCCTCGCGCATGCGCGCCTCCCCGGCGTCGGTCAAAGCCGCGAACGCGCCCCGGCGGTCCTCCGGACAGCTCTGGCGACTGACCAGGCCCGCATGCGCGAGCCGGTCGACCGCTCGCGTCAGCCCGCTCGGGGTAAGAGAGGTCTGGGCGGCAAGGTCGCTCATCCGCAGCCGGCTGCCCGGGCTCCGGGCGAGCCTGATCAGGATGTCGAAGTCCTGGCCGGCGAGCTCGCAGTGGCGTTCCAGCGGGGCTGCGACGGCCCGGTGCAGCCCACTGGCCGCTTCCAGGACGAGCCCGACAAGGGTTATCTGGTCGACCTCATCGGCCGGCCCACCCGCCGGCCGCGGCGCCCCGACAGTGTCCACGCCGCCAGTATCTCCTCCGACAGTTTCCACGCCGACAGCATAGCCGCAAGGCGGGAATATTTGCGCAGGCAAACAGTTTCATGTATTGTTACTTGCACAAACAAGAGCCGATCGCAAACACAAGGAGCTGTCGAAATGACCACCACCACCACCCCAGTCCCCTTGACCAGGGAATCCGCCGGCATGACGCTGCCTGCGGCGGGCACGTTCGTGCTCGACAAGACCCACACCCAGGTCGGCTTCCTGGTCCGGCACCTCATGGTCTCCAAGGTCCGCGGCCGTTTCACCGACTTCGAGGGCTCGCTCGTCGTCGCTGACGACCCCGCCCAGTCCTCGGTGGAAGTCACGATCCAGGCCACCAGCATCGACACGAGCGATGAGAACCGCGACAACCACGTCCGCACCAACGACTTCCTCAACGTCGCCGAGTTCCCCACCATCACCTTCCGCAGCACCAAGGTCGAGCTCAGCCCGAACGGCGAATGGAAGGTGACCGGTGACCTGACCATCCGCGGCACGACCCGCCCGGTCGTGCTCGACGTCCAGTTCGAGGGCGTCATCCAGGACCCGTGGGGCAACCAGCGCCTCGGGTTCACCGCCTCGGCTGAGATCGACCGCAACGAGTTCGGCGTGAGCTTCAACGCTGCCCTCGAGACGGGCGGCTTCGTGGTCTCCCCGAAGGTCAGGCTCGAGATCGAGGCCGAGGCCGTCCGCCAGGCCTAACCCGTCGCGCGCAAGGCGCCAGTTCCGAGAAATGCCGCTCCTGCCGGCCCCTCGTGGGCCGGCAGGAGCGCGTCGGGTGCCGTCCGGAGTGACGAGAAGGTTCCTGCAGGCGGTGGCGCCGGGTGCCGCGCCCGCGCCCGTTGCGGCAGTTAGATTTCTTTCCGTGAACGCTCCGATCGACCCAGGGCCGGACGTTCTCGGTATCCACGCTCATCTGCTTGCCTCCATCCCCGGTGTCCTCGTACTTCTCGACGCCCGCGGCGTCGTGCGCTTTGCTTCGGGTCAGATCGAGAACCTTGCCGGACGCCCCGTCGAGGCTCTCGTCGGGACCGAGCTGACCAGTCACCTCGAGCCGGCCGACCGGCCGGTGTTGACCTGGCTGCTGGCAGCGTCCGCCGCCAAGTCGCCCGAGCAGCTCACAGGGCCCGTACGACTGCCGTACGTGCACGCGGACGGCAGACCGCGCCTTGCCGAGGCGTGGGCGCTGAACCGCCTCGCCGACCCGTCGCTCGGGGGGTTCGTCGTGCTCCTCCTGCTGGAGAGCGCCTACGACCATTTCGACCAGGTGCTCAGCTCGGCGCAGGGAGGCGCACCCTTCGAGGACAACCTGGCAGCTCTCGCAGCAGCCCTGCGGCTCCCACCGGTCATGGGGGAGTGCTACTTCGTGGTCGTCTCAGCAGACGGCCGCACGATAAGGCGGATTCCGGCTGAATCGCCTGCGCCCGGGCCGCCGGCACCGGGGCCGTGGGACCAGGCGGCGGGGCCCGATGCCTCCGTCACCTACACAGAGCTCGAGGGCCTGCCCGAGCGCACCCGGGCTGCGGCCGCCGGGTTCCGGTCCGTCACGTGTCTTCCCATCCCGGCCCGGGGCGGGAACGAGCCGTCCGGCTGCCTTGTCGCCTGGAGCCGTGATCTCGGCCCGATGGGACCCAACGAGCGAGCGGCGGTCGACCGGGCCGTCATGCTCGCCTCGCTGATGATGGCCCGCGGCTCCGCGGGGGACCGCCCGCTCGAGGAGGGCTCCCTCGACCTGCTCACATCTCTCGGCAATCGGGGGAGCTTCTTCGACGCCCTCGACTCGCGCATCGGGGCCGGCGAGTGCCCGGCCGTCCTCTATATCGACGTCGACGGGTTCAAGGAGGTCAACGACCGGCTCGGCCGTCTCGCGGGGGACTCGGCCCTGCGCGTGATCGCCCGGCGGTTGTCCTCGATCGTGCGCCCGACCGACGATCTCGCCCGCGTCGGCGGAGACGAGTTCGCCATCTTGTGCGGAGGCGACATCGGTGAGTCCCATGTCATCGCGATCGCGGCCCGGGTGGTCGAGCGGCTCGCGGAGCCCATCTCGATCGGCGACGCCCCGGCCCTGAAGCTCGGGGCGAGCGTCGGCATCGTGCTCGACTACCCCCGCGCCATGACCTCCGACCAGCTCCTCGCCGCGGCCGACGAGGCTCTCTGTGACGCCAAGGCGGCCGGCCGCAACTGCTGGCGGGTGGCCCCGGTCCCGGCGAGGCAGGCTATCTAGGCCGCGCCGCCGGGTTGGCAGCGAGCTGCCGTTAGGCGAGGTCCCAGCGCTCATGTCGGCCCCGTCATCGGGTCGGAATCATCCGTTAAAAGGGACTTTCGGCCTAAGAAGCCGGAGCGGCCTTTCCTTACCCTGAGGGAATGGAGCCGCTGAGCGACTGCCGCCGCTTAGGCGGCACCTCGTTGACAGGTTCAGCCGAGGACCCGGCATGAGTCGCGTCTCCGCTGCGGCCGCGAGCGCCTGGAAAGACCCGCGGCGCTTCGTGCTGAGCTGGGTCGCTCTTCCCCTGTCTCTCGTGGCGGCCCTGCTCCTCGGCGCGGTCATGATGCTTGTCCTCGGCGCCAACCCCATCAACGGCTACAACGCCATGATCGTCGGTGCCTTCGACGGCAGCTACGCCCTCGGCTCGACGGCTGTGCAGGCCGCCCCCCTGCTTCTCGTCGCGGTCGGTATCTGCGTCGCCTTCCGCGCCAACGTCTTCAACATCGGCGGCGAGGGCCAGCTCGCCATGGGTGGCTTGGCCGGCTCCGCGACGGCGCTCGCGCTGCCCCACTTGCCGAGCGTCGTGCTCATCCCCCTCGTGCTCCTGGCGGGCGCTGCCGGCGGGGCCGTCTGGGGAGCCATCCCCGGGGCCTTCAAGGCGTATTTCAACGTGAACGAGATCCTCAGCACGATCATGCTCAACCTCGTCGCCGTCCAGGTCATGAACTGGCTCCTGGCCGGCCCGATGGTCGACAAGACGCAGAACTCGACCTACGGGCTGATCCCGGAGACGAAACTTCTTCCCCGCAACTCGTGGCTGCCCATCATCGTGCCCAACACCCAGCTGCACCTCGGCGTCCTCGTCGCCGTGCTCGTGTCGGTGGGAGTCTGGGTGCTGCTGTACCGGACGAGCTTCGGCTTCCGTCTCCAGGCGGTCGGGCTGTCGCGCGACGCCTCCCGCTACGCGGGCATGCCCGTGAAGCGGACGATGACGCTCGCCATGACGATAAGCGGGGCGATGTGCGGGATCGGGGGGGCCCTGCTCGTCTTCGGCAGCATCTCGCACCGGATGGTGACCGACGGCAGCCTCACCGGCTTCACCGGCTCGGACGGCTTCAACGGGATCGTCGTGGCCCTGTTCGGGGCTCTCAACCCCCTCTGGTCGGTCATCTCGGCCTTCCTCTTCGGCGGGATGATCGTGGGAGGCGACGCCCTGCAGGTCGCGACCGGCGTGCCTGCGGACATGGTGACCGCCCTCGAAGGCCTCGTCGTCGTCTTCGTCGTCTCGCTCGAGTACATGCGGCGGCGCAGCCGTGCCACTTCGCTCAGCCCCGCCGCCGGGCCGCGGACCCCCCTCGTCGCCGCCGGGGAGCGGGGTGACCCGTGAGCCACTTCTTCACCTATTCAGTCCTGACAGCGACGGTGGCCACCGCTTTGGGCCTGGCGGCCCCCTTCCTCCTTGCGGCCCTCGGCGAGACCGTGGGGCAGCGCAGCGGAGTCATCAACCTCGGCGTCGACGGGATCATGCTCCTTTCCGCTTTCGCCACCTACTTCACGGCCCTTCGGACCGGCAACCTGTTCTACGCCATCCTCGTCGGGATGGGCGTGGGCGCGGTGATGGGCGTCGTGACGGCGTTCATCAGCGTCACCTTGAAGGCCGAACAGGGCATCAGCGGGATCGGCATCTATCTGTTCGGGCTCGGCTTCAGCGACTTGTTGTTCATAAAGCTCGTCGGGACTCCGCTGCCCATCGCCACTCTCAACCCGGTCAACATCCCGTTGCTCGACCGCATCCCCGCCGTCGGCGGGATGTTCTTCAAGCAGACGATCCTCGTCTATCTCGCCTTCGTGCTGGTTCCCGTCGTGACATTCGTCCTCAACCGGACGACCTTCGGCATGAAGATCCGAGCCGTGGGGGAGAACCCGGCGGCCGCCGACAGCGTCGGTGTCAACGTCGTCCGGATCCGCTGGGAGGCAGTGCTGATCGGCTGCGTCCTCGCCGGGCTGGCAGGAGCCGCGCTCTTGATGTTCGACGGCATCTTCCAGGAGAACCTCACCCAGGCCGAAGGGTTCATCGCCGTGGCCCTCGTCTACTTCGGAGCCTGGCGCCCGGTCGGGGTCATGGGCGGTTCGGTGCTCTACGGACTGGCGATTGCCGTCGTCCTCGAGTGGAAGTCGCTCGGGATCATCCCGCTCAGCGCTTCGGACCTGGCAGCGACCGCGCCGGCAGTGATCACGGTGCTTGCTCTTTTGACCGTCGCCCGGCGTTTCAGGCAGCCGGCAGCTCTCGGGAAACCCTACGAGAGAGGAGGGTGATGCAACGAGAGGAATCGGCGGAAACTCCATGCAGTCCCGAGATTCGAAACCGAGAAGATCGCAGTCAAATAGCGAGTTAGCAAGGGAGAGAAGCAAATGCATATGAACCTAGCGAGAAGGGGCGCATTGGTGCTTGCTGCGGCCGGCATCGCGCTCGGCACCGCAGCCTTCGCGGGCGGGGCCTCGGCCACGACGGTGCACTCACACTCGGTCACGCCGCATGTCAGCGCGCTGAAGGTGGCGCTCATCGCTCCAAGCGCGACGAACGACCTCGCCTTCACGCAGTCGATGTACGCGGCCCTCGAGAGCCTGAAGGCCTCCGAGAACCTGCAGATCTCAGTCTCGTCCAACGAGTACGTGGTCAGCCAGGCGGCGAACATCATCCAGGAGTACGCCAGCAAGGGCTACAACCTGATCATCGCCCACGGCAGCCAGTACGGGTCGATCATCGAGTCCTTGGCGCCAAAGTACCCGCACGTCTCGTTTGCCTGGGGCACAGCGGGGGCGACCTTCGGCATGAAGAACGTCTTCGCCTACGAGGCGGCTTCGAACGAGGGTGGCTACGTCCAGGGCTACATGGCGGCTTTGATGAGCAAGTCCAAGGTGCTCGGCATCTGTGGCCCGATCCAGACCGGTGACGCGAAGCTCTACGTCGACGGCTTTGTCGCCGGCGCCAAGGCGGCTGCGGCAAGTGGCAAGTTCAAGGTCACCTCGCACGCCGTCTACACCGGCTCTTTCAGTGACAACAGCCTCATGGCCAGTTGCGCGAAGACATTCGTGAGCAACCACGCGGACGTGCTCACGGGCAGCTCGCAATCTGTCGTCGGTGCGATCGGCGTCGCGAAGGCCGACCACAAGGCCTGGTTCGGGACGCAGTGGAACCAGGCTTCCATCGCCCCGGGGAACGTCGTCTCCTCCCAGGTCTACAACTGGGTGCCGATCCTCAAGCAGATGATCACCGCCATTCGCGCCAAGACCTACGGCGGGGCCACCTACGTGATCGGCCTCGGCAACGGCGGCGAGCGCATCTCGTTCAACACGAAGTACAACCTCGCCGCCTCCGTCAAGGCTGCCGGACTGAAGATGATCAGCCAGATCACCCTCGGGAACATCACGGTCCCCCAGTAGCTGACTGGTCCGACACAAACAGACAGGAAAGATGATCGTGGTGACCACCCCGGCAGCCGGCCCAGACCTCGAGGAGGTTCCTCTCCTCCAGATGACCGGCATAACCAAGCGCTTCCCCGGGGTGGTCGCCAACGATCACGTGGACTTCGAAGTCCGCAGAGGGGAGATCCACACCCTCTTCGGTGAGAACGGCGCCGGCAAGAGCACCCTCATGCGCGTGCTCTACGGCCTGTACCGGCCCGACGAGGGCGAGATCAAGATGAACGGCGAGCGGATCACGATCTTGTCGCCCGCCGATGCGATCCGCCAGGGCATCGGGATGATCCATCAGCACTTCATGCTGGTCGACACCTTGACGGTGGCGGAGAACGTCGCCCTCGGGGAGAAGTCGCAGCGTGGTCCCCTGACCGACCTGGGGCGGGTGTCGGCGAGGATCCGCGAGCTTGCAGAGACCTATGGGCTCAACGTCGACCCGCAGGCCATCATCTGGCAGCTGTCGGTCGGCGAGCGGCAAAGAGTCGAGATAATCAAAGCCCTCTATCGCAATGTCTCCCTGCTCGTCCTCGACGAGCCGACGGCGGTGCTGACGCCGCGCGAGGTGGACGAGCTGTTCGTGGTCCTGCGGCAGATGACCGATGGCGGTCGGGGACTCGTGTTCATCTCCCACAAGATCCACGAGGTGCTCGCGATCTCGGCCCGCATGACCGTGCTGCGAGGCGGTCGCAACGTCGGCACGATCCAAGCCGCGGAAGCCACCCGGGAACGTCTGGTCGAACTGATGGTCGGCCGCACGGTCGCCCTGGAGAGCCAGACCGACAAGGGTTCGGCGGCCGAGGTGCGACTCTCCGTCAAGAGTCTCCGTGTGAAGGGCGACCGCGGGACCGAGGCGGTCCGGGAGCTCTCGCTCGAGGTCTGTGGGGGCGAGATCGTCGGAATCGCCGGGGTCTCGGGCAACGGCCAACGCGAGCTCGCCGAGGCCATCGCCGGTATCCGTGCGCCCTTCGGCGGCTCCATCCGGCTGGGGGACGCAGAGCTGGTGGGGGCCAAGCCCGCCGACGCCCGCGCGGCGGGGCTCGCGTACGTGCCCGAGGAGCGCATGCGCGACGGCGTCGTGCCCGAGTTCACGGTGGCGCAGAACCTGCTCCTCGTGGAGAACCGGGACCAGAGGTACTCACGCCTCGGGTTCCTCCGCAGGGGCGCCATCCGCCGTCACTGCCAGGAGCTGATCACACAGTTCGACGTCAGGACGCCGTCGCTCGAGACGCCCGCGAGGAATCTGTCCGGGGGGAACATCCAAAAGCTGATCATGGCCCGTGAGCTGTCGGGCAGACCGCAGGTATTGCTCGTCGCCCAGCCCACGAGGGGGATCGACGTCGGCGCGACGCGCTACATCCACGAACGGCTCGTGGCCCAACGTGACGCCGGGACCGCCGTCCTCATCATCTCCGAGGACCTCGACGAGATCATGACGATCTGCGACCGGGTTCTCGTGATGTACGAGGGTCGGATCATCGGGTCGGCTGATCCACGTGTGGACACGCGTGGGGACATCGGGATGATGATGGCGGGCGTGGGGCTCGCCGGGCCTGCTGACGACGGCGGGCCGGTCCCGGCTCACGCCTAGCACCGCCAGGGGCCCGGGCTCAGCCGAGGGACTCCGGTCCGGCTGAGGGCGAGGTCCTACGCGAGCTCAGCAATGTCGGGATCATGTAGGCGAAGGCTGCGAAGGCTGTGCCGATCAGCATCAGCGCCATCCCGAAGAACCTGACGGTCGAGCGGGCTTCGGTGAGAAGACCGCCGGCGCCGGCGACGACGATGCTGACCAGTCCCAGCCATCCCACGACGTGTGCCGTGTGCGGCGCGCCGCGCAGGCGGACGAGAAGGGCGATCGCCCCGAGGACGGCGACCACGCCCAAGCTGGCGTGGGCGGCGTAGACCGCGGCCCCCTTGGCCGGTACCCAGCCCCCCGGCCGGCTGAAGGGGATGACGACGACGGCCGCGATCCCGAGCACGAACTCCGCCGCCAGAAGGGCGACGAGCGCCCGCGCCAGCCTTACGGTCGAGCCGTCGAGCCCGCCGTCGCCCACGCCCTCGTCCTCGCGACCGGACCCGGCCCGTGACGAGGACTCGACCGTCGTCTCCTCTTGGCCCTCTCCGGGACGAGCCTTTCGTCGGCGGTAGGCATCGGGGTCCTCGTGGAGCAGGTGCCACCAGCCCCAGACGGCAAGCAGGGCGAACACGGGCCACTCGACGGAGTAGAACCAGCTGAGCCCGTTGCCCGACAGGGCTCGGGTCGCCTGCCACCAACCCGCCACGGCGCAGCCGGGGGCGACGACGGCGACCTCGAGGTGCAAGAGCAGGGCCCGACGGGACAGCCAGCGCCTGCGAACAGAGGCCGCCCGGGCGCCCCGGTCCTTCCGGGAGCGGTCAGCCGAGTCGGCCGGTGCTTTGCCCGCAGCGGCCTCGAAGCGTCTCGACATCTTGCGCTCCGCGACGAAGGCCGCGAACGGGACCGTCCCGGCCAGCAGCACCAGGGCCGTCTGCCAGAGCGGGAGGCGCAGCTTGAACGTCAGCCTGAAGGCTGTGAGCAGGTAGACGATGTACAAGAAGCCGTGCATGGTGCCCACCACGTTCACCACCGCGCGCTGGCCGGCCGCGAGCTGGAGAGGTACGCCCACAAAGACGAGGATGATGAGCAGGACGGCCGTCGTGTAGGCCATCACCCGGTACTGGACCAAAAGGGCGCGCCTCACCACGGGTGTCCCCGGCTCATCGTGGTGACCTCGCTCCGGGACCATCCTGGCTCCGCTCTGGTGGTTCAAGCTCCTCAGGAGGTTCTACTCGCAACGGGCCGGTCCCGGTCGGTCACGCCGGGGCGAGGACCTCGTCCACGGGCGCGGCTGGGACCAGGAGATGCTTGCCTCCGGCGCTTCGCTCGGTGGCCTCGTCCAGCATGGCCGCCGTCGCCGTGGCTCCGAATCGTGTGACCCCGATGGCGACGAGCTCGAGCAGCCTGTCCAAGGTGCGGACCCCTCCGGCCGCCTTGATCCGGACCTTCGGGGAGGTCGCCCCGGCCATGAGGAGCAGGTCGTGCACCGTCGCCCCGCCGGGAGCAAAGCCGGTCGAGGTCTTGACGAAATCAGCGCCGGCGCTTTCGACGAGCCTGCTGGCTCCGACTATCTGATGGTCGTCGAGGTAGGCGTTCTCGAGGATCACCTTGACCAAGCTGCGCGCGGCGTGGGCGACCTCGACGATCCGGCCGACCTCGTCCTCGACGTAGGCGAGGTGTCCGCTGCGGAGGGCTCCGATGTTGATGACCATGTCGATCTCCCGCGCGCCCTCGTCGAGGGCCCGGCGCGTCTCGAACAGCTTCGTCTCGGTCGCCGAGTCGCCGTGCGGGAAGCCGACGACGGTCCCGACGACGACCTTCGAGCCCGCGAGGAGCCCTGTCGCCGAGGCGACGTCGGCCGGTCTCACGCAGACCGACCACGTGCCGTACCGGTCGGCGAGCTCGCAGCCCGCGCGGACATCGTCATCGGTGAGCTCTGGGCGAAGAAGCGAGTGGTCGATCATCCCGGCGACGTCGCTCACCGTCAGCTCGGCGGGGATCACCCGGGTGGCTGTGCTCATTTAGGGGGAGCCTCTTCTGGATGGTTGGCGTGCAGCCGGCTGGTCAGGCCAGCCGCTCGAACAAGACGCTACCCCGGGCACGAGCGGGCAGCGAAGTCGTGCCTCGCGGCCCGAATTCGGCCTCGGGACCGAAGCCCTGGACCGCCTCGTCGCGCACGAACCGCTCTATAGGGTGCACGAGTGCGTCTTCGGCGTCCTCGCCCTCGAAAGCGAGCCGGTTGACCCCCGGCTCCAGTTCGATCCCTCGGCCGGTCCGCAGAAGCAGAAGCGCCCTCGGCAGGATTCGAACCTGCGCACCCGGCTTCGGAGGCCGATGCTCTATCCCCTGAGCTACGAGGGCTTGTTGGGGTGCGGGTTGCATGCTAGCGGGACTTCGGCCATCCTCGGACTCCAATGACAACAGGCCAGCAGCTCTCGGACGCGATCGTCGCCGCCCTCGGGACCCTCCAGGTCCCGATTGACGCGGCGCTCGTCCAGCTCGTCCGCCCCGCGCGCCCCGAGCACGGCGACTGGTCGACCAACGTCGCCCTCGTCGCGGCCAAGCTCGCCGGGCGGCCGCCCCGCGAGCTCGCCGCCGAGCTTGCCGCCGCGCTCGCGGCGGCGGGGATCGACGACCTGCTCGACGTCGAGGTGGCCGGCCCCGGATTCGTCAACTTCAAACTCGCCTCCTCCTGGTTGCACAAGGCCTTGGTGGAGGTCGTGGAACAGGGCGAGGAGCGCTACGCCACCCCGGCGATCGGAGCCCGGGAGCGTGTCCAGATCGAGTTCGTGTCCGCCAACCCGACAGGGCCGTTGCACGTCGGCAACGGCTGGCTCGGCTCTTACGGGGACGCCCTCGGCCGCGTCATGAGCCGCTGCGGCTGGGACGTGAAACGCGAGTACTACATCAACGACACCGGTGGCCAGATCCGGCTGCTCGGCGAAAGCCTGCTCGCCCGCCGCCGCGGCGAGGTCGTGCCGGACGAGGGCTACCAGGGCGAGTACGTCACAGAGCTCGCCGGCAACTACGACGGCCCGGACGACGTCGTGCAAGCCGGGCGCTTCGCCAGCGACCGGATCCTCGAGAACATCAAGGCGACTCTCGCCCGCCTCGACATCTGTTTTGACGAGTGGTACTCGCAGGCCTCGATCGAGGAGAGCGCCCAGGTGGCCGAGACCATCGCGCTTTTGCGCCAGCGGGGCCTCGTCTACGAGGAGGACGGGGCGGTCTGGCTGCGGTCCACCGAGGTAGGTGACAGCCGCGACCGCGTGCTCGTCAAGTCGAACGGCGACGCCACCTACATCGCCGGGGATCTCGCCTACCACCGCGACAAGTTCCTCGTCCGCAAGTTCGACCGGGTCATCGACGTGTTCGGAGCCGACCACCACGGCCAGGTGGCCAGCCTCAAGGCGGGCGTGGCGGCCCTCGGCATAGACCCGGAGAGGCTGGAGGTCCGGCTGGGCCAGCTCGTGAGCGTGGTCGGCGGTCGCATGTCCAAGCGTGCGGGCAACTACATAAAGCTCGACTCGCTCATCGATGAGCTCGGGCCGGACGCGACCAGGCTGCTCTCGCTGCTCAACTCGGTGGACCAGGCGACGACGGTCGACCTCGAGCTCATGAAG
>Ga0181519_10002674_pt1 | contig 14983 bp, 15 predicted proteins | sample PEATcosm2014_Bin_26_FD_121102 | JGI IMG/M metagenome (GOLD analysis project Ga0181519, IMG submission 121102) | Peatland microbial communities from MTU Mesocosm Facility, Houghton, MI, USA - PEATcosm2014_Bin02_10_metaG | ecosystem: Environmental > Terrestrial > Soil > Wetlands > Peat | place...
GGGGCCAACTCGACCGAGTTCGACTCCCTGACCCCCCATCCGGTGATCGACCTGATGAACGACCAGGCCGACGTGGTCGACAAGGGGGGCACCATGCGGCTGGGTGCCCAGACCGCCCTCCTGGCGCCGGGGTCCCAGGTGTCGGCGGTCTACGGCGCCGAGGTGGCGTCGGAGCGCCACCGGCACCGCTACGAGTTCAACGCCCGCTACCGCAGCCGCCTGGAGGAGGCCGGCCTGGCCTGCTCGGGCGTCTCCCCCGATGGCCGGCTGGTCGAGTTCATCGAGCTGCCGGGCCACCGCTTCTGGCTCGGCACCCAGGCCCACCCCGAATTCAAGAGCCGGCCCGACCGCCCGCACCCGCTGTTCCGCGACCTGGTGGGGGCGGCGCTCGAACGGGCCGAGGGCCGCGAGCCCCGGCTCATCGACCTCGACGCCGTCCACTGAGCCGGCGCCGGACGGCGGTCGGGGCCGGGCATCGATGAGGACCGGCCGATGACCCCGACGGCCCCCGACCCGGCCGACCCGGCCCGGGGTTTCCGGGCGCTGGGCGAGGACGACGTGTGGTCGGGCTGGCTGCTCCGGCTCAGCCACGGCCGATTCGTCGACCCGGCCGGCCAGCCCTTCGAGCGCGACATCGTCCACCACCCCGGGGCGGTGGCCGTGGTGGCCGTGGACGACCGGGGCACGGCCTGGCTGGTCCGCCAGTACCGGCCGGCCGTCGGCCGGGCCCTGCTCGAGATCCCGGCCGGCACCCGGGACGTCGACGGGGAGCCGCCCGAGGCCACGGCCCGGCGCGAGCTGATCGAAGAGGCCGGCCTGCACGCCGGGCGGCTCGAGGAGCTGGCCCGGGTCTACAACTCCCCGGGCTACTGCGACCAGCTGACCATCGTCTTTCTGGCCACCGACCTGCGCCCGGTGCCCACCGACCGGGGCGGCGTCGAAGAGCACTGGATGACCGTGGAGGGCATGGCCCTGGCCGAGGTGGCCGACCGGGTGGCCGACGGCACGCTGGTCGACTCGACCACCGTGCTCGGGTTGCGACTGGCCGCCGACGCCCTGGCCCGGCGGCGGTGAGCGCCCCCCCGGCCGGACCCCCGACGGCCGCCCTGGCCGAGCCGCCGACCCGGGTGCTGTCGACCGGGGCCGAGGAGTTCTTGTCCTGGCTGGCCGTCGAGCGGGGCCGGTCGGCCAACACGCTGGCCGCCTACCGTCGCGACCTGGGGGCCTACGAGGCGGCACTGGCCGGGACCGGCCACACCCCGCTCGACGCCGGACCCGACGAGGTCGGCGCCTTCCTGTCCGACCTGCGGGCCCGGGGCCGCCGCGGGCCGTCGGTGGCCCGGGCCCTCTCGGTCGTCCGGGGCCTCCACCACTTCCTGCTCGACGAGGGTCTGGCGGCCAGCGACCCCACCCTGGCGGTCGCCGGGTCCCCGGTGCCCCGGCGGCTGCCCAAGGCCCTCAGCGAGGACGAGGTGACCCGCCTGCTCGAGGCCGTGGTCGGTGACGATCCCCGGGCCCGACGGGACCGGGCCCTGCTCGAGCTGCTCTACGGCACCGGAGCCCGGATCTCCGAGGTGGTCGGCCTGGACCTGGCCGACCTGGCCGACGGCGGGGGCCTGCTCCGGGTCTACGGGAAGGGGTCCAAGGAACGGCTGGTGCCCCTGGGCGGCCAGGCCGGCCGGGCCCTGGCCCAGTGGCTGGCCCCCGGCGGCCGGGACCGCCTGGAGCCCCGGCAGTGGCGGCGGCGGGGCGACGCCGAAGCGGTGTTCCTGAACGCCCGGGGGGGCCGGCTGACCCGCCAGGGGGCCTACGGGATCCTCCGGGGCCATGCCCGCCAGGTCCACCTCGAGGACCGGGTCAGCCCGCACGTGCTGCGCCACTCGTGCGCCACCCACATGCTGGCCCGGGGGGCCGACATCCGGGTGGTCCAGGAGCTGCTGGGCCACGTGTCCATCTCCACCACCCAGCTCTACACCAAGGTCTCGGCCGAGCACCTGCGGGCGGCCTACGAGTCGGCCCACCCCCGGGCCGGCCGCCCCGCCTGACGGGCGTACCGGGCCGCGCTGGCCTCCGGCGCCGTCGTGCCGAGGACCAGGAGGGCCTAGTCTGGGCGGATGGCCAGTGACGCGACGACCCAGGGATCGGCGGCCGTCGACTACGCCGAGCTGCTCGAGCACGAGCGTTCGGATCTGCGCGCCCAGCTGGCCGAGCTCGGGTTCGGTGACGCCGGAGGCCTGACCTACGACTCGAACTTCGCCGACTCCAGCCAGGTCACGGCGGAGCGGGGCGAGGCCGAGGCGCTGGCCGGGTCGCTGCGCGAGCAGCTGGCCGAGGTCGAGGGGGCCATCGAGCGGCTGGCCCATGGCACCTACGGGCTGTGCGCCGGGTGCGGCCAGCCCATCAACCCGGCCCGGCTCGAGGCCATGCCGGCCGCCCGGCTGTGCATGAGCTGCGCTTCGCGCGGCTGACCTGGTGACCGCCCCGGACCCCTCCCGGCCGCCCGAGGCCGGCCCGGGGGCCGACCGGTCATCGTGGGACGGCGGCGGCCCGGGGTCGACGCCGGGCTCGGACGCCCACCTCGGGGTCCCGCGGGCGGTCCAGCCCGGGGCGGTCCACCCCGGAGCCGGCCAGCCCGGCCTGGTTCAGGCCGGCCCGGGTGGTCCGGGACCCCACGAGCCTGGCCCGGGCGGGCCGCCGCCGGGCCCCCCGCCCGACCAGCGGGGGCCCCGGACCTCGTCGCGGACCTGGCTGTGGGCCGCCCTGGCCGTGGTGGCGGCGGTGGTCCTGGTGCGCACGCACAAGCTGACCGAGCAGGAGGTGATCCTCTTCTGCGTGCTCGTGCCATCGCTGATCCTCCACGAGGTGGCCCACGGGCTGGTCGCCCTGGCCTGCGGTGACGACACGGCCCAGCGGGCCGGGCGGCTGAGCCTCAACCCGGCCCGCCACGTCGACCCCTTGGGAACGATCATCGTGCCGGCCATCACCGTGCTGGCCGGTTTCGGGTTCTTCGGCTGGGCCAAACCGGTGCCGGTCAACCTGTCCCGGTTGCGCAGCCCCCGCAACCAGGGCGTGCTGGTCGCCCTGGCCGGTCCGGCCACCAATGCCGTCCTGGCCGCCCTGGCCGCCGTGGCCTTCAGGCTGAGCGGCGCCGCCGCCCACTGGCCGCTGGCCGGTCTTCCACCGGTCTGGGTGCTGGCCCTCTTCTACTTCGGCTTCATCAACGTCTGGGTCGGGGCCTTCAACATGATCCCGATCCCCCCGCTGGACGGCTCGGTGCTGGTCGAGCGGATGCTGCCCCGGTCGCTCTGGCCGGGCTACCTGCGGGCCCGGCAGTACGCGCTGCCGGTGCTCTTCATCGGCATCATCGCCCTGTCGTGGGTCCACGTGTACCCGACCCAGCCCCTGGTCGACCGGCTGGAGACCTGGTGGGCCAACCTGCTCGGGGTCTGAGCGGGCTGGGTGGGCGCGGCTCGGTCCGGCCGGCGCCGCCGTCCGGGCGCCCGGCCCGCCGTCAGGTCGGGGGAAGAAGGCCCACGGCGTCGGCCGCCCGGCGGTAGGTGTCGGCGGCCACCGACTCGGCCCGCTCGGCCCCCCGGGCCAGCACGGCGTTCACCGCGCCCAGGTCGCTCAGCAGCTCGGCCCGGCGTTCCTGGATGGGCCGCAGCATCTCGACCAGGGCTTCGGCCAGGGCGTTCTTGAGGTCGCCGTACCGGGTGTAGTCGGCGGCCACCCGGTCGGGCGTGCTCCCGGTGGCCACGGCCAGCAGCACCAGCAGGTTGGCCAGGCCGGGCTGGGCCGCCGGATCGAAGCGGACCTGGTTCTCCGTGTCGGTCACCGCCCGTCGCACCTTGCGGACGATGTCCTCGGGCGGATCGAGCACGCCCAGGGTGCCCAGGGGGGAGTCGACCGACTTGGACATCTTGCGCTCGGGGTGCTGGAGGTCCATGACCCGGGCGGCCAGCGGGGGGACGATCGCCTCGGGCACGGTGAACACAGGCCCGTACCGGTTGTTGAAGCGGATGGCCACCTCCCGGGCCAGCTCCAGGTGCTGGCGCTGGTCGTCGCCCACGGGCACCCGGCCGGCGTCGTAGAGGAGGATGTCGGCCGCCATCAGGACCGGGTAGGTGAACAGGCCGACCCGGGCCGTCTCCTGCCCCCGGCCCTTCGTCTTGTACTGGGTCATCCGGTTCAGCTCGCCCATGGTGGCCGTGCACTCGAGCAGCCACGACAGCCGGGGATGCTCGGGCACGTGGCTCTGCACGAAGAGGGTGCACACGGCCGGGTCGAGCCCCATGGCCAGCAGGTTGACGGCGGCGTCGACGGTCCGGCTCCGCAGCTCCTCGGGGTCGATGTCGAGGGTCAGGGCGTGGAGGTCGACGATGCAGTACAGGGCGTCGTGACCCTCCTGGAGGGCCACCCAGTTGCGCAGGGCGCCCAGGTAGTTGCCGAGATGGAGGTCGCCCGAGGGCTGGATGCCCGACAGGACGCGCTCGGGCGGCACCCGGTCAGCCATGGGTCGACCTCGTCGGCCCGACGGGCCGGCGCGGGGCTCGGGCGAGGGCCGGTCCGTTCATGGCCCGCCATGGTACGCGCCGGCCGGCCGGTGTCGGCCCAGGGCCCGGGGGATGCGCCGATCCAGCCCGGCCGTTCGGTAGGGTCGAGGGATGTCCACCACGGTGACCACACCGGTCTTCGAGGGCCCGATCGACCTGCTGCTGCACCTGGTGACCCACCACGAGGTGGACATCCTGGCCGTGCCCCTGGGCCCGGTGGTCGACGAGTTCGTCCGGGTGCTGGTCGAGCGGCGCCACACGCTCCAGATGGACGATCTCAGCGAGTTTCTCCTGGTGGCGGCCATTCTGGTCGAGCTCAAGTCCCAGCGCCTGCTGCCCGGCCGCGACGAGGTCGACGACGACGAGGAGCTGGTCGGCTGGGAGGAGCGCGACGTGCTGCTGGGCCGCCTCCTCGAATGCCGGGCCTACGCGGCGGCGGCCGACGCCTTCGTGGCCCTGACCGAGATGGCCGGCCGATCGCTGCCCCGGGAGGTCGGCCTGGACGAGGGCTTCGTGGTCCACGCCCCCGACCTGCTGGCCGGCGTGGCCCCCGAGCAGCTGGCCCAGGCCTACCTGCGGGCCGCCGCCGAGCGCCCGGCCCCCCAGGTCGACCTGAGCCACGTCACGGTGGACACGGTGACCGTGGCCGAGGCGGTGGACGAGCTGGTCCGCCAGCTGCCCGACCGGGGGGCGGTGACCTTCCGGGAGCTGACCCGGCACCTGCGCACCCGGATCGAGGTCATCGTGCGCTTCTTGGCCCTGCTCGAGCTGTGCAAGCTGGGCCGGGTGGCGCTGGGCCAGGGGGCGACGTTCGGCGATCTCGAGGTGCTCTGGATGTCCGAGGACCGCGACCTGGTCGGGGTGGGGGCCGGGCTGGTGGACGACTATGACGGTTGACCAGCTGTCGAGGGCCATCGAAGCCGTGCTCCTGGTGGCCGTGGAACCGGTGCCCCCCGGGCTCCTGGCCGAGCTGCTCGAGACCCCGGTCGAGCGGGTGGAGGCGGCCTGCGAGGAGCTGGCCCAGACCTACACCGACCAGGGTCGGGGCATCGTGGTGGCCCGCATTGCCGGGGGCTACCGCTTCCAGACCCATCCCGACCTGGCGCCCTACGTGGAGCGCTTCGCCAACCGCGAGGTCTCCCACCGCCTGTCCACGGCGGCGCTCGAGACCCTGGCCATCGTGGCCTATCGCCAGCCGGTCTCCCGGTCGCAGATCTCGGCCCTGCGGGGGGTGAACGTCGACGGGGTGGTGCGCCTGCTCGAGCAGCGGGGCTACATCGAGGCCGTGGGCCGGGCCGAGGGCCTGGGCCAGCCCGTCCTCTACGGCACCACCGACCTGTTCTTGGAGCGCCTGGGCCTGGACCGGCTCGAGCAGCTGCCCCCGGTCGAGGACTTCCTCCCCGGCCCCGAAGTGGCCGGGGAGCTGGAGGACGACCTGCGGGCCGCCCCGGGCCCGGCCGGTGACGCCCACTGAGGAGGCCGACGGCGAGCGCCTGCAGAAGGTGCTGGCCCGGTTGGGGTTCGGGAGCCGGCGGGTCTGCGACGAGCTGATCGCCGACGGTCGGGTGTCGGTCAACGGCCGGCCGGCCGTGCTGGGCCAGCGCATCGACCCGGGCCGGGACACGGTGACGGTGGACGGGGCGCCGGTGCCGGTGATCCCCGGGCTGGTGCACTACCTGGTCAACAAGCCGGCCGGGGTGGTGTCGACGGCGGCCGACCCCGGGGGCCGGCCCACCGTGCTCTCGCTGGTGCCCACCGAGCCCCGGGTGTTCCCGGTCGGTCGGTTGGACATGGACAGCGAAGGGCTGATCATCGTGACCAACGACGGCGAGCTGGCCCAGTTGCTGGCCCATCCGTCCCATGGCGTGGACAAGGAGTACCTGGTCGAGGTGGACGGCGTCCCCGAACCGGGTGCCCTGCGGGCGCTGCGCCAGGGCGTCCAGCTCGAGGACGGGCCGACCGCCCCGGCCCGGGTCGGCATGCCCGCCCCGGGCCTCCTGCGCATCGTCATCCACGAGGGCCGCAACCGCCAGGTCCGGCGCATGTGCCAGGCCGTGGGCCACCCGGTGCGCCGGCTGGTGCGAACCCGGATCGGCACGGTCAGCGATCCCGACCTGGCCCCCGGGCGGTGGCGGGACCTGACCCCGGCCGAGCTGCGCTCCTTGGCCGAGGCGGCCAGCGGGGGAGGACCGGAGGCCGAGCGCCGCCCGCCCCCCGGGTAGCATGTCGCCCCGATGCCCGAGGCCCCGACCGTCCGCGCCCTGCGTGGTGCCACCACCGTCGACCACGACACCGAGGCCGAGGTGACCGAGCGGGTGCAGGAGCTGATGGCCGAGGTCATGGCCCGCAACGGTCTGGTCGAGGACGACGTCATCAGCATCCTGTTCACGGCGACCGCCGACGTGGTGTCGATGTTCCCGGCCACCGCGGCCCGGGGCATCGGCTTCGGGGCGGTGCCCCTCCTGTGCGCGGCCGAGATCAACGTGGCCGGAGCCACCCCCCGCTGCATCCGCCTGCTGATGCACGTCACCACCGCGGCCAGCCGGGACGAGCTCCGGCACATCTACCTCCACGGCGCCCAGGGCCTGCGTGATGACCTCCCCGGCTAGGCCGGGGAGCCAGGCGCCATCCGAGGAGGTCCCGATCGGCCCGGGCGGGCCCCGGCGGGCCCTGATCGTGGGCACCGGCCTCATCGGCGGCTCCCTGGGCCTGGGCCTGCGCTCCCGGGGCTGGCACGTCACCGGTCGGGACCGCGAGCCCGGCCGGGCCGAGGAGGCCCGGGCCATGGGCGCCCTCGACGCCCTCGGCGAGGACCTCGAGGCCGAGGTGGTCTTCGTGGCCACCCCGGTCGGCGCGGTCGCCGCCCTGGCCACCGAGGTGCTGGGCACACCGGGCCGGCGCCCCGACTGCGTGGTCAGCGATGTCGGCGGGGTGAAGGGTCCGGTGGTCGAGGCGGTCCCCCATCCCCGCTTCGTGGGTGGCCACCCGATGGCCGGTTCCGAGCAGATCGGGGTGGCCGGCGCCGACGCCGACCTGTTCGTCGGCGCCACCTGGGTGCTCACCCCCACGGCCCTCACCGACACCGCAGCCTTCGGGCGCCTCCGGGGAGTGGTGACCCAGCTCGGGGCGGACGTGGTGGTGCTCTCCCCGGCCGACCACGACCGTTTGGTGGCCGTGGTGTCCCACGTGCCCCACCTGGTGGCGGCCACCCTCATGAACGCCGCCGCCCAGGGGGCCGAGGAGGACGCCGCCCTGCTGCGCCTGGCCGCCGGGGGTTTCCGGGACATGACCCGGGTGGCCGCCGGGCACCCGGGCATCTGGCCCGACATCTGCGCCGACAACCGCCCGGCCATCGTGGCCGCCCTGGACCGGCTGCTGGCCGACCTGGCCCAGACCCGCCAGCTGGTGGCCGGCGGCCAGCGCCGGGGCCTGCTCGAACTGCTGGACCGGGCCAGCACGGCCCGCCGGGCCCTTCCGGCCCGGGCCACCCGGCCCGACCGGCTGGCCGAGCTCCGGGTGCCGGTGCCCGACCGCGAAGGGGTGCTGGCCGAGTTCACCAGCCTGGCCGGCGACCTGGGCATCAACATCTACGACATCGAGATCGCCCACTCGGCCGAGGGGCCCCGCGGCGTGCTGGTGCTGGTGGTCGGCTCCGACGAGGCCCCGGCCCTGCACCAGGCGGTCACCGCCCAGGGCCACCGGGCGACGGTGCGAGAGCTCTCGTGAGCCGGCGGTGACCGCACCGGTGGCCACGGCCGGAGCGGCCCGACTGCCGGGCACGCTGATCGTCACCGCCCGGGGACCGCTGACCGGCACGGTCCGGACCCCGGGCGACAAGTCGGTGTCGCACCGGGCGGTCCTGCTGTCGGCCCTGGCCGAGGGCACCTCGAGCATCACCGGGCTGTCCGACGGGGCCGACGTCCACCACACCCTGGCCGCCGTGGCCGCCCTCGGCGTGGCCGTCCGCCGGGACGTCAGCTCGGACCGGGTCGAGCTCGACGGCGGCCGGTCCCGGCTCGGGCCGGCCCCCGACGACCTGGACTGCGGGAACTCGGGCACCGGCATGCGGCTGCTGGCCGGGATCCTGGCCGGCCTGCCGTTCACCAGCCGGCTGGTCGGTGACCAGTCGCTCTCGTCGAGGCCGATGGACCGCATCGCCGGCCCGCTGGCCGCCATGGGCGCCCGCATCGAGGGGGACGGCCCGCGCTGCCGGCCCCCGCTGACCATCGCCGGCGGTCCCCTCCGGGGAATCGAATGGGAGCCCCCGGTGGCCAGTGCCCAGGTCAAGTCGGCCATCCTCCTGGCCGGCCTGGATGCCGAGGGCGAGACGGTGGTCCGCGAGCGGGTGGCCACCCGGGCCCACACCGAGGAGATGCTGGCCGCCGCCGGGGCCGACATCACCGTCACCCCGTGGGGGGAGGGCACCGAGGTCCGGCTGCGCCGCTCGTCGCTCCGGCCGCTCCACCTGACCGTGCCCGGCGATCCCTCCCAGGCCGCCTTCTGGGTGGTGGCCGGGGCGGTGGTGCCCGGGAGCCGGATCGAGGTGGTCTCGGTCTACGCCGGTCCGGCCCGCCTGGGTTTCGTCGAGGTGCTGCGCCGGATGGGGGCCCACATCGACGTGACCCGGCGGTCCGACGGCTCGGCCGACCTGACCGTGACCGCCGCTGCCCTCCAGGGCACGGTGGTCGACGCGGCCGAGATCCCGTCGCTCGACGAGGTGCCGGTCCTGGCCGTGGCGGCCGCCGCCGCTGCGGGGACCACGGTCTTCAGGGCCGTGGGCGAGCTCCGGGTGAAGGAATCCGACCGGTTGGCCGGCACGGTGGCCCTGGTCCGGGCCTTCGGGGCGGCGGCCGAGACCCGGGGCGACGATCTGGTGGTCCACGGGGTGGGGCCCGGGGGCCGGCTGGTCCCGGGCCGGGTCGACGCCGTGGGCGACCACCGCATGGCCATGGCGGCCACCGTGGCCGCCCTGGCCGCCGCCCCCGGCTCGAGCACCGTCTCGGGCTTCGAGGGGGTGGCCACCAGCTACCCGGGCTTCCTGGACGACCTCAGCCGGCTGACCGCCGGGGCCGGGGACCGGCCCGAAGCGTGGCGGGTGCCCCTGATCGCCATCGACGGCCCGGCCGGGGCCGGCAAGTCCACCGTGTCGGCGGCGGTGGCCCGGCGGCTGGGCCTCGAGCGCCTCGACACCGGGGCCATGTACCGGGCCGTGGCCTGGGCCGCCCTGGCCCGGGGGACCGATCCGACCGACGCCCCGGCCGTGGTCGCCCTGGCCGGCACGCTCGATATCGCCGTCGGCGACCGGGTCACGGTGGACGGGACCGACGTCACCGAGGCCATCCGCTCGCCCGAGGTCAGCCGGGCCGTCTCGGCGGTGGCGGCCACGCCGGGCGTCCGGCGCCAGATGGTCGAGCAGCAGCGCCGGTGGGCCCGGCGCCACCGGGGGGGCGTGGTCGAAGGCCGCGACATCGGCACGGTGGTCTTCCCGGACGCCGACCTCAAGGTGTTCCTGACCGCCTCGCCCGAGGAGCGGGCCCGCCGGCGCCACGACGAGGCCCCCGAGGGGGTGGCCCGCCGGGACCGCCTCGACTCGAGCCGGGCCACCTCGCCGCTCGTCCAGGCGGCCGACGCCCGCCTGCTCGACACCACCGACCGGGCCGTGGAGGATGTCGTCGAGGAGGTGCTCGCATGGCTGTAGAACCCGAGGGGACGGGCGAGGCGGCGGCCCCGGGTGGCCAACCGGCCCCCGGCTTCGACCACGCCGACCACGCCGGCCACGACCATCTCGACCCCGGCGAGCCGGACGGTGTCGACCCGGACGGTGTCGACCCGGGCCCGGGCGACCGGCTCGGCCGGGCTCCGGCTCCCGGTCGGGGCGTGGCCTTTGACATCGAACGACGTTCCGGCCCCCTCTACTGGGTGGCCCGCTTCCTCTTCGTCCACGGACTGCTCCAGCTGTGGTTCCGACCCCAGGTCACCGGGCGCCGGCACCTGCCGGCCGACGGGCCGATCATCCTGGCCCCCAGCCACCGGTCCTTCGCCGACTTCGGGTTCACCGCCTTCTTGACCGAGCGCAAGATCTTCTTCATGGCCAAGGACGACCTGTGGCGCAACCCCCGCTTCGGCACGTTCCTGACCAATCTGGGCGTCTTTCCGGTCCACCGGGAGGCCCCGGACCGCGAGTCGATGCGCCGGGCCGAGGAGGTCCTGCGGCAGGGCCAGGTGCTGGTGGTCTTCCCGGAGGGCACCCGCCAGTCGGGGCCCCTCATCACCGAGCTCCACGAGGGGGCGGCCTTCCTCTCGGCCCGGACCGGGGCACCGATCGTGCCCATCGGCATCGGCAACACCGACCGGGCCATGCCCAAGGGGTCCCGGATCCCCAAACCGTTGCGGGTCCAGGTGGTGGTGGGCGAGCCCATCGAGGCCCCGGCCCGCAGCTCGGCCGGTCGGGTGGCCCGCAGCCAGGTCCGGGCGACCACCGAGGAGCTGGCCCGCCAGCTCCAGATCGTCTACGACGAGGCCCGGATCCGAGCGGGCCAGTAGGGCGGCCACCCCAGAGCCCCGGCGGCCCGAGCCCGGGCGCCAGAACCCGGCCACCAGGATCCCGGCGGCCCGCAGCTCGCCGCCGTGGTCAGGGCCGGGGGAGCGGCACCACGGCGTGGTCGACCACCCGGCCCCCGGCCAGGCGGAGCCGTCCGAAGGACGGGTTGGGCTGGGCCCGGCGCTGGGTCGGCGAGCCCGGGTTGAACAGCCGCTGGCCGCCCAGGCCCGGGGCGTCCAGCGGGGCGTGGCTGTGGCCGAAGACGACCAGGGCGGCGGTGGGGAAGCGTCGGTGCAGCCGACCCTCCCGACCGGCCGTCGGCCCACTGTCGTGGAGCAGGGCCACCGCCACCCCGGCCAGGTCGAGCACCAGCTCGGTGGGCAGGACACCGACCAGTTGGTGGTCGTTGTTGCCCAGCACGGCGTGCACTACGGCCGGCCGGGCCAGGGCCGACAGTTCGTCCAGGGCCTCGGGGGTGACCACGTCGCCGGCGTGAAGGACGACGTCGGCCCGGGCCAGGGCGCCGATGAGCTCGGCCGGCAGCCGGGACGCCGCCCCGCCCCGCAGGTGGGTGTCGGCCAGGACCACGACCTCCATGGGCGGTCGGTGACCGGTCAGCGCTCCCGGCGCCAGGTGTGCCAGATGACGTTGGCGTAGCGGAAGCCGTAGAGGAAGTTGGCGCCCTTCTTGGACTCGCCCGAGGCCCGGGGGTGCCAGACGGTCGGCCGCTCGGTCACCCGCCAGCCCCGGGAGAGCGAGGTGATGAGCAGCTCGGACGTCTGGTACTGCTCCTGCTCGAGGCGGGGTACGACGTCGGCCAGCATGGCCACCCGGATGGCCCGGAAGCCGTTGGAGGTGTCGGTCAGGTGGGCCCCGGTCAGCAGGTTGATGACCCCGGCGAAGAAGACCACCCCGGCCTGGCGGTAGCGGTCCGACGTCTCGTCGACGCCCAGCCGCCGGCTGGCCACGCAGAAGTCGGCCGAGTCGTCGACCACCGGCTGGAGGAGGGTCTCCATCTCCGACGGGTCGTTCTGGCCGTCGGCGTCCAGGGTCACCACGTACTCGGCCCCGCCCTCGATGCACAGGTTGTAGCCGACCCGCAGGGCCATGCCGTGGCCCAGGTTGACCGGGAGCACGAAGGTGACCGCCCCGGCCTGCTGGGCCACGTCGGCCGTGTGGTCGTCACCGCCGTCCACCACGACGAGCGGGGTGACGGCCAGCCCGCAGGCCTCCTTGGGCACCTTGGCCAGCACCGCCCCGATGTTGTCCTCCTCCTCGTAGGCGCAGATGAGGGCGACGACCGGGGTCAGCTTGGATTCGGGGTAGCGCTGGTCGTAGTCCTGGCGCCCGAGGTCGATGACCAGCTGCTGGAGGGCCCGCTGGCGGGCCTGGGTCCGGTTGGGCGGATTGAGGGGCATGTCGGGCACCTTCGCTGGCGGGCTGGGCGGAGGACGAAGTTTCGCACCGATCGACCGGGCCCGGCGAACCGCCCGGCGCTCCGGGGCCGGCCGCTCAGAAGGCCAGCCGGGCCAGCTCGGCGGCGGCCGACCGGGTCCGGTCGTCGGCCACCGGGTCGGTCAGGCCCGGGGGCGGCGGGGCCCCGGCCAACAGGCCCAGGCAGGCCGAGAGGGCGGGCAGCAGCTCGCGCAGCTCGGGCGGCGGGGGGAAGTACTCGTCCTCGGTGGTCACCTGGACGACCTCGACGCCGTGGGCCGGAGCCAGCCGCCCGATGACCGCCTGGACCAGGGACTCGGGGGCCGAGGCCCCGGCCGTCACCCCGACCGTGCCCGAGAGGTCGTCGGGCAGCTCGGCCGCCTCGTTGACCCGGACCACCCGGGGGCAGCCCGAGGCCCGGGCCACCGCCTCGAGGGCCAGCGTGTTCGACGAGTTGGCCGAGCCCAGCACGACCACGGCGTCGGACCGCGAGGCGATGGCCTTCAAGGCGGCCTGGCGGTTGGTGGTGGCGAAGCACAGGTCGCTGCGGTTGGGCATCCACAACCCGGGGAACCGGGCCTGGGCCGCCTCCTGGACGCCCTGCCACTCGTCGTGGCTGAGCGTGGTCTGGGCCAGCAGGGCCACCGGGGCGTCGGGGTCCAGGTCCAGGCGGTCCAGATCGGTCTCCTTCTCGACCAGGCGGACGGCCGTCGGGGCCACGGCCATGGTGCCCACCGCCTCCTCGTGCCCGGCGTGGCCCACGTAGAGGACCGTGTAGCCCTTGCGGGTGCGGACCTTCAGCTCGTGGTGGACCTTGGTGACCAGCGGGCACACGGCGTCGACCACCGTGCCCCCCCGGGCCCGGGCCGCCGCCACGACCTCGGGGGCCGAGCCGTGGGCACTGAGCATCAGCGGGGCCCCGTCGGGCACCTGGGCGATGTCGTCCACGAAGACCACGCCCTGCTCGGCGAACTGGTCCACCACGTAGCGGTTGTGGACGATCTCGTGGTAGCAGTAGACGGGGGGCTCGAACACCCGGACCATCCAGGCCAGGGCCTTGATGGCCTTCTCCACGCCGGCACAGAACCCCCGGGGTTCGGCCAAGAGGACCCGATCGACAGCCACGCCGCCAGGTTACCGGGACCCCGGGCCGGCCCTCCGGCGGCCCGACCGGGGCCGGCCCGGTCCCCGGGGCCCCCGGGGCGGGGTCGGGGCGGGGTCGGGGCGGCGGACGGCCCGGGTAACCTGGGAGGATGTCCGCGCCCAAGGTGACGGTCGTCACCGCGGCGTCGCCGGCCGACCGGGCCGGCCTGGTGGTCGGCGACGAGCTGGTCTCGGTCAACGGCCGAGCGCCCCGTGACGTCATCGAGTACCACCAGCTGACCGACGGCGAGGAGCTGACGCTCCTGGTGCGTGGGCCGGGGGCGGGGCGGGCCCGGACCGTCCGGGTGACCAAGGACGCCGGCGCGCCTCTGGGCATCGAGGTGTCCTCGGCCGTGTTCGACCGCATCCGGACCTGTGACAACCACTGCGCCTTCTGCTTCATCTACCAGCTGCCCAAGGGCATGCGGAAGAGCCTGTACCTGAAGGACGACGACTACCGGCTCTCGTTCCTCTACGGGAACTTCACCACCCTCACCCGGTTCACCGAGCTCGACGTGGAGCGGGTGCTGACCGAGCGCCTGAGCCCGCTGTTCGTGTCCATCCACGCCACCGACCCCGACCTGCGGGCCTCGATGCTGCGCAACCCCCGGGGGGCCACCAGCCTGCGCTGGCTGCGCCTGCTCCTGGCCGGGGGGATCGAGATCCACGGCCAGGTCGTGGTGTGTCCGGGGGTGAACGACGGCCCGGTCCTCGACGACACCCTGGCCGGCGTGCTCGACGAGTACCCCGAGCTGGCCACGGTGGGCGTGGTGCCGCTCGGCCTCAGCCGGTTCTCCCACGAGCCCGAGATGCGGCCGCACACCACGGCCGAGGCCCGGACCGTGCTCGACACGGTCGAGCGCTGGCAGCGGGTCTACCGGTCGGTGCTCGGTCGGCGGCTGGTCTACGCGGCCGACGAGTACTACCTCTTGGCCGGGCGGCCCTTCCCGGCGGCCGCCGCCTACGACGGATTTCCCCAGCACGAGAACGGCATCGGCATGGTCCGGGCCTTCGAGGCGGCCTTCGGGGGCGACGCCGCCGTCACCCAGGGCACCCGCCACGGCTTCTTCGCCGCCGTCGACGGGGCGCCGGCCGAGGGCTACCGGGCCCCCCGGACCGAGCCGATCCCGGCCACCCCGGTCGTCCTCGGTCGGCGGCCCCCGGCGCCGGGCCGGGGCGACGACCCGACCCCCGGTGACCGGGCGGGGACGACGACCGTGCTGACCGGCCGCTACGGGGCCATGGTCCTCGAGCCCCTCCTGGCCGCCGCCGGCCGGGCCGACGTGCGGGTGCTGGCGGTCGAGAACGACTA
>Ga0181519_10002675_pt1 | contig 14964 bp, 13 predicted proteins | sample PEATcosm2014_Bin_26_FD_121102 | JGI IMG/M metagenome (GOLD analysis project Ga0181519, IMG submission 121102) | Peatland microbial communities from MTU Mesocosm Facility, Houghton, MI, USA - PEATcosm2014_Bin02_10_metaG | ecosystem: Environmental > Terrestrial > Soil > Wetlands > Peat | place...
GGCCGGTGATGTGCTGGTCGCTCGCCAAGCTAGTTCGCGCCGCAAGGGTCTGCTGGGGCGCGCGGATCTTGGTCCCGGCGAAGGCCTGTGGATCGTCCCCTGCGAGGCGGTGCACACCTTCTTCATGCGCTTTCCCATCGATCTGGTCTACCTGGACCGTAAGCATCGGGTGCGCAAGCTGCGCGCCGCGGTCCCGGCCAATCGGCTCTCCGCCTGCTTCTTCGCTCACTCCGTGCTGGAGCTGGCCGCGGGCAGCATTCACGCCTCGCGCACCCAGGTAGGAGACCTGATCGAGCTTCTGCCCGCGCCCGCCGACCGGGATAATTTAAGCAAATCGGCATAAAAAATCGATGCGAAGACCCTGACGCAAATCCAAATCAAGGCGAACGCCACAATCTCTGTGATATATTCTGCTCGCCGGGAGATCGGATTGGAGATCCCGCTCTAAATAGTTCTAGGAGGTATCGCATGGCCATTAGTCTCGTTCCTGGTACCGCTTCCATCAAGATTGTTTTGCACCCCTCGGTGAACAGACCCGCGCTGGATGCGGCTGGTCCCTTCATGGATTTTTCCTGTCGGCCCATCAGCATTGAGGGTGCATGTAAAATCACGGGCGACAAGGGCGACAATCCGGCAGGTTGGACCCTGGGCCTGATCCAATTGAAGTTTGTCGATACGGATTGGGCTTACTATCGGGGAAAATCCAATTTGGATGGCAGCAGTTTTCTGCAATACTCGCGCCCTCCCGCGCTGCCCACGGGCGGCTGCCGCGATACGATCAACGCAGGCGCCATCTTTGTCGATAACAATCCAGGGCTCGACAGGACAGTAGCGGCTGCAACTTCCCTGCTTCCGCTGGCCATGTCAGCGGCTTTTTCCGATGCGCCGTCGCGCTCTTTTTATCTGAGCCGGAAGAACGGGCTGACCGGCAAGGATAATTTTCTGCGCGAAGCCCAGACCGAACTGCACTTCTGCACTGTTCTCTCGCTGCGCAGTCCCGCCGGCATCTTTCAGCATCTCAAGAGCGTTTACTGGAACGTGCATTGGCAGGCCACCTTTGAGCCCAGCAACTTCGCCAACCTTGCCGCCCCATGGAGCATCGTCACCACCGGCGGTCTCGGGAACATGGCGCACGTCAGTCAGATCATCGACGGTCCCCCCATCGACAAGCGATTCGCCGGCATCGTCACCGCGCCAGGAACGCCCAATTGCAACCTTATGACGCAGTCCTCCTACAACAACCCCAACGTGAAGGAGAGCAAGGTGTGGGCAAACTTCGACATCACGCAATAGCCGTACTGGCCTGCGCAGCCGTGGCGCTGTCGACGGTTGCGGCTGCCGGTCAGGTGGTGGAAATCGAAGTCTCCAAGACCTTCGGGGAAATCCAACTGGTCAATCGCGGGGCTGCCATCCAGTTGAGTTCCGAGGTCAAGGTGGAGCAGATGGTCGACGGCAAGTGGCAGCAGACGCCGGTCGCAAATCTCTATCTGATCTCCTCGTGCACGCAAAGCCCGGCGCCGGCCTGCGTTTTGCTGGCTGCCAACGCCAGCTTGCGGCCTGTCCCCTGGCGTGGCAATTACTGCTCGTCGCAGTGCATGGCCAACTGCAATCTCGACGGACCGGTCCCCCCAGGGACCTATCGTTATGTGGTTACCAGTTGCGACCGGAAGCGTCGCTTCTATTCCGCTGCCTTCGAGAAGAAAGCGCAAGCCGCCCAGGACTTGTCTCTTCCCCGGAAATGAAGGTCATTTTGTGTCAATCGTCTACCGGCTTTGCTGACCTGCGGGGGGATGAAACCGAGTGCCCACCCTCGGCGCGTTCTTGTTTCTGCGCCCAGGGTGGAACGCGTGTCACTCCATTACCACGCACAAGATCATAGAGTCAGGATTTAGTTGAAGATGGCCCCCACCGTCTCGTTGGTGGTGAGCGTCAGGGTGCAGGTCGCGGCGGTGTCGGGGACGCCCTGCGTGGCGTCGCAGTTGGCCGACCAGCCGCCAAAGCTGCCATTGAATGGAGACGCCGTCAGGGTCACGGTCGTGCCCACCGGATAGGTCGCCACGCAGACCGAGTTGCCGGCGCCAGAACCGGGGCCGCAATGAATCAGGTTCGCGGTTCCGGTGTTGGAGGGAGCGGTAATCTCCCAGCTGGTGGTGTTTTGCCCGGCGTTAAAGATGGTCAGCGTCGATAACAGCGGCTGCTGCGCGGCGCTCGAACACTCCCCATAGGGGCAGGTGAAGGTAGCCGTGCCGGTCACGACGGTGCCGTCGGTGTTGGTGAATTCGGCAATGACCACGGCTGTTCCGACCGCCTCCGCGGTAGCCAGACCGGCCTGGGCATTGGATTGAAGCGGCTGCTGGCCTCCCTTGCTCCCCGAGGTGTTGATGGGGAAGAAATCGGGATTGCTCGTGGTCCAGACCACCGAGTCCGTCACATCCGTGACCGTGGGCGTGGTATTGCCGGTGCCAATGGCCAGGAACTGGCAGGTATCCAGAATGTTGAAGACCGAGCAGGTGTTGGGCAGGATGTTAATGGAGAGCACCGGCTCCGGCGCAGCCGAGACCGTCACCGTCAGGCTGGCCGGGGTCGCGGAGACCACGCTGTGGTCGGGGTTAGTGTAAACCGCGGTGATGCTGGTGCTGCCCGCATTCGACGACGTGGCCACGCCGGAGCCCGCCGGCTGCCCGGTGACGATATTGGCCACCGAGGGAACCGTAGCCGTCCAGGTCACCTGGCTGGTCATATCCGTTTGCAGGCCGGTGCTTCCGCTGGTGCCCAATGCGATGAACCTGGCGGTTTGATCGAGCGCTGCAAGCGTCTGGGAGTTGGGAACGATGGTCAGCGCGGTGATCGGCTCGGTGATGGAGTTCACCACCGTAAAGCTGGCCGGCGCGGTGACCAGGGTGCCGTCGGAGTTGCTGGCGATGGCGGTGATGGCTGCCGTGCCCTGGCCCATAGCCGTCACCAGGCCGGGCGTGGTGCCCGCTTTTTCCGGGCTGCCCACCGTAGCTACCGCGGTGTTGCTCGAACTCCACTTGATGGGGTAGCTGGAAGCGGGGGCGTCGCTGGTCAGATTCTGCGTGAAGGGGGCGGTCGAGAAGGTGCCGATAGCCTGCAACTGGCTGGTCTGTCCTGGCGAGGCCACAATCTGCGCGTTGGGCAGGATGACCATCGATTGCAGCGGCTCGGTGACGTTCAACACGGTCAGCGTCGCGGTGGCCGTCACCAGGCTGTTGTCGGGATTGGTGGCGATGGCGGTGAGGGTGACCGTGCCGGCGCCGAGCACCGTTGCCAGGCCGCTCGATCCGATCGAGACCGCCTGCGGGTTGCTGGAACTCCACGCCACCTGGCTCGACACGTTGGTCTGCAAGCTGGTGGTTCCGTTGGTGCCGATGGCGATGAATTGGACAGTCCGCGACGGCGCTCCCACTGCCGCCAGCGTCACCGATTGGGAGCCAGGGAAAATCGAGAGCGCGGAGACCGGTTCGGCGGCCGGCCCGGTAACCGTCAGGGTCGCCGAAGCCGTGGCTCCGCTCTTGTCCGTGTTGTTGGTGGCGACGGCGGTGATGGCGGTTGCGCCCACTCCCACCGCGGTAGCCAGGCCGGTGCTGGCGTTGACGGTGGCCACTTGTGGATTGCTGGAGCTCCATTGCACCGTGTAGCCGCTCTCATTGGCCATATTCTGATTGCCCGGCGTCGAAGAGCTCGCCGCGAAGGTCCCGATGGCCAGGAACTGGCTGCTCTGCCCAGCCGAAGCCACCGTTTGCGTGCCAGGAACCACCGTCATCGCCAGCAGAGGCTCGGAGACCGCAATGTTCACCGTGAAGGCCGCGGTTCCCGTGACCACCGTGCCGTCGGGATTCTTGGTGATGGCGCTGATGGTAGTAGCGCCCGTGGTCAGCGCCATGCCCAGGCCGGTGGCGGCGTTGATCGAGGCCACCGCGGCGCTGCTGGAACTCCACGTGGCCGCGGCAATCGTCGCCGTGCCGATGGTGGCTGTCTGGTTGGTCAGGTCCACTGTTGCGCCCGAGGAGGTGGTGCCGATGGCAATGAACTGCACCGTCTGATCGAGGGTGGTCGCCGTCTGCGTCTCGGGAACGATGGCCAGCGACACCAGCGGCTCCGGCGCAACCACGGCGGTGACGGTCAGCGCTCCGCTGCCGCTGATCCCGTTCAATTGTGCGGTGATGGTGGCGCTGCCCGCGGCTACGCCCTTGGCCAGCCCCGAGGCGCTGACGGTTCCAATGCTGGCGGCGCTGGAGGACCAGCTCACCTGGCTGGTGATGTCCTCGGTCTGTGCCGGATGGCTGCCATGAGTGTAGGTTCCGGTAGCCGTGAATTGAGCCGTGGCCCCGGCCGCGATGGACTGCGTGGCGGGACTGACCTGAATCGAAGACAGGGAAGCCGGGGCTTCGCAACTCGTCAGCGGCAGCAGCAGGCCGAGTAGTGGCAGAGCGAGCAGCAAAGAGCGACAGCGCATGATGGTCTCCCGGCGTTTCCGCCCGGCCGGTTCAGGGCTGGTAGAGCATTTCTCCCATTGATGTAGAGATCGGGTGCCCTACCCTCGCCGCGCCTTTGTTTTTGCGGCTAGGGTGGGATGACGATACAGCAAAAGGGAAAATGCTCTAGCCTCCGGCCACACCCACAGGTTACTTCAGTTGCGATCGAACGAAGCGGCCCGGAGCGATTCTTCGCCGGGCCGCAGGTCAAGAAGGGAAAAGCGATCCCGCAAGCGGCATTCCCAGTTCCGCTTTAGGATGTTCCGTCTGGAATCAGCCGCGGCAGCGAAAGTTCTCCACCGATTGCCGAAAAGATTCCGTTCAGCGTGGTCGTTGCCTGCGCCCCGGTGCAACTACTCGACAGATCGGCATAAAACGTCTCTCCTGAAGTAGCAATTTGTTGCAACGTGTAGCAGGGATTGTTGTAGGGGCTGACATCGGTGTTGCAGCCCGAGGTGGAAGCGCCATAGCCCACGGTGAAGATTTTGGTGCCGGCGTTCTTGGCGATGGTGGCCTCATTCACGGCCTGTTCGCACATCTCCTTATTGGCCGAAGGGTAGGCCCCGGTGGTGTACAGGTATTTGGTGGCGGCGGAGAATTTGGCGGTCGAGGAGGCGTCGCCGTCGCTGAGCAGGATCATCACGTTCTGCGAGTTGGTGCGGGCCGCCGCCCGAATGGCCAGATACTGCTGCGCGGCATTGATGGCGCCGGCAAAGTAGGTGCCTTCTCCGCCCTTGGCCTGCAGTCCCTTGCAGAGGCTGTCGGCGCCGGCGGCGATGGCCAACTCCGAGGCGGAGTTGAGCGTGGTCGCCGTGTCGGAGAGGCGGTAATCGCTCATCGCTCCCAACACCTGGTAGTTGGCCAGCAGCGTGGCGTAGGTGGCGTTGGTGGCGTCGGGATACTCGTTGGGCGTGGGCGTCGAACCGGGACAGGTATAGTCTGCCGAGGGATTGGAAAGGCCGGGATAGGTGAAGAGTGTGACTTCATCGATGGGACTGGCTACGTTGCCGTTGGTCGCCGTGCCGCAGGAGGAGAGGCTCAACATGCAGGGCGAGAGCTCCAGCAGCAGGGTGCGGACGCCGCCCAGCGCGCAGGAGATCCGCGTGCCGGAGCAGTTCTTGTTGCTGTCGGAAGAAGCCATCGAGGCCGTCGTATCGATGACAATGGCGACGTTGTATGGGTCGCGCGGGCCGCCGCCGCGCATGGCCGCCGAGGCGCTGGCCGTCATGCTCACCGTCTTGATGCCGATGATGCCGGCAAAGAAGGTGGAAACGGACACCGTCTGCTTCACGTTGATGCCGTTGGCCGTCACCGACGCGGAGCACAGGGGCAGGCCGGGGAGCGAGGTCAGGCACAACGCTTTGGTGGTGACCGCGGCGCTGCCCAGCGAGGCCGAGTAGTTCCTGGCGCCGCTGGCCGAGCTGAAGGCCGTCGCCTGGGCCACGGCCGCGGTGTAGTTGGGCAGTTGCGAGGCGCCCGCCATCGCCGCCGCATCCGTGGACGCCTGCAACTGGCGATAGCAATAGTAGGAGTGTCCCAAGTCCAGGCCGAAGGCCGTCATGGTAAGCATCATGACCAGCGTGGCCGCCGCCCAATAGATGGCCTGGCCGCTCTCGTCCTGGGCCAATCGCCGCAGCATCCATTGCAATTCACGTTTCATTGCACCACCTCCGCCATCGTGGCCGTAAGTACACAGTTGGGTGCATAGTTCACCCCATAGACCGCGAGGTTGCAGGGGTAGGTAGCCGTTACACTGACCCACTGGCTTGGCACCAGATAGGCCGACGCGGCCGTGCAGGAGAGGGTATTGCCGCCGTTGTAGTTGTATGTGCTCGATCCGGTATTGAAGCTGAAGGTGTATTTCAGATTGGATGCATTGAGCGCGGGCGCCGAGGTGGTGATGGCCGCGATAGTTGTGGCGCAGGGATCGGCGGCCACCCCGGCGCTCTCCGACAGATAGCGCGCGCCCGAACTGGTGGCCTCATTGAGTTGAAGATAGTTGTTCATGGTGATGCCGAAGCTCAACATGGCCAGCGTCAGCATCAGCATCAACGGCAGCGATAGCGCCATCTCCACCAGCGCCGCGCCCTCTTCGTTGCGCCAAAAACGGCTCAGAGCCGTGACGGCTGACTGGCGCAGTGAAACGCCGCGATCGTTAAGCGCACACGCCGGTTGCGCTGCGTTCGCTTGCAATCTCTTGTGCCGCATTGCGCCGCTCTTCTTCATCATCGTTTTACCTCCGGCGCACAGCGCATCTAGCCGTTGTTCTGTTGCAACAGTTGTAAAAGCTCGCGAATTTGCTGTGGATTGGCGCTCTCATGCCCGGGTTGACGATCGTTGTTTCCAGAGAGAACAAACTGCAATCCCACGCCGTCTTTGCCCCAGCGCATTACGCACGATTGCACGGCGACGGTGCGGTCCGCGGCTTCGCCCTCTTTGCTCTGCAGCGCCACCTGCACCAGCGTTCCCGGATACCAGCGCTCGGCGGTGATCAGATACAGGCCGGTGGCGCTGATGTCGCGAATGGCGCGCATCTCGGGCGTGGAGCCGTACCAGAAGAATGCCGCAAGACCTTCGGCCGGTTCGCGCGTTGCACGGCGGCGATCCTGCGCCGGCCAGTTCATGTGCCACGGCTCGGCGGCTTCGCTCACCGCGCTGGACGCTTTCATCAAGCCCGCTTCCGGCGGCGCAAGAGCGGCCCTGCTTTGCCGCGCGCTTTCTGCACGCAGAGCGCTCGAACCGCGCTCCAGGTTGCGGCACATCTCTTCTGCCGCGCACAGCACCAACTGATCGCCCGGCTGGGTATTCGAGGAATAGATCGAGTTGCTCGACAGCACCAGCACGCTGGCTGCCTGTGGGCGCACCAGGTCGCCCTGCAATACCGGGAACCACTCCACCCCGCCAAGAACGCGCAGATCGCGGTCGAGAAAGACCAGATCGTGCGCCACCCGCGTCTCGTTGTTGGGAATGCCCCGAAAGGGCTTTAACCAAAGGCCCTCGTCGGCCCGCAAAGCCAGCGTTGCAAAGACCTCTCCGAGCTTCGCGCTTTGCAGATCGGCCGCGGTCACATGCAGGCCCAGGAAGCATTCCCGAGTCAGGTTGTAGGCGCAGTATTGCCGTGAACTCATCATGCCTCCCTCCTTGAACAATCCTTCAAACAAACCTTCAGCATCCCGGCGCGGAGTTGCCGCTACGGTGTGCTTTGCATCTTCTTGCGCAACGCGTGAAGCTCCGCTCGCGCGGGACACACCAACGCTGCCCGCCTGCGCGGTTTCGCTTGCGGCCGCTGTTGCGGCGCTGCAAGCCCTCCGCGGCGCGAGCACGCATGGCCCGCGCCGCTGCTCTGAGCGCGCCCGCGTCCTTACTTGACGCGAGTGCGGCGGCGCTGAATCAGAACTCCAAGAAGGATGACAAACAGAACGCCAGCTACGATGCGGAAAACCAATGCTCCGTCCATATCGAATCTCCTTTTGCCCGGTGGTGTTTCTTCCTTGCCGTGCAATTCCCGCGCATCGTTCTTGCTGTAGTTCGCGCGATTGCCGGCGTTGCACGCAACGCGGGCCAGCCTGCCCCGCATCGCTCCTGCGCTTGCTTCCGCTTACCTGACGCGGGTGCGGCGGCGCTGAATCAAGAACGCCAGGCAGATGACAAACAGAACGCCAGCTACGATGCGGAAAATCAATGCTCCGTCCATTGCGATTCCTCCTTCCCCCAAATCTCGCTCCCCATCAGTGCTGCAGGGTAGCGAACGACTCCATCATGAGAATCACGGCCGGTCCCAGAATGACCAGAAACAGCGCGGGAAAGATCAACAGCACCAGGGGGAAGACCAGCTTCACCGAGGTCTTTGCCGCCTTCTCTTCCACGGCCTGCACGCGCTGACTGCGCAGCGTGTCGGCTTGTATGCGCAACGTCTTGGCAATGCTGGTTCCGAACTGATCCGACTGCACCATCATCGACACCAGATTGCGCAGCGCGTCGAGTCCGGTGCGGTCGGCCAGATGCTTCCAGGCCTCGGAGCGGGCCCGTCCGGCGCGCTGTTCCAAGACCACAATCTTCAATTCGTCGCACAGCTCGGGATAGCCTTTGTCCATCTCCGCAACGGTGCGTGCAGTGGCCTGATCCAGGCCCAATCCGGCCTCCACGCAGATCACCAGAATGTCCAGCACATCGGGCAGTCCGCGTTCGACTTTCTTTTGGCGGGCGGCAATCTTTCTTCCCAGCCAGAAGTCGGGAATCAGAAAGCCCAGCCCCGCGCCCACCAGCCACAGCATGGGATTGCTGTTGCCCAATCCCGTGACCAGCACCACCACGCACAGCAGAATCGGCGTCAATACCTTCGAGCCGTAAAAGATCTTCATCGCCGAGTCGCCGCGGAAGCCGGCGCGGGTCAGCCGCTGCACCGTTACCGAGACCTCTGCCTGGCTCTTGGGCAGAACATTCTCGAAGCGTTCCACCACTCCGCCGATGCTCAGCCCGGTCTCTTGAATCGCGCTGCGCAGGGTCTTCTGCTTGGGGCGCGGATTGATGGCTTCCTGAATGCGCTGCATCATCGTCTGGCGATAAAACACCAGCAGCCCTCCGCTCACGATGAGCAGAAAGACCGCGGCGAAGATGACCAGAGCGATTCCCATTGCCTGCCTTCAAACTTCCATGTTGACGATGTTGCGAATCACCAAGCCGCCCAGCACGATCATGCCCGAGGCGATCCACATCAGCTTCACACCCAGAGGCCTGGTCCACAGAACGCTCATCAGCGCCGGATTGACCAGATACATCACCACCCCCAGCACCAGCGGCAGCATGGTGAGCACCATGCCCGTCAAGCGTCCCTGCGAGGTATGCACCAGCACTTGCCGCTTCAACCGGAAGCGCTCGCGGATGGTGTGCGAGGTCTTCTCCAGCAACTCGGCCAGATTGCCGCCGCTCTCTTTCTGAATCAGGATGGCGATGACGGCGATGCGCAGATCCTGCAGCGGCATACGCAAGATCAGGTTGTCGAGAGCGATCTTCAAGTCGAGTCCGTAGTTCTGTTCGTCAAAGCAGATCTTGAACTCGCTGCCTACGGGCTCGGGGCACTCGCGCGCCACCAGGCCCATGGCGGCGATCAGGCTGTGCCCGGCGCGCAAGCCGCTGACCATCAGATCGATGGCCTCGGGGAAGATCTGCTCGAACTTCTGAAAGCGCCGCCCGCGTTGAAAGCGCACCCATCCCAAAGGCGCGAGGCTGGCGACAATGCCCATGCCGATGGCTGCGCCTAACGTATCGGTGCGCAGATAGACCAGATACGCGGGAACCGCAAAGCAGGCCGCGGTCATGGTCAGCAATCGGCCCGCCGTCCACTTGAGATTGGCCTGTTGCAGCAGCCGGTGCAGATAGGGCGTGAGCTCGAACTTCAAGAGCTTTTCATTGAGCCAGGGGATCGCGCTGAACTGCTCGTTCTTGCGCAGGTTGACGATCTGCTCGCGCGTCTGTTGGCTCTCCGTGGCCAGCGCCGACTCCAGCGAGGACTGCACCCGCTTGGCGTCGCGCGCGGAGCCGCCGCCGCTGGCAGTCAGCACCAAAGCCACCACCGCGAAGACTCCGAGAAAGATCAATCCAATCGCCAATTCCATGGTGCTGCTCCCTAACCCCTAACCCCTAACCCCTAATCCCTAACCCTTGATCCCTTAACCGACCTGCAATTCCCGTTCAAAGGTGCTGGGGGGAAGAACAATGCCCGCCACGCGCAGGCGGTCGATAAAGCGCGGCCGGATGCCGCTGGGCTTGAAGACGCCCAGCACGCGCCCGTCGGGGCCAATGCCCTTCTTCACAAAAGAGAAGATTTCCTGCATGGTGATGATGCTTTCTTCCATGCCGGTAATCTCGGAGATGCTGGTCACCTTGCGTGTGCCGTCGCTCATGCGGCTGGCCTGCACAATGATGGTGATGGCCGAGCAAATCTGCTGGCGCACCGACTTCTCGGGAAGATTCATGTTGGTCATGGCCACCATCGACTCCAGCCTCGATATGGCATCGCGCGGCGTGTTGGCGTGGATGGTGGTCATCGAGCCTTCGTGGCCGGTGTTCATGGCCTGCAGCATGTCGAAGGCCTCTTCGCCGCGCACCTCACCAATGACGATGCGGTCGGGGCGCATACGCAGGCTGTTGATGAGCAACTGCCGCTGGCGAATCGCGCCCTGGCCTTCGATGTTGGGCGGGCGCGTCTCCAGACGCACTATGTTCTCCTGCGCCAATCGCAGCTCGGCGGCGTCTTCGATGGTGACCAGCCGCTCGTTGTTGGGAATGTACTGGGAGAGGATATTGAGAAATGTCGTCTTGCCCGCGCCCGTGCCGCCACTGACGATGATGCTGATGCGCGCCTTCACCGCCGACTGCAAGACTTCCATCATCTCTGCCGAGATGCTCTTCATCTCCACCAGTTGATTGGCCGCCAGCGGTCCGGTGCCGAAGCGCCGGATGGAGAGCGAAGGACCATCCAGCGCCAGCGGCGGAATGATGGCATTCACGCGCGAGCCGTCGGGCAGGCGGGCGTCGACCATGGGGGAGGATTCATCCACCCGCCGGCCCACGCGTGAAACGATGCGGTCGATGATCTGCATGAGATGCCGGTCGTCGCGAAAACTGGTGCTGACCCGCTGCAGCTTGCCGCCTTTTTCAATGAAGACATGATCTCTGTTGTTGACCAGAATGTCGCTGATCTTGGGGTCGCGCAAGAGCGGTTCGAGCGGGCCCAGGCCGAAGACTTCGTCCAGCAACTCGGCGTGAATCTTCTCTTGCTCGTCGTAGCTCAGCGGAACCCGCTGCTCGGCCATGATCTCTTTGACGATGACCGTGACCGCCTGGCGCGCCTGGCTGTTATCGACGTGCGAGAGCTTCTCCAGATCCAGCCGCGAAAGCAGGATGCGGTGAACGTCGGCTTTGTAGGTTTCCAGATTCGGCAATTCCACGCTCTACCTGCTCTCGTCAAAGACTGACAACTAACCCCTAACCCCTGATCCCTTGCCCCTGATCTCTGTCCAACTCACTTCGCAAAAAACGAAAGCAATGTGCCGATCGCAATGGCTGGCGCATAGGGCATGGTGCGCCGCGCGATTCTGTTTTCCGCCGGGCCACTCCTACCGCTCTTTTTTCCGCCCAAAGCCATCTCGCTGGTGCTGCTAAAGAGTTCGCCCAAAAAGCCATCGCTGGCCGCCCAGCCCAGCACCATCACCCCGCCGGCCAATCCAGCGCCGACCAGGGCAATCATCAGTTGCGCGGGGCCGATCCAGGCGCCGATGGCGGCGCACAGCTTGACGTCCCCGGCGCCCATTCCGCCCATCAAAAAGAGAAGCCCCAAAATCCCGCCGCCCAGCGCCAGCCCGGCGCAGCTTTCGCCCACGCCCTGCCAGCCGTGCAGCCAGCCGCATACCGCAACTCCGGCGGCCATAAACGGAAACACCAGCCAGTTGTGGATGCGCCGCCAACGCAGATCGGTGAAGGTGGCAATGCTCAGAACGGCCAGCGTTGGCCACCATGCGAAGGAATGCATTCTGCGGGCTCCTCACTGCGGAAAACTGTGCAACGCTTCCCTCACAGCAATTCCCCAGCCAAATGCAATTTCGATGAAAAGTTATGAAAGTAAATAAGATAACGTAAAAATCGAGGAGACTTTGGCGATCTGACCAGTGCGCTGTGTACAGATGTTTACGCTTGTCCGGCGGAGTGCAATAGGGCGTATACAGCAAAAGGAGCGCCCTACCCGGCGGCCTCCGGCGCGCCCCCGTCCCAGGCCACCGCTTCGGTATAGCACTGAATCAGTTGCTGCTGGCGCAGCGTCGAGGCCTGCACCAGCGCATCTACCTCTTCCCATTCGCCGCGCTCATAGGATTCCAGCCAGCGCAGCAGCCAGCGTTCGGCGTTGGCGGTTCCCAGCAGCGCCTGGCGAATCTCGTGGCGCAGGGGCAGTTGCGCCACCAGCGCCTCCATGGGCAGGCGCAGCATGGCGTGCAGCAGGCTGAGCATGCCCAGCAGGTACTGCTCGTCCGGCGCCAGCCCGCAGAGCGGCGCGGCCAGTTCGCAGAAGCGCGCCCGCACGAAGGCCATGCGCAGAATCTCCGGCGGCTTGCCGGCGTTCAACTCGCTGAGAATGGCCACCGTGGCGATGCGCCGGAAGATGGACTCGCCGATGACCATGATGGCCGATTCAATCGAGCTGATCTCCTGGCGTATGGCGTAGGCCGAGGAGTTGACCAGCCGCAGCAGCCGGTAGGTGAGCGCGGCGTCGAATTTGACCAGTTTCCCGATGCGCTGCAAGTCCAGCGGATCGCGATACAAACACTGCAGAATCTGGAAGTGGATCAGCCGGTTGGCCGGCACCTTGGCGTTCGAGAGCAGCTCCGGATGGCAGAAGTAGAAGCCCTGAAAGAGCGTGAATCCCTCCTCCTTGGCCTTGCGGTACTCTGCCTCCGTCTCCACTTTGGTGGCGATCATGGCCGCAGGGGAGTTGCGGAAGCGCAGCAGCAGCTCCTTGCGCTCGGCCGTGCGGGTTTTGAGAAAGTCCACCTTCACGTAGTCGGCAATCTCGGTCAGCGGCTCGATTCTGGTCTCCCAAACGAAGCCGTCCAGCGCCAAATGGTAGCCGATGGCCTTCAAACGCCGGCAGGCGGCCAGCAGATGAATCGAGAAGTCCACCGCCGCGTCGATCTCGATCACCGTCATGCTGGGCGGCATCACCTCCACCAGTTGCTCCAGAATCGACTCGGCGGTGCAGTTGACAAACGCCGGTAGCCCCCCGGTCAGCTTGTCGATGCCGAAGATGAGCGTGTCGTCGAGGATGGTGCGGGTAGCCAGTTTGCTGTCGCCGCCGTATCCCAGCTCGGGACTGCGGCGGAAGAGCAGTTCATATCCGTGCACCCGCCCCATCAGGTTGAGAATGGGGTGGCGGGCCACGTAGCGCATCTCGCCGTGCGGTTCCTGTTCCGCGCGGGGCTGGGCGGGCGCGGTCTGGGTGAGGTTCGAATCCATCCTCTATGAATCGGCAGCCGGGGGCCGCGGCATGAGCCTTTGTTTTAGCGCGGGTCACCCCTTACCGCCAAAAAGTGAGGGTTGCCGCAACGGGTTCCAAACAAAGGATTTCCCCCGCCCGGCTCATCCCCCTGCCGAAGCCGCCGATAACCTTGAGGATGAAAGCAACGCCCGAGCGCCGGTGCAATCCAGGTTGGAACCCCAGATGCAATCCCAGGTGCCATCATGGATGATCGCCTGTGGAACGAGATCGCCGCGCAGCTCGAATTGCCCAACGTGGCCCAGCCGGAAGCGCCGGGAAATGCGTTCGCCACGGAAAACAGGAAGAAGGAAGATCGCTTGGATCAGGGCTTTACAGCGGGAAAGACGCAGGAGAAGAATGATTCCACTCTGCCGGGCGGAGCGCCGAGCGCCGCCGGGGCGGCATCGCTCTCGCTGGTCCTGGTTGGACCCGACGAGCAGCGCCGCAACATCGCTGCCGAGTCCTTTGCCGCCAGCGGCATGATCCAGCGTCACGACGGCCTGCCCTATCCCGCCAGCCTCGACGATGTTCCCCTGCTGGCTGCGCGCGGCTTCGACATCGTCGCCGTCGATCTGGACAGCGACCGCGAGTTCGCCTTGGAACTGGTAGCCCGCCTCTGCGCTCACAGCCAGGCCTCGGTGATGGTCTTTACCGAACAGGCCGATCCCGAACTGCTGGTGCGCTGCATGTGGGCCGGGGCGCGCGAGTTCCTCACCCTGCCCGTGGCGCCCTCCACCATGATCGAAGCCCTGCGCCGGGCTCTCGACCGCCGCCCCTCGCAGCGCGCCGCGCAGAAAGCCCCCGGCAAACTGCTGGTCTTTACCGGCGCCAAGGGCGGATCGGGCGTCACCACCCTGGCCTGCAACTTTGCCGCCGCCTTGGCTCGCGCCTCGGCCCAGCCCACCCTGCTGATCGACCTCGACCTACCCCTGGGCGACGCCGCCATCAGTCTCGGCCTGCGCCCCGACCACTCCACCGTCAACGCCCTGCAGGACTACGGACGGCTGGACACCACCATGCTCTCCAGCCTCATCGTCCAGCACGACACCGGTTTATCTGTGCTGGCCGCTCCCGGCCAGTTCGGCCAGACCGAAGTCTCCGACGAGGCCATCGAAAAGCTGCTCACCGTCGCCCGCCAGAGCTTCGATTACGTGGTGGTCGATGCCGGATCGCGCCCCGATCTCAAGGCCGCGGCGGTCTTCAAGGAGGCGGCGACCATCTACCTGGTCGTCCAGGTAGGCATCGCCGAACTGCGCAACGCCAACCGCATCGTCATGCGCTTCTTCATCACCAGCGGCCCGCGCTTGCAGATCGTGCTCAACCAATATCCCGCCAATCTCTTCGGCATCGACCAGGAGCAGATCGCCAAGGCCCTCACCAAGCCGGTGCAATGGAAGATCCCCAGCGATGTAGGGACGTTGCAGCGGGTAAAGAACGCCA
>Ga0181519_10002677_pt1 | contig 14959 bp, 10 predicted proteins | sample PEATcosm2014_Bin_26_FD_121102 | JGI IMG/M metagenome (GOLD analysis project Ga0181519, IMG submission 121102) | Peatland microbial communities from MTU Mesocosm Facility, Houghton, MI, USA - PEATcosm2014_Bin02_10_metaG | ecosystem: Environmental > Terrestrial > Soil > Wetlands > Peat | place...
ACATCGTGGATCAGCGCCGCTTCTTGATCTACGGCGAGTCCGCGGTCACGATCACCTCGATCGCGTTCGCCGCACTCGTATGGCTTCATCTCGTCACGCCGATCGGGCTCCTGCTATTCAGTTTCATCGTGACCGTGGGTTCCGCCGTCACCTATCCGGCGTGGCAAGCGGTGGTGCCGCGGCTCGTGCCAAAGCCGGAGCTGCCTACCGCCGTTGCGGCGAACAGTGTGGGCATCAACGTCAGCCGGGCCGTTGGTCCGGCGCTCGGCGGCATCATCATAGGAGCCTTCGGCATTGCGGCGCCGTTTTGGCTCAATGCTTTCAGCAACCTCGGGGTGATTGCGGCCCTGGTATGGTGGCACCCTGCGAAAACCATTGGCACGCGGCTGCCGCCCGAGCCCCTCGGCAGCGCCATTATCACCGGCTTTCGGCATGCGCGATACAACGCCCATCTCAGCGCGACGCTGATCCGGGCGACCGGCTTCTTCGGATTTGCGAGTGCGTATTGGGCGCTGTTGCCGCTGGTCGCACGCAATCAGATCGCCGGGGGTCCCGGCCTCTACGGGCTATTACTGGGCGCCATCGGAGCCGCCGCCGTCGGCGGCGCGTTTCTGTTGCGGCCGCTCAAGTTGAAATGGGGCGCGGATCGGCTGGTTGCGGCCGCCACTCTTGCGACCTCCGCGGCGACCGCATTATTTGCGTTCGCCCATGACGCGGCCACCGCGGTTTTGGCAAGCCTCATCGCCGGCGCGTCGTGGATCGCCGCGGTATCCTCGCTCAACGTTTCGGCGCAGGTTGCATTGCCCGAATGGGTGCGCGGCCGAGGCTTGGCAATGTATGTAACCGTGATGTTCGGCGCGTTGACCGCCGGGAGCGCGCTGTGGGGCGAGATTGCCGCCGTCGCCGGGTTGCCCGCCGCTCTTGTCGTCGCAGCCGCCGGCGCGAGTGTGGCGATTCCGCTCACGTGGCGCTGGAAGCTGCAGACGGGCGTCAACGTCGACTTTTCACCTTCGATGCATTGGCCCGATCCGGTCACGACGCGAACGATCGAGCCCGATCGAGGCCCGGTGCTGGTGACGATCGAATACCGCATCGATCCGCGGCGTTGCGACGAGTTCTTGCGCGCTCTTGCGGAATATTCGGATGCGCGCCGCCGGGATGGAGCATACGACTGGGGCATATTCGAGGATCCCGCCGAAGAGGGGCGATTCATCGAGACCTTCCGAACCGACTCCTGGCTCGAACATCTGCGCCAGCACCAGCGCGTAACGAAGGCGGATCGCCTGCAGGAACAGGCCGTACGGCATTTCCAATTGGGTGACGGGCCGAAAACGACGCATTGGATAGGTGCACAACCGCGGGAGGACCAGGATCCCGCGTGACCCATGGGATTCTGGTTAGCGTCGGCCGTACCCAAACAGGAATACATCGACCGCGCGCCTGACGGCGCCACTCATGGCGTCTGGCCTCACAGATTCCATGACGCCCAGCAGGACGCGCTGCAGTAGTTCTGATTCCAGCAAGCCGAGAAGATGCATGGCGGCGGTCTTGGCATCGGCGGTGCGGAGGTTTCCGCGCTTCATTTCCTTCTTGAGAAATTCGGCGACTTGCCTCTCAAGGGGAACGGAGGCTTGCTCGAAAGATAGCTTGCCAAGGTCGGAGTGCCGTGATTCGGCGATCACGAGGCGCCGGACCACGATTGCTTCCGGTGAGTACAGCACAGCCAGGAATTTCTGCCCGAAATGTCGCAGCTCCTGCTCCAGATCATCGGCGTTCGGGTTCAGCGCACCTACGATTGCCTCCAGCTCGAACGCTTTGGCCTGGTGCATGACGTCGAAGAACAGCTTTTCCTTCGAGGGAAAGTAGTTGTACAGCGTCGCTTTGGAGCCGCCAGTGCGCGCGCAAATCTCGGACATGGATGCGCGATCGAACCCCACCTCCCGGAAAACCTCGGCGGCGGCTTTGAGGATGGCCTGGCGTCTTGCTTCGGTCTTGCTCTTCATGATGCAGATTGGCAGAACGGATTCACTGCTACTGCGCCTTTCTTCAAGTTCGGGGCTCTTTCGGAATAATTGTCAATACTAAACCGTTCCGTACAGTTTTGCTTGACAAGCGCTCGTAGTAAAGTAAACTGTACCGTACAGTACGTTTTTTGGAGCACCCATCAATGCTGGTTACAAAGAGTCCACTAGCCACTGATTTTCAGCGCCTCATACGAGGATTGCTCGCCGTTGGCGTCCTCGCGGCCGGAGGCTGCGCGCAGCTGCCGCGCATGGATCCGCCCTCCGCCATGAAAGGAGTCGAACAGCTCGCCAGCTCGGACTCGTTTGCCGCACCGCCGGCGGCGTGGCCCGGAGACGGATGGTGGCGCGCCTATGCGGACCCGCAGCTCGACACCCTCATTGAGGAAGCGCAGCGCGAATCGCCGGACCTCGAGTTGGCCCGGGCACGGCTGCACGCGGCGCTGGCCGCCGTGCAGGGTGCGGGCGCCACGCGGCTCCCCGAAGTGACTGGTGGTGCCCAGCTCAACGAAGGTAAGCAGAGCTACAACTACCTGATTCCGCGCCAGGCCCTGCCGCAGGGCTGGAACGGCTACGGTCTTGCGACGCTGGACCTGGCCTGGGAACTGGACTTCTGGGGCAAGAACCGCGCAGCCCTTGCCGCGGCGCTGTCGGAGCAACGGGCTGCCGAGGTCGAGGTGGCAGACGCTCGCCTGATCCTGTCGACGGCCGTGGCTTCGGAATACGCCGGCCTCGTCCATCTATACACACTGCGGGACAACGCAGCTCAAACACTGGCGCTACGCACGAAGACGGTGGCGCTGTTCCGCCAGCGGCACGACTTCGGCCTCGAGACCCTGGCGAGCGTGCGTCAAGTCGAGGCCCGGCAGGCAAGCGCGGACGCAGAACTGCTTGGTATCGATGAGCGCATTGGCCTGCAACGGAATGCCCTCGCGGCGCTCCTGGGTGCGGGTCCAGACCGAGGGTTGGCAATTGAACGTCCGACGGCGCGGTTCGCCGGGGCCCTAGGCCTGCCCGCGAACCTGTCTCTGGAACTCATTGGACGCCGGCCCGACATCGTCGCGGCTCGCACTCGAACGGAAGCCGCCGCCCGGCGTATCGATCAGCAGAAAGCGGGCTTCTACCCGAGTGTGAACCTCATGGCGTTCGTCGGGGTTCAGTCGCTCGGCATCGCGAACCTGACCAAATCGGGCTCCAGCCTCGGCAATGTGGGTCCGGCGGTGTCGCTCCCCATTTTCAATACCGAACGGCTGCAGGGCCAATTGCGGGGTGCCCGTGCCGACTACGACGCCGCTGTCGCGATCTACAATGCCACGCTATCAAACGCGTTGCGCGAGGTGGCCGACGCGGCGACCAGCCGGAAGTCCCTGGATGGCGAGCTTGCCGATGCGCACGCTGCCGTGGCGGCGGCGGCGGAAGCACACCAGATCGTCAGCAAGCGCTATCAGGGTGCGCTGGCGACCTACCTCGACGTACTGGTGGCCGAGGATGCACTGATTTCAGCCCAGCGGGCGCAGGCCGAACTGGAAACTCGCGCGCTGATTCTCGACGTTGCCCTGGTGCGCGCCCTCGGCGGCGGCTATTCGCCTGACCGCCTGCCCACTCAGCCTGGAACCCCGAACACTTGAACACTGATGAGGAGAATGCAATGGATCAGCCAATTGAAGGTTTTACATCGACGACCCCGGCGACAGGCAACTCGGAGGTCAAGAGCCAAAGCAAGCGGGCAATTCTGTTCTCTGTGCTGGCGCTGACCCTGGCGGCCGCTGGAACCGGCTGCGGCATTTACTGGAAACAGGTCGGTTCCCGCTACGTGTCGACCGACAATGCCTACACCGCCGCCGAAGTCGCCCTGGTGACAGCAGAAATCGACGGCCCGGTAGCGCAGGTGAACGTTGTCGACAGCCAGCAGGTCAAGCGCGGCGATGTGCTGGTCGTGATCGATGACACCGATACCCGGCTGGCACTGAGGCAGGCCGAGGCGGATCTCGCACGCGCCAGGGCGCAGGTCTCGGCGGCAACGGCCGATGTCGAGCGCTCAGGCATCGACCTGAAGCGGCGCGAGGCCTTGGTCGAGTCGGGATCCGTCTCGGGGGATGAGCTGACCCACGTCAAAAATGGCGCAAGCAATGCTCGTGCAGCACTCGATGCCGCGCGCGCCGCGGTCGCGCTGGCGCAGGCGCGGGTCGACAAGGCAAACGTGGACCTCGGACGTACCGTCATTCGCTCCCCCGTCGATGGCGTGATCGCCCGACGACAGGTCCAGCTCGGGCAGCGGGTCCAGCCGTCGATTCCCCTGCTGTCCGTGGTCCCGGTCGGCGACATGTATGTCGACGCGAATTTCAAGGAAGTGCAGCTGAAAATGGTGCGCGCCGGCCAAAAGGTCGAGCTCGTGTCCGATCTCTACGGCCACAAGGTCGCTTTCCACGGTGTCGTGGAGGGATTTTCCGGCGGTACGGGCGCGGCGTTTGCGCTGATTCCGGCGCAAAACGCCACCGGCAACTGGATCAAGGTCGTGCAGCGTCTCCCGGTCCGCATTCGTCTGAACCCAGACGAGCTGGCCTCGCACCCGCTGCGGGTCGGACTGTCGATGGACGCGACGGTCGACCTGCGCAGTAGCTCGCAGCAACTCGCATCGACCTCCGCGGCAACTGACGGCAATTCATAAGCGATTCCTGCGGCAACTCATGAAGGAACCGGTCATGTCCACACTTCCTATGGAACCCGATTACCCGTCCCCGCTCCAGGGCGGGATGCTGTGGGTGGGCGGCATCGTGCTGGCACTCGCGAACTTCGTCGCTGTGCTCAACATGACAATCGCCAACGTCACGGTGCCGAATATCGCGGGTGCACTCGGAGCAGGCTCGAGCCAGGGCACCTGGGTGATTACCTCCTACGCGGTGGCGGAGGCCATAACGGTTCCGCTGACGGGATGGTTGGCCGGGCGTTTCGGGGCGGTGAGGCTGTTTTGCGTCTCTGTGGTGCTCTTCGGGGTCTTCTCGCTCCTCTGCGGCATGTCCACATCCCTCGGAATGCTGCTCGGCATGCGCGTATTGCAGGGTATGGCGGGGGGGCCGCTGCTGGCGCTCTCCCAGACCCTGCTGCTGCGTATCTTCCCCAAGGAGCAGTCCATGCAGGCCATGGGGCTGTGGGCGATGACGACTCTGCTCGCGCCCGTGGTCGGACCGGTGCTGGGCGGGTGGCTGTGCGACAACTACTCCTGGCCGTGGGTTTTCCTGATCAACGTGCCCATGGCATTGCTCTTCGGCCTGATCGCGTGGATTCTGCTCGAGCGCTACCGGGATCCGACGGTCATCAAACCGGTCGACAAGATCGGCATGATCCTGCTCGTCATCTGGGTGGCGGCGTTGCAGATCATGCTCGATGAGGGCAAGGACAAGGACTGGTTCTCCTCGTTGGAGATCCGCGTGCTCGCCATCACGGCCGCAGTCGGCTTCGTCAGCTTCCTGATCTGGGAATTGACCGAGAAGAATCCGATCGTCGATCTGCGCGTCTTCCGCCATCGGGGATTCAGCTCCTGCATGTTGGTGCTTGCGCTTGCGTTCGGCGCCTTTTTCGGTCTCAACGTGCTGACGCCGCAATGGCTGCAGTTCAATATGGGATACACCACCACCTGGGCGGGGCTCGTGGTCGCGTGGGGAGGACTCCTGTCGGTCGCCTTCTCCCCGATCGCGGCCAAGCTCGCCAACCGGGTCGATCCGCGGGCGCTCATCTTCATCGGCTGTCTGTGGCTCGGCATGGACACGCTCTGGCGCGCCTACGCTACCGCCGACATGAGTTACTGGGTGATCTGCATCCCGCTCTTCTTCATGGGAGTCGGCATGCCGATGTACTACGTCCCCCTGACGGGGCTCGCCATGGGGTCGGTCAACGAAGAGGAGACGGCGTCCGCCGCAGGACTCATGAATTTCGTGCGCACGATCTCCGGTGCCATAGCGACCTCCCTTGTCACCACGTCCTGGCAGAACCGCAGCATCATCGCCCACGCCGAACTGGCCAATGTCGTCGATCCCACCGGCCAGGTCGCCGCAACGCTGCCCGCAGGAACGACCGCTCAGTTCGCGCGCGAGATGCTCAATGACCTGGTGACGAGTCAAAGCCTGCTGTTGGCGACCAATGGCCTCATGATCGTGATCGGGATCGTCTTCATCCTCGCCTCCGTCTCAATCGTCCTGGCGCCCAGAGCGGCTCGTATGGTCGATGCCGCCTCGGTCGGGCATTGAGCCCGGCGCCGCGAAAGGAGTTGATGCATGCGCACAGGCCTCAGCGATACCAGCCGCCCACTCGACCAGGCGCGCGTCGCAGAGCTGATTGCTCGGCGCTGGAGGGAAGATCGTCCGAATTTCACAGCCATTGGAACAGTCTGGCGAGGCGGGGTTCATGCGTCCTGGCAGCCAGGCCCCGCACATCCCGACCAGCATGGCCTCGCGTGAGTGTCGAGGAGACACACGTATGGACGCGCCAAAACGGCGGCCGTGTCACGACGGTGGCACTCATACTGGCGCTCCTGTACGTCGGTCGTGCGGTGCTGATACCGCTCGCGCTCGCCATGATGCTGAGCCTGTTGGTGGCGCCGCAGGTCCGGGCACTGCGGCGAATCCGCATTGGCCGGACCGCTTCTGTGCTCATTGCGGTTTTGGGCCTCACGGCTTCGTGCGTGGCCGTCGCCGTGGTCCTCGGCACCCAGGTGCTGCGCATCGCCGAGAGCCTCCCCCAATACCAGGAAAATGTGCAACGCAAGATCAGGGCCCTGGACGAAGTGACCGTCGGACGACTGCGCCTGCTGACAACGGCAGCGAGCCGCCTGATGGAGATCCACGATGCATCAGGCGCTGCGTCTGGCCCCGGCGGCAGCGCCGAACGCTCTGCGGGACGGACGCCGGGCCCCGCGCTGCGGGCACCGCGCGAGGTGCCGTCCCAGCCGCTCGCGCTCATGCGGAAGATTCTGATATCCGTCTGGGGACCGATCCAGGCCACGGGGATCGTGCTGATCGTCCTCATTTTCGTGCTTCTCGAGCATGAATCCCTGCGCGACCGCATCATCTGGATCGCGGGTGCAACCGATATCCGCTCGACCACTGCTGCGCTCAACGACGCTGGTGAGCGCCTATCAAGGTTCTTCGTCTCGCAGTTCGCGGTCAATCTGGCCTTCGCACTGGCAATCGCCGCAACCCTGGCCATCCTGCGCGTCCCGCAGGCGATCCTCTGCGGTACTCTCGCTGGAGTGATGCGCTTCGCGCCCTATGTGGGGGTGGGATTGGCAGCGCTCTTTGCAGCGGCGCTCGCCTTTGCCGTCGATCCGGGATGGTCGTTGGCGCTAAGCACGCTCGGCGTCTTCATCCTGCTCGACATCGTCGCAGCACAATGGCTGGAACCACACCTGTACGGTCATGCCACCGGACTTTCACCGCTCTCGGTCGTGGTTGCGGCGATCTTCTGGAGTGCACTCTGGGGTCCCATTGGCCTGATCCTGTCCACCCCGCTGACTTTGTGCCTGTTCGTCGCCGGACGACACGTAAAAGCCCTCAATGTCCTGGAGTTCATGCTGGGTGATGTCCAGCCGCTGACGCTGCCCCAGAATTTCTACCAGCGGGCACTGTCCGGGGACCCCCACGAAATCATCGCCAATGCGCGCGCTTTCCTGAGACGGGATTCATTGGCGACGTATTGCGATCGGGTCCTGCTTCCAGCGCTGCACCTTGCGCATATCGACACCGAACCAGGGGTAACGACCGGAAATCACCATATGAGACTCCGCCGCGTGATCGTCGATGTCCTTGCGGCTGTGGGCAGCGGCAGCCTCGAGGTGCCGCGACGGCGGCATCGCGGCTCGGTACTCCATGATGTCAACGCTGGGAGCTGGCTGCGTCAGGAGCGCGAACGATCGAGCGGGAGATGGCAGGGGCCACTGGGCGTGCCTCCCGGATCCGTCGTGATCTGCCTGGGACTGGGGTCAGCCGCCGATGATCTTGCGGCCGAGTTGCTGGTCCGGATGTTGCGTACCCAGGCCATTGATGCCCGGCATTTCTCTCCCAGGGACATCAGTGTCGGGCTGCCGCCTGGCGCGGACCCGGTTGGGGTTTCCATCGTGTACCTGTTGAGCGCTTTCCCAAGCCCGGAGCGTGACCGCGCCGACTCTCTCATTGAGCGAGTCCAGGAGCTACTGCCTTACGCCTGCGTAGTAAGGGTTCTGTGTCCCGGAGTCACCGCTCCATCCGAGCCGGGCGAAGGTACGCACAATACCGAACCGATCGTGAACTCGCTCGCGCATGCAATCGAAGTCTGCGCGTCCCGGCAGGAGATTCGAAGCAAGCGGGACGGCGCGCAATACCTACTGAGGACGCTGGCCATGCGGCCGCGTCGACCATGGTCGCCTCCGCGAGCCAGGTGACCGAGGGTCATTCGCGCAATATTCATCGCCCGCTCACGGGTATAAGATTGGTGTGCGAATCGTAATGCACGCCGGATGGAATCGGGGATGTCGGCGAACAAGTCCTCCTAGAATGAACACACCGCAAAAACCGCACATAGGGCTCGCGCTGGGCGGCGGCGCGGCGCGAGGCTGGGCGCATGTGGGGGTTATACGCGCGCTGGAGCAGGCTGGAATCCACCCGGAAATCGTCTGCGGGACGTCGGTCGGCGCCCTAGTGGCCGCCGCCTATGCGGCCGGAGAGCTGGACCGCTTTGAGCAGTGGCTGCTCGGGATGCGGCTGAGCGACGTGGTCGGGTTCATGGATGTGAACCTGGGCGGTGGGTTGCTCAAGGGCGATCGCGTGATGGACTTTTTCCGGCGCAACTTCGTCGATCGACCCATCGAGGAGCTGTCCACGCCCTTTGGGGCGGTCGCCACCGCGCTGCAGACCGGAGCCGAGATCTGGCTGCGGACAGGCTCCACGGTCGCAGCGGTGCGAGCCTCCATAGCGCTACCGGCCTTGTTTACGCCGGTGCCACACGATGGCCTGTTCCTCGTGGACGGCGGGCTTGTCAATCCGGTGCCGGTTTCACTGGCGCGCGCGATGGGCGCTGAGGTCGTCATTGCGGTCGACTTGAGCTCGGACAAGCTCGGTCGCCGCCTGCGCGGAGCAGCCCGGACCGAGTTGCCGGACAACGTGATCGGCGAATGGATGCGCAAGCTGCAGGAGAACCTCGGCGGGATCATCCCGCCGCGTCCAGCCGGGGAACCGAGGCTGCCGTCCATGCAGGACGTGTGCCTGTCCAGCATCGATATCATGCAGGTAACGATCACGCGCACTCGCTTGGCGGCGGAGCCGCCGGATTTCGTCGTGTCGCCGCGGCTCGCGCATCTGCACCTGCTCGATTTTCACCGCGCCAGGGAGGCAATAGACGAAGGCAAGCGTGCAGCTGGGGAAATCCTTGCCAGCCTCCACGCACTTGGGAATACGCCGACATGAATACTGCGTGAGTGCAATGCGATCCGATGCGGGTCCGGCGCAAAAGTTACCTAAGTGCCCGGTATATACCGTTACCCATGTACTCGGTAAGGACACTGGCGCTTCGGCCGCCCTGGTGGTGCCGGTATTTGCCTGGTTTTACCAGCAGTATTATCCGACAAAGAAATGGGATTCTTCTAGAATCCTTTGCTGAGCGCGAACCAAATGCGCGCCGAGTTATTGGTTCCGATCAGCGTTGGTGTCGGTCCCAGCGGGGTCGCGATGCTGGCCTTGGCGTTCCACTGATCGGACCAGTTCCAGTTGAGCCCGACCCCCGCGTCACTCAAGGTTGCGGTGTTGGGCCCCGCTGCCCAGACCGTATAGTTGATCGTCGCATGCTCGCGGTCGCCAAAGCCTACAGCCTGCATTTGTCCGTACCAGAATACGCCCAGCTCATGCCGCCATTCGGCGCTTGCGAGGATTCCGCCATCGGCCGACGGCGCACCCATGTCATAGGCGCGCACTCGCATCGTCAAAGCCGACGCGCCCTGAGGTCCAGTCCAGGCTCCAGATATCAACGCCGCCGGACAACAGCCTATCGCGCACATCCCCGGCCACGCTCGCCGTCCCATTGTCCAGATGGCGGTCGGTGTGCAGATCACTCGCGCCGATCGCATCGTCGAGCTGCTTGTGGTCGTATTGGAGCTGCCCGTAGAGATTGATGGCTGGCGTGCGCACGAACGACTGCTTGACCCAGAGGCTCTCGACCTCCGCGCTGCCGTGGCCATCGAGCGAAGCGAGGCTATCGCCCAGGATGTAATGCAGCGCCGAGTAAGAGCCGCCCAGGCGGGTGCCCTGACCGTTCAACAGCCAGTCGTAGCTGACGCCGCCGTAGTCCATGTCGCCCGAAGTCAGGCCCGAGAGCCTCAGCGTGTCACCGTGCTGCATTGGATCGATGACGCTCACCGTGCCGCCCAGCCGTGCCCTGCCGGTATAGCGATTACCGTCATTGTCCACCGCCGCGTTGCCGGTCAGCGCCGGTGTGGGGTCCGTCCGCACCTGCAAGTCCGAGGTGCCGGCCGTCTCGCCCGGCTTCAATGTCGCGACGACGGCGACGCCCGGGACATCGGACAACAGCAGCAGCGCGTGATTGAGCGACGCGTCGCTGATTGCCTGCCCGCTTTGCAGCGGAGCAAGCGTCGCCTGCAGCAGGGGATCGACGACGCGGCTGCGATTGTCGAGAGCGATCTGGCCGTAGCGCGCTTCGATGATTACCAAGCGCACCATGCCGTCCTTCATGGTCTGGGCCGGGATGATCGCGCGATCCAGCGGGTAGCCGTGGCTGTGGTAGTAATCGCTGATTCGGCCGGCGAATCGGCCCAATTGGGGGAGCGTGAGGCTTTCGCCTTCCGCCTCTGCAATCAGGGCGTGCAGGGTCGGGGTATCGAATGCGGTATTGCCCGACAGTTGAATGGCCTTGACCAGAAAGAGCGCACTCGGCGGCAGTGTGCCACCGCCTGGCTGTTCGATGGCGAGTCCCGTTCCGCTGGCAGAGGGCGCGGGCGGCATGACCGGCTGCGTCTGTTGCAGGATCGAACCCGCACCGGGTACGACTGGCTCGGCAGCGTGAACGGCCAGCGGCGGAAAAAGCATAGCCAGCGCCGCCGCCAGCGGCTCTCGGGTGCGCAGTCTCTTAGCGTGCATTCACGGCGGCCACGTCGTCCGGCAGCTTCACCCCGCCGCATACGATCCGCAGGGACGGGACCATCGCGTTGATCACTGCTCTCTTATCCATGACGATGCCGGAGACGTCCGCGCAGTCGACTCCGCGTTCGGAGTCCGAGCTTTGTGCCAGGACGACGTCCGGGTTGAGGACCGACAGCGCCAGTCGGATGCTCGTCTGCGAGGAGAGCATCTCAGCCTCGAGCGTGCCCGCCGCGGTCTGGGCCTGACCCAACGTCGCCGCATCAGGGCCCGATGACGGAGGAATCACTGGTGGGATCACTGGCGGAATCACCGGAGGAATCACGGGTGGGATCAAAGGTGGAATCACCGGTGGTTTCACCGGTGGAACCACGGGCGGAACCACAGGCGGGATCACTGGCGGGATCACCGGTGGAACCACGGGCGGAACCACAGGCGGGATCACCGGCGGGATCACTGGTGGAATCACCGCCGTACTGCCGCTTTGCAATGTCAGCGCAGTGGCATCGCCTGGTGCCTCGACAAACACGTAGTTCGTGGCCGTCAAACCGCCGCCATCGATGGCGTAGTGGCCGGGCGCACTGCCGGCTGCCGCGTTCGTGGTCCAATCCAACGTGCCAGCGGTGGCATTGGCCTGGTTGTCGGCCAACACGAATCCGCTCAATGTGCCGGATACGCCTGACGGGGTCTGTCCGGCAGTGAAGGTTGCCGCTGCCGCGGTGTAAGTCAGCGTCGCTGGCGTGATGTTCGCGAACAGGCCCAGCGGCTCGGTCAGCGTGTAGTTGCCGGCGCCGGAACCCCCGAGACCATCGCTCGCCGTGACCCCGATGCCGATGCCCACATTCGGCGAGACAAAGCTGCCCGCCTGCGTGAGCGTCACGGTATCGCCCGCAATCACTCCGTTGAGGCTCCCGCCCGTGAGCACCGCGCTGAGCGTACCGTCATAGACTTTGTTGCCGGCGCTCTGGCCGGCGACCGTCAGCGGTGCGGGCGTGATGGTCAGCGTGCCCTCAGCGTAACCAACGATGTATCCGGCCTGATTGGAGTACAGCCCGCCGGGTGCGATGACGTAGCTGCCGACATTGGTCGCAGATTGTGCCGTGCCGCTGTAGCTCACCGTGCCGAGCAGGTTGTCGCTGGGCGTGACGGAATAGCTCACGCTAAATGCCGGGTTGGCCTGACCGTAAGTCCTGCTGGCGTTGTTCGCTGTCGCCGTCAGCGGGGTCATGAAACCGCTCAGAAGAGGATAGGTGAGTCCTTCATACATCACCCAGGTGCTGGCGAAGTCCCACGCCGGGTTTTCCGGGCTGCTGGCCATGGTCGCCGAAACAAAATTGGCCTGCGTCATCATCTGGGCGGTTGTCATGCCAATGCCACCGCCCGCAGAACTTTGCACAAGCGACGTCGAATTGTTCCAGAAGCTATCGGTCACCACGCCTGCGTTGCTGCTCCCGAGCAGCGCGCCGAGGCCGGCGCCGGTTCCGCTGACGCCTCCGGCAGCATAGGAATTGGTCACGGTGCCTGAAGTGTTGCTTCCGATCAGGCCGCCAACACTCGCGCCGGCACCCCCGTTCACGTTACCCGTGGCGTAGCTGTTGCTGATCGGTCCTGATGTGTTGCTTCCAATCAGCCCGCCGGTGCCGGCAGCGCCGTTTACGCTGCCCGTGGCGTAGCTGTCGGTGATCGCTCCTGATGTGGTGCTGCCGATCAAGCCGCCGGTGCCGGCGGCCCCACTCACGCTCCCCGTCGAGTGGCTGTCGCTGATCGCGCCGGTTGTGTTGGATCCGACGAGGCCACCGGTCCCGGCAGCGCCGTTCACGGGACCCGTGGCATAGCTGCCGCTGATGGGAACGCCGGCCCCATTATTTCCGACCAGTCCGCCGGTGCCCGCACCACCGGTCACACTGTCACCAACCAGGCCCACGTTGCGGATGGCGGCGCCGGCGCCGGTGTCACCGAACAGGCCGACATTGGGCGCCGCCAGACTGATCGTGAGATTGCTGATCGTGTGACCCAATCCGTCGAAGGTTCCGGTAAAGGGCGCCCCGAGATTGCCGATCGGCGTGAAGCCTGCGCCTGCGTTCCAGCCGGCCGTCGCTGCGGCGTTGATGTCGCTGCCCAGCGCGTAATTTCCGGACGGGAACAGATTGATTCCTTGCAGGTCGGTACCGGTCATGCTGCCTGCCGCGCCGAGGGTGTTGATCACCGTGTAGGCCGTGCCCGCGATCGACAGGCTCGGCGTCGTTCCGGGCAACGTGATCGACACACCGCTGTGCAGTATGTACATCCCGGTCCCGCTCGCCGTTGCGGCACCGTTCGTGGTGTTAGGATTGATGACGAGGCCGGCGGCGTTGCCGGTAGCCGTGATGTTGGCGTTGATATTGACGTTGTTGGAGGCAGTGAGCGTCAAGGCGGTGTTCGCACTCCACGCGACTGCGTCGTTCACGTTTACATTGCCCGATCCCGCCGTCTGCCCGGCGCTGCTTTCCACCAACAACGGCGTCGTGCCGAGGTCGCTTGAGAGCGCCGCCCCTGTCATGTCCCCGCCGCTGGCTGCGATGGTGAAGTCCTGCGGATCGATCAGCCAGCTCCCGTACAGCCCCATGGCCGCGGCGGTCGTGACTCTGGCGTCCGCTGCCACTTCGACGTGCGCCGCGGAGGTCTCGATGAAGCCGCCGTTGCCGCCGTTCGGCGCAGAGGCATCGAGCGTGCCGCCGACACTGACGGTGCCTGCCATCATGCCGCCCAGCAAGGTGATGGTGCCGTCATGGTTTTCCACCGTGCGCGCTTCGATCACGCCGATGTTGTTCACCACGCTGGCGACCAGCGCATCCTTGGCGCCGGCCGTCATGATGACTTGTCCGCCGTCAGCCCGGATCAGGCCGCCGTTTTCAGCAAGACTTTGCCAAACGCTCTGATCCACCTGCAAGTGCACGAGACTGTTGTCGCTGAACGTGAGCGTTGCGGCGCTGCCGGCTGCCAGAGCGACGGTGCCCCGCTGGGCGGTGATCGCGCCCTGGTTGCTGACATGACTACCGAGCAGCGCCACATAGCCGCCCGGGTCAGCGTTGATCGTGCCCTCATTGACGACGCTCTCGGTACTGTTGCCGCTGAAGAACTTGGCACTGGCATCGGAGCCGGGGGCATTGAGATCCAGTGTTGCGGCCACCAAGCCACCGACGTTGACCTGCGCGCCGGGCCCAAACAGGATGCCGTTCGGATTGATCAGAAACACCTGACCGTTGGCGTTCAAGTGCCCAAGGATCTGCGTGCCATTGGTGTCGTAGATGCGGTTGACCGCAATCGCGCTGGCGGACGGCTGCACGAATTCCACGGTCTCTTGCGGCGCGATGTTGAAGCTTGTCCAGGTCAGCGAGAGCTGCGGACTCCCCTGCGTAATGGTGGTGATGGCGCCTGACTGGGCGATGCTGCCGATGCCCGCGGTAACCTGTCCGCCGGCAGGACCGCCCGCGTGCGCATAGGCTGCCCCCAGGGACAGCGTCGCCGCGAGCAGCCCATGGCGCTTCATTGAGCGAACCCCTTCCGGGTGAGCTGTTGACCATGGCCCGCGTGCGCCACAATTTTTGAACAACCGGCTCTCCTCGGAATTATCTGCAGCACTCCCGAGCGAAGTGATTGAATGAGCCAAGTATCTCCCTGGCAGCAGGCGGCTCTGTTCGGTGGCAAACGTACCGGCGGCTATTGAATAACCCTCACATCGATCTGTGACGCGCCACACGTTTATTACCGATGAAGGAGCCGAGAAACGACGTTGGCCCGAGTATTCCGGGTCATTGCTCGTGCGGCGCCGCGCTCGCGAAG
>Ga0181519_10002680_pt1 | contig 14950 bp, 8 predicted proteins | sample PEATcosm2014_Bin_26_FD_121102 | JGI IMG/M metagenome (GOLD analysis project Ga0181519, IMG submission 121102) | Peatland microbial communities from MTU Mesocosm Facility, Houghton, MI, USA - PEATcosm2014_Bin02_10_metaG | ecosystem: Environmental > Terrestrial > Soil > Wetlands > Peat | place...
GGGATTTCCACTTTCCCACCGCCACGACGGCGGCTGGATGATCTATCAAACCGGACATTTCACTCGCTCAGAAAACCGGACATCTGCACTTGCTAAGAACAGAGCTATAAATTGGATAAATTTAAGTTCCCGGCTCTGCCAATCGCCGGAACCTCTGATGAAAAAGAAAAGTGCTGGTTTTTCAATCGATCTCGCGAGTCATATTCAGCAAAACACCGATAGAAGCCAATGTACAAAAGAGCGAGGTGCCGCCTGAAGAGATAAACGGCAGCGGGATGCCTTTGGTGGGCAACAGCGATAGCACCACGCTGATATTGAAGAATGCCTGAAGCAGAATTGTTACCGTAATTCCGAAAGCGGCCAGCCGCGCAAATGGGTCGCGGGAGCGCAACGCCGTTCTCAGCCCGCGCGCGCCTAGCACCGCGAAGAGCAGCACAATGACCATTGCCCCGAGGAAGCCTAGCTCTTCGGCAATATTGGCAAAGATAAAATCGGTATGCGCCTCGGGCAGAAAGAAGAGCTTCTGCATCCCTTCCATATAGCCGCGGCCGGTCAGCCCGCCAGCCCCGACGGCAATCAACGACTGGTTGATGTGAAAACCCGCGCCCTGCAAATCGGAATCTGGATTGAGAAAGACCAGCATCCGCTGCCGCCTCCAGGGAACCATAAAAAGCAGCGCCCCCAGCGCGGGAATGACTGGGATCAGAATCAGCCCCAGATACTTCCACTCCATTCCAGCCAGCAAAAGCATTAACAAGGCCACGCCGAAGAGCACCAGTGCGGTTCCCAGATCCGGTTGCGCGACAACCAACACGATAAACGCCCCTGAGAGAATCACGGCTGGCAGCAAGGTGTGCTTCCAGTCGCGGATCGAGTCCATCCGGTTATGCAGAAACCAGGCCAGAAACAGCACCAGCACCGGCTTGGCAATCTCCGAAGGCTGAAAGGTGAAAAAGTCACCGAAACGAATCCACCGGTGAGTGTGGTGGGAGTTGCGGAAGAAGAAAACCAGAATCAGCAGCAGCGTGCTGGTGCAAAGCGCGGGATAAACAAAGCGCGGCGAGTTGAAACGCCGGTAATCCACACGCATCAGCACCAGCATCGCGAGAACGCCGGCCGCGGCCCAGGCAGCCTGCTTGACCACAAAAGTATAAGGCGAATGATAGCGCTCCTTGGCCATGATCGCCGAGGCGGAAAAAACCATCGCCAGCCCCAGCACAACCAGCAGCAGAGCGGTGAAGAAGATCCATTTATCCACGCCGACGCGTTTGGCCATTGATTATCCCCGCCGTTTGCCGACCAGTTGCTTGAAAATGCTGCCGCGCTGCTCGTAATTCTCAAACTGATCAAAGCTGGAGCAAGCCGGCGCAAGCAGAATGACCTCGCCAGGTCGCGCAGCGGCGGCAGCCGAAGAAACCGCCCGGTCGAGCGTTTCGCAACTGAGCAGCGTGACCACACCGCGCAACTGCGATTCGATCTTACCTGCAGCCGCGCCAATGGTATAAACCGCGCTCACCCGCTCGCGCAGCAGTTGCGCCAGTTGCGTGTAGTCGGAGTTCTTGTCTTTGCCGCCCAGGATCAGGTGAATTCCGCCGGGAAAGGCGGCGATGGCTTTAGCTGCGGCATCCACGTTGGTGGCTTTGGAGTCGTTGTAAAAGGCGACGCCGTCGATAGTGGCGACGAATTCGAGCCGGTGCTCTACTGCATGGAAGGCTTCAATGGCAGCGCGGATCGCCTCCACGGGAGCGCCGGCCAATCGGGCCGCAACTACCGCCGCAAGTACATTCTCCACGTTGTGCGCGCCTTTGAGAGGGATGCCGCTGAGCAGCATGATCCGTTCCGGGGCCTCGTTCGGACTATGGCAGTAAACCACCCAACCGGCCTCTAACCACGCACCTTGGTCGACCGCATGTTCAATGGAAAACCTGTAGATCTGTGCCTTTGCGCGCTCGGCAGAGGCAGCGGCACGGGTATTGTCCGCATTTAAGACGACAAAATCCTGGTCATTTTGTGACGCAAGAATCCGCTCTTTGGCCCGCGCGTAGTTTTCAAAGCTGCCGTGCCGGTCGAGGTGATCGGGGGTGATATTCAGGATAACGGCAATCTTTGGATGGAATTGCTCGGTGCTCTCCAACTGGAAGCTTGAAACCTCGAGCACCGACCAGCTTGTATCCGTGCTGCCGTCAATCAGCGAGACCACCGGCAGGCCGATGTTGCCGCCGACCAGCGTGGGCAAGCCGGCGCGTTCCAGAATCTCGCCCACCAAAGAGGTAGTAGTCGTCTTGCCGTTCGAGCCGGTAATGGCCAGGATATTGCCCTTTAAAAACCGTGCGGCCAACTCGAGTTCGCCAATCACCGGCAGGCCAAAGCTGCGCACCTGTACCAGTTCCGGCGTATCCAGCGGCACACCGGGGCTGACAACGATCAGATCCTGGCGGCGAAAGGTCAAGAGGCCATGCCCGCCGGCCTCGACCATAATGCCCGCTTCGAGCAGCGCGGGAATTTCCTTGGTTAGCTGATCGGCGCTGCGCACGTCCGAGACCGTAACTTGCGCTCCGCGATGGCGCAGAAACAATGCCGCGGCCAAGCCTGATTTCCCAAGGCCTACAACCAAGACTTTCTTGCCCTTCAGTTCCATCATGTAATCAGCGCCTCAATTTGTGTATGGTTCCATTTTGCCTCATTGCGGCGGGCAAACGGTTGAAATGTCGCTGCCTCGTAAATCAGGCCGTATGATTTGGAGATTGCTTTTTGAGAAGTGCCGGCGCGGACGCCAGCACGACAGCCGGTTCAGAGACCGGCGCTAAATTTCTGTCATTACCAAATCATGCGGTCGTGGTACTAACGCAGCTTCAGCGTTGTCAATGCAAACAGCGCAAAGACCAGCGCGCCAATCCAGAAGCGGGCAATCACTTTGGACTCATGCCAGCCCAGTTGTTCAAAATGATGATGCAGCGGAGCCATCTTGAAGATGCGTTTTTTGCGCAGTTTATAGCTGCCCACTTGCAGCATGACTGAGAGCGTCTCCAGCACGAAGATGCCGCCGATAAAGGGCAGCAGAAGCTCCTGACGAATGATCAAAGCAACTGTGCCGATGGCGCCGCCCAGCGCCAGCGAACCAACGTCGCCCATGAAGATCTCTGCCGGATGCGCGTTGTACCAGAGAAAGCCGATGGACGCGCCGACCATTGCGCCGCAAAAGACCGTCAGTTCGCTGACCAACGGCATCCGCTGCAATTCCAGGTAATCGGCAAAGACAACGTGGCCGCTTACGTAGGTAAGAACCGTGAGCGCGCCTGCGGCGATGATGGTGCAGCCGATGGCCAGTCCATCCAGCCCGTCGGTCAGGTTGACGGCGTTGGTTGAACCCATCAGCACCAGAATCACCCAGGCGACAAAGGGCAGAAAAACCAGAAATCCAAGATGGGGAATCCCGCCCAGCCAGTGCCACTGCATGTCGGGACGCAAGTGCTTGATGAAGGGAACCGAGAGATTGGTCGAGAAGAGCTTGAACTCCGAAAGCACCACGAGCGCAATGGCGACTCCCGCCGCTGCCAGTCCCTGGCCGAGCAGCTTGGCGCGCGCCGTAAGGCCCAGGCTGCGCCGCTTGACGACCTTGATGTAATCGTCGGCAAAGCCCACCGCGCCAAAGGCCAGCGTGGCAAAAACCGTGATCCAGACAAAGGGGTTAGATGGGTCGGACCACAAAACCGTGGGCAGCAGAATGGCAATTGCGATCAGTACACCGCCCATTGTCGGCGTACCGGATTTTTTCTGGTGCGACTGCGGCCCGTCTTCGCGAATATGCTGGCCGATCTGGAATTCGCGCAGCTTCTGGATGACGTAGGGGCCGATAAACAGCGCGATCAGCAGCGCCGTCAGCGAGGCAAAGGCGGTACGAAAGGTGAGATAGCGAAAGATGCGAAAGGGATGAAAGAACGGATAGAGCTTTTGGTAAAGCAGCCAGTAAAGCAAGTGGCCTCCAGAGCCGGCATGAGGCGGGATCCAGTTGATTTTACAGGCAGGGGCGCAGGCCGCGCTTTGAGGAAAACCAGCGAAGCAGCTTCGGAGTTACCTCCGCGCTGGACACGATGGTTGACGCCTGTTGCGCAGGCGCGGATCAAGGCCAGCATTCCCACGCAGCGCGGAACGGGAAAATCGGCGAGGCATTTCTATTTTCACGGTGGGATGGGGTCCTGCGGTCAGGATGAGACCTACAAACAAACTAACGTAACTATAGTAAATCAATCCGCTTGACGATCTGAATAGGTAAGAGAGGTTACCTCTAAAGTTCCTCCTGGTAACGAGCGGAGCAGATCCCATGAGATTCTTATCATTTGCAATGGTGTTGGGCTTTCTATTATCGAGCCCGTTTTCGAGACCCGCCGTTGCCGCAACCTCTACCGCTTCGTTTGGGGTTTCCGCGACAGTTCAGTCCGCCTGCCAAGCTTCTTCCCCCGCCACGGCCTTCGGAAGCTACGCAACTGCGGGAAGATCGCCAGTCTCGGTCACCTGCACCAACCCCACACCGTACAGTGTCAGCCTCAGCGCGGATCTGTCAACCCCGGCCGCCTCGCAGCTGACCGGAACCGCTAAAGCCTTTCAGGACCATGCGTTGCTGCCGGCCACCGCCAACGGCCAGTGGATTAGAGCTGGCATGGCCACAACCTCCGGAAGTAGCAGCGGATCACCCCGAGCGTATTCCGTCTTTAGCCGGACCGCACATGTTTGGCATGTCTCTTCGGGCGCGTTTGCCGATGTGGTCACCGTCACAATCACTTATTGACAGCCAGGCCGCGATAGCGCCTGGCCAAAAAGATGCTTTAAACCTCTTGGAGCCTTCTCAACTTTTCTTGCTGTATACGCTACCTGCGGCGCCGTTACGAGGCTCCAGGCAGCATCCCTTCAAACTTGCATTTGGAATTGAGGGTAACCATTCAGAATTCTGGCAGTAATCTTTCTTGAGACTAAAGAGATTAATTCAATATGTTCTTCCTGCGATAAAGCTATGCAAGGATTCATTAAACAGTCATAATTACCTTAATATTCCAAACTTTGCTCCACCAGGAGTTTTCTCAATGAAGTTGTCAAGCACCGCCTTGTCTTCTCTGTCCGCCGCTGTTTTGGGGTTCCTAGCGCTGGGCTTAGCCTCCACATCTGCTAATGCAGCAACAAGCGTCACCACGACATTTCAAGTGACCGCAACTGTTGCAGCTTCCTGCAACATCACCGCGCCCACACTGGCTTTTGGAACCTACACCGGCGCGCAAGTGACCGCGAACACCGCAATTACTGTTACCTGCAACGCCGCCAGCACGCCGTACAACATCGGCCTCAATGTTGGTTTGAATGGAACCGGCCAATACGCGAGAAACATGATCAATGGCACGAACAAGCTGTCCTATGGCCTTTACCAAAACACGGCACTGTCAACAAACTGGGGCACAACGATTGGGACTGACACCGAAGCTGGAACCAGCAGCGCGACTGCCTTGACCGCAACGACAGTTACGGTTTATGGCGTGATCCCCGCGGCTCAGGTGGTGCCAACCGGTTCGTACGCAGACACCATCACGGCGACCATCACATATTAATCCTGCATCTCTGAAATATTGCACCTCTGAAGATTGGAGCCCCATGCTTTGGTGGAACTCAGGTTCACTCTCGGCGGCAATCAAGCTGGTTGCCGTCGTCTTCTTACTCCTTCTGGCCGGCCCGGGGGCCATTGGACAGGCGTTGTCGGTTCTGCCTGTCAATGTCTTCATTTCGCCCGGACAGAAGGCAACGAGCCTCACGGTGACCAACCAGGGGAGTACCGAGACCGCCATTCAGATTCGCCCTTACGCCTGGAGCCAGAAGGATAACGGCGATCCCCTCGATGCGACCGGAGATGTGGTGTTGAGTCCGCCGATTGCCAGGATCGCTCCGGGGGCAACCCAGGTTGTGCGCCTGATCCTGCGTCAGTCTCCCGAGAGCCGCGAGGCGACCTACCGCATTCTGATCGACCAGATCCCGCCCCCGGCCGAGCCTGGGACGGTCCACGTTGTCTTGCGCCTGTCCATTCCGATCTTCGTGAAGCCACCGGTCCGAGCCTTTCCCGATGTCCAGTTTCACCTCGAGCGCGACGGCGGACAGATCTATCTGGTGGCCGTCAATGCGGGACTCATCCATGAGGTGATCCGCAACATCGAAGTTACGACGAGCGACGGCGCCAAGCTGAAGCCAAGCTCTAGTACATCCCCTTATGTTCTTTCCGGCGCCACCCGGCGCTGGCAAATTGCCGCGCAGGACGCCCTGCCGTCGACAAGCGAAACCTTGCAGTTGACGGCCCACTCAGACGCCGGCGCCATCGATCAGCAGGTCCGCTTTGTCCCAGCGCGATGATCGTGGCAAGACCGTGGCCAAACAGCGCCGCAGTGTGGGGGTATTCCTCCTGCTGATGGCTGTTGTGCTGCGCCTGGCCGCGGCCAGCGAGGTATCGGAGAAAACGGCCCGCGAAGAAGCTGCGGGAGCAGTGATTGAGACAGCCGAAGCAGCGGCCTCCGACGCCAGCGGAGACGAGAAGCTGTTGCTGGAAGTTCAGATCAATGGTCATTCCACCGGCAAGATCGGCGAGTTTACCCTGCGCCGAGGCAAGCTAATGGCGCAGCCAGACGAGCTGCGCGATCTCGGCTTCAGAGTTCCTGACGCTCTCGTTTCGAAACCCGGCACGCTGGTCTCATTGCGCGACCTTCACGGAGTGACCTGGACAATCGATCAGAAGAACCAGATCCTGTTGGTCACAGCAGCCGACAGCGCCCTGGTACCGTCGCTCCTTCAGCTCGAAGGCAGCGAAACAACCGGAGGCCGCCGAACGATCGAGAGCGGCTCCGGCATGACGCTCAACTACGATGTTGAGGGAACATTCACCGGCGGCAAAAGCGGAGCCGACGGATCGTTTGATCTGCGCAGCTTTGCACCCTGGGGGATCGCAAACTCCGATTGGCTTGGCTATGCCGGACCAGCCTCGGGCAACAACGGCGGAACCAGGGCGATTCGGCTCGATTCGGCCTATTCGCTGGCCGATGTCAATTCCCTCCGCCGCTATACGGTTGGCGATTTCATCACCAGCGGCCTGGCATGGAACCGGCCCTTTCACATTGAAGGCGCGCAGATTCGCTCGGATTTCAGCATGCGCCCGGATCTGATCACCTTCCCGCTTCCAACGCTCACCGGCTCGGCAGCGGTTCCCTCCACCGTGAATGTGCTGGTGAACGGAAATCTGGTTGCATCGAGCCAGGTCGATCCCGGCCCCTTCGAGATTCAGCAGCTCCCCGTGATCTCGGGAGCGGGCAACATCACGATGACGATGACCAACGCCATGGGCCAGCAGGTGAGCGTGACCCAGCCTTTCTACGGAGGCTCCGCGCTTCTGGCCCCGGGCTTACAGACATTTTCAGGGCAGGCCGGCCTGGTGCGGCGCGAGTGGGGCGCAGCGAGCAACGACTACGGGAAGATAGCGGGCACGGGATTCTATCGCCGCGGCCTGACCCAGAAGTTCACCTTTGAGGCCGCCGGGGAGGGTACGCCGGGTGCGTTCATGGGCGGCGGAGGTGGAACACTGGTGGTCGGCAAGCTGGGAATCATCAACTTCGATGCGGCGGCCAGCAGCAGCTCAGGAGTATTCGGCGATCTGTTTTCAGTTGGCGCACAGCATATTGGAACGAAATTCAGCCTGGGCGGCTCGGCGATCGTAGCCAACCGCAACTATCGGGATGTGGTCTCGATGAATGGCAGCGGGATTCCGCGCAAGCAACTGAGCGCCTTCACGAGCCTTTCTCTCCGTCGCCTGGGAACAGCCGGCGTGGCCTATGCGGGAGTGGATGCCGATGCTTCCCCGGTCGCAGTGCAGGCGATTTTCACCCCGGCAACGCATTCGCATGTGGTCACAGCCAACTATTCGAGGCAGTTCCACCACATTGCCTTCTATGCAGCCGAGTTCAGGGATCTGGATTCCAGCGGCAACAGCAGTGTACAGGCCGGCATCACGATCCCGCTCGACAGACGGACTTCTGCCTCTCTCACTGGATCGTCGGTCGGCAACGGACAAGCGCAGGTGCAAAAGTCGGTGATACGTCCTGGCGATTGGGGCTACCAGGCCTACGTCTCCGAGGGAAATGGCAGTCATGAATTTGGCGAGGTGCAATACAAATCGCCCGTGGGCCTTTTGTCAGCCGGGATCGACCAGTTCGGAAGCCAGACAACGGTGCGCCTGGAAACTCAGGCTGCTGTTTCGCTGGTAGACAAGGGCCTGTTCCCCTCGAACACAATCTTCGACAGCTTTGCCATCGTAGATACCAGCCCCGTGGAGCACGTCCATGTTTATCAGGAAAACCGCGACGTGGGCGCCACGGACAAGGCGGGCCGGCTGCTGGTGCCGGATATGCGTTCATTCGATGTGAACCATCTGGGAATCGAGCCAACCGACGTTCCGCCGGATGCCACGCTGAGCCTTGACAAACGAGTGGTGCGGCCCCAAGACCGGTCCGGTGTCGTGGTCAGGTTCCCGATTCAGTTCAGCCATGCTGCATTGTTGAAACTGGTCGATGCTGCTGGGGTTCCGGTACCGCTCGGCAGCGCGGCTACCTTACTTGGTACCGGCGCTCTCATCCCAATCGGCTACGACGGCGATGCTTACGTGGAAGGCCTCAGCTCACACAACGAACTGAACGTCGAGTTGCCGAATGGACACCACTGTTCCGTTGCATTCAACTACACGCAAGCTCCCGGCGAGATTCCTTCGATCGGACCATTACGCTGCCTGGAGAAGAGACCATGATGCGCAGACTCGCACCAATCGTATTGCTCATGCTCGCCCTCGGCGCACAGAAGGCGGCGGCACAGGCCTGTACGCTCACGGTTACGACCTTGAACTTTGGCACCTACACCGGCGCGGTGTTGGATGGCACCGCTGCGGGAAAGATTACCTGCGCCGGAGCGTGGAACATTCCCATGTATACCGGTACTGGAGCGGGTGCGACCGAAACGATCCGGTATATGACCGGTCCGAACGGCGTTGAATTGAGCTACAAACTCTTCACGGATGCAGCGCGAACCAACAACTGGAGCGACACCACCGGCAACGAGGACACTGGAACCGGCAACACGACTGTCACCGTCTATGGCCAGATCACGGCGAACCAGATCGTTCCTCCGGGCACTTACACCGATACGATGTCGACGGCCACGACCACCTTCCCCGTCACAGTGGTCATTACCGGCTCCTGCACAATCTCAGCGACGAATCTTGCCTTTGGCACTTACACCGGCGCGGTAATCAACGCCACCTCTGCAGTTACAACCAACTGCACGGACCTGATGCCATTCAACATCGGACTCAGTGTGGGAAACGGCAGCGGAGCGACCGTTACGACGAGGAAGATGACCGGCCCTGGCGCGGCCACGCTCCGCTACTCAATGTTCAGAGATAGCGGGCGTACTCTGAATTGGGGCAATACCGTGGGCACCGATACGCTCGCGGCCACAGGCACGGGCAGCGCAGTGCAATATACCGTGTACGGCCAGCTCCCCGCGGCGCAGGTAACTACGCAGGGCGCATACACCGACACGATCATCGCCACGGTAACGTATTGATTTTATGGTGACCCCGGGAAGATTCGAACTTCCGACCTGCGGTTTAGGAAACCGTCGCTCTATCCACCTGAGCTACGGGGCCACAGTTTCAGGTTAGCACCAACTCAGGTTGAAAGGCCACGGTTGCTGCCTCGCTTCTTTGGTGTGCAAGGCCAAGGAGAATCGGTGGCGGTGCAGCTTCAGGGCACTGGCTTGGAGGGTATCGAGAACACTACGGCGTTTCATGAGACCGATCCGAATGAGGGGATTTCTGGACGCCACATTCGCGCGGCTTCACAGAAACTGTGGACGATTTTGGGTCTTTCTGTAACTGATTGATTTTTAGTCGGTTATGTAGGTGTCCGGTGGCGCACAGTTGCGCAGGAACTGTGTTTCTGTGGATTTTATCCGGGTTAACTTATTGAATTCATGTTGGTTGCTGGATCTCACAGTTTCACAGCCCGGGATTTTTTTGCCGTTCATGTTTTCGGCGGCCTGCCGTTTAGATAAGTAATTTAAGTAGAATCATTTACGCCGATCCCTTTGACGAGAAAACTGGGCGCCGGCGCGGAGTTTTTTCATCAAAATGACCTGTTTTTTCGACTGAAATTGCCGCTGAATGGGCGGATTTTGGGTCAATTTGCCGCTGCACAGAGGATAGTGGACAGTGGACAGTGGACGCTGAACAATAAACAGGAACGCCCTATTGGGTAGTTTGCGCCCGGCGAGGGTAATTGTCTGCATCCAACCTCTGCGATGCGCCAGCGGCCTTCGGCACGGCGTGTCGGGGTTCGTGGTTTCCCACCCATTCACGATGAGACTGTGAATGGATGGGGCACCGGGCAGGATGAGTTTTTCTTAATGGGAAAAGCCATTCAGCAGTGGTGGCTTCGATGTATGGCAATTGGAGAACCGCTGTAATTGGCGGAAACTCTTCTGGCTTTACGGTTCCGAAGAGCTTCAGAGAGCAGAAGATCCCGAGATGTTCGAGCCACCACGCCGCATCGTAAACGAGATCGCGCAGGCGCTCGATGGAATCGCCATGACCATGCACCATCAGATGCAAGGACTAACCACCAAATTTATTCTTGCAAAGACAGAGTAAAAAAAATGCTCCTGCAGAGTTTATTGTGCTAGGATGCTTGAGGATTTGGGCCGCAGGCGTTTACGCGCCGAATGAGAGCACAGAATAAAGGCCCCACTTACTTCCTCCCCCCCCACGCCTGCTTTTTGATCGGTACCCCTGCACATTCAGTCGCAAGATCAATGGGACTACTACTGCTACCGGCATTATCTAACGGAGGTAGTCCATGAAAATCCCCACGACTACACTGGGACGCTTTGCGTCTCTTCGCCTCAACGCCGTTGGAAGCCTGCTGGCCGGGCTCCTGTTGAGTTGTTCAATCTCTCCAATACTGCTGGCGCAGGATTCCTCACAGAAACTGCCTACGGATGCGGCACAGCGCGAGACCTGGCGCAAATCCATGGCACGGCATCCTTTACCCGACAAGGGATGTTTCCATGCCTCGTACCCAGAGACAGAGTGGCGCGAGGATGCCTGCGCGCCCGCATCACCGTATCCGAACCCACCGGCGGTGCTGGAAGGGTTCCCCGCAATGGGAGAGGTTTCCAATACCGTGGGCGACGTCTACGGCGACTTCACGGCGGTGACCACTCACTCGCTCTTCTCGGCAGAGGGGTCGTTCATGAGCGTCAATGGCGCGGCGAGCGTGTCGGGAGACGTGCTTGGGACGCCACCGCCTATGTCGAACGTTTTCATGCTCCAACTCAACTCGAATTTCTTCTCCACCCCAGTGTGCGGCGCAATCTCGGGGTGCCTGGGCTGGCAGCAGTTCCTGTACTCCCAGACTCAGTGCAGCGGCGCCTGTGTTTTCATCGAGTACTGGTTGCTCAACTACGGATCTCCGTGTCCGGCAGGACCGTGGATTTCCTATTTTCCCGATTGCTGGTTTAACGGCCCCGCTATAGCCGTCCCCGCCCAGACAGTAGCGGATTTAGCCGCCATGACACTGACAGCCTCCGCCAACAGCATCACCGATACCGCGACGGTATACGCGCCGAGTACCGCCACGCTTTATAGCGCTTCAGGGTCGGACGGCATACTTGACATAAGCTTGGGCACCTGGAATACCGCCGAGTTCAATGTCTTCGGCGACTGCTGCGCGACTGAGACTTCGTTCAGCGCGCCGACAACAATCGATGTCAAGACGACCATCGACGACGGAACTACAAATGCTCCTGTGTGCGTCAATCAAAGCTTCACCGCAGAGACGAACAATCTCACCCTGGCCAATCTACTCAACAGCCAGCCCGCGGTATGCTGCCCCTATGGAGGCGCCACGCCGGCAATTGAGTTTATGGAGACCAACTCCTCCGGCCACACAGCAATGTGCGGAGCCACCCAGCTTTGGGGCGACGTACACCTGGTCACTGCCAATTCAACACGCTATAACTTCCAGGGCGCCGGAGAATTTGTCTCTTTGGAGGATTCCGACGGAATGGAGGTTCAGACACGCCAAACGCCCGTTGCAACCTCATCGTTCCCGATTCTCGACAGCTATGACGGGCTGGCCAGTTGCGTGGCCATCAATACCGCCGTCGCCGCTCGAGTGGGCAAACACCGCGTGACGTATGAGCCCAACCTGGATGGCAGCCCCGATCCGGGAGGTCTCTCGCTTCGCATTGACGGCGCTCTGACCACGCTTCCCGCGACTGGAATCAGTTTTGGAGCCGGAGCCGACGTGATCAATACCTCCGCTCCGGGTGGCATAGAAGTGGATTTCTCCGACGGCAGAAGCTTGCTGGTAACCCCCGCGTGGTGGCCCGCGGAGAGTTTGTGGTATCTCGATGTCAATATCAACAACGTTGGAGTTGAGGATAGCGCCGGATCCACAGGGGCTTTCCCGGCCGGACTTGTGGCTCCGATTGCAGCTGGAAGCTGGTTGCCGGCACTGCCTGGCGGCGCATCGGTAGGACCAATGCCGGGCACGGCGCCCGCGGTGTACAACACTCTTTACAACACCTTCGGCAATGCCTGGCGAGTGACCAACGCAAGCACCTTGTTCGACTACGGGCCGGGCCAGTCAACGGCTACATTCACCAATCTGAGTTGGCCGCAACTGCAGGGGCCCTGCAATGTGTCAAATGAGACGCCGGTTACCCCCATCAGCGCAACTGCCGCGATAGAGGATTGCAAGGCAGTTACTGACCCGACGATGAACGCCGACTGCGTCTTCGATGTGCAGGTCACCGGCTTTACCGGCTTCGTCGCGGCGGATGAGGAGGGGTCTGGTACGACTCAAGGGGGCACTAAACCTACTCAACCGGTAGGCGCCAGTCCCACTCAACCGGTGAGCGCCAGCAATACTCTGCGGAGTACTGGCATGACAAGCAACGATCATGTGACACCGTTACTTGGACGCAAATAAGCACGGCGGCAGGGCGTGACCGATCGGAAGATAGATACGCAAACGAACGTGAGTACCCCAACCTCGACGCAGTTTCATCGTGGCGAGGTTGGGGTACCCGGCAACGGGGCCACTGTATCAGGGTTGCATCCACTCAGGTTGAAAGACCACGGCTATCGCCGGCCCTTGATGCGCAAGGCCAAGGAAAAATCGGTGGTGGCGCAGCCTCCGACTTCGCGGATATAGGGAAGCCACAAGGACGTTGATGAAGAGTAGAGAAAAGATACTCAACCCGGGCGCAAATTCAACTCGGATCCATCGCTCCAAGCGGAACCGATCCTTGAATGCGCAGACAATACGGCAAGCGCATCTGCGAGGCGCTTGCTTCCTTGGGCAGCATGACCTCTAGTGCTTCGCGAGTCTGTACGAATGCAAGCGGCGCGTCCTGACCCAACAATGTTACCCGCTCGACTTTCGCCTTCCCATTTGCGAGCGATGTCACGCGCGCCTGCTGCAACGGGCGCTTGTAGCCAAAGACGTACAGTGCATTTGGGCCTGCCGTGAAGCGAAAATCTGCCTCGCTGGGAGCAGGTGTCGCCTGCCGAGCGATCTTCGGTCCTGGCTGATCGGTTGAACCACCCTTCCAGTCTCCAGGGGCTTCGATGGGCAGCATCGGTCCCTCACCGAAACGCAGCCATGCACGCGCGCCATAGATTCCTTCGCCATGAACGCGCAGCCAGTCCCCTATCTCCAGCAGCGGCCTCTGCTGCTCCTCCGGAATGGATCCATCCCCTTTTGGAGAAATGTTCAGGAGCAGATTGCCTCCGGTGCTGGCAGCCTCTATCAGTTCGCGAATCACGCTTTCCGCGCTCCGCACGGTCATGCCTTCGGTGTATCCCCATGTGCTGCCGATTGCGTCGTCGATCTGCCATCCGGCCGCTGGGTAGATCCACTTTGGGGCGCGCTGTTGCTTCTCGAAATCCTGTACGCTCCCGAAGAGATAGGCTACATCCTTGGTCGCAAGCGTAGCCTGCTTTCGCCACTGCGCCGCACGGTTGTAGTAGTAAGCCGCGGCGCGGAGCTTCACATTGTCATAGCTGCGCGGGTTTACGCCATTGTCGAAATAGATCATCTGCGGCTGGTATTTATCAATCTGTTCCTGCACTCTGGCCAGCCAATCTTCTTGAAATGCACTGGAGGCGTTTCCCTCATTCATCTCGCCGGGAACGGGAGGGCCGTAGAAGCCCGCGTAACGCGGGTCGAACTGGTCGTTGGGGACACCTGTGGCCGGATAAGCAAAGTCGTGATGCTCCATACGATGGTTTGACAGCCCAAAGATCAGATTGCGCTCGCGGACTGCTGAAGCAAGCTCACCAATCAGATCCCGCTTGGGTCCCATCTTGCCTGCACACCATGGCGTCAGATCCGAGTCCCACATCGCAAATCCATCATGGTGTTCCGCGACGGGAACAACGTAGCGCGCGCCGGCTTTCACAAAGAGGTCGGCCCACGCATTCGGGTCGTACTTATCGGCCTTGAAGAGCGAAATGAAATCCTTGTATCCGAATTTGCCGGGCGGACCGTAGTGCTGCGTGTGCCACTCGACGTCTGTCGTATACATATGCCGGATATACCACTCATTGATCCGCGCCGGTATGGAATACAAACCCCAATGAATGAAGATACCGAACTTGGCTTGATGAAACCAGTCGGGAACGCGATAGTGGTCCCGCAGCGACTCCCAGGTAGGCGAGAACGGACCGTCAGGGAGCGGCTTTGGCGTGGCGTACGCATCCGCAGAACCGGCGGGCGCCCCGTTCTGGGCATATATCGGTGAACAGATAACCGAAGGGAACAGCGAACTCCCCATCACGGCGCTGGCTGATTGCATGAATTCACGACGCGACAAA
>Ga0181519_10002681_pt1 | contig 14950 bp, 15 predicted proteins | sample PEATcosm2014_Bin_26_FD_121102 | JGI IMG/M metagenome (GOLD analysis project Ga0181519, IMG submission 121102) | Peatland microbial communities from MTU Mesocosm Facility, Houghton, MI, USA - PEATcosm2014_Bin02_10_metaG | ecosystem: Environmental > Terrestrial > Soil > Wetlands > Peat | place...
GCCGACGACGACTCCGACGAGCCGCCCGCCGGTCGCCTTCTCGTCGCTGGTCAGAAAGTGCGCGACGACGACCGTGAACAGCGGCGTCGTCGCGTTGAGAATCGACGCCACCCCCGAGGCGATATGGGATTGCCCCCAGACGATCAGCGAAAACGGAACGACGTTGTTGAGCAGTCCCATGCCGAAGAAGCCCGCCCAAACGGACCCGGAGCGCGGCATGCGCGCGCCGGAAAGCCTGAGCGCGACCTGCAGGATCAACGCCGCCAGAGCGACGCGGCCGACAACGACGGTGAACGTCGGCAATTCTCTGACGGCGACGCCGTTGAAGAAGAACGAGCCGCCCCAAAGAGCGGAGAGCGCGAGCAGCAGGCCCCATTCGACGGGCGTCATGGGGCGGTTGAGGTTGGCGGACATCGGCATGGCGGACCCTGTCGGTTTGGCGTGCGCCAGACTGGACCGCGGTTTGCCGCGAAGCATTCCGAAAGCTGCTATCGAGCGAGAGATTCACGGTTGGGGATCGGCGCGGGATTTGGACGCGGATCGGCGTCGCAACCTCTTGATGGCTTGCACAGCGGCGGGCCGATCTTCGGCGTCTGTTCAAGAGGAGACGCCCCGGGGAGGTTTGCGGTTTGAACCCCTGGAGCGTCTTCGCGACGCGCTGAAATCCGCGAGGCTCGCGGCCGTCCGGGCGGGAAGTGGTCTTGCGTCTGTTCAGCCGCGGCGGCGGCTTCGCGCCCAACAAAGCCGTTTGGGCGGATGGTCGCCGGGCCTCCGAACCGGACATCGGGCGAGGACGCCTAGATCATCCACAGCGTAAAATTCTTGATTTCGGCGCCGCCCCTATGGATAACCGCACCGACGATGTTTCACCTAGGAAATTTTAAAATAATTGATGAGAATGTCGCTAAGAAGATCGGCCTGGCGGATAAGATCCGTATCGGACGTCCGCTCATCTGTTGTCCTTTCTGCGAAGCTCGTCACCAACAAGACAATGAATTTAACTTTGAAATCGAGATTTTCAACGTCCTTGTCTGCAATTTCGTCTTCAATGAATCCTTTGGTCAACTCAACGCCCTTTGACATCAGCTCCTGAAATTCCTTTGTATCTTTGAGGTCAATCGAAGCGACCCTCAAGGCCTGGCGCAGATCCGCCTCGGCCGCCTCGACTAAGAAAAATTCGCGGATGAAGTCCCTCAGCTTGCTCGCGGGCGCGGCGTCGTTCTTGGAAAGAATAGGCGACAGTGTTGCTAGCTGGTTCTCCCATGTTAATTTAGCTATATAGAAGAGTAACGCTTCTTTATTTGGAAAATACTGGTAAAATGAAGCGATATTGACGCCTGCCTTTTCGGTGACTTTGTTGGCCGTAAACCCGCCTGGCCCGTCATGTCGCAAAATGTAAGCAGCCGCCTCGACGAGTGCGCCGACTGTCGCAATCGACCTTTTCTATTTTGGGTGTTTTTTCAATGTGATGTCGATGTTGCGACGCATCGTGCGATCTCGGCTGGCAATGTGATTAGAAAATGCAACTAAAAGATTATATTTTCAGTCCATCCAAGTCAAACGGTGGACGAAAGAAACTATGGGATCGCTTCACAAAGAGACCGTGCTCGTCGCCGTCGGAGCCGGCGCGGCTGGCCCGTCGCGGCGACCCTCCTGCGGAAGTCCGGCGTGGCTTGCGTTGCGCCAGGACGGCGCAATCGCGCTGACGTCGAAGTGCGAGCGCGCCGGCGTTCGTTGAGGAAAGGACCACGCAATGACTTCGATGACGAACAAAGTGGCTATCGTCATGGGCGGCGCAAGCGGCATCGGTATGGCGATCGCCGATCGGCTGGCAAAAGAAGGCGCCTGGGTCTTCCTGACCGGCCGTAAAGCGGCTGACGTCGAGGCGGCGGCCGTCAGGATCGGTCACAGCGCGCGCGCCATCGTGGCCGACGCGAGCGACCCGGCGGACATAGAACGGGTCGTCGCGACTGTGGCGGCGGCGCGGGGGCGGATCGACGCGTTAGTGTACAACGCGGGCGCCATGGAGCCGGCCGAGTTGGCGGCGACCACACCCGATCATTTCGATCGCCATTTCGCGGTGAACGTCCGCGGCGCTCTTCTCACCATGCGGGCGGCGGCGGCGCACATGGCGACAGGCGGCGCCGCGCTGTTCCTGGGATCGGTCGCGGACGTGAGAGGGACGCCGCCCTATGGCACATATGCGGCAACCAAGGCGGCGTTGCGCTCTTATGTGCGCAGCTGGACCGTCGAACTCGCGCCGCGCGGCGTGCGCGTCAACGTCCTGAGCCCCGGCCCAACTGACACCGCGATAATGGCTGCGATTCCCGATGAGATGCGCGCCGGGATCGTTAGCCAGATACCGTTAGCGCGCATGGCGCGCGTGGAGGAAGTCGCGGCGGCCGCGCTGTTTCTGCTCAGCGACGAAGCAAGTTTCGTGACCGGCGCCGAGTTGTACGTCGACGGCGGCATGGCTCAGGTGTGACGGAAAAGGCGAGAACGGCGTTGTCCCGCCGCTGCTTTCTCTCATGCCACCGGCTTTCGTAATGAAGCGCACGGCGCTCCTGCGAGGAGCGCCTGACGGGCGCAGATGCATGACAGCGCGAAGCAACCAACGCGTCCGGAGGGATTCTCCAGGGCGCAACCACAACGAACGAGGTGACAACATGGAACGCGCAACCGTAATCGTCTTTGGCGGCAGTTCAGGGATTGGCGAAGCGACCGCGAAGCAGCTCACGTCCGCTGGCGCCGGCGTAACGATCGTCGGACGCAACGCCGAGCGCCTTGAAAGCGCTCGGGTGCGCATCGGGGGAAGCGTCAAGACGGCAAGCGTGGACGCGACGGATCGAGCGTCCGTCGAGCGCTACTTCGAGAGCATCGAACCCTTTGACCATCTGGCGCTCTGTCACAGTGGCGGAAAGGGCGCGGGACTTTTCCGCACCCTCGACTTGGACGACGTGCGCAGCTACATAGAAGCGAAGCTATTCGCCCAGTTGGCCGTCGCACAGGCGGCGCTCCCCAAGTTGAAGCCGGAAGGTTCGCTTACGTTTGTATCGTCTGGAAGCGCTCGCATTCCCATCCTGGGCGCCTCGGGCCTGGCCGCCGTCAATGGCGCGATCGAGGCGATGATTCCCACCTTAGCGAAGGAGCTCGCGCCGTTGCGGGTCAATGCGGTGTCGCCCGGCGTGATCGACACTCCGTGGTGGGACGAGAATCCGGAGCACCGGGATGCCGTGTTTAAACAGACGGCGGCCCAGCTTCCCGTCGGCCGCGTCGGCCGTCCCGAGGACGTCGCCCGCGCTATCGCCTATCTCATCGACGACACCTTCGTGACGGGGGTCGTACTGGCCGTCGATGGCGGCGCCCCCCTGGGCTTTTAGGTCAGCGAGTTCCATTGAGTTCGACCCCTTAACGCCGACGATGAACCGTTCACGGTTCCAGGGCCATGATGTGGAAGCGGTCGTTCCGGCAGTCATCAGGCGCGCTGAGCGTTCCGCTTTCCGTGCCATGGCGGCCCTTCGAGAAACCGATTTCGGGCTGGTCTCGGAAGCGGAGGCGAGATGTCGCCGTGCGCCGGCCAGCTATCAGTTTGCCGTTCCTTTTTAGAACAGCCGATCGTCGCAACGGCGAGCTCCCAAGGTTGCGACCTTTAGCAATCCGGAGCGAGGACGATCCTTCTGGACGCGTCCGTCGCCGACCAAGCGTCCTCGACCCGACTCAAGGGAAGGGTTGCCGTCGCCAGATCGAATCCGACAATCGGCGCCGACTGCATCAGCTTGCGGATAATCGTAAAGATCTCGTCGGCCGCGACGCTTCCGGCGCCGCTACCCATGATCTCGATAGCGGAAGAGCGCAGCAGCGCGCCGGATAGCGTGACGGTCGGACCGCCCGACAGACCAAGCTGAACGAAGCGGACGCGCCTCGTCGCCTCGCCCGCGCTGGCCGCCTCGATGATCTGAAGGGCGCTTGTTCCCCAGAGGTAATCGAGCACGACATCAATCCGATGCGCGAAATGTTCGCGCAAAGCGTCGCTCGGCGCGCCGCCGTTCGGATCGAGCGCGATGACCTCGTCGGCGCCGATCGCCTTCAGGCGATCTAGCGCCTCCCTGTTGCGACCAGTGGCTATGACCTTGGCGGCGCCGAGATGCTTCGCGACTTGGACCGCTATGCGGCCGGCTGAGCCCGTCGCGCCGTTGATGAGCACGGTCTCGCCGGTGCGCATCCTCGCGCGCGCCTCCAACGCCACCCATGCCGACATGCCGGGGTCAGCCAATGCGGCCAGCATGGCGTCGTCAAGGCCCTCCGGAACGTCCATGCACTGCGCAACCGGCGCCACCGTTCGTTCCGCCATACCGCCGAACGGCGCCCGCGGGAACAGGAAGTAAACCCGGCGCCCGTCGTCGAGCGTTCCGATCCCGTCGACGCCAACCACAAACGGCGGCTTTGCGGCGAAGCTGTAGTGCTTACCGAGCGCGCGCAACTTTGTGAAATTCGTGAGGGCCGAGGCCTTCACGTGAACGCGAACCTCACCTTCGCCGGGGACTGGCTCCGCGAAGTCGGTGTACACCGGAGCCTTGCCTATTTTGAAAACAACGGCGGCCTTCATCTGAGATTCCCAAGTGTCGGCAAAGAAGTCGTAACTTCCGCGCCTGTTCCATCAGGGCCTATGCCTCTTGTGGTAGCAGGATGACTTTCCCGATAGCGTTCTGGCCTTCCAGATAAGTATGGGCCTCGGCCGCAGCGCTTAGCGGAAAGGCGCGATCGATGACGGGCCGGATCTTGCCCTGACCGAGAAGCTCCATGATCATTTGCTGGTCGTGACGCGTCCCACCGCGAACGCCGATCAGGTTCAGCTCGTAGAAAATGAAGGCGGAGCTGGGCATTTCCACCGTGCCGCCCGAATGCTCGTTCGGGGTCGCGATGACGGCGATCGTGCCGCCAAGACGGATCATTGATAACGCCAGGACCAGAAACCTGCTTCCGCCAATCGTCTCCCAGCACGCGTCAGCGCCCAGGCCGTTGGTGAGGCGCTTGATGTAATTGCCGACATCCGGATCATTGGTGTCGACGATATCGTCGTAGCCGAGCGCCATTAGGCGTTCACGGCGCTCAAGCTTGGTCGTCGTGCCGATCACTCTCGCCCCGCCAAGCCTGGCAAGCTGCAAGGACGCGAGAGCGAGGCCGCCGCTTGCGCCGGTTATGACGATGGTCTTGCCGATGCCGGTCGGTGCGCGGCGCACGGCGCAGCCGAAGGGGGTCGTGTAGGCCCAGAGCGTAGAACCGGCGATCTCGTAGCTGACGTTGTCGGGGATGGGCAGAATGGTATCCTGCGGCCGAGAAATGTACTGCGCGTAGGCGCCGAAAATCTGGTGGCCCGGATAGGCGATATTGGTGCAGAGGTTCTCCTGCTGAAGCAGGCACATTGGACATTGCCCACAGGCCGGCGCGATCATCTGCACGACGCGGTCGCCAATTTTCCAGCGCGACACATTGCGACCCACGGCGACGACATCGCCAGCGCCATCGCGGCCGAGCTGAAACGGCAATGGCCAGTCGGCGCGACCGGGGATCCGGCTATTCGCCAGAATGCCGTTGCGATAGCGGACATCGAAGCTGTTGATGGCGGTCGCCTGGACCCGAATCAGCACGTCGTCATCGCCCATCTCGGGCAGGTCGACGTCGATGTACTTCAACACCGATGGATCGCCATATTCGAAAAACCGGACGGCCTTCATCTTCGCGGGCAGGCTCATCTGTCGGCGTCCCCCGCAGGCTCATTCGCTGCGGAGTCCCACCGCGTCGCCAGCGCGATCGCTTTGCGCAGGGCGGTAGCATAGCGCTCCCGGTCACCCGATCGGGCGAACTCCGGTACGTCCCGCTCGCCTAGATCAGCGAGCGCCTGTTTCAGCGCTTTTTCCACCTCAAGGTAGAGCTGTCGCGCGCCGCGGTCTTTCTGGTCGTCCCATTGGTCCCAGATCGCCCGAAAGGGGCTCAGTTCTGGGCTGATCAAGGCAGATGCTCGCCGCAACACTGCCAGGATGGCCGTCGGCCTCGCCTGTGCATCTGTGGATTTATCGGTTTCACCGGACATGTTCCGACCTTGCCTTGGACAGCCAATCTGTTCAAGTAGGCGTATTTTGGATAAACTGGCCAAACGGACTGCACAATGTACGACTTGGATGCGATGGCGACGTTCGTGGCCGTTATCCGCTCAGGCCGCTTCGCAGCCGCCTCGAAATTTCTCGGGATCCCGAAATCGACGGTGAGTCAGCGTGTCGCCAGGTTGGAGGCGACCCTGGGTGTTCGCCTGCTCGAGCGCACCACGCGCGTCCTGCGGCCGACCAGCGCCGGCGCCGCCTATTACGAGCGCTGCGCCCGGATCTTGGCTGATGTCGACGATGCCAACGCTTCGGTCAAGGATTTAGCGCGATATCCGCGTGGCTTGTTGCGCGTGGCGGCGCCGCACCTTCTTGGGCAGGCCATGGTTGCAGCGGTCGCGTCGACGTTCTGCCGGACCTACCCGGAAATAGAGGTCGAGATCATAGCCTCCGATGGGCGGGTGAGCCTGCTCGAGGACGGCTTCGATATCGCGATTGCCGCCACCGCCTCCGAGGCTGACTCTTCAACCGTGACGCGTGTGCTGGGGAAGACCCAGACGTGGTGCTGCGCCGCGCGCTCCTATCTTGAGCACCGCTTGATGCCTGGCTTCCCGGAAGAATTGACCGACCACGATTGCATCATCCGTGACTCGTCCGGCAGCTTCGGGCGCGACGCCCGATGGAGCTTCGAGCGCGGAGACGATGTCCGTCACGTGAATGTAAGCGGGCGCCTGCGGCTAAACTCAATATCGATGGCGCACGCTGCGGTGCTGGCCGGTGCGGGGATTGCGGCCATTCCCAGCTTTCTATGCGCGCACGATGTACAGAATGGCCGCCTCGTTCGGATCCTACGCGACTGGGTAATCGATCCCAAGGACATCCGCATCCTCTACCCTAGCCACAAACAGCTCTCGCCGAGGGTGAGGCTTTTCATTGATGCCTTGATCACAGCGGCGGAGTGTGATGAGCGCTTCGGTTAACGCCGAAGCAAAGCATCGGGGGCTCTACGTCGACCCTCCCGCGCACGCTATCATCCTGTCCGTCGACGAAAAGAGCCAGATTCAGGCGCTTGACCGCACGCCGCCCGGACTGCCGCTGAAGAAGGGCCGCGCCGGGACCATGACGCACGACAAGCGAAACGGCACGACGACGTTGTTCGCCGCGCTAAACGTGCTCGACGGCACGGTGATCGGTCGCAACATGCAGCGCCATCGCCATCAGGAGTTCATCCGCTTTCTGAACGCCATCGAAGAGCAAGTTCCGGAGGGAAAGACGATCCACGCCATCCTCGACAACTACGCGGCTCATAAGCATCCAAGAGTCCGCCAATGGCTCGACCGCCATCCATGATGGACCTTCCATTTCACGCCAACGTCCGCCTCGTGGCTCAACGCCGTCGAGGGCTTCTTCGCGACCCTTACCAGGCGGAGGCTCAAGCGCGGCGTCTTCCGATCTGTCGCCGACCTCCAAGCCGCGATCAACCGCTTGCTCGAAGAGCACAATCGGCAATCTCAACCGTTCACCTGGACCGCGGACCCAGACAAAATCATCGCCGCTGTTAGGCGTGGGCGCCAAGTATTGAACTCTATCCATTAGTCAGGTTCGCCATGATCTTGCACAATCCAGCCCGGTGTATCGAAGCGCACGGGCAAAGCCCCAACCAGCGCCGTTAGATGCGTCTCAAGGCTCTCAAGCTGGGCGGAACCGATCTGGCGCTCCCATTGATTGCGCAACTCGTCGAAGATCTCTTCACCTTGGCGCAGCACTTCAAAGCCAACCGCGGTGACCTGAAGACGTTTGCGGCGAGCATCAAAGGGGTCCTCGTCGCGCGCCACGTATCCGCGCTCCTGAAGTATCGCGATGGTTTTCGCCGCGGCTTGCTTCGAGACCGATAGACGACGACCTAGTTCTGAAGCGTTGCCGGCCCCGGCGACAATGGCGCGCATCGCGAAGTCATGGACGGGACGCACATCCTCGTAGCCGCGGCGCGCTAGCTCGACGATCGCTGCATCCACCAGGGAGCGGAAGCCCCCGAGTAAAAGCAGTGCGAGATCGGCGCCAGATCGTGACATCGGACGAGGCTAAGCGAGCGGCCAGCTAATGACAACCAGGTTGACGAAAAAGTTGGACAACGACAACTAGGTTGACTAAACTCAAAAACGACAACATGGTTGTCTAAATGGAGATAGACGAGATGGACACAACGTCAACTGATCCCACGCTCCCGGGAATCCTGCACCACCGCGTAAAGGTCAACGGAACCGAGCTGCACTATGTAGCGGCGGGGACCGGTGGATCTCCGATCCTTCTAGTCCACGGATTTCCTGAGACCTGGTGGACCTTTCGAAAGCTCATCCCGCTGCTCGCGGCGCGCCACCGGGTTTTCGCCGTCGATCTTCGTGGCTTCGGCGACTCCGACAACGCGCCTGGCGAGTATGACAGCAAGACATCGGCCGAAGACCTGCACGCCCTTGTTGAGCATCTCGGGATTGGCCCTGTCCACCTCACAGGGCAGGACATCAGCGGAGGCTCCGTCTTCCGCCTCACGACCACTCATCCGGAGGACGTGCTGAGTTTGACTGCGATTGAGATGGGCTTAGCCGGGTTCGGTCTCGAAATGCTGGCCGATATCACTCACGGCGGCGCCTGGCACATCGGCGTTCTTGCCGCCCCCGGTATCCCTGAGATGCTGCTCGCCGGCCGTGAGCGCGAGTTCTTGGGACAATTCGCATTCCCAGCCATGAGCGCGACGCCAGGAGCGATCACCGACGCCGATATCGCCGAGTTCGTCCGTACCTACTCGCGCCCCTTCGGCTGGCGCGGAGCGATCGGCCTCTACCAATCGATGCTGCAAGAAGGTTCCGAAATCAAAGTTCTCGCCGAAGCCCCTGGGCTGACCGTGCCCGTACTTGCAGTCGGCGCGGGCGGAGGTCCCTTCACAGCAGACACCATGTTGCGGGCGGCGAAGACCGAAGTCCGTTCAGTCGCGCTCGACGGCGTAGGCCATTATGTCGCAATGGAGGCCCCTAACACGTTGGCGACGGCTATTCTCGATTTCGTCGGAAGCATCGACTCCGCCTAACCAGTTTAAGTATGCCCGGACGATTTGGCGCACTCCCCCATCGGGGCATGCTGCCGATCCTGACAAAATCATCGCTGCCGCTGGACGTGGGTATCAAATGTTAGATTCGATCCACTGGCCGCCCTTGTCCGACGCGCCTTCACGAGTTGGCGATTGTCACCGCGCGGCCGACGTGTTCGTCGCTCGTCAGCTGATCGACGCAGAATTGCGCCACGTCGGCCCGGGTGATCTTGTGGACGATGGCGTGGCCTCGAAATACCTTTACGTTTCCAGTGGCGGCCTCATCAGTGAGCATCGCGGGACGGACGATGACGAAGGGAATGCCGCTCGCACGGACGACCTCTTCCGCCGCAGCCTTGTCCTCGGTCGAGCCGCGCAGCCACGTCGGCACAACCACGTGGTTCACGAACCAGCCCGCCTGGTCGGCCGAGTCTCCGACGCCGAACGAACTGATGCCGATGAGGCGCCGCGCTCCATTCGCCTTCATCGCTGTGACGACCGCGCCAGCGACCCTGCGCTCGAGCGCCGTCTTGCGGTAGGGCGTCTTCCCCGCGACCGTGTTGATCACCGCGTCCTGACCGGCCATCGCGCTGTCCACGCTCGCCTGATCGGTCGCATCGCCGGCGACGACGCGGACGTTCGCGGGCGCGCGATAGGTCGCCGCATCGCGAACGAACGCGGTCACACCATTCCCGGCCGCCAGGGCCCGCTCGACGACCATCGCCCCTGTCTTGCCGGCCGCGCCAATGATCAGAACGTTCATATTGTTTTCTCCTTACGGACAGAGCCGGAACAACGCCGGTCGCCAACGTGTCAGTTCCAGGTCGTGGGCCCGGAAGCCGTGGGCTCGCAGCCGAGCCATTGTCGGGCGCGAGCGCGCGACGCCGAGTGAATTCTGGCGAGGGATGTTCCCCAGCGCCGGAGGTTGGTGTCGACGGGCTCTCGATCGTTGACGGCGCCGCCGAACTTCTGAGGGACCAGATCGCTCTTCCTTCATGGCGCGCCGGTGGTAAGCTATCAGAAGATAGCTATCATGCAATAGCTATTGCTCGATAAGGGATTGCCCTCTCGTGAACAACGACACGGCCGACGTTACCGATCTCGCAGAGCTGATTCTCGCGGTCGGGCGACTGATACAGCTGCCGGGCGATCGGCCAATCGGCACATGCACGCCGATCGAGAGCAGCGTCATGCGGTTTATCAGTCGCAATCCCGGCGCCTCCGCGCGCGCCGCGTCTGAGGCCACGCTTCTGACTTCCAGCAACTTCAGCAGGGTCCTACGCGGCCTCGAAGAGAAAGGGCTGGTCAGTCGCAAGCCCGATGCGAACGACGCTCGGCGGGCAAGCCTCTACGCGACGGGCCTTGCGCGTGAGAGCCGACGACGGCTCGGCGAAGAATGGCGCCGGTTATTGGGAGGAATCGAAGACGATCCAGCCGAGCTCGATCACCTCATCGCGACGTTGCGGCGCATCGAAGGCGAACTTATCTCGCGCCGGCGGCGAGGGAGCGCCAGACGGCTAGCTCAAGAATAATCACTGTTCGCTGCATCAACAGTCCGTACAGTAAGACCGCACCCGGCCAAGCTGGGCGCCGTGTTTCAGACTTGAACCATCAGCGCGAGAGCAAGACACTCAAGTCGATGAACGGCGCGCCGGGCGCCGGCGCTTGCCAATTCGATCCGGTTCATACATGAACCAAGCCAAATAGAAGAACGACAAAGGGAGAGACCGTCGGCATGCTGGCGCGACTGAGGAGCGAGATCGCCTACGCCGGAGGCATCGTGCGGGCGCTGAAGCGCACCCGGCCGATCGCCGAAAACCGCAATCTGACGCTCGGCGACTATCTCGAACGCTGGGCCAAAACCTTTGGCGACAGGCCCGCCCTGCTCAGCGAGACCGAGGCGTTCACCTACCGCCAGCTCGACGCACGCGCCAACCGCTACGCGCGCTGGGCCCGGGCGCAGGGGCTCGGCAAGGGCGACGCGGTCTGCCTGATGATGGCCAACCGGCCGGAATATGTCGCCATCTGGCTCGGCATGGCGCGCGCCGGCGTCGCGACGGCGCTGATCAACACCAATCTCGCCGGTCCTTCGCTCGCCCACTCGATCGCCATCGTCGGCGCCAAGGCGGCGATCGTCGACGCGCATCATCTCGCGCAGTTTGGCGCCGCGCTCGCCAAGCTCGAGACGGCGCATCCCGCCGTCTTCGCCCATGGCGCGGCGGAAAGCGGCGAGACGGGCGTCGATCTCGCCGTCGAGAGCTTCTCCGCCGCGCCGCTCGCCGCCGACGAGCGGCCGGCGCTGACGATCGAGGACCCGGCGCTGTTCATCTACACCTCCGGCACCACCGGCCTGCCGAAGGCGGCGCGCATCACCCATTCGCGCGCCTTGCGCATCATGGTCGGTTTCGCCGCCGCCGCCAACGCGCGCGCCGACGATCGAATGTACGACTGCCTGCCGATGTATCACACCAACGGCGGCGTCATCGCCGTCGGAATCGCCCTGACGGTCGGCGGCTCGTGCTACATTCGCGAGCGATTCTCAGCCCACGAGTTCTGGCGCGAGGCGACCCGGCGCGACTGCACGATGTTCATCTATGTCGGCGAATTGTGCCGCTACCTCCACAACACGCCGCCGGGCGTCAGCGACCGCGCCCACCGCATTCGCATGGCGGTCGGCAACGGACTGAGGCCGGACATCTTCGCCGCGTTCCAGGCGCGCTTCGCCATTCCCCACGTGCTGGAATTCTACGCCGCCACCGAAGGCAACGTCGCGCTGTTCAACTTCGATTCGCACCCCGGCGCGGTCGGCCGGCTGCCCTTTTGGGCGGCGAGGCGCTTTCCGATCCGCACCGTCGCCTACGACGTCGACGCCAATGTCGAGAGGCGCGACGCCGCCGGCCATTGCCGCGAATGCGGCGTCGACGAGCCCGGCGAGCTGCTGGGCGAGATCCTCGACGATCCCGGCAAGCCGGCGGCGAAATTCGACGGCTATTGCGACCCCGCGGCGACCAAGGCGAAGATCCTGCGCGACGTGTTCAAGCCCGGCGACGCGTGGTTTCGCACCGGCGATCTGCTGAAGCGCGACGCGCGCGGTTACTATTATTTCGTCGACCGCATCGGCGACACCTTTCGCTGGAAAGGCGAGAACGTGTCGACGACCGAGGTCGCCGAAACGCTCTCCGCTTTTCCCGGCGTGCTCGAAGCGACCGTCTACGGCGTCGCCGTGCCTGGTCACGAGGGTCGCGCCGGCATGGCGGCGATGGTGATCGACAACGTCGCCGAGTTCGATCTCGCCGGCCTGCACGCCGCGATCGCCGAACGCCTGCCAGCCTACGCGCGGCCGCTCTTCCTGCGCTTCCGGCCGAAGCTCGACCTCACCGGCACCTTCAAGCCGCGCAAGGTCGAATTGGTGACGCAGGGCTTCGACCCCGAGCGCTGCGGCGACCCGGTCTATTTTGACGATCGCCACGCCGGCCTCTATGCCCGGATCGGCGCCGATTTTGTCGCCGCGGCCAAGGCGGGAGCGATTCCATTGTGACCGACGCGGCGGACGGCCCCACGGCTCTGGTCGAAACGGTCGACCGCCGCGACCTGTTGCGTTTCGAGGCCGCCTGGCGCGACCTCGCCGCCCGCGTCGGCGAGCCCAACGCCTTCGCCGGGCCTGATTTCCTGATTCCCGCTTTGCAGCGGCTGGCGGACGCGCGCGTCCGCGTGCTGCTCGTCTGGCGCGACGCCGACCGCGCCAACCTGATCGGCCTCGCCGCGATCGCGCCGCCGCGCTTGCGCTTCGGGCTGGCGAGCCTGTGGCGCAGCGAGCAGGCGGCGCTGCCGGCGATCCTGCTCGACCGGGACGTGGCGACGGAAGCGCTGGCGGCGATCGTCGACGCTCTTCCCGCCGAGGCGCCGCGTCTCCTCGGGCTGCGTCTGCCGTTCTCGACCGTCGGCGGCCCCATCGCCGTCGCCGCCGCCGCGCTCGCGGCGCGCCGGGCGCTGAGCCTGAGGACCGCCTACCCGCGCCGGCGCGCGGCGCTGGTCGTCGGCGCGAAAGCGAGCTTCGAGGCGCGGCTCGACAAGCGGCGGCGCAAGGAATGGGCGCGCCAGCGCCGCCGCCTGGAGGAGCTTGGCGCGCTGGAATCGCGCGTCGGCGCCGACGCGACCGCGATCGAAGGCTTCCTCGCCGTGGAGAACAGCGGTTGGAAGGGCGCGCGTCGGTCGGCGCTCGACGCCCACGTCGAACGCGCCGCCTTCGCCCGCGAGGCGCTGGCGCGCTTCGCCGCGCGCGGCGCCCTCGAGATCCATTCCCTGGTCCTCAAGGACGAGTTGATCGCCGCCGCCGCGGTGCTGCGGGCCGGGAACCGCGCCTTCTACTGGAAGACCGCCTATGACGAGCGCTTCGCCGCCTATTCGCCCGGCGTGCAGGCGACCCTCGACCTGTCGCGCCGGCTGGAGCGCAATCCCGCTCTGTCGCTGGTCGATTCCTGCGCCGTCGCCGATCATCCGATGATCGACCGCGCCTGGCGCGACCACATCGAACTCATCGACCTCGCCTTGTCGCTAACGCCGGGCGGCGGAGCCGCCTTCGCCCTCGCCGCGGCCGTCGCCCATGGGATCGAACGGCTGAAGCGCCGCGCGCGCCGACTCGCCAACGCGACGATCCGGCGCACGCACGCCTGAGGCCCGCCGCCCGCCGTCAGCCCCCTGCCCTCACAAGGGTCTGTATTCTTTGCGTCATCGCCGTCCCGTAAAAAGACGGCGGAAAGAAAATGCGGCCCCCGGCTGACGAAAGGGTGGCGCCAGCGAGGCGGTTCGCGTAAACAGTCGATGTCCGTAGGGAAAGAATCGATAAACGACTTCGCATTATGGTTTCCGGATTGTGAATTTGAGGCGGCAGGCTAACACATGACCGGCAAGGGATTTTTGATCGCTGTGGTGCTGGCGGCGGGTGCGACGCTCGGCGGGTGCTCGCCGATGGACACGCAGACCGCGACGCTCGATACGCATCTCAGCCCGCGCGACAAGTCGATGATGGCGCTTGCGCCGCCAGAAGAGTGGTCGATCCCGATCGTCCGCAACCGGATTGCCGATCCTACCGGCGAAGCCCCCGGCACGATCGTCGTCGACACCAATCAGCACAACCTCTACTTCGTGCTGCCGGGCAAGCAGGCGATTCAGTACAAGGTCGCCACCGGCGCCGAGGCCTATGGCTGGACCGGCCGCGCGACCGTCGGCCATATGACCGAATGGCCGCAATGGATGCCGACCGCCTCGATCATGGAGCGGTGGCCCGAGTTCAAGGTCTATCTCAAGCACGGCCCGCTCGCCGGCGCCTACGACAACCCGCTCGGCGCGCGCGCGCTGTATCTCTATCAGGGTCCGCGCGACACGCTCTATCGCATCCACGGCACCAACGAACCGGAAGAGATCGGTCAGGGGGTTTCGTCGGGTTGCATCCGCATGCGCGACCTCGACGTCATCGACCTTTACGGCCGTGTCCACGTCGGCACGCCGGTCGTCGTCAAATAGTCGCGCCGCATTTCTGCGGCTATATAAGGACCCCCGAGCCGCTCTCGGGGGTCGTTCATTTTGGAGAGGAGCTTCGCCGATGATCGTTCCCGTCAAGACTCTCGCCACCGTCACCGCCGCCTCCACCGGCGGCCGCAATGGCCATTCCGAGACGACCGACAAAATCGTCAGCGTCGACCTCTCGGTGCCGAAATCGATGGGCGGCCCGGGTAAGCCGAACACGGCGACCCCCGAGCACCTGTTCGCC
>Ga0181519_10002682_pt1 | contig 14947 bp, 9 predicted proteins | sample PEATcosm2014_Bin_26_FD_121102 | JGI IMG/M metagenome (GOLD analysis project Ga0181519, IMG submission 121102) | Peatland microbial communities from MTU Mesocosm Facility, Houghton, MI, USA - PEATcosm2014_Bin02_10_metaG | ecosystem: Environmental > Terrestrial > Soil > Wetlands > Peat | place...
AAACCATGCCATCCATGGACGCGGCGACCCGCATCTTGTCGATGTTCTGTTGCGCCTGCTCCATGGCTATCTTGGCTTTGTTGTACTTCTCGGTCGCCAGGTAGACGGCGGCTTGACCGGATTCCTTGTGCGATTGACTGTCCTGTTGCAGTTCAGTCTGCACCCGCTGCGCCTGTTGCAACGCAAGCTCATTCTTTTTGCCGTCGATCGAGCTGACGATTTCATTCTTCTGAACGTCCAATTCCGCCTGTCGCACGCCGTAGCGGGCCTTTAGTTCGGCCACCTTGTCCTGCGCTGCCAGCACCGCGGCATCGGCATTTGCCTTGGTGATCTCCTGCTGGGCCTGCATCAGCTCCGAACGGCTCTGGTCAAGTTTGTAGCGCTGTTCTCCGGGATCGAATTCGATCACAATATCGCCCTTCTTCACCGGAGAGCTGGTCGCCAGCAGCTGGGTGATCTCCAGCGATCCGCCTCCCACCGAGGGAGCGGTCAGCACCACCATGTGGCTGGCCCGCAGTTCTCCGGTGGCATGCACATCCATATCGATATCGCCGCGCTCGACCGCCGCCAGCGGAATGCCATCGCCGGCCGTTTTCACCTCCGTCTTGCTGGAAAGCCGCGAAGGCCGCTTCGAGGCAAGCAGCACCGCGCCTGCGGCAACCACCAACGTCAAGGCCGACCAACCCGCCACTGAGCGCCATCTCATCGCGTCCGCATCACTCCTTCACCGTGGGATCACTCAACGCTACGCGGTCTCCCGGATTCAATCCCTTGGCCACCAGTACCCGGTCGCGGCTTGTCCGCCCAATCACGATCGGTTGCTCGCGAAATTTCGTGCCATCCCAAACGTAGACCACGGTCTGTCCCGACTTCTGGATCATCGCCTGCACAGGGATCGTGATGGCATCGGGGACCCGGTCCACCACGACGGTAACCCGCGCGGTCAGGCCAGGCTTGAGCCGCGTGTCTTGCTGATCGAGTGCAATCCGCAGGTTGAAGTTGAGCGGAAATGGCCACGCCCCTGAGAAGTCCAGCGATGCAATCGTGCTGATCTGTTCCAGCCTGCCCGTAAACTGCCGGTCTGGTATGGCGTCAAACTGTACCGAGACTGCCTGCCCCAGGGCCAGTCGCCCGCGTTCCGTCTCGTCCACGCGTCCGGCTACGCGCAACGATGTAGCGTCCGGCAGCTCTGCGATGGGCGCCCCGGGCCACGCCGGCTCTCCCGGCTTGAAGGTCGTTTGGTCCCCTCCTCCACCGTGCCATCCGCTGATCAGGCTCACCGTTCCGGCGGACGGTGCGTGCAGGGTCATCTTCGCCAGGGCCCGTTCCGCGGTCTCTGCGTCGTAGGCTGCCTTCTTGCGGGCCTGCTCTTTGCTCGCCACGGCAGCCCGGTCCAGCGTCTGGTCGGCCTTCTGCTTCACCTGCATCTCGTTCAGCGACTGCTGGGCATCGGCCAGTTTCAGGTTTGCTTCCGCCCCCTCGATCCGCGAGACGATCTCCTGCTTGCTCGCCTCCAGTTTTGCGTTCTCCACGTCGTATTGCGCCTTCAGCACCGCGGTTGTGTCTTCCTCTTCCTTCAACACATCCTGCGCTCGTTCCTGGTCAATCTCCGCCTGCGCCGACTTGAGCGTCGACCGGTACTGCGCCAGGTCCTGTTCCGTCTTGGACGCGTCGAACTGGACCACAACATCGCCTTGATTCACATGCGACCCATCCGTCGCAATCTTGACGATCTGCAGGGTGCCCGCCTCGGCCGGTGCAGTAATCGTCACCGAACGCATCGCCTTCACCTGCCCGCGAAACTGAATGACCTCAAGAAATTCCTCGCGCTTCACCTGATATGTGGAAGCTCCGGGTGCATGCTTCGCCAACCGCGTGTAGCCCAGGATAGCTCCGCCTCCGATCACCAGCGCCGCCACCACAACGGGCGCGACGCCCAGGCTGCGGAATGCGCTCATCGGCCTGTGAAATGCGCTCATCGCCTGGCCCCATCAACCGCTCCGCTGCTGTTCTCCGGGTCCACATCCACGGAGGCGGAGAGGTCGGGCATCAATTTTGGATCGTTGCCCACAATGGAGAACACAGCCGAAAACGTTCGCACCCTGGTGGAGAAATCGCCGGTGCGGCCCATGGGGCCGACATTTTCCAGCCGCCCCTGAAACACCAGTCCGGGATAAGCATCCAGATGGACCGACGCAGTCTGCCCGATCCGCAGGCTCAACAGGTCCTCCTGATTGACGGAGACCTGAACGTCCATTCGCGAAGGGTCCACCACCTGCATAAATGCCACGCCGGAGCGAACCTGATCGCCCTCCTGCACCTCGCCCATGGTTCCTTGTTTGTAGATCGTGTTCAGTACCACAACCCCGTCCAGTGGCGAATGCACCTCGAGTAGCGCGGCATTGGCCTCGGCGTGCGCCATGGTCTCGCGATTGCGGTCCAGTTGGATCTGCAGGATGCGAATCGACGCCTGCGCGGCTTTGCGTTTCAGCTCGTAGGTCTGCTGTAGCTGGGCCAGTGTCGCCTTGGCCTCGTCCAGGTTCTCCTGGGCTTTTTCGGTGTCGATCCGCGACAGAATCTCTACCTTCTGGATCTCCAACTCAGCCTTCCCCAGATTGTCTTCCGCCGCCTTCATCTCGGTCTGGTCTTTGGCTCGCGCGGCATCCTCATTCTGCTCCGCCGCGGACACCTTGCTGATCAGATCGTTGTTCGTCGCCTGCCGGTCGAGAAAGTCGCGCAACTGGGCCTGGCGGTCGTACTCCACCAGAAGGTCTCCGCGTTTCACCACGGTCCCGGCCGGTGTCAACTTGACGATTGTCAGCGTTCCCGATCTTTCCCCTGCGAGCATCGGAGTCTGGATGGCGCGCTTTTCCACCGCTTCCGTCATCCCCTTCAGGCGCAACGACCGATTGCTGTCGCTCATTGCCGTTGCAGAGGGAGGAGCGCTGCGGCGAGCAGCGCGGTGCCTGCTCAGCAGTAGAAAAACCCAGCAGGCCGCTGTCGCAATGCACAGAAGGATGACTCCAAGACGCCACCCCCTGGCCCGAAAAATCATCCGGCTATCGAAAAATTGCCTGGCCTTCGGAGCTGAAGAATCGGTCTCTTTAGCGCCGAATCTATCTTGTGGTACGGGCAACGTCGCTTCCTTCCACAAAACCTGTCTTGGTAGTTACGTCCCTTAGACGAAAGGGAAGGCTGAATGATAGGGTCGCCGCGAACAATCTCCGACATTCGACCACCCGTGCCCGTAGTTTCCCGTGATTGCAATACTAACTGGAATCTCCATTTCCGACACTGATTCGCAAGAATTGTACCGCTCTTCAGCAGTATGGCAGGGCAACGCTGGCATTGGGCCGAGAAACTGAGCAATTCCGCGCTGCCCTGGACTCGACCGCGGAATCGAGAGCATTCTTCTCCTAATTCTCCGACACGCCTTGCTCCTCAACTGACTCCGCTCGAAAAACGGTGTTTTTGGAATGTTCGGCCTACCCGGCACATTATGCTGACCCACATCATCTCTCGCGATTGCCTTGTCCCCTGCCCCGCCCCTTGGAGTAGTGGACCTATTCCCAGACGAGCTCACATTTCGTCATGGTGGTTTCGACTCGGGCCGTTAGAATGATCCGTACATGACACCCTCGATCGATACAACCGCTCTCACTCGCCGGTTTGGGGATTTTACCGCCGTCGATAACGTGAACCTCACCGTTGAAGCCGGCCAGTTCTTCGGCTTTCTCGGCCCCAACGGCGCGGGCAAGTCAACGACTATCAAAATGCTGACTGGCCTGCTTGCACCCACATCCGGCACCATCCGAATTCTTGGCCAGGACCTGACGCGGAACTCCGCGGAGCTGAAGCAGCAGATTGGTGTCGTTCCCGAAGGCATGGCATTGTTCGGACGTCTGACCGCGAGCGAATACCTCCGTTTTGTGGGGCGCATGTACGGCCTCGACAAGGCGACCACCCTACAGCGCAGCGAGGAGTTGCTTGGGTTTATGAACCTTGCCGACGAGCAGAAGAAGCTGGTCACCGACTTCTCCCACGGCATGCAAAAGAAGCTGGCCCTGGCTGCCGCGGTCATCCACAACCCTAAGATCCTCTTTCTGGACGAGCCGTTCGAGGGCGTCGATGCCATCGCCTCCGGCACGCTGAAGTCGATGTTGCAGCGGATGATCGCTCGCGGCGCGACCATCTTTCTTACCTCACATGTGCTGGAGATTGTCGAGCGCCTGTGCACGCACATTGGCATCATCCACCGCGGCCAGCTTGTAGCGCAGGGTTCGATTGAACAGTTGCGCGCAGGCGTCGCGAGCTCCGGAAGCGCGCCCCTGACCCTGGAGCAGATCTTCCTCGAAATCGTTGGCACGGACCGCTCGGGGAATCTCGCCGCTGCGCCGCCGGAACAGGAGCTCTCGTGGCTCAGCTAGACGATCGCCCTGCTTCCACGTCGCCTTCCGGACCTGCGCCGGCTGCTCGCGACATTCCAGCGGCAACGCAGCTTCTTGCCATTGCGTGGCTGCGCTGGCGGATGTTTGCCAATGGATTTCGGCGCCAGACCAGCCAGGGCAAGATCGCTGGACTAGTCGTCTCCATCATCCTGCGGATCATCCTATGGCCCATCTTCGCTCTCTGGATCATAGGCCCCATGGCAGGATCCGGTTTTCTCGCCTGGATGGCAGTCAGCAGCCACCGTCCGCAGAGGCTCAGTGTATTGTTCGGGGGAATCGCCCTCATATGGCAGTTCATCGCTATCAGTGGAACCGGCATCGCCGCCACCGCCGCCAGCTTCGACGCCTCCTCGCTGCTGCGCTTTCCGCTGCGCTTCGGCCGGTATCTCGTCCTGCGCGTGCTGCTCGGACTCTTGACAGCCAGCACCATCGTCGGCTGCTTTGCACTGTTTGCCGCGGCCATCGGCATCACCGTCGCGGATCCGTCGCTCGCCCCCGCCGCATTCGTCGTCCTCGCAATCTACGCCGCGATGAACATCTTCCTCTCGCGCATGATTGCCGTATGGATGGAACGCTGGCTCGCCACGCGCCGCGCCCGCGAGATCTTCACCGCACTGATGGCACTCTTCTTCGTCAGCTTCCAGCTCCTCAACTTCCACCACCCCACGCTGCATAACGGACGCGTCCCCAGCACCAGTTGGCTCACCACCTTTATGCATGGAACCAACCATTTTCTGTTGTGGCTGCCGCCCGGCTTCGCGACCAACTCCATCTTCCTGGCGGAGCATCCACTCGCGCGGTTCGCGCAGTTCTCCGCGCTGCTGGCCTGGACGGGACTGTTCCTGGCTGCCTTCGCCATCCGCCTGCACAAGCAGTTCCTCGGTGAATACCTGAGCGAAGGCGTGCCCCGCAGTGCCCCCGCCGCTGTCGTCCCCAGTTCGAGAAGCCTCCTGCAATCGCTCGCCCCCACTGTACCGCCGGAAAATCCCGCGCGCGCGCTCTTCTCGCCCACCGTCACTGCATGTTTGCGCAAGGAGTGGGTCTACCTCCGCGGCAATAGCAACCAGCTTATCCAGATGATCACGCCGCTGGTCTTCGTCTTCATCTTCGCCAGGGGAATGCTCGCTCGCCATCCTTCCTACCTGCTCTCCGGATCGCTCGGCTACGCTCTGATCGGACTGCTCGGCACGCTCTACAACGTCTTCGGCGCGGACGCCGCGGGGGTACAACTCTATCTGCTCGCGCCGGTCCGCCTGCGCGACGTCATCCTCGCCAAGAACATCGCGAGCCTTGCGCTGCTGGTGGTCGAAACCGTGCTCGCGTGGACCATCGTCATGGTGCTCGCTACCGTACCAATTGCACTCTCGTCTCAGTTCTCCGCTGCCTTCTGGATCATCTTCATCGTTTTCGTCAACCTAACCCTCGGCACGCTGCGTTCCATCCAGGCACCGCGCAAATTCGTCCCCGGCCAGACGAGCCAGATGCGGGCTCCCGGGGCGAGCAAGACCAACGGTCTGTTGGTGTTTGCCATCCTCCTGGGAAGCATTCTCCTCCAGGTCCCGGCTACGCTTCTCAGCGACTACCTGGGCAAACCATGGCTGGGTGTCTGGGTCTTCGCTCCCCTCGCTGCCGCCGCAGTCGGGGCATACGCGCTGCTGCTCGAAAACGCTGACCGGCTCATTCTCACCCATCGCGATCTGTTCGCTGAAGAACTGTGCAGCAGCTGAGTGTGAACCAGGATGAGGGCTGCAATCCCATTTCGAGGCAGTGTTCAAACTCAATCCCCGCGCCCGGCTCAATATAGACTTCCGGCAGATGTTCGACAAGGAGGAAAAGAACTTCGATGCGCTGATCGTTGCCACACCGGACCACTGGCACTCTCACCTGGTACTGGCGGGCCTGGCAATGAACAAGCACATCTATTGCGCCAAGCCAATTACGCGCACGGTCGCAGAGGCGAGAAGGATCAAGGCGGCGTGTCTTGCCTCCGAGGTCACCTCCAAGGCGAGCATCCAGGATTCAAGCGAGGTTGTACCACAATATCTATCATTACGGATATTGGCGGCCTTGGTGGAATTTCGGCACGGGCAACCTGGGTGACGTGGCCTGTCATTCCCTGCATATCTTCCGCGACGAACTCGACATGGGGGCACCCGATTGGGTGGCTGCCGATGCCTCTCAATCATTTTCGCTGCACTAACTTGAACTGGTGGATCTCCTGCTATTCCGGCAACGCCAGTTGACCCTCAACTCGGAAGTGTCCACTGACTCGGGGCGCTGTAGTATCAGGCTGGCCTCCGCCGACACTGATGGTGTATTCGCCGGGAGCGATGATCGGATTTCCTTCTTCGGTCACCATGCCCAGATCGCGGTCCTTCAACTCGAAGTGGACTGACCGGCTCTCGCCGGCTTCGAGATGAATGCGCTGGAAGCCGCGGAGGGCGACAGATGGCGCTCCTTTCACATCGGGGAAGTTCAGGTACAGTTGCACAACCTCGTCTCCTGCCCTGCTGCCTGTGTTCGTCACGGTTACATCGGCGTCTACAGGACTTCCGGCATCCACGGGTTGCTGCGGCATCTTGAGGTCACTGTATTTGAACGTCGTGTAGCTGAGTCCGTATCCGAATGGGTAGAGCGGCTTTCCTTTGAAGTATCGGTAGGTCCGGCCGGCCATCGTATAGTCCTCGAAGTTCGGCAGTTGGGTGAGGTCCTTGTAGAAGGTCAACGGCAGCCGACCGGCAGGGTTGTTCCTGCCGCTGAGCGTCTCGGCGACCGCCGTCCCGCCTTCCTCGCCGGGGTACCACGATTCGAGAACGGCATTTGCGTGATCGTTGATCCAATTGACAGCCAGAGCGCTGCCGTTCATCAGGACGACAGCAACAGGCTTGCCGGTGGCGACGACTGCTTCCACCAGTGCTTCCTCGGGTGCGGGAAGGTCGATGCTGGTGCGATCGCCGCCGAGAAATCCGGGTTCGCTTACCGGCATCTCTTCGCCTTCCAGCGAACTGGTGATGCCCACGACGGCGATCACCACATCGGCGTTCTTCGCCGCTGCAATGGCTTCAGGCGAAGGCACATTCGTCACCTGTGCCCAGATCAGTTGCACGTGCCGATGCCCATCGTTGCTGCTGTAGTTTACGTTGAGCGCAACTTTCTGCCCCTTTTCCAGGTGGACGCGACCAACCCTTGAGTCGGTCCCGTTCGATCTGCCAGCCATGGCCACCTGCTTGCCATCGAGGGTCAGTCGCGCAAATCCCTGGGCGCGCAGGCCGATCAGGTAGTCACCGGAATCCGGAGGCGTCAGGAACCCTGACCACTGCACGCCGAAGGACGTTTTACCGGCAGCCTGCGAGGGCAGATTTGTTTCGGTCAGATTGATGTTCGGCTCGTTTCGCGTGGCAAACGGCGGCGTGGCGGCTGCTCCGGGACCGGGCCGGCCTCCGCGAGATTCGCCATATTCCGCCTTTAGGCCGGGCTTTCCATCCGCGTTGGTCAAAACGCTGTCCGGCACTGGATCGCCGTCATTGCGCAGGAACTGGGTTCCCGGAACATACGTGATGGTAGCGTTCGGGAACTCCGCATGAAGGCCATCCATCACCGAGACGATATGCGTCGGCTGTCCGGCGTAGTTTCCGAGCAAGGGACTGGTCTGGTCAGCGAGCGGGCCTACGACGGCAATCTTCTTGATCCCAGGCTTGAGGGGGAGTGCTCCGTCGTTCTTGAGAAGCACCATCGACTCATTCGCGAGCTTGCGGGCGTATGCACGGTGCTCTGGGCTGTCCATCTCCTTCTCGTCGATCTTGTTGTACGGAACCATCTCCGGAGGATCGAACAAGCCCAGCTTGATGCGAGCAGTGAAGAGCCGCACCACAGCCGTGTCGACGGCGCTCTCGGGGAGGTATCCCTGCTGTACGGCATCGATAAATGTCTGGAAGTCCTTGTCGTCCCTGGGGGTGTTCGACATGCCGTCGGCGCAGTCGCTATCCATGCCGCGGATCACTGAGATGGCCGCGGATTCCGCCTGCGTAGGCCGGAAGTGGTGCCCGGTAAAGATGTCCTTGACCGCGTCGCAGTCGGAGACGACATATCCCTGGAAGCCCCATTTCCCGCGCAGTTGGTCCTGTAGCAAAAATTGATTGGCGCATCCCGGCTCACCGTTGATGGAGTTGTAGGAGCACATGATGGACCCGGCCTTGCCTTCGGTGATGGCAGCGCGGAACGCCGGCTCATAGGTGTCGAGTTCGTCGTGCTTGGTCACATCCACATCGGCAAAGTGCCGGGTTGGCTCGGGACCGCTATGAACGGCGAAATGCTTTGGCGTGGCGATCGCGCGGGTATACCTGGGGTCGTCACCCTGTATTCCGGTGACAAAGGCGACTCCCATGCGGCCGGTGAGGAAAGGGTCCTCGCCATAGGTCTCCTGGCCACGGCCCCAGCGCGGATCGCGGAAGATGTTCAAATTGGGGGACCAGAAATCGAGACCGTCGGCGGCGTTGCCTCCCTGGCGGTCAGCTACGATATGCCTAACCCGCGCCTCCACGCCAATGTCGGTGCCCATAGCGTGAACCCCCGGAGCGTCAAAGGTCGCGGCGAGACCGATCGGCTCAGGAAACTCCGTGGTGCCGTTGCTAACGACGCCATGCAGCGCCTCGCTCCAGAAGTTGTAGGCCGGAACCTTGAGACGCGGAATCGGACGGGCCTGATTGACCAACTGCGAGGCCTTCTCTGCAAGCGTCATGCGATGCACCAGGTCGATTGCGCGTTCCTGGGCAGGCAGGTTCGGGTTCATATAAGGCAGATTCGCTGCCTCCTGGGCATTTGCATGTGGCAGGGCAAAGCCAAAAATGAACACCCCCGTCAAGATAGCAATGCCAGTCAACACGCGTGATGCGCTCTTCTTCATAATTCCTCTCCACTTCGGGCGTCGGCCAACCTGGGACCCTTTGTGCTAAGTATATGTTTTCGAGCGCAGAATCAAGCGTTCATCGACTGCGCCAATCCGATGTCTCCGCACCGGAGTAGTCGATGCCGATATGGCGAGTGAACTGGGGCGGCCTCGTAACGCCTTTGAAGCGTCTCTCGAAGCGAAGTTCGATTGCCTCGTCCTTATCGTTCAACAGGCAATTGAGACCCACCCTGTCCCATCGCATCAAGCGGCCATAGGAAGACTTATCGGGAAAGCCGAAGGCATCGATCAGGGAGTTCATGCTGGCGCCCACGATGAAACGGTCCCAGCCCACTCCCTCCTGAATTGTCTGCTGCGTCTTCTGGGCAGATGCTCGGCCTGCTGGGATCCAGACGAGAAGAATGATTATGGTGCACAAGTACACCCTGAAAAAGCGGAGCCTTGGCTGGCCCTCAAATTGAGAATTGCAGACATTCTAGGAGGTAGTCTTGGAAAGCACAATGCCGACGCCCGCAGGTTCGCGGGAGTGTAGTCGCCAACTCGGAACTGATTCCGCTGACTGACGACACCAACTGAGGGTCGTAGTTCCCAAAATACGCCGTCTTTCGTGAACTTCGCTTCTCCCCTCGCTCTAATCTCTCGCCAATTTGCGTTCCGGCTTCGGGCAGACCGCCAGACCTGCGCAGGGTTGTTCCAAAAGGTCGACCGCTGGAGGTCCTGCAATCATCTGAAAATAGGCGGCCGAAACTGATCTGCGGCACTGTTGCAAAAGCTGTGGGTTAGGGAACACAGAGAACGCCGGGTGAATCTATACAAAAAAAAGACAAATCACTTCCCGGACGAAATCTAACCGAGCACCGAGCCGGGTTCTGATCCTGTCTTGAGGTAGACTGTCACAGGCCAGTGTGACCTTCACACTTGATTTGACTCCGTCGCGGTGGTGAACTCCATGATTCATCCTGTGGGAGTGCATGAAGCGGGAGAGCGGTTTGGATTGGCGTCGGCCAAAGTGCTTGAATAGCTGGCCCAGGGCGTCGCCGATAAGGGGATCATCCATCGATGGCCGATATCGAAACGAAGTCTCTTTCAGAAAACGCCTACCTGCCACTGAAACCCGGAGAATCCTACCAGCCCATCGTGCCCGCAAAGGCGAAGGTGCCGGAGCTTACGTCGCGCTCGATCCTTTGGGGTGTTGTGTTTTGTGCGATTTTCACGGTTGCTTCGGCATACTCAGGACTGAAGGTTGGCCAGGTGATGGAGGCCGCAATCCCCATCTCCATCCTTACCATCGGCCTGGCACGCATTTACAGGCGCCGGTCGAGCCTGCTTGAAAATGTCATCATCACGGGGATTGGCGGCGCAGCCGGCGGCGTGGTTGCCGGCGCCATTTTCACGCTCCCCGCGCTGTACATTCTTCACCTCGATCCTCATCCGGTGCAGACCATCTTCATCTGCTTGGCGGGCGGCTGTCTCGGTGTTCTATTCCTGATTCCCCTGCGGCGGTACTTCGTCCGTGAGATGCACGGCCTGCTGCCTTATCCTGAGGCGACGGCCATCACCGAAGTACTCGTTACCGGAGAGAAAGGCGGTTCGCAGGCCAAGCTGCTGCTGCAGGCAACCGCTATCGCGGGCGTTTACGACCTTTTCGTAACCACATTTCAAGTGTGGAAAGAGTACGTGGATTTTCAGTTCGTTCCAGTAATGCATTCTCTTGCCGAACGGGCCCGGATGGTATTCAGGTTCGACGCAATAGGCTTCATCCTGGGTCTTGGCTATGTTATGGGCCTGCGCAGTTCAATGATCCTCTGCGCAGGCGGCGTTCTTTCCAATTTCGTTCTGGTCCCGTTGATATGGTTCATCGGCAACCATATTGACGCCTCCGTATACCCCGCAGTGATTCCCGTTTCGAAGATGAGCGCGGTACAGATCTACAGCAACTATGTGCGCTTTATCGGCGTGGGGGCCATTGCCACGGCCGGCATTATCGGTATCGTCAAATCGCTGCGGACGGTTGCCGGATCGTTTGCCATCGCGTTGCGCACCTTTCGCCATGGCGAGGCCGCGCAAACGGAGCGTACCGACCGCGATCTGCCGATTGTTTTTGTCCTACTCGGCGTAGTGCTGGGTGCGATCGGCGTGGCGGCCTTCTTTGGAGGTTTCCGCGTCTCCTGGACGGTAGTCGCGGTGGGCCTTGGGTTGACACTGCTCTTTTCGTTCTTCTTCACTTCGGTGGCGGCCAACGCCATTGCAACCACGGCCCGCAATCCGGTTTCGGGGATGACGATGCTGACCATCATCATCTCCTCGGCCGTGTTATTGCGCTTCGGCCTCTCTGGAACCACAGGGATGTTCTTCGTGATGGCCATCGCGGGCATGGTCTGCACGGCCCTTTCGATCTCTGGACAAACCATCACCGACCTGAAGACCGGCTATTGGCTCGGTTCCACTCCAGCGGCGCAGGAGAAGGTAAAGTTTCTGGGCGTCCTCGCTGCGGCGGCCGCCGCCGGGCTGACCATCGTCCTGCTGGCCCATACGTTTCAGTTCGGAGAAGCGATGGCAGGAGACCCGCGGCCGGTTCTGGCATCGCCGCAGGCTTCCATCATGAAGGCCCTGGTCGAGGGATTCATGAGCCACCAGCCGGTCGCCTATCTCTTATTCGGTGTGGGAGCGATGGTTACGCTGGTTCTTGAGATGCTCGGCCAGCCTTCTCTCATCTTCGCTCTGGGGATGTATCTGCCGCTGGAACTGAACACTCCCGCCTTGGTGGGCGGGTTCTTATCGCATCTTCTGAATAAGCGTTCGGAAAGAGCCGGAGGCGCGCACGGCAAGGGGATTCGTGAGCGCGGTGTAATCATTGCTTCGGGACTGATGGCAGGCGGCGCACTCGGAGGCGTGTTGGGCGCGGCCTTGCGGCTCATCCCAGGGTATCGCGAGGACCTGATCAGGACCCCATTCTATTCGTACGATCCCGTCTCTCAATCCGTTTCCGCGCTGCTTTTTGTTGGCCTCTGTCTGTATCTCTGGTTCGGTTCTTTGAGGAAGGAAAGGGTGATCTGATGGACCAAGTGGGTAGGTTCGTTGCCAACGCCGTACTCGCCATCGACACACTTTGGGGCGGTGACGTTCTGTGCCCCTCGGGCACGGGGCGATTCATTGCCGATTCCTGGTTTTCCGATGAGCCGATGCCATCTGCTTACACGCATCCGGCAGCGGCGCGTTTGCGGCAATCCGGCGGCGTCTCGGGCAAGAGCGTCGATCGGGACGCAGTGGAGCAGTATCTACGCCAAGTAGACCTTCCCCAGGCCATCGCTGGAATCCGTCAGGAGGCAGGCTCGATCGGGGGGCTGCGCCAATCCTACCTTACCGGGATGGCGTTTTCTCTGGAGACCATGTGGGACCTGGCCATGGAGCTTCTCGGCAAGGGTGACCCGGTGCCCTACGCTCGTTCGGTTGAAGCAGCGACGGCCAAGCCACCTGAACCCTCGAAGCCGGAGGGAAAGCGCGAACGCGTTGCTGAATTGCTGGGCCGCGCCGGATACTCCTCGTCGAGTGCGGGCGGGCTACTGGAGGCAGTCGATGCCTGGCGCCGGGAACGTGTGGTCCCGATGGCATCGGTGTGCGCACTGGGCGCAGCCGTGATCGCGCATTTTGACAACCTGAGCGCAAAGCACCTGCTGCCATACCTTCCCCAGGAGTTTATGCGAGTGCCTCGGGCGAACATCGACTTCTTGCCCATCAAGGACGCCTGGTTTTCCGGTTCGATGAACTACATCGGCCGGGCGCGTAACGCCGACGGCACTCCGCAATACGAAGCGGCCTACGAGATCAATGCTTCGTTGCAGATCTCATATCCGGAGTTTGAGCAACTCGTAAGTCACGAGGTTGTACCGGGACACGTCACCACCTTTGCCTACCTACAGGACTTGTATGTCCGCGGAAAAGTGGGCTTCGAGGCCACGGTCCTCACCATGAACACGCGTGCCGCCACGCTGTTTGAGGGAATCGCCAACAATGCGATTCTGATCGCACATGGCGTCACCGAAGTCGACCAGTTGCCTGACGACGACTTGCAGATCGGCGTGCTGCTGGCCCTGTTGCAGGATGATGCAAAGAACCAGTCGTCGTATCTGACCTGGGGCGAAGGAAGGCAACGGTCCGAAGTGCAGGCCACGCTGCGGCGCGATTTCCTGGTCACGGAAGAACGCGCTGATAAACTGTCCGGCGCCTGGGGACGTCATCCCCTGATGGGCCGAATGTATCTTCCGTCATATCGTTCTGGCACAGAAAAGGTCGCTGAGCTCCGGCGAACATACTCTCCGGGCAAAGTGCTTCCGGCAATCTACGGATGCAACGGTTTAGTCGACATTCAGACGATCGATCAGATGCTGAAAGGCGAGATGCCATCTGGCCTTATTGCATGAGCTGGACCACGCTCCCTCAATATAGCGGTTTCGATAGAGTTCGATGGTTCGTTGGTACGAATCCGTGAAAGGTTCCTCGAGCGGGGTCAAACGGCTGGTCCCAGGTTCCGGGCGGATTACGGACAAGCCTGAAGCTGCCGTTCGAGCATCCAATCGCTCGGTCACTGCGCTATCTGGGAATAGCAAGTCCCTGACAGGGGATTCGGATCGACTTCTTGATACCCTCCTTGCCAAGTCAACTAAGATCACCGATATGTTGCTGTCCTCCTATTGCGTACCATTGGATTTCGCAGATGTTCGACCGTGTGATTATTTCGCATCAGGAATCGTGCTAAGCTGTGTCAACTTTGCCATCTTGTATTTCGGCGAAGTGAAAGTTCGAAACAAAACGGAGAATCAAACATGTCACCCAAGTATCGGTTAGCATCTTTTGCGGTTCCGGCTCTGTGCGCCGCGTTCATGACGGCGAATCTGCAAGCGGCAGCGGTTGAAAACAAGCCGCCGGTCAGGGTCAGCATCAAGGACATTCCCCACCTGGAGAAGCGCGACGGGATGACCAAGCTGATTGTGGATGGACGCCCCTTCATCTGCCTTGCGGGCGAACTATCCAATACCGCCTCGTCCGACCGCGAAGCCACCAAGGCCACCATCGCGCGCCTGGCGCAGGCCAATTTCAACACCGTCCTTACGGTCGTTTCCTGGGACCTGGTTGAACCCGAAGAAGGCAAGTTCGACTTCTCGATGATCGACTATCAGATTGAAGCCGCCCGCGCCAACAATGTGCGACTCGTCCTGCTCTGGATGGCCAGTTGGAAGAACGGCTTGTCGCACTTCCCGCCTCTATGGGTCAAGGCCAACCAGAACCGCTTCCCGCGCGTGGTCAACGCCCAGGGCAAGACCCTTGAGATTCTCTCCACGCTGAGTGAAAACAGTCGCAACGCCGACGCCACAGCCTTCGCCGCCGTCATGCGACACATCCGCGAGGTGGACAAGACCCACACTGTCATCGCGTTTCAGGTGGAAAATGAAGTCGGCACCATGGGCACCACGCGGGATTTCGGCCCCGCCGCCAATGCCGCCTTTGCCGGCCCGGTGCCGAAGGAGCTGACTGACTATCTCCAGAAGAACAAGGACCACCTGCTGCCGGAACTGAAGACGATTTGGGACGCCGC
>Ga0181519_10002688_pt1 | contig 14932 bp, 12 predicted proteins | sample PEATcosm2014_Bin_26_FD_121102 | JGI IMG/M metagenome (GOLD analysis project Ga0181519, IMG submission 121102) | Peatland microbial communities from MTU Mesocosm Facility, Houghton, MI, USA - PEATcosm2014_Bin02_10_metaG | ecosystem: Environmental > Terrestrial > Soil > Wetlands > Peat | place...
CGCCGCGCCTCGTACTGCGCCTCGCGCTCGGACAGGCCGGCGACCACTTCCTCGAAGCCGCCGACGCGATCGGCGCCGGACGTTACCCGCTGCGCCGAAGGATCCGCGTCGCTGAACACGGGCAGGTGCATCATCTCGAAGCTGACCACCGGATGCTTGTCCGCCGCGATATATGTCGCGCCGCGCAGCCAGGCGTCGATGTTGCGCGCCGCCTTCTTGCCATGGCCGACCGCGACGGTGACGGTGCGCTCGCTCGGCACCATGTCGCCGCCGGCGAAGATGCCGGGATGGCCGGTCATCATGTCGGGTCCGACTTCGACCACGCCGTCGGCCTGGAACTTGATGCCGGGCAGCGAGCGTAGGAAGCCGCTGTCGGTCTCCTGGCCGAGCGCCAGAACCACAGCATCGGCCGTCAGGGTTTCGAACCGGCCGGTCGGTTTGGCGCGGCCCTTGTCGTCGAGCTCCATCTGCTCGACGGTCAGGTCAGAGCCGTCGATCTGCTTGATGCTGGTCAACCATTTGATCTTCACGCCCTCTTCGATCGCCTCGTCGGCTTCGAAGGCATGCGCCGGCATATGCTCGCGGTCGCGGCGGTAGACGATCAGCGCTTCGGAAGCGCCCAGGCGCTTGACGGTGCGCGCGGCATCCATCGCGGTGTTGCCGCCGCCATAGATGATCACGCGACGGCCCAGCAGCGGCATCTCGCCGCCATCGACGGCGTGCAACAGCGACACGGCGTCTAGCACGCGCACCGCGTCGCGCGCAGGAATCTCGACGTGCTTACCGATATGCGCGCCGATGGCGATGAACACGGCGTCGAATTTGCCCCCCTCCTTCTCGGCGAGGATGTCGATCACCTTGTGGTTGGGCACGATCTTGACGCCCATCGCCTCGATGCGGCCGATCTCGGCCATCAACTCGTTGCGCGGCAGGCGATAGGCGGGAATGCCGAAATGCATCATGCCACCGGCCACCGGCCCGGCCTCGTGGATCTCGACCGCATGGCCGCGTCGCGCCAGATGATAGGCGGCCGACAGGCCGCTGGGTCCGGCGCCCACGATCAGCACGCGCTTGCCGCTGGGCGGCGCCTCGACCGGCAGGGTCCAGCCTTCCGCGAGCGCCCGGTCGCCCAGGAAGCGTTCGACCGCGTGGATGCTGACCGATGCGTCGAGCGACCCGCGGTTGCAGCTCGTCTCGCACGGGTGATAGCACACCCGGCCATGCACCGATGGCAACGGATTGTTGCGCACCAGCGATTCCCAGGCTTGACGGTATTGGCCGGCTTGCGCCAGCGCCAGCCATGCCTGGATATCCTCGCCGGCCGGGCAGGCGTTGTTGCACGGTGGCAGTAGATCGACATAGTGGGGGCGATGCGCGCGAACCGGCCCGACGCCCATTTCGTGAGTCAGATCGAGGACCGGTGTCATGTCGCGGGGCGTTCGGACCATCGTTCCAATCCCTTCCCTTTGGTTCCGGGCACGAGAACTCGTGGCGGCGCTTAGCCGAATATAGGCTTCGGGAAATTATGCAGGGTTGATTCAGGTCAACGGCGAAAGCAGGGCGGCCCGCTAGATTCCAGTGGCATCGACATATAGGGCGTTGACGCGAACGCCGTCGCGGCGGCAGATTGCACGGGGGCGAGAAGGAAATCGGGCATGGATAAGCCGGCCGCCGCTCTGCAAAGCTTTTATCTCGGCACCGACGGTTTGGAACGCCTGTTGAGCGTTCTGCGCCGGCGCGGATTGCGCACGGTCGGCCCCACCGTGCGCGATCAGGCGATCGTTTATGACGACATCGAGACTCTGGCCGACCTGCCCCGCGGGTGGACCGACGAACAGGCTCCGGGCCACTACCGGCTGACGCGCCGAGACGACGATGCGTTGTTCGGGTATGCGGTCGGGCCGCAATCGTGGAAGAAATTCCTCCATCCGCCGATCCAGAAGCTGTGGAGTTCGAAGCGCGAAGGCGAGGCGGTGACCGTTACCGCCGAGCCCGCTGCCGAGCAGCGGATGGCCTTCATCGGCGTGCGCGCCTGCGAATTGCGCGCCATCGCCATTCAGGACAAGGTGCTGACCGAAGGCGCCAACAAGGACCCCCATTACGTCGCGCGCCGCAAGGGCGCGTTCCTGGTCGCGGTCAATTGCGGCCAGGCGGCGGGTACGTGTTTTTGCGTATCGATGAACGCCGGGCCCAAGGCCGAATCGGGTTTCGATCTGTCGTTGACCGAACTGATCGACGAGCGCGGCCATGGCTTCCTGGTCGAAGCCGGCACCGAAGAAGGGCGCGAGGTGCTGGCCGAACTGCCGCACCGCACGGCCAGCCAGGACGAACGCGGCGCCGCTGACGCGGTGGTGGAACACACCGCCGCCTCGATGGGTCGCGCGATGCCGGCCGAGGATCTGCACGCGCTGCTACTGCGCAACCTCGAGCATCCGCGCTGGGACGCGGTGGCCAACATCTGCCTCAGTTGCAGCAATTGCACCATGGTGTGCCCGACCTGCTTCTGCACCTCGGTGGAGGAGACCAGCGATCTCGCCAACGAGGAGACCGCGCGGTCGCGGCGCTGGGATTCGTGCTTCACGATCGATTACTCGTATCTGCATGGCGGCAGCGTGCGTTCGAGCTCGAAGTCGCGCTACCGCCAGTGGATGACGCACAAGCTGGCGACTTGGCACGACCAGTTCGGTTCCTCGGGCTGCGTCGGATGCGGGCGGTGCATCGCCTGGTGCCCAGTGGGCATCGACATCACCGCCGAAGTGCGCGCCATCAGCGACAGCGAAAAGAAATAGGAGCGGCGCATGGAAGGGCTCGATCGGATCATTCGCGGCCACGCCTTCTTCGCCGGGCTGGACGAGGATTTCGTCAAGCTGGTGACCGGGTGCTCGAAGAACGTGCGCTTCGAAGCCGGGCAGTACCTGTTCCGCGAAGGCGGCCCGGCCGACGAATTCTTCCTGCTGCGCGAGGGCCGCGTGGCGCTGGAACTGGCCGCGCCCGGCAAGGGCGCGATCTCGATCCTGACCGCCAGCGAAGGCGAAGTGGTCGGGTTCTCGTGGTTGGTGCCGCCCAATCGCTGGGTCTATGACGGACGCGCGACTGGATTGGTGCGCGCGATTTCGATCGACGGCGCCTGCCTGCGCAATAAATGCGAGGCCGATCACGATCTCGGCTACGAAATGATGAAGCGCGTGGTGGCGATCGTGATCAAACGACTGCACGACACGCGCCTGCAGTCCCTCGATGTGTACAACGTCCATGCTTGACCTGGCCGCGAATTCGAATTCGAACGCCGCCGCCGACCCGATGGTGCCGCGCGTGGTCCGCGTGACCAAGCGGCGCAAGGACGCGCCCGACGTGGTGACGCTCGAAATGGAGATGAAGGACGGGTTCGACTTCGTGCCGGGCCAGTTCAACATGCTGACCGCCTTCGGCGTCGGCGAGGTGGCGATCAGCATCAGCGGCGATCCCGTCAAGCGCAACCGCCTGGTTCACACGATTCGCGATGTCGGGCCGGTGTCGGGCGCGCTTACCCGGCTGCAGCCCGGCCAAAGTCTGGGCCTGCGCGGGCCGTTCGGCATCGGCTGGCCGGTCGCCGAGGCGGCCGGCCGCGACGTGATCATCTTCGCCGGCGGTTTGGGCCTGGCGCCCTTGCGCCCGGCCATCTATCGCGTGCTGGGCGAGCGCAAGCGCTTCGGCAAGGTGGCGCTGCTCTACGGCACGCGCACGCCCGGCGACATCCTGTTCCAGCGCGAGCTCGAATCCTGGCGGCGCACGCTCGACGCCACGGTCGAGATCACGGTCGATCGCGGCACGCCGGAGTGGCATGGCCATGTCGGCGTGGTTACCAATCTGGTGAAGTACGCCGAATTCGATCCCAAGACCGCGCTCGCCATGGTGTGCGGCCCCGAGGTGATGATGCGCTTCGGCGCGGCGGCGCTGCGCGCCGCGGGCATGCCAGACACGAATATCTATCTGTCGATGGAACGCAACATGAAGTGCGCCGTCGGATTCTGCGGCCACTGCCAGTTCGGTCCGGTGTTCGTGTGCAAGGACGGACCCGTTTTCACCTTCGATCGGCTGCGCGAGATTCTGACGGTGAAGGAGCTCTAGCATGGCAGCCTCACCCAAAAAGCCCCGCGTGGCGGTGTGGAAGTTTTCCTCCTGCGACGGCTGCCAGCTCACCCTGCTCGACTGCGAAGACGAGTTGCTGGCGGTGGCGGGCGCGGTCGATCTCGCCTACTTCCCCGAAGCGACGCGCGGCGATCCCAAGGGCATATACGATGTCTCGCTGGTCGAGGGCTCGATCACCACGGCGCACGATGTCGAGCGCATCAAGGACGTGCGCAAACGCTCGAAGGCGTTGATCACCATCGGCGCTTGCGCCACCTCGGGCGGCATCCAGGCGCTGCGCAATTTCGCCGACGTGAAGGAATTTATCTCGGTGGTCTACGCGCGGCCGGATTTCATCCACACGCTCGCCACCTCGACCGGCATCGCCGATCATGTGGCGGTCGATTTCGAGCTGCGCGGCTGCCCGATCAGCAAGAAGCAGCTGGTCGAAACCATCGCGGCCTTCCTGGCCCGACGCAAGCCGGTCACGCCGTCGCACAGCGTGTGCGTCGAATGCAAACTCAAGGGCAATGTGTGCGTGATGGTGGCGCACGGCACGCCCTGCCTGGGCCCGGTCACCCATGCCGGGTGCGGGGCGCTGTGCCCGAGCTACGATCGCGGCTGCTACGGCTGCTTCGGCCCGATGGAAACACCCAATACCGTGGCGCTGAGCAAGCAGTTGGCGACGCTGGGCATGAATCAGGACGCGCTGCACCGCGTTTATCGCACGTTCAACGCCAATGCGACCGCGTTCCGCGAGGAGAGCGAGCGTCATGGCGGTTAGAACCATCAAGGTCGACTATCTCGCCCGCGTCGAAGGCGAGGGCGCGTTCAAGGTCACCGTGCGCGACGGCAAGGTGCAGAAGGCCGAGCTGGTGATCTTCGAGCCGCCGCGGTTCTTCGAATCCTTCCTGCGCGGCCGCCAGTTCTCGGAAGCGCCCGACATCACCGCGCGCATCTGCGGCATCTGCCCGGTCGCCTACCAGATGAGTTCGGTCCACGCCATGGAGATGGCGCTCGGCATCAAGGTGGAGGGACCGCTGCGCGATTTGCGCCGGCTGCTCTATTGCGGCGAATGGATCGAAAGCCACGTGCTGCACATCTACATGCTGCATGCGCCCGATTTCCTGGGCTACCAGGGCGCGATCGACATGGCCGCGGACCATGGCGACGCGGTCAAGCGCGGGCTTCAGCTCAAGAAGATCGGCAACGAGATCATGGAGCTGTTGGGCGGGCGCGAAATCCATCCCATCAACGTGCGCGTCGGCGGGTTCTATAAGGTGCCGAAGAAACGCGATTTCGCGGCGCTGACCGAACGGTTGAAATGGGCGCGCGACGCGGCGCTCGAAACGCTGCGCTGGGTTTCGACCTTCGATTTCCCCGAGCGCAGCCGCGATTACGAGTTCGTGTCGCTGCGCCACCCCAGCGAATATCCGTTCAACGAAGGCCATATCGTCTCGAATCGCGGGCTCGACACCGATGCCGCGCATTACGACGAGCATTTCGAGGAAATCCACGTCGAGCATTCGACCGCGCTGCATTCGCGGCACAAGGGCGCGGGCAACTATCTGGTCGGACCGCTGGCGCGCTACAATCTGAATTTCGACAGGCTGTCGCCCCTGGCGCAGCAGGCCGCGCGCGGCGTGGGCATGGGCACGACCTGCACCAACCCTTATCGCAGCATCCAGGTGCGCGCGGTGGAAACCATCTATGCCTGCGACGAGGCGCTCAGGATCATCGAAAATTACCAGGAGCCCGATCATCCGTTCGTGCCGGCCGAGCCGCGCGCCGGCATCGGCATGGGCGCCACCGAGGCGCCGCGCGGGTTGATCTGGCACCGCTACCGCATCGAGGCCGACGGCAAGATCGCCGAGGCGCGGATCGTGCCGCCCACCTCGCAGAACCAGCCCAGCATCGAAGAGGATCTGCGCGAATATGTCGGCGGCTGGCTCGACCTGCCCGACGAGGAACTCAAGCACCGCTGCGAGCAGACCATCCGCAACTACGATCCGTGCATATCGTGCTCGGTGCATTTCCTGCGCCTCGACATCGATCGCGGCTGAGCGCCATGACCGGGGCTGCAGCGCGCGTCCTGGTGATCGGCGTCGGCAATCCGGACCGCGGCGACGATGGCGTCGGCTGCGCGGTGGCCACGCGACTCGAGGCGATGGGCCTGCCGGGAGTCGCCGTCGCCCACATGAACGGGGAGATCACCGCGCTGATCGAGCGTATGGCGGACGAATCCATCGTCTATCTGGTCGATGCCTGCCAGTCCGGCGCCTTGCCCGGCAAGGTGCGGCGCATCGACGCGGCGCGCGAGGCGCTGCCGCCCGAATCGCCGGCCGCCTCGACGCACGGGTTGGGGCTGGCCCAGGCGGTCGAGCTTGCCCGCACGCTCGGCCAGCTGCCGCCGACCTGCGTCCTTTATGCTATCGAGGGCGCCCAGTTCGAGGTGGGCGCGGCGCTGTCGCCGGTGGTCGAGCGCGCCTGCGCCGAGGTGGCCAGACGGCTGCGCGATGAACTTACGACCACCGCCCTGGGCAAAGGCGTCCAACATGCATGAAGCGTCGCTGATGACCGGCTTGATGCGCAAGATCGACGAAGCCGCGCGCGCGCAATCGGCCAAGCGCGTGGTCGAAGTGTCGGTGTGGCTGGGCGCGCTCAGCCATATGACGCGCGGTCATTTCGCCGAGCACTTCGAACATGCCTCCGCCGGCACGATCGCCGAGGGCGCGCGGCTCGACGTCACAGTTTCGTCCGACATCGCCGACGCCAATGCCCAGGACGTGCTGCTCAAAAGCCTCGAGGTCGAAGTATGAGTCCGGCCCGGCCGGCACTGCGCGAGCGCGTTGCCGCGCCGGTCGGCCGGCGCATCCGGGTGCGCGGCGCCGTGCAGGGGGTGGGGTTCCGGCCCTTCGTCCATCGCCAGGCCACCGCGCTCGGCCTGTCCGGCTGGGTGACCAACACGCCAGACGGCGTCACCATCGAGGCGTCGGGCACTCAAGCCGACATCGATTCCCTGATCGACGCCATCGCCCACGCGCCGCCGCCCAACGCGCAGGTCGCGGGCATCGAGATCGACGAGATCGCGGCCGCCGCGCAGACGGGATTCGCGATTCGCGCGAGCCAGATCGCGGGCGTGGCCAGCGCCGAAATCCTGCCCGACATCGCCACCTGCGACGCGTGCCTGGCCGAACTGTTCGATCCGGCCAACCGGCGTCACCTCTATCCCTTCGTCAATTGCACGCATTGCGGGCCGCGCTACAGCATCGTTGAGGCGATTCCCTACGATCGCGCGCGGACGTCGATGCGGCGCTTTCCGCTGTGCCCCGCCTGTCAGGCCGAATACGACGATCCCGCCGACCGGCGCTTCCATGCCGAGGCCAATGCCTGCCCGGTATGCGGTCCCTCGCTGACGCTGCGGGATGGCGAGGGTCGCACCCTGGCCCGCTTCCATGGTGCGTTGCTGGCGACGGTGACCGCGCTGTGCCAGGGCCGGATCGTCGCGGTCAAGGGGATCGGCGGATTTCATCTGATGTGCGACGCCGGCAACGAGGCGTCGGTGCAACGGCTGCGGCAACGCAAGCACCGCCCCGACAGGCCCTTGGCGGTGATGTTCCCGTCACTGGCCGCGCTCGAAGTCGAGTGCCCCGTCTCGCCGTTGGAATGCGATCTTCTGTGCGGCCCGGCCCATCCGATCGTGCTGCTGCGGCGCCTGGGCGACGCGGTCGCGCCCTCGGTCGCGCCCGGTAACCCATGGCTAGGCGCCATGCTGCCCTATGCGCCGCTGCACCATCTGCTGCTGAGCGAATTCGGCCGCCCCTTGGTGGCGACCAGCGCCAATGTCAGCGACGAGACCATCGTCACCGACGAGGCCGATGCGCTGCGCCGGTTGGGCGGCATCGCCGAGCTGTTCCTGGTCCACGATCGCCCGATCGTGCGGCCGCTCGATGATTCGGTGGTCCGTGTCGTTGCCGGGCGCGAACTGGTGCTGCGCCGCGCGCGCGGCCTGGCTCCCCTGGCGATTCCGGTCGCCGGCGTCGCGGCCGGCATCTTGGCCGTCGGCGGCCATCTCAAGACCACGATTGCCGTGAGCCGTGCGGGAAGCGTCGTGCTCGGTCCGCACATCGGCGATCTCGAAACCCTGGCGGCGCGTGATGCGCATCGCCGCGCCATCGACGACAGCACAAGCCTGATGGGTGGCGCGATCGGACGCGTGGCACATGACATGCACCCCGACTATCCCTCGACCGGCGAGGCGCGCGCGCTGGATCGCCCCATGATCGCCGTGCAGCATCATCTGGCTCACGTGGTCGCCTGCATGGCCGACAATGGCATCGAGCCGCCGGTCCTGGGCGTCGCTTGGGACGGCACCGGATTCGGCGCCGACGGCACCATTTGGGGCGGCGAGTTCATCGTCGTGGAGCCGGAAAGCTGGCGGCGTGTGGCCCATCTGCGCACCTTCCCGTTGCCGGGCGGCGAGGCGGTCGCGCGCGAGCCGAGGCGCGCGGCGCTAGGCTTGCTCTACGCTTCATTCGGCGCCGATGCGCTGGAAATGACCGATCTGCCGGCGGTGTCGTCGTTCACCGCGGCCGAGCGTCGTGTCCTCGGCGGCATGCTCGAGCGTGGCGTCAATTGTCCGGCCACCTCCAGTGCGGGCCGGTTCTTCGATGCCGTGGCCGCGCTGTGTGGATTGCGCCAGAGGGCCAGCTACGAGGGCCAGGCCGCGGCGGAACTGGAATGGGCGGCCGATGGCGCGACCGCGCATCGGGCCTATGAATTTCCTGTCGCGGAAGGCGAGGAGGGCGAATCGATCGTCGACTGGCGGCCGGCGCTGGCCTCCATTCTCGAGGATGTGCGGGCGGGCATTGCGCCGGGCGCGATCTCGGCCGCGCTCCATGCCGGCCTGGCCGCGGCGATCGTTGTGGTTGCGCGCCGCATCGGGATACCGCGCGTGGCGCTGACCGGGGGCTGTTTCCAGAATGCCCGGCTGACCGAGACGTCCATCGGCGCCCTGCGCGCCGCCGGGTTCGAGCCCATCTGGCATCGGCGCGTTCCGCCCAATGATGGCGGCATCGCGTTGGGTCAGGCGGTATGGGCCTCGCGAGTGGCGCAACGGAGCCTGCCGCCATGTGTCTAGCGATCCCGGGCCTTGTGTTGAGCATGACGGAAGGCGACCCCCTCATCCGCACCGGGCAGGTCGATTTCGGAGGCGTGGTGAAAACGATCAACCTCGCCTTCGCGCCCGAGGCCGGCATCGGATCCTATGTCATCGTGCATGTCGGTTTCGCCATTGCCGTGATCGACGAGGCCGAGGCGCGGCGCGTGTTCGACCATCTGCGCGAGATCGGCGAACGGCTCGATGCCGAGGAAGCCGGGGGAGCCGAAGCATGAAATTCCGCGAGGAATACCGCGACGGCGAGGCCGCCGCCCTGCTGGCCGCCGAGATCGCCCGCACGGTCACCAAGCCATGGACCCTGATGGAGGTGTGCGGCGGGCAAACCCATTCCATCGTGCGCTACGGCATCGACACGCTCCTGCCGCCGAAGGTGACGCTGGTGCATGGGCCGGGGTGCCCGGTCTGCGTCACGCCGGTCGAGTATGTCGACAAGGCGATCGAGATCGCGCTCCGGCCGGAAACCATCCTTTGCTCGTTCGGCGACATGCTGCGCGTGCCCGGTTCGCACAGCGATCTGTTCGCCGCCAAATCGCGCGGCGGCGACGTGCGCATCGTCTACTCGCCGCTCGACGCGCTCGCCATCGCCAAGGCCGAGCCCGCGCGCGAGTTGGTGTTCTTCGCGGTCGGCTTCGAGACCACGGCGCCGGCCAACGCGATGCTTGCCTGGCGCGCCAAGCAGGAAGGCATCGGCAATTTGTCGCTGCTGGTTTCGCACGTGCTGGTGCCGCCGGCGATGCGCGCGATCCTCGACGGGCTCGACAGTCGCATCCAGGGCTTCCTCGCCGCGGGCCATGTCTGCACGGTGATGGGCACCCGCGAATACGAGCCGATCGCCGCGCGTTACCATGTTCCCATTGTCGCCACCGGCTTCGAGCCCATCGACATTTTGGAGGGCGTGCTGATGTGCGTCCGCCAGCTCGAGGAGGGCCGCGCGGAGGTCGAGAACCAGTACCGCCGCATCGTGCGCCGCGATGGCAACGAGGCCGCGCTTAAGCTGATGAGCCAGGTGTTCGCCGTCATTCCCCGGCGCTGGCGTGGCATCGGCGACATCGCCGGGAGCGGACTGGGCTTGGCGCCCGCCTACGCGCATTTCGACGCCGAGCATCGTTTCGGCGCCGTTTCCACCCATGACGAAGCGGCCGGCGAATGCATCAGCGGCCAGGTTCTGCGCGGCGTGATGAAGCCGCCCGATTGTCCCGCCTTCGGCACGCGCTGCACGCCCGAGCATCCGCTGGGCGTCACCATGGTGTCGTCGGAGGGTGCCTGCGCCGCCTATTACCGCTATCGCGGCCTGGCGCCGGCCAAGGAGCCGGTGGCATGACCATCGACAATCCCTTCGCGCTCTCCTGCCCGGCGCCGCTTCCCGACGGCGAACGCATCCAGATGGCGCATGGCGGCGGCGGCCGCGCGATGGCGCGCCTGCTCGACGAGGTGATCCGACCCGCATTCGGCGATGCGGAACTCGACCGCCGGCATGACGGCGCGCTGCTCGACATCGCCGGACCGGTCGCCTTCACCACCGATTCCTATGTCGTCGACCCGCTGTTCTTCGCCGGCGGCGACATCGGCACCCTGGCCGTCAACGGCACGGTCAACGATCTTGCCATGTGCGGGGCGCGGCCGCTCTATCTCAGCGTCGGCTTGATCCTGGAGGAGGGGCTGCCGCTGGAAACCCTGCGGCGCGTCGCCCGATCCATCGGGTCGGCGGCGCGGGCGGCCGGCGTGCGGATCGTCACCGGCGACACCAAGGTGGTCGACCGCGGCAAGGCCGACCGGCTGTTCATCAACACCGCCGGGGTCGGCCACATCGTTGCGCGCGCGCCGATCGGCCCGCAAGCGGTGCGGCCCGGCGACGCGGTGCTGGTCAGCGGCGATATCGGCCGGCACGGGATCGCCATCCTGGCCGCGCGCGAAGGGTTCGGGTTCGAAACCGCAATCGAAAGCGACTGCGCTCCGGTCGCCGCCCCGGTGCTGGCGATGATCGAGGCCGGCATCGAAATCCATTGCCTGCGCGACCTCACCCGCGGCGGATTGGCGAGCGCGCTGGTCGAGATCGCCGAGACGGCAGGTCGCGCCGTGGCGCTGACCGAGAAATCCGTCCCGGTGCGCCCCGACATCGCTTCGGCCTGCGAGCTGCTAGGCCTCGATCCCCTGCATGTCGCCAACGAGGGACGGTTCGTCGCCATCGTGCCGGCCGGCGAAGCCGACCGCGCGCTCGAGATCATGCGCCGCTTCGACGTGGCGCGCGACGCGACGGCCATCGGCGCGGTCGCAGAAGGGCCGGCCGGGCAGGTGTCGTGCCGCGGTCCGCTGGGCGTGGCCCGCGCCATCGACATGCTCAACGGCGAGCAGCTGCCGCGGATTTGCTAAGCGGATTGGGCGCCACACCTCAGGATTCGAAGCCCTCATCCCGAGCCGGCGCCTATCCTTCGAGGCACCCTTCGGGTGCACCTCAGGATGAGGCGCCGTGTCGAAGGATGCTCGCAAGGCACCTCACCGTGAGGAGACCCCAACACCTCATCCTGAGGTGCGAGCGTCATGCACGCATGACGCGAGCCTCGAAGGATGATCTTCCCCAAAAGAAAAGGCCCGCCTCGGTTGGGAGGCGAGCCAAGTTGCGAGAGAGAGGAGCAATCTTGGACAGTGCTATTCCGCCGCGGCTTTCGGCGCCAGCAGCGCGAGCCGCTTTTCGGCCTGGTCCACGATCTCGATGGTCTTGAGCAGGCTCGACGGGTTGACGCTCATCGAGTCGATGCCCTGTTCGACCAGGTAGGCCGCCACTTCGGGGTAGTTGGCCGGCGCTTCGCCGCAGATGCCGATGTGGCGTTTGTTGCGCTTGGCACCTTCGATCGCCAGCTTGAACATCTTGAACATGCCCGGATCGCGCTCGTCGAAATCGAAGGCGACGGTGGCCGAGTCGCGGTCGACGCCGAGCGTGAGCTGGGTCAGATCGTTCGAGCCGATCGAGAAGCCGTCGAACAGTTGGGCGAACTCGTCGACCTGGATCACGTTGTTGGGAATCTCGCACATCACATAGAGGTGCAGGCCGTTCTCACCGCGCACCAGCCCGTTGGCCGCCATCGTGGCGATCACGCGCTTGGCCTCTTCGATCCGGCGGCAGAACGGAACCATGATGTAGAGGTTGGTCAAGCCCATCTCGTTACGCACGCGGCGCAGTGCCGCGCATTCAAGCGCGAATCCCTCGGCGTAGGCGGGGTGCGAATAGCGCGAAGCGCCCCGGAAGCCGATCATCGGATTCTCTTCCTTGGGCTCGAAGCTCGCGCCGCCGATCAGACCGGCATACTCGTTGGTCTTGAAGTCGGACAGGCGGATGATGACGGGCTTCGGATAGAAGGCCGCGGCCAGCATGCCGACACCCTCGGCCAGCTTCTCGACGAAGAAGTCCTGGGGATGGGCAAAACGCCGCGTCAGGTGATCGATCAGGTCGCGCTGCTTGGCGGATTGAACCTTGTCGGGATGCACCAGCGCCATCGGATGGACGCCGATATGGTTCTGGACGATGAACTCCATGCGCGCCAAGCCGACGCCCTGATGCGGCAACGAGGCGTAGCGGAAGGCCGTCTCGGGGTTGCCGAGATTGAGCATCACGTGGGTCCGGGTCTTCGGAACATTGCCGATCGACGTCCGCTCGACCTCGAACGGGATCGCGCCCGCATAGACCTGGCCGTTCTCGCCTTCGGCGCAGCTGATCGTCACGGTCGTGCCGGTGGCCAGGCGGACGGTGCCGTCGCCGGTGCCGACCACGGCCGGAACGCCAAGCTCGCGCGCGACAATGGCGGCATGGCAGGTGCGGCCGCCGCGGTTGGTGACGATCGCGCCGGCCGTCTTCATCACCGGCTCCCAGTCGGGGGTGGTGGTGTCGGCGACCAGGATCTCGCCGGGCTGGAAGGTATGCAGTTCCTTGTCGGAATGGATCGCGCGCACCACGCCGGTGGCGATCCGTTCGCCGACCGCGCGGCCGGTGGCCAGCACCGCGCCGGTTCCCTTGAGAACGAAGGTCTCGAGCTGGTCGGCCTTCTTCTGCGAAGCGACCGTCTCGGGCCGCGCCTGGACGATGTAGAGCTGTCCGTCCTCGCCGTCCTTGGCCCATTCGATGTCCATCGGCCGGGGTTGCCCGGCGCGCTTGGAATAATGCTCCTCGATCTTGACCGCGCATTCGGCCAGCGCCACGACCTCCTCGTCGCTGATGCAGAAGCGTTCGCGCTCGGCCACCTTGGTGTGGACATTGCGGGTGGCGGCGTCGCCATGGCCGCGGCCATAGATCATGCGCAACTGCTTGGCGCCCAGCGAACGGCTCAGCACGGCGCGATAGCCCTTGGCCAAAGTGGGTTTGTGGACATAGAACTCGTCGGGATCGACCGCGCCCTGGACGACGTTCTCGCCCAGCCCGTACGAGCCGGTGATGAACACCACGTCGCGGAAGCCGCTCTCGGTGTCCAGCGTGAAGATCACGCCGCTCGATGCGAGGTCGGAGCGGACCATCTTCATCACGCCGATCGACAGATACACTTTGAAGTGGTCGAAGCCGTTATCGATGCGGTAGCCGATGGCGCGATCGGTGAACAGCGAAGCGAAGCACTTGCGGCACGCCTCGAACACCGCGTCGTCGCCGTGGACGTGGAGATAGGTGTCGTGCTGGCCGGCGAAACTGGCGTTGGGCAGATCCTCGGCGGTGGCCGAGCTGCGCACGGCAACGGCCACGTCGGCGCCGCAATCCTTTTCGAGCTCGTGGTAGGCGGCCACGATCTCGGCGCGCAACTTGGCGCCGCCGGTGGCGTTGTAGATGACCTCGCGGGCCTTGGCCGCGCGTTCGGCGAGCTGGGTGACGTTGGTCTTATCGAGATCGTCGAGCAGCTTGTGCAGCGGCGCCCAGGCGCCGGCCTCGGTCACCGCGTCGCGATAGGCCGCGGCGGTGACGGCGAAGCCATTGGGCACCTTGACGGCGCCTGGCGGGAAGGCCGTGTAGAGTTCGCCCAGCGACGAATTCTTGCCGCCCACAAGCGCGACATCGGTCACACGCAGGTCCTTGAACCAACGGATATAGTTCGATGCAATCATGTTCGTCCCCTACGGTTCAGCGCGACTTCACGCCTCCCCGCCCATCTCCTCGAGCGTCTCGCGATCGGCGAGTTCGACACGGTGGGCCGACAGAAGGTTGATGGTGTTGTCGCGGTGCAGGCGGTTGAGAACTCGGCTGACCGTCTCGAGCGTGAGGCCGAGGTGATCGGCGATGTCGCTGCGCGACATCGGCAGCTCGATCACAACGTCCCCGGGGCGCGGGGAGCGGCCAGCCATTTCGAGCAGAAAGGTTGCAATCCGCTCCTGCGCCGACTTGCGGCCCAGCAGCAGCATTTGCTTGTGGCAGTTGCGCAGGCTCCCGGAAGCCAGGTCGCGCAGCCTGCGCGCCAGGCCCTGGTCGGCCTCGGCTTGAGCCTCGATGCGGCGGCGCGGATAGCGGATCAGCGTGGCGTCGGCGGCGGCTTCGGCGGTCAGGTAGCGGGCCTCGCAGTCTTCGAACCCCAGCAGATCGCCGGGCAGGTAGAACTCGGAAACCTGGCGCCGTCCGTCGGGCATCAGCTTCAGTGTGCGAATGGCGCCGGCGACGACTTTGTAGCAGTAGTCGGC